>Ga0209010_1000275_pt1 | contig 18125 bp, 17 predicted proteins | sample BlaSpr_A8_OM1_O3_FD_187985 | JGI IMG/M metagenome (GOLD analysis project Ga0209010, IMG submission 187985) | Forest soil microbial communities from Thunder Bay, Ontario, Canada - Black Spruce, Ontario site 2_A8_OM1_O3 (SPAdes) (version 2) | ecosystem: Environmental > Terrestrial > Soil > Boreal...
GCCGGCGACAACATCGACGACCGCCTCGCCGCGCTGGAGAAAGAAGATCGCATTGAGCAACTGCTGGCGGAATTGAAGGGGAAGCGGGGAGCGTAGGATTCGTTCCCGCAGCCGACGGAGCTAAGCCGAAATAGCCAAGGAAGCCTCTCATTTTTGTTAATCTATCTGTAGTGGACTCGCGCCCATACATCCATTGACGGGCGTGGCGGCATCTCTGTATTTTCTAGGTTGATTCCTATTGTAAGGATGGCGATGAAAAAGTTTGCGGGATCGGTTTTGCTGGTCTGCGGTCTTGCGCTGTGTGGTTGCGGAAGCTCCACGAAGACAAGCTCACAAAACGCTCAAACGGTGACGAGCGGATTGTGGGGCGCGGTCCTGGCCGGCGGCGAGGGCGATGCTTCGGGAGCGGTGTTGGGTTTTATCACCAACTTCACGGTCAACGGGGACGGTTCGCTGAACATTACGCAATTCAGCTTTAACACAAACCCAGCCGGCACGAACAGCCAGCCCTGCTTTGTGTCTGAGACTGTGAGTGGGACCTCCAGCCTGACCACGACTACGGGCAACGAGGTGGAAGGATCGATTACCTACGTGGTGACTTCTACTTCTCCGGCCGGTAATACGCTCACCCTCAATGGGACCGAGGTTGGAAGCAGCATCACCGGGACTTGGACACTGGCGGGCGGAACAGGCTGCACTAGCGGGGGCACGTTCACCATGACGAAGTCGTAATGAGAAAGCCTCAGGACGAATCGCTTCTAGAACCAGTCGCTCCGATAAGCCACCCACCAGGCGAAATAAACAATCGGGATGGTGGAAAACAGGGCCCACCATAGGGGCAGGATGATATCGGCGACGATGCCGAGAACGGTGACGATCATCCAGAAGATTTTGCGCTCCATAGCGTCGTTCTGCGGATCTTTCTGCGTTGCCCTCACGCCATTTTAGTGATTGGGTACGGGTATGCGATTGCCGCGAAAACCCGATCTGCGGTCGCGTTCTCCATGGTCTCGCTCGGTTCTCCGCTTTCTTCCCATTGTGCTCGTTTACTTCCTCCAAGTCCATTGTCTGCGTTACAGTTGAAGCGGTGAAACGCTCTTTGCTAGAGATCGCCGAGGCCGTGGGCGCGCGCTTGCGCGGCAATGGAGCCGTTAAAGTAAGCGCCGTTGCAAGCATTGACATGGCCACCGCCGATCATCTTGTATTTGTCGAGGATGAAAAACATTTAGCAGGGGCCTTGAAGTCGAGCGCGGGCGCGGTAATTGCCGGCAAATTTGCATCCGCGTTAGACACGCAAAAGCCGCTGCTGATCTGCAATCAGCCGAAGCTGGCATTTGCGCGCGCGGCTAATTTGCTGAGCAATTCCCAGCAAGCGCAGGATGAACCGGGACGCGTTCATGCTTCGGCGATTGTAGATGCTTCGGCCCGCCTGGAAGACGCCGTGTTGGTCGAAGAGCGCGCCGTGGTTGGCGCCGACGCCGTGATCGGCGAAGGAACAAGAATCGGCGCGGGATGCGTGATTGGGCGCGGCGTGAAGATTGGCAAACGCTGCGAGCTCTATCCGCAGGTAACGGTTTACCCTGGAACCCGTATCGGAGATTGCGTCGTTGTCCACGCGGGAGCGGTGCTGGGCAGCGATGGATTTGGATACGTGCGCGACCGCGAGACGGGACGCTATGAAAAGTTTCCGCAGATCGGGCGGTTGGTCATCGAAGACGATGTGGAGATTGGAGCGAATACGACGATCGATCGCGGGGCCCTGGAAGAGACACGCATCGGCCGCGGAGCGAAGATCGACAATCTCGTGCATATCGGACACAACTGCCAGATCGGTGAAAATGTCGTGATTGCGGCGCAGACCGGACTTTCCGGCAGCATAATAATCGAAAACAACGTTGTGCTGGGCGGGCAGGTCGGCATTGGAGAGCATGCGCGAATTGAAGAAGGCGTGATGCTGGGCGGGCAGGGCGGGGTCCTGCCCAACAAGATTTTGCGCGGCAAAGGCGTCGCTTTTTGGGGAACGCCCGCCCAGCCGGTGCGCGAATACCTGAAGCAGTTGGCGGTACTGGCGCGGCTGGGAAGAAAATGAGAATTCATTCCATTTCTCGAGGAGCGCCCGGCGCGAACAAACGAAAAGGTCGCGGCTTAGACGGTTGAAGCCGAGAGTTTAAAATGTCACTCATCGTCATCGGCGGTCATTCTCGCAACGTCGGCAAGACCAGCGTGGTGGCTGGCCTGATCACCGCATTGCGGGAATTTGAATGGACCGCGGCCAAGATCACGCAATACGGTCACGGCATCTGTTCGGCCAATGGCAAGGTGTGCAATTGCGCGACTTCAGAACACTCCTGGGCGATTTCCGAGGAGCGAGACAGGTCCGGCGAGTCGGATACATCGCGATTCCTCCTTGCTGGCGCGTCAAGAGTGTTGTGGGTGCGAACCGAGCAGGGCAAATTGGGCCTAGCCATGCCCGCTTTGCAGGCGAAGATCAAGGATGCGGGCCACGTGATTTTGGAATCTAACAGCGTGTTGCAGTTTCTCCGTCCCGACATTTATTTGACCGTGCTTGATCCAGCTACGGCGGACTTTAAGAAATCTGCGCGTGAATTTCTGGATCGCGCCGATGCCCTGATTCTGCACGGCAAGGGCACCGAGGAATCCGCGTGGAACAGGGTTTCGTTGAATCCCAACAAAGATCGTCCGATTTTCCGAATCAGTCCTCCGCCTTACGTTACATCTGAGGTGGTCGCATTCGTGAAGGGCAGGTTAGCCGAACGAATCGCCGGCAATTGAGAACCGGCGGAAACCGCGTTTGTTATCCTTCTGCGTGCGGCAAATTCATCCCAGCGCCTGGTTGTTGATTGTTCTCTCGGCGGCTTTACAGATCCTCATTTTCCCTCTGCCCGGACTTTATTTTCTCTCCTGGTTTGCTCTCGCCCCGCTGATGGTTGCGCTGCTGCGTGCGCGTCCCGTGGGCGATCTGGAGTTCGATGATTCGCCGAAGTTCCAGCCCGCATCGCCGATTCAGGCGTTCCTGTTGGCCTATGCTTGCGGAATTTTGTGGTACATGGGCACATGCTATTGGATTTACGACACGATGCATCAATACGGCGGCATCAGTCCGCCGCTGGCCCTCCTCATTCTTTTTCTTTTCAGCTTGTATCTCGGGCTTTATCACGGGATGTTCGGATTGCTGATCGGGTTGATGGCGGCGCGCGGTCGAGAGCATTCGTTTCAAACGTGGCGCGCGCTGGCCGCGGCTCCGTTCTTGTGGGTCGCGGTGGAGTTGGCGCGAACGCGCGTTACCGGCTTTCCGTGGAACCTGCTGGGGATCGCGCAAATGGATAATGCGGCCCTAAGCAGGATCGCGCAATGGACTGGCGTTTACGGAATATCGTTCGAGATCGTGGTGATCAACGTCGCGATTGCCGCGGCATTTCTTGTCCCACGCAAGAAGCGCGGCCCGCTGCTGGTGGCCGCGCTGGCTTCAGCTGCAGTCTTGCAGGCCGGTCGATTGGTCGAGCCTCCTGCGTCCGTGGCCGATCGCTCGGCTCTGTTGGTGCAAGAGAATATCTCCGTCGCCACCGATTGGAATCGGCCTTTGTTCGAGAGCATGCTGGGCGAACTGGGCCATCTAAGCGAACAGTCGTCGGGCAACGCCAGCATCATAATGGGCGTGGGGTGGGCCAGACCAGACGTGATCGTCTGGCCGGAATCACCGGCGCCATTCTTCACCAATGATCCGCTGTTTCGCAACGCGATCAGCGAGATGGCGCGAGAAACGAATTCGTGGGTGGTCACGGGCGCAATCGGTACGAATCCCGCTTTACGCGGCGGTGGGCAAGGATCGCAAATGTTTAACTCCGCCGCACTTGTCGATCCCAGCGGCAATTGGACTTCGCGCTACGACAAGGTTCATCTGGTCCCATTCGGAGAGTACCTGCCATTCCCCAGCTTATTTTCTTTCGCAGGAGGGCTGACGAAAGAAGTGGGAGAATTTACGCCGGGACAATCGCGAATGCCGCTCGACGCAGGCTCATCACGCCTCGGACTTTTCATCTGTTACGAATCCATCTTTCCCGATGACGTGCGGCAATTTGCCAACAAGGGTGCTCAAGTCTTTGTGAATATTTCAAACGATGGCTGGTACGGCGACAGCGGCGCCTATGCGCAGCACTTGAATCAAACGCGAATGCGTGCGATTGAAAATAATCGCTGGCTCCTGAGCGCCACTAACACCGGCGTCACGGCCTCCATCGATCCCTGGGGCAGGTTGGCGGCGCAAATTCCCCGCAAGGTTCGCGCCACGCTAGTCGCGCCCTATGCGCTCACCTCCGTAACCACGTTTTACACTCGCCACGGAGATTGGTTCGCGTTTCTGTGTGCGATAATCTCAGCAGGAGCGCTGTTGCTGCGCTTCACGTCCCGCAAGAAGGCTGAAACATCCTCATGATTCAAGAGTTCGAACAGGAATACGGATCGCTGAACAAAAAGGTGCACGAACTCCGGGAGTATCTTTGACGCGGAAAAGCTCCGTCCGCAACTAGCTGAAATCGAAAGGCAGTCCGCCGACCCCAATCTGTGGTCGAACCCGCAACGATCGCGACAAGTGATGCGCGAGAAAAAGCGGCTGGAGCATGCTCTGGCGACGGACGCGGATTTATCGCGTCGCGGCGAAGACATTGCCGCATACTTTGACCTGGCGCGCGAAGGCGAAAAGGTGGACGTGGAGTTGCGCCGCGAGATTGATTCTCTGCGCCAGTTGATCGACAAACTCGAAACCGAGACGCTGCTTTCCCGAGAGAACGACGCACTCAACGCAATTGTGACTATCCATCCCGGGGCAGGCGGCACCGAGTCGCAGGATTGGGCCGATATGCTGCTGCGAATGTATCTGCGGTGGGCGGAGCGGCAGGGGTTTCAGACCGTCCTCTACGATTATCAGCCCGGCGAAGAAGCGGGTTTGAAGTCTGCGACGTTTGCCGTGAATGGCGAATACGCCTATGGCTTGCTGGCCAGCGAGATCGGCGTGCACCGCCTCGTGCGTATTTCGCCGTTCGACCAGGCCAAGCGGCGCCACACCTCGTTTGCCAGCGTTTACGTTTCTCCGGAAATTGACGAGAGCATCGAAGTCGTCATTAAGCCGGAAGAACTCCGCATCGACACCTACCGTTCGAGCGGTAAGGGCGGCCAGCACGTGAACACCACGGATTCCGCGGTGCGCATTACCCACCTTCCTACAGGTCTCGTGGCGAATTGCCAGAACGAGCGCTCACAGCACAAGAACAAGGAACGTGCCATGAGTATGCTGCGCTCGAAGATTTATGAATTCGAATTGGAGAAAAAACGCGAGGTCACGAAGAAGATCGAAGACTCCAAGCTCGACATCGATTTCGGATCGCAGATTCGATCTTACGTGTTGCAGCCTTACCGCATGATCAAAGATCACCGCACGAAAACCGAAGTAGGCGACGTGGATCGTGTGCTGGACGGGGATTTGCAGCCGTTCATCCGCGCTTATTTGATGATGCGACGGGAAGAGAAACGGTGACCGCTATGCGACGGCGGACTTCGCGAAGAAAGACGCCGAGTACAAAGAAGGCGGTGAGGTTAGGTCCACGATTTCTGCGGGCTTTCGATTTTGCGGCGGAAAAGCATGCTGGGCAAAGGCGCAAAGCATCGACGATTCCCTACGTCGCGCACTTGATTGGCGTGGCTTCACTGGTGCTGGAAGCCGGCGGTGATGAAGATCTAGCCATTGCGGCCCTGCTGCACGACGTAGTCGAAGATTGCGGCGGCGCGCCAATGCTGAAAGAAGTCCGGTGGCGATTTGGAAAGCGAGTGGCAAAGATTGTCGACGAATGTACGGACGCCGACACCTATCCCAAACCGCCGTGGCGAGAGCGTAAGGAAAAATATCTTCGCCGTCTCAAGAAGGCCGACGCCGACACACGGCTTGTGTCCGCTGCCGATAAGTTGAATAATGTGCGCTCCATTCTCAGCGACTATCGCGCCAGCGGGGAATCGATCTGGGCACGGTTCAACGGCGGACGGACAGGAACCCTTTGGTACTATCGGGTTTTGCTGGATGCATTTCTTCGGCATAAACTGAACCGCATCACGCGGGATTTCGAGTTGGCTGTGAACGAGTTGGAGGCGCTTGCGGGCACAGCGGATTCCTCACCGATTTTGCGGACAGGTTCGGAATAAGATCGTTAACCGTTGCGATGAAGTTGGCCGCATAATTTCATGTCGAGCATGATCGATCAAATCCGCGCTTCGAAGCTGCCATCGAACATGATGCAGTTTGCCGCGCGCGGTGCATTGTCTGTGCCGCCCGCGGAGAACATTGAAATTCTGGTTTACCTGGCCCGGCACAACCGGGTATTTGGAGACCTGGCTCGCATGACCCTGGCGGGCTGGGACGAAAAAGCTTCCCTGGCAGCGGCTGCCAACCCGCAAACGTGTCGCGAAGTTCTGGATTACTTTATATCGCCCGATAATTTGCGTCCCAAATTGCTGCCGTCGCTTCTAGAAAACCCCTCCGTTCCGGAAAGCGAGTTGGCAAAGTTCGCCATATCGGCGTCGCGGGAATCGATTGAGGCCATGCTGAAGAGCGATCGCATTCGGTCTCTGGCCGGCGTTCTCGACGCCTTACGCTCGAATCCGTATTTAAAAAAAGAAGAGTCGCTGGAGATCGAAAAGCTCCTGCATGGCGATAATTCAAAGTCCGCAGTTTCCGATTCCGCGCCAGAATCAAGCTTGCAGGCAACCTCGACAGACACGGGAGACGCCGTAGATTCTCCTGCCGAGATTTCAAATGATGGCTCCGGCGGCGCACTTGAAGAGACCGTTTGCGCCTATCTGGCGGAGCATGCCGGAGAAATCGCGGCCGAAGAGGGCAAACCGTTTCAACCCGTCGGCGGCATCGTGGAGTTGCTAGGTGCAGACTATTTTCCCGTGACCCAGGTCGTGGATGTGCCCGAACCCGTGGCGGTGTCCGCTGCGCCGCCCGCCGCGCCAACCTCATCGAGAGCTCCGGCGACCGCCGCAAAGAAGGCTCCGGCGCATGCAGTGCCCGCGAAGCGCGAAAACACGATGCAGAAAATCAATGGCCTCGACGTGAAAGGCCGTATTCAACTGGCATTGAAAGGAAACAAAGAAGAGCGTTCGATCCTGATTCGCGACGGCACGAAAGTGGTGGCGCTGTCGGTGCTCGAGGCGCCGAAAATTTCCGACGGCGAAGTGGAAAAATTCGCCCTACAGAAGAATGTGCTGGAAGCGGTGCTGCGGCAGATTCCCCTCAAACGCCGCTTCATGAAGAATTACATCGTGGTGCGCAATCTGGTCTCGAACCCACGTACCCCGCTCGATTTGGGATTAGGGTTGATGAAGCATCTGCTCACGCAAGACTTGAAGAACATCTCAGCCAACAAGGAAGTCTCTGAGACCGTCCGTAAACTCGCCCTGAAAATGTATAAGCAAAAACTGGACGCTGCCAACAAGAAATAGAAACTCCTATGGCTTCCTTGCCTTCTACGGATCCGATCGCCGAGCTGCTGAAAAGGTCAAAGACGATCGCGGTTGTCGGCCTCTCCAACAATCCCATGCGCCCCAGCCACGGCGTATCGGCGTACATGCAAAGCCAAGGATATCGAATTATCCCAGTAAACCCGCGAGTCCGAGAATCGTTAGGCGAGAAGGCCTATCCGACGCTGCTCGATGTGCCGGAGAAAATCGACATCGTAAATATTTTCAGGCGGCCTGAATTCATCGAGGAAGTCGTCGACCAGGCGATCCGGCTGAAGGTACCGGCTATCTGGATGCAGCAAGATGTAATTCACGAGAAGGCAGCCGAAAAAGCACGCAATACGGGGATCTTGGTGGTAATGGACCGCTGCATTCTCGTAGAGCATCGGGCGCGCTTTCATTAGTGAACGCCGTGTGAAACTTTAGCGGGTTCCCGCTACAGCCGGGGTTTCCAGCCACGGTTTGAATCCCACACTGCGCCACAGTTCTGAACTGTTGTACATCTTTCCTTTTGCGATTGTGAATTCCACGTTGCGAGTGTTGCGGATGTCGGCCAGAGGATCGCCGTCGATCACAATGATGTCAGCCCGCTTACCCGCTTCAACCGTGCCGACTTGTTTTTCCAATCCCATGACGCGCGCAGGCACGAGCGACGACGCCTGAATGGCTTCCATGGGCGTGAATCCCGCCTGCACATAGAGTTCGAGTTCGCGATGCAAGCTGTGGCCGGGCACCGTTTGATCGGTGCCGGCGACAATCGAAATGCCCGCACGATGCAACACACCGACAATCTCTAAATCTTTCGCAAAAACTTTCGCTCCGAGTTCAGATTGCTCCGAAGGCGGACCAACATCCGTCAGTTGTTCGGCAAGTTCCGGTGCGACCCTGGTCACACCGGGCTCGAAGCTGGCGGGCGGTTTGTCGGAGGTCGCAGTGAAAAATTCGAAAAGCGCGATCGTCGGATCGACAACGGTGTGATGAGCTTTCAGAAATGTTACCGCCTTCTGCGCAGCCGGAGAATTGAAGTCAATATCGATTGCGGCTTGGCGACGGGCCTTGCGGTCGGCGTCAGCCGGCAAAGGATCGTGCATGATGTCGGCGATATAGCCGATGTGGTTGATCTGGTCCTGTCCCGCTTCGATCACTTGATACGCGTTTAATCCTTCGGGCACATGACCGGTCACGGTCATGCCCAGCCGATGGGCTTCGTCGGCAACCGCTTTAACCTCCTCCAGTTTTACCGAGCTGTAGATTTTCATCTGCTGGAATCCGGCATCGTGATAGCGATCGGTCCATGTACGCGCCTGTTCGGGGGAATCGACGCGCTGCGTGCCGATGGTGAAGTTGCCGCTTCCGTCTACAATTCCCGCGAGCAGCAGGCGTGGGCCCAGACCGTGACCATTCGCAATAGCGTCACGCACCGCGGTGATAAATTCAAATTCGTTACCGCAATCGCGCGCGGTGGTCACTCCCGCCGCCAGATATACAGGGCCCCATTCCACCTGCTCAAAATGCGCGTGCATGTCCCACAGCCCCGGAAGGATAAACTTCCCGCTCACATCAACGACAGAGGCATGCCGCGGAATATTTGCTTTGCTCCGCGGACCGGCAAATACGATGCGGCCTTTCTTGATCACGACCGCAGAATCCGCGACCGGCGTGGTGCCCGTCCCGTCGATCAAAGTGCCGCCGACCAAAGCGATGGTGCCGGTGCTATTGGCCGAGACTTCTTTCGACATCCCGGCCAGTGCGGCCATGCCGTCGGCGCCTGCCCGGGCGACGAATATTCCGAGGGCGCTCTCATATCCCTCGCGGATGGCCTCAAAATGATCGAACTCGGCATCGAGAGAAATCAGCGCGATTAGATTGCGATGGCCGTCAAACCACAGCGCTTCGCGGCCCCAGATAAGGCCTTCAACGATGAAGCGGTCGAGAGTTTCATTCTTGCCGTTAACCGCGATTACGTCGCGACCACGCGGCTCAACTTTGATCCTACCGGCCGGAAGCATGGGCAACTCCGCGGGCGAGCCGTGTGTTGCCCAGTAACGTACTAACAGCATCTGCATGGTTGCGGGCGCATATCCCGCAATAGTAAAAAAGTTTGCTGCCGGAGCCGGCGCATCGCTCCATTTATCGCGATTGCGGAGCCGTACCTTGCCGCCGCGGATCTCAACGGCCTGGTCGATTTCGACCGGGCGCGCGGTCTTGCCCTTGATTTCAAAGGTTTGCGGCGTGAGGTCCTGCGCCGACCGAAATGTCGCTGTCAGAGGAACGTCCGTCCCGCGGTCTGTGAATTTGAAATTTATCTTTACGACCAGGGAATCTGCATCGCGAGTCGTTTCGTATGTTTCTTCGCCGATGGCCTGCTCGAACTTATGCAGGCGAAATTTGCCGTGCTCGACGACATCCGGCTTTTGTTCTGCCGTTTGTGCGGAAGCTATGCTTCTCGGGGAAAGGAAAATCAGAACAAGCGAGCAAAATGCCAGAAGAACACGTCGGCGAACCAATTTGCTGATGAGTTGCATTCAGCCTCCACGCATGAAGGACTGAGGATACCCGCTTGAGGTTAGCAACGGCAAGAAAGGCGATAGTCCGGACGGGACTGACGGAGCTAGTTCACGCGGGAGTGGAGGCGGGCGCAGCAGAAACATGCGTTTTGCCTACGCCAAGGAAAACAACACTGGCATCATCCCGTACGCCCGCGCCGTTGGCAAAGGCGCGTACATCCTCGGCGATGCTCATAGCGGAGGCTCCCGGTTCGGCAGCCAGCGTGGCGAGACGATCGAGTCCGAATTCCTCTTCTTCGGGATTCACAGCCTCGGTAATGCCGTCGCTGTAGAAGATTAACCTCGACCCTTCCGTCAACTGCACTTGCGTTTCCGAATAGTCTCCGCATCCGAGCCCCAAAGGCAATCCTCGCTCCACATCGAGAAAGCGCACTCCATTTCCGTCGATGAACAAAGGCAGGAGATGGCCGGCGTTGGAGAAAACTACACTTCGCGCAACCGGATCGAGCACGGCATAGACCATGGTGACGAACTTGCCTGCGGGAAAATCGTCCATCATCAGGTGATTGAGTTTCGTAAGCACTTCACCAGGAGTGCAGCAGGCCTCGGCCAGCGAGCGCAACATGCCACGAGTAGCGGACATCAGCAGCGCGGCAGCCGTGCCTTTTCCGGAGACATCGGCAAGGACGAATCCCCAGCGGCCGTCAGGAAACGGAATGAAGTCGTACCAGTCTCCGCCCACCGCACGGGCGGGAACGCTAAGGCCGGAGATCACGAAGCCCGGAATAAACGGAGAACTTTTCGGCAGTAATGCCTGCTGAATCGTTCGCGCTTCCTGCGCCTCGCGATCCATGGCTTCACGCTCGGCACGTTCCGATTGAAAGCGGCGGGCGTTGTGCACCGCAACGGCAACGTGACTGCTGAAGGCTTGCAGCAGCCGGAGTTGCGAACGGGAGAATGCATCCAGTTCCGTGTGCGAGGCGGAAAAAACTCCCACTAATTTTCCATCCACGTGCAGTGGAATGGCAACCTCACACATTGTGGACTCTTCACAGCACATGTAATAAGGGTCCTTGCGCACATCGGGTGCGTAATGCATCTGTCCGGAACCCGCCACGTGGCCGACCATCCCTTCCTTCCCGATTTTCTTCCGATCGCCTTTGTGATACTTAGTGCAGCCGCAAACCCCCGCCAGCACGAGTTCTGCACGCGCTTCATCATGCAAGTAGATGGTGGCCTCCAGACAGCCAAAGGACAATGCGACCTCGTGCGTGATCTTATGAATAAGCTGGTCAAGATCGAGGATAGACGAGATCTTCTGCGCCGCCTTTTGCAGCTTTAACAAGTCATCGATCTGATCGGGGTAAGAAGGCCTCGCAGAGATGGCGTCAGGCGAAGCAATTATGGGGCTGGTGCCCAAGGCTGAACCCTCCAAATAAGAACGGTATCCGCGACGAACGAACGGGAGCAATTTCATTCAATAAGATGCTTCGGAACATGCTCACGATTCTTTGCTTGAATGCTTGGAACCGTGGTCGAGCGGCTTCGCCGCTGGGGTCCGCGCGCGAATTCGCCGGATTTCTTCCATGCGTTCGCGAATACGCTTTTCGATCCCTTCATTCGTCGGCGTGTAATAAACTCGCTCGCGTAGATTGTCAGGCAAGCACTGCATGCTGGCGACTTTGCCGTCTACATCGTGCGCATATTGATATCCCTTGCCGTAGCCGAGGCCTTTCATCAGGCCGGTTGGCGCGTTCCGCAAATGCAATGGGACGGGATCGGCCGCAGTTTGCTCGACGTCGTTTTGCACCGCGCCGTATGCGGTATAGAGCGCGTTCGATTTCGGCGCGACCGAGAGATACACGACCGCCTGCGCCAGGGCCAGATTACCCTCCGGCATCCCGATGAAATCCACGGCATCACGCGCGGCCATACATAAGGCGAGCGCGTTAGGATCGGCCAGTCCAATGTCTTCGACTGCCATGCGCACCACGCGCCGCGCTACATAGAGCGGATCTTCGCCAGCTTCCAGCATGCGGCCAAGCCAATACAGCGCGGCATCGGGGTCGCTGTTGCGAACCGATTTGTGCAATGCCGAAATCAGGTTGTAGTGTTCTTCGCCGGTTTTGTCATAGAGCAGGATGCGCTTCTGCAACGCGTCGCGGACGATGTCGTCGGTGATTTCGGAGGGCTCGGCGCCATTCTCCTGGGCAAGCGCAGCCGCGACTTCGAGTACGTTGTAGGCGCTGCGGGCATCGCCGCTGGTGTAGCTGGCGATTTTTTTCAGGACATCTTCGGAGGCTTCAACCTTCATCGATCCCAAACCGCGCAGGTCGTCAGTCAGAGCCCGCCTGAGCAGTTCCACAATCTGCTCTTCGGAAAGCGGCTTGAGCACGTACACGCGGCAACGCGAGAGCAATGCAGAGTTAATTTCAAAGGAAGGATTCTCGGTGGTCGCGCCGATCAGACGGATGTTGCCTTTTTCCACGTGAGGCAAGAACGCATCCTGCTGTGCTTTGTTGAAACGATGGATTTCATCGATAAAAACGATCGTCCTTGTGCCGTACTGCTTTGCACGCTCGGCGTCCGACATCACTTGCTTGATCTCTTTGATTCCGGCGAGCACGGCGGAGAACTCGATGAACTCCGCTTTGGTCATGCTGGCGATAATTTTCGCCAACGTAGTTTTGCCCGTTCCCGGCGGCCCCCAGAAAATGATCGAACCTGTATCGTCGCGGTCAATCTGGGCGCGTAGCGGCTTTCCCGGCCCGATCAGATGCTCCTGCCCGACGTATTCGTCGAGCGTGCGCGGACGCATGCGATCGGCCAACGGACGCGTCCGGTCAGTCGCACTTTCGGCATTCGGAATGGGTTGGAATAGTCCCATACAAGAATCATCTTCTCTGTCTTGCCGCTTCATATAAGACGATGCTTCCCGCCACTCCTGCGTTCAATGATTCCACTTGTGGCGCGTGTGGGATCGCGATTGTCTCGTTCATCTTTGCCATTGATCCCCGCGGCAAGCCAGAACCTTCATTTCCAATGAAAACGGCCAACTTGCCGGTCAAATTCGCCCGATGCAGCGCCGTGCCTTTGTGCGAGGAAGTTGCCACAAGCCGCACCTCGCGCTTCGCCAACTGCGCTGAAACCTCATCCAACCCTCTGGCCAATTTGGCAACGACAAACGGCAGACGAAAAAGCGATCCCGCCGCGGCGCGAACTACTTTGGAATTAAACGGGCTGACGGTACCTTCACCCAGCACGATGCCGGCGCTGCCGAATGCTTCGGCGGAACGAAAAATCGTCCCTAAGTTCCCGGGATCCTGTAGCCCAGCAAGCACCACGATTGGACCGACCTGGATACGCTCTAGCAAATCACCCAGGGAAAATTCTTTGACGCGAACCAAGGCCGCCACGCCCTGCGGCGATTCGCTTGGTACAACGCTGTCGAAGAGCTTATCGGGCAGCAGCAGAGTTTCCACGTGGCTGCCGATCTGCGGCAGAAGGCGCTCCGCACGGTCTTGCGCCGACTCGCGAAAAAACACTGCCCGAAGGCGAAGACCGCTGCGAATCGCTTCCTCCACAATACGCAGGCCGTCGATGGCGCAATCGCCTTCTTCCGTCCGCTCGGCATGGTCGAAAGCCTGGCGCAAAGCCTTGACCAGCGGGTTGTGGCGGCCTTCGATGCGTCGCAGTCGTGCCTGCGCGGTAGATTGAGATTCGGTGGCTTTCATGATGTGCGGCTAACGCTGAATCAGAAGTGGTTCACTTTCGCGAGCCACTGTACCTCGATAATACCCGCTGGCATGGCTTTGCCGGGATTTTGCCGTATTATTGTACTTATTCGCCATCAAATCAGCCTGCTGAACGAGGAAGGTATTCGTGCGCGTTGAAATCGTCAAAATCAATTGTGATACGCCGGAAATGTCGCTGATCAAATATGCCGCCGATCAGATTCGTGCCGGCGAAGTTCTCGGTATGCCCACCGACACTTTTTACGGATTGGCCGCCGATCCTTTCAACCTGCGCGCGGTGGACCGTGTATATGACATCAAAACGCGTTCGCGCCACAAGCCGCTGTCATTGCTGATCGAGAGCGTCGATCAGGCCGAAGAACTGGCCAAGCCGTTACCGGAAGAATTCTACGCGCTCGCCAGGAAGTTCTGGCCGGGTCCGCTGACGATCATCGTCAAGGCAGGTTCGCGATTGCCGCTGAAAGTTACTGCTAACACCGGCAACGTGGCGCTGCGCGTGCCCAACGCGAAGATTCCGCTGGCCGTAGTCTCCGCCGCCGCGATTCCGATTACGGCCACCTCCGCCAATCTCAGCGGGGCGTCCGAATGCACTACGGCTGATCAAGTGCGGACCCAGTTGCAGGACAGTATCAGCATCATTGTCGATGGCGGCGCTTCTCCGCGAGATGTCGCTTCTACCATCATCGATCTCACGGACGAATCCGCCCGCTGGAAGGTCATTCGCGAAGGCGCCATTCCGGCGGAGGAAATCTCCCGCTTCTTTGCCCAAGGATGAGCAACGATCTTGCCATTCGCCGGACGCGCGGCCTCTGGTTCCTGAGGCTTGCGCTGCTGGCGGTGTTCGCGTTGTGCACGTTTCTGGCAATTGCCAGCGTTGGAATCGTGCATACGTCCAGGCTTCAAGAAGTTCATCCATCCGATACGATTGTTGTCTTCGGTGCCGCGGAATACGCGGGACATCCTTCTCCGGTTTTGCGTGCGCGGCTCGACCATGCGTACGATTTGTTTGAACGCGGCGCGGCGCCTGTGATCATCACGACCGGAGGCGCTGGGGCTGACGTGCAATTCAGCGAAGGTGGAGTGGGACGCGATTATTTGATTCGTCGCGGAGTTCCGGAGCGCAAGCTGATCGCGGAAATGCAGGGCAGCGATACGGCGGAATCGGCGGTGCGCGTCGCGGTCATCATGCGCGCCAACGGCTTGCACAGTTGCGTGGCCGTCAGCGATGCCTATCACGTGTTTCGCATCCGGAAGCTGTTGGAGCATGAGGGGATTGGTCCGGTGTACGTTGCGCCAAGACCCGATTCCAAGCCGCGCGGAGTCGCCCTGCGCATGTTGGCTGTGCTGCGCGAGGCGAGCAGTTATTTGCTGTGGAAACTGGGCGTGACGTAAAGGACCTCGACCTCGTCTCATCTTTAGCTTTTCTACCAGAGCTTTTTCTACCAGCCGTTTCTTTCGCGCAGAGAAGTGATGTGAGCTACGTGATGACGGCCATGCCAGGCGTAGAGCGCCAGCAGTTTTTCCAGATTCATCGGCCCTAGTTCTGGATGACGGAAGGTTCGTTTCCAGTCGGCTGCGGCGAGCAAACCGAGCAGCCGCATCCAGCGCGTGTGCAGGGATTCCAGAAGCATCAATGACACTTCGATCGGCGTCGTCTGCGAGTCGGCCAGCACGGCCCAGCGGTCTTCGGCGTAGGGTTTGATGGTTGGCTTGTCCTCCGTCAGAGCCAGTTTGCAGCGCACATAAGCGTTTATGTGGCTGTCGGGAACGTGATGCACCACCTGTCGGACGGTCCATCCTTCGGGACGATACGGAGTGTCGAGTTGCTGCTCAGAGAGACCTGAAACCGCGGCGCGCAAGTTGGCTGGCGTGTGGGAAATGTCGCTGAGAAATTTTTCCTTCTGTTCTTCCGTGAGAGGTCCTTCGAAGTGGAACTTGCCGATGGGATAGCGCAGGTCGCTCATCTGGTCTCCAGGTTTGAGTGAAATTCTTCTGCACAGATGACTGTCGGGGCCAGGAAGGTTCAGCCAAAAATATGAGACGGCGAGCCTGTTTCATAGGCTGTCCAAGTTCTTGCACTCATTTTCGAATGTACCCTACCCCCCTCCCCCCGTGGTGGTAATGAAATCATCAACTTAGTGGCAAACGGCGCATTAATCCAAGGGCCACAATCACTTGCGGGTAAAATCTTGAGCCGCAAGGGGTTAGTGACCGCGGTGGTCGTTGCTGCTGGCTGATGAGCCCAGTTTGGAGAACTCGGTCATTTGAGTCAAGGTTATGTGAACAGGAAGTGAAGGCGATTTCCACAGGGACGGTAACACGGAGGAACACAGAGGCGCCACAGAGGAAGCACAGAGGAGAGCCTGATAGAATTTTCGCTATGTCTAGATTCTGGGAGTTTGCCGCAGCGGGCGTCCGGGTGATCGTTGTGGGATCGCTCTTAACCAGTGCTTTGGTTTATGCGCAGAAGGATGCCCCGCCGCAGGAGTCGGCTCCCGATGTGCCGGATGCGATTCAGGTACCGGCTGGCGAGCAAGTTGTGTTATTCGCTCGTGCTTCAGGATCGCAGGTTTATACCTGCCAGGCGGGTGCGGATGGCAAGTTTGCCTGGACTCTAAAGGGGCCCGATGCGGAGTTGAAGGACCGAAAGGATAAAGCTGTTGGGCAGCATTCGGCGGGGCCAATGTGGACGTTAAAGGACAGCAGCGCGGTCACGGGGAAAGCCGTGGCGCATGTGGATTCGCTTGATCCGGATTCGGTACCCTGGCTGCTGGTGGAAGTAGTGGGACATTCAGGTAAGGGTCAGCTTGATAAGGTGACGCACATTCAGCGCGTGCACACGCACGGCGGGAAAGCGCCGGCAGACGGCTGTGACGCGGCTCACGTGAATACCGAGAGCAAGAGTAGCTACACGGCTGATTATTACTTCTTCGCGCCGACGAAGTGAGGGTTGGCTTTGCCAATTGACAGCCGAGGGCGGCTGCCCCACATGAGCCCCCGTCGTGAACGACTAAGGCTCGAGCAGGATTGGTTTCACTCCCAGTGCGATCTGGCCAGCGATTTTGTGTAACGCGCCTGTCAGGTCGATATAGTGACCGTATCCGGACGGCGCCGTGTAGTTGCTGGTAGTGCATGTTCCGTTGCTGCACGTCTGCGAAGTGTCCCACACCGCCGTCTTGGAACCGATGACGCAGGAGTAGATATTTCCGGCGTTGGTGCATGGCGCGGGTTCCTGGCCAACAAGCCACGTGTAGATCAGGTTGTAAGCCAAGCCGGCTTCGGTTGGCTGGCCCGCGCTGTTTTCAATGTCGCCCGAGAAGGATTGTCCCCAGAGAAACCAGGTTTGAAACTGGAGATTGTTCGGGGGTGCCAGTCCAGCCTGAAGCAGTTCATAGTGCGTAATCCAGGCCGCCTGCATATCGGGATCGCTGACTCCGTTCGTGCCCCATCCTCCTTCCGTAGTAAACAAAGGCTTGCCGAGCAGGCCGTTGTCGTCGGCGATCTGGCGGAAAGTGGAAATCATGGTCATGATCGGCGCGTTGGTTGAAAGCGGGCTTTCGGGCAGGGGCACGGGGACAGGAGCGCCGCCGCCGGTTTTACTCGGATAGCCGTGAAAGCTGAGCGCCTCGGCGTATTGATAGCCACCCGCCTGCAAATACTCAGTCATGAAATTGACGCCGTTGTTCCAGACGACCGAAGGCGTCACGACCATGGCGTAAGGATCCTGCTTGATGATCGGGTAAGCAGCCTGTGCCAGTGCGAGCATCGCGGAGACGCCGCCGGTCCAGAACTTGGTGTTGCTCATCTCGTTCCAGATTTCGTAGTACTTCACGTGAGGCGCGGTCTTGCCGTTGTAGTGGGCGACGACTTCAGTAACGTAATCGATCCAGTCGTCAATGTTATCCGGCGGGATGGTGCAGGCTACCGTGCCGACCTTGTTGTGGAAGCAGGTGGTCTGATCGGCGACCGCCCAACCGGGCGTCCAGCCGCCGACGTCAAGCACCAGAAGCGCCGTGCCCGTTGAATCCTTGGGAGCGTTCTTGACGAAGGCGTCCATGCTGCCGAAGTTGTACTTGCCTCTGCCTGCGCCTTCAATCGAAGTCCAGGCCACGGGAGGGTGGCTGAGCGTGCCGTAGCTCACCTTGGGCATATCGCCCGTAGCGGAAACTCCCATGCCGAAAAAGGTTGGTTGAATTTGGGCTTGCAACCCAACGGCGGTCAAAACACCCACAAACAGCAATTTTACGAAGCGGCTCATCTATCACCCCTGCCAGAATTTCGAATTTACTGCCCCAGGGGAACCCGTGCTGTAAACGTGCATCTGTTCGAGGGT
>Ga0209010_1000276_pt1 | contig 18080 bp, 11 predicted proteins | sample BlaSpr_A8_OM1_O3_FD_187985 | JGI IMG/M metagenome (GOLD analysis project Ga0209010, IMG submission 187985) | Forest soil microbial communities from Thunder Bay, Ontario, Canada - Black Spruce, Ontario site 2_A8_OM1_O3 (SPAdes) (version 2) | ecosystem: Environmental > Terrestrial > Soil > Boreal...
CGACGGGCTGGAGGAGAACAACGAATAGAGTTGGGAGTTGAGGTTCCCCAGACCCTTGGAATTCAAATACTGATTCAGGAGAACGGCCATTCCAGCCGCAACCGGAGTTGAGGCGGACGTACCGCCAAAGGCCGAATTGTAAGTCGTGAGAGCATCGGCGATGCTGGTGACGCAGGTGCTGGTTGAGGCCGTACCGGTGGTCTCCGACTGTGCAGTGCAAACGACATATGGGTCATTGGCGTTCGACGCGGAAAAAGATATATCAGGCACGTCGCGAACACTATCGTTCGGGGTAAGCGCCGTCTGATACGAGGGCTTGGTAAAGCCGCCGTTGGGAGGAGCCACGCAGATGACAAAAGGAAAATTGTTTTCCGTGGTGGTACCCGTGCCGTTTACACAATTGCTGGGTCCGCCACCGGTGCCGTCGAGACCAAAACCTTGCTGAACTCCAAACGTCGAATCGTTCCAGGCGAGTTCGGGTATGTAGCCGTTCTCGGGACCGTTAGTTAGCACCGAAGCGCCATTGGTGCCGTTAGTCGCGCCCCAATAGATACCGGTGCCCTCGTTAAATTCGGTGCCGCCGACCGCAGTGACCTCCGGGCTGCTGGCAGGGTAACTGACGGAGGGGCCGAGAGTCGCCGATGTCACGGCGTTGCTGAAAACATCACCGTCGCACGTGGCTGCGGCTTCATCGCCGGTTGCCGCGAAAACCGAAATGCCCAACGTCGCCGCCTTCTGATACTCAAGGTCTTGCGTTGCCAATGACGGCGGTGTGCTATAGGCTTCGCAGAGTCCATAGCTGATGCTTATGACTGGAGCGAGATCGTTGTCGATTGCCCAATCGGTCGAATTGAAAACACCGTTGGAGTTTAAATCGGAGGTGACAAAAATGATCTGAGCATTGCGAGCCACGGAGCCGGCCCATTCGATGTCAAGATCCGATTCCCCTAGGTCTCCCGAGTTCACCCCGGGATCGATCGCTGTCGTCGGGATCACAAATTGGAAGTTTGTCGTGTTGCAGGCGGTGATGACACCAGTGGTGGTGTTGGTTGTACATCCGCTGATGGTAGGGAGGCCGAAGTCGGTGCGAAAGAAGTTGAGATCCGCGAGGTAGATATCGGTCTGGCCGACGACCACCATTTTCTGGCCTGTGCCGTCGATGGCCGGACTTTTCGCATAAAGCGGAGAGATGTCGTAGATGGTAGCGATGTCGCCGGGAGCGAGAAATGTAAACGAACCCTGGCTGGTGGTAAGAGTGTAGTCGGGATGCGGGATCGCGGAGTTGGCGTTATGAAGTACGCTGGCACGCTTGGGAACAAAATTGTGCAGCCCGCGGAAGCCGCCGACAATGCCGGTGAGAGCTGCCGGTACCATGGGAGCGGTTGAGTTGGCGAAGTGCTCCTGCCCGTTCAGATCGTAGCGGTGGATCTGCGTGTGGAACGCGGCTTGCACCTGCGACGCATCGCCACTGAAGTTAATTGAGTCCCGACCGCGAGCTATGTAGACCACCTTGAGACCTTGTGACGCGATCCATGCGCTGACTTTTTCGATATCGTTCTGACTCAGGCCAAAGCGATCGGCGTATTGCTCAGGAGTCAACCATTTGTGGAAATTAGCGGATTTTCGATCCTGTTGCTCAACCTGAAGTTGCCGGAGAGCCGCCTGTTGCGCTGCCGTGGGCGTGAACAGCATGGTCACCCGAAGCGCGTACGACGACTCGATCGGCCCCTTATCGTGTTCAGGCTGGGCAAAAGGCGAGACGTGGTTCTGAAGCGCAACCATTTGACTGGACGTGATGGGACCACTGATGCGGTCGGGGGTGGCGGCGTGGGCCGCAGTGGAGAATAGGGCGGCGAAGAAAATCGCCGACGCGGAAAGTGACGACACCCATCCACGCAAAAATCGCATTGCAGGAACTCCTCGGCTGAAAAGATTCTGGGATCTTAATTGATTTTATATAAGGCCTGTTCCCTAGTCTGATCAAAATTACGAGGGACCGGGTTGTATCCGGGCAAAAATCTTACACCTCTTTGAGCTGACAATTCTGGCCGGTGCTTGGACGCAAAATGGCCTCAAATAGGCATAGAACCCAAGAATGGCAACAAAGTAGCGCTTTGCGGTCGGATTCTTCTATATCTCACCGAAGCGGTGCGGTCGCGGGGGGAACGACTTAGGCTCGTGTTTATAAATGAGGTACGCGACCGAGCGACAAGTGGTGGCCGCGACTAACGATACGGCCTACGGATCATAGACGGAGCTGCCGAAGCCTTGCTTGCGGGCCGATTCCTGAAGGTCTTCCAGTTGCTTTTTCTGCTCTTCCAACTGCGCTTTCATCTGCTCGACTTGCTGTTGTTTTTGGAGTTGGCGTTCGTTCCACTGCGCACAGCCGGAGACGCAGTTTGCGGAGGTGAAGCGGATAGAGTCGTTGACGCTATCGATCTGGCTCTGAAGAGAAGCGATGTTGTCTCTCATGGAAGTGACCTGAGAGCGCATCGCTTCGGCCTGAGCGCCTGAAGTCGAGGCATCGGACCGGTTATCGCTCGCGGTATGAGACGTGGCGCTGGACGCAACCGGACGCGCGGCTGGGCCGGCGTGCTCGGGAATCTCCTCGTTGGTAATGACATTCGTTATTACCTTGGGAGTCTTTTTCGCGGTACTGGAGGGCTGCGCAGCTTTGAACGGATCTTTCGTCGATGAATCTTTGCCGGCGTCCGGGTTTAGGGCGTCCTTCGCCTGCTCTTCTTTTTGTTGCTTTTGCAGGCGTGCCTGGCGGGCTGCGTCTCCCAGCGACGGCTCGTCCTGAGCGGGCGCAGAAAGCGGCGAAAGGATAAGCATCGAGGCTGTCGCCGCGAGCAGAAGCAGGTATATTCCAATCTTTTGCATTGAGGAAACCTCGCAATTCCGTTTATTCCGCGGGTGCGATCAACACGATGCTATCGCCGAATGGAAGCCAAGCCGAGGTTACGTTGGGGTCACGACCATGTGCACAAGAGCCGTTATTGAATGCCGCGAAACAGGCCTTTGCCAGCAGTTTCAAGATTCGAGTTTCGCGCGGTTATTTAATGAGGCAGGAGTCCTTTGGCCCCTGTCCTACCACTCTTCCCCGAGGTCGGAAGTCTGGTAAGATTTATTGCGTTGCTTTCCGTTGAAGTCCAATCCCCTAAAGAAAAGGTAAAAATACAATGTTCTGCAATTGCCGCCGCTGGGCGGGCCTTGTGTGTCGATGCCTGTCTCCCGCCAATCGTCCATCCGCCCCCCTCTTTTCTATCTTCCTGTCTTTATTATTGTTATTGGTTTGCGCGACTTCGGCTTCCAAGGCACTGGATAGTTCCAGCGACGTTATTGCGCCACCCAAGCAACTGACGGTGACTGCGAATCTTCCGACCGGAACTGTGAACGCTGCCTACAGCGGCAGCATTTCCGCCAGCGGCGGAACGGCTCCCTATACTTATGCCGCGCCGGGGCTGCCCAAGGGACTGGTCATTAACGCCACTACGGGAGGGATCACAGGGAAGGTCACTGCCGCGGGCTCGACTACGTTTACGGCTCACGTGAAAGATTCGGCCGGGGATCAGGGCACCGGAACATTCACGATTACGTTTAATAATCCACCGATAAGCGTGACCGTGGCTCCAAAAGTCGAGACATTGCCTTCGGCAGGAACGCAGGAATTTCTGGCGACAGTTTTATACACGACGGACACTGCCGTGACGTGGGCGGCCTCGGCGGGAACGATTGACGCGAACGGCAACTACACTGCGCCGGCGGTGACCGCCAATACGTCAGTCACGATCACGGCGACCAGCGTCGCCGATACGACCAAGTCGGGGACGGCGAAGGTGACGGTTTCAACGGTGAAACCGCCGAAGGTCGCTCTGGAACTGTTGTTCCCGCCCACCAACGCCAATCAGCCTTATTACGCCGACGTCGTGAAGTATTTGGTGACTAACAACGCGACTGTGGCCGGCGTGGATTTGTGGCTGGAGTGGTCGAGCGCCGATCTGGGTCCGGGCAACAACCCGCAATATAATTTCAGCGCCTTCGATGCCGAGATTGCGCAGTTCATCGCCGCGGGAAAGAAGGTGAATATTATTGTGTGGGCGGTAGCGGATTTGGTTACCAACACTTCCACGCCGCAATATATTTGGAATGCTCTGGGCGCTGCCAACATAACCACTTGCGCTGGCGCGCAGACACCGAATTACTTCGATCCGGCGTTTCAGGTTCCTTACCAGGCGTTCATGGCACAGGTCATTCAACATTACGGCAGCAATGCTTCCGTCGGATATATTCGCATCGGGTTGGGACGGGGCGGCGAAACCTTCCCTTCACAGAATTTTGGTACCGACCCCTGCACCCAGACGTTTGTTAACGATTGGGGATGGACCGACGCCACCTGGGAAGCCTATGTAAATAACATGGTGGATTACCAGTCCACGCTGAAATCGCCCAAGACGCTGATGGTAGGTCTGGATACGGTGGACACGTTCACCATGGCTGACATCGAAGCGGCGAACGCTGTGCCGTTGAAGATTGCGCTAGGAAATGAAGGACTGGAAGCCAGCGACATCACCAAGTATCCGACGTGTTCGGCGGACTGGTGCAATCTTTGGACGCTCTACAAGGGCGACGTTCCTTTGGAGTTGCAAACGATCGCACTGAGCAGTCCCGAGGGCAATCCTCCGGTGGGATCGCTAACGACCATTCTGCCATTTGCGGTGGAGCATGGCGCTACAATCATGGAGATTTACACCGACGACTGGTTGCAGGGCTTCGATCCGAACTATCCCAACTACAGCACCTACGGCGCGGCTTATGCGGCGGCGATCAAGGCAGCGGCGATGGGCAAGTAGAGCTTCACAATCTGAGCGTAGCTCAAGCGGCGGGAAATATTCCCGCCGCTTTTTTTGCGCTGCACTGCGGATTTTGCGCGTTGCCCGAAATGGGGGATGTGGGACAGTGGCCGACCGGACGATTCCCGTTATTGCACTGTTTACTTTTGGGTTAACGAACCTCTGAGACCTTTGTTGAGCGCCTTTCCTTCCTTAAAGTTATCTCAACGAAACACAATGAACGCGCCGCCTCGTTGAAGTGAAGTTCAATCTTGTCGAGGTAAAAAAATAATGTCCCCCAAGAACTGCTTCCTGGCGATAAGCCGGGGCTTCTTCTGCAACGCCAATTCGAGTCTCACCGCCACAATTCTCACCCTGCTGCTAAGCCTGGTTGTCGCAACGCCAGCCATGTTTGGATTTCAGATCGATCCCACGAAGAAAGTCCAATTGACGGTCACGGGGAAGATTCCGAATGGAGTTGCGACGGAATCCTATACTGCGTCGGTTAGCGCCAGCGGCGGAACTGCGCCGTATGTGTACAAGGCCGGCGGCCTGCCCAAGGGGCTTTCCATCAGCAACAGCTCGGGTGCGATCACGGGAACTCCCAAGGACACGGGGGCTTTCTCATTCGACATCTATGTTACGGATGCGGCCGGAGACCATGGACAGGGCGCGTTTAACGTGACGTTCGCGCAGCCGCCGGTAAGCATCAGCCTGGCGCCGAACTCGCTGACGATAGCTTCGTCGGGCACGCAGCAGTTTTTGGCTACAGTTGCGAACACGACCAACACATCGGTGACGTGGACGGCTTCGGCGGGAACGATGTCATCGAGCGGCAGCTATACGGCGCCGACGGTGAGCGGCAATACGACGGTGAACATTACGGCCACCAGCGTGGCCGACACCACCAAAACTGCGACAGCAAAGCTGACCATTGCGCCAATGACACAGCCGCCGGTGGCTCTGGAGTTGTTGTTTCCGCCGACCAACGCCAACGAGCCTTATTACGCCGACGTGCAGAAATATCTCCTGAACAATTCGCTGGTCGCGGGCGTCAACTTCTGGCTGGAGTGGGCCAGCGCCGACCTGGGGCCAACGAGCAATCCGCAATATGACTTCAGCACCTTCGACGCGGAGATTGCACCGTGGATTGCGGCTGGGAAGAAAGTCAACATTATCGTGTGGGGTGTGAGCGACACGCCGGTAAATAACGCCACTCCGCAGTATGTGTGGGACAATCTCGGCTCTTCGAATATCACCAGTTGCGGCGGGGAGAAGATTCCGAATTACTTCAATTCGGCGTACCAGCTTCCTTACCAGGCTTTCATGCAGCAGGTGATCAAGCATTACGGGGGCAACGGCTCGATCGGCTATATCCGCATCGGCTTGGGCCGCGGCGGCGAGACTTTTCCCGGGCAAAATTTTGGGACCGATCCCTGTACGAATACATTCGTCAACAAATGGGGATGGAGCGACACGACCTGGACGAACTACGTAAACGCGATGCTGGCCTATGAAGCCAAGCTGAAATCGCCGAAGCAGTTGATGGTGGGTATCGACAGCGTGGACAACAACAGCATGCCGGATTCTGAAGCCGCGGCTGCCGTCTCGTTGAAGATGGGGTTTGGAAATCAGGGCATGCAAGCCAACGACATCAAGAACTATCCGCATTGTTCTTCCGACTGGTGCGATCTGTTTGCCGAATATAAGGGAGACGAGCCGCTGGAATTGCAGACGATCGCGCTGAGTAGTCCGGAGGGCGAATCGCCGGTGGGATCACTGGTCCAGTTGCTGCCGTTTGCGGTGGAGCACGATGCCACGGTTCTCGAAATCTACTGCTACGACTGGCTACTGGCATTCGATCCTGAGTATCCGGGCTACAGCAGTTACGGGGGAGCCTACGCGACCACGTTTAAGGCGGCGGCGCAGGGCAAATAGTTTTCGGTTGGGATTAACGGGACCACGTGCGGCGGGAACCTTCCCGCCGCATTTTTTTCGCCTCACAATGCCCTGGGTTGAGGCGGCGATTCGCCGCAACTGTTCCACAACGGAACTGGTTGGCTGTGTCGGTCGGACAACGCGCCCAATTTGGAAACTCAGCAGGACAATGGCCGTAGGAGACCTTTCAGAAGCAACCCTCTCTGGCTAAAGTCGCAACAGGCTCGGGTCATTCCTGTTGCCCGCGTTAGCTTCCAATCAAATTCTGAGAGGTACGAAATGTCCCCCAACTTCTCTCGGCCAGCGGCTGTTCCGCCGTTTCGCAGCAGGCAGGCCAAGTATAGTTTTTTCACTCTCATCGTCATCGCGCTGCTCGCTGCTACACAGGCCTTCGCCGCCGAACCTGGCGCTCCGCCCGCAAAAATCATGGTTCCACCCTGGCAGCATCTCAAAATTACAGCCACGCTTACTCCGGGCACAGTGGGCATTCCGTACAGCTCAGTGATTTCGGTCAGCGGAGGAGACGCGCCTTATAAATTTCAGGAAGAGAACATTCCGGCGGGATTGGTTTTGAACGAGCAAACGGGAGGAATCTCCGGCACGCCGGAAGCGGCTGGCGCGTTCACGTTCGCCATCTGGGTGACCGATGCGTCCGGCGATCGCGGATTGGGATGGGTGAGCATTAGCATCGCCGCGAAGAGCGTTGTCACCATCAGCGTGACTCCTACGAGCGCGAGTGTGAATTCAGGGGCTACGGCTCAATTCAGCGCTGCCATCGCAAACACTTCGAACACGGCTGCGATCTGGACCGCCTCGCAAGGCACAATTTCTACTAGCGGCTTGTTTACCGCTCCCAACGTTACCGCAAATACTTCCGTCGTAGTGACTGCCACCAGCGAAGCGGATTCAACCAAGTCGGCGACGGCCATCGTTTCTGTTGCGGCCGCGCCCGCGGCGAAGGTCTCTCTGGAAGTTTTGTTTCCGCCCACCAATCCGAACACCTCGGACTTCAAAGCGGTGCAACAGTACCTGATGAGCAATCCAATCGTTGCGGGCGGCAACCTGACGGTCGAATGGGGGATGGTCGACCAGGGGAACGGGGTATACGATTGGACAGCGACGGATGCGGAGATCGCGCCCTGGGCGGCAGCGGGCAAGAAAGTCAACCTGATTGTTTGGGCGAACAGCGACAGCACAACCATGCCTTGCAGCAACGGCACAACGACCACGACTGGCAACTGCGCCATCCCCGCTTATGTTTGGAAATCGTTGGGCTCGTCCAATTACACGAGTTGCGTCACGCAGTATGGCACGCAGCAGATCCCGAACTATCTGGAACGATCCGCGTTTCAGCTCCCGTATCAGCAATTCATGGCGGCGTTGATTCAGAAGTATGGGACCGATCCTGAGATCGGATACATCCGGTTTGGACTCGGTCATGGCGGAGAGAGTTTCCCGGCTACGAGCTGGAACAGTTCGACCAGCGCATGCGGCAAGTCTTTTGCAGGATGGGGAGTCACGGTAACCACTTGGGAAACTTACCTGGCCGGCATGTTGAACTATGAAGCGACGTTGCACTCCACTAAGCAACTTATGGTGGGAGTAACTCCGATGGGCGCGCCTACGACAGTGGTTCCAGATTATGTGGCCCCACTGGCCGTGCCCATGCACGTAGGTTTTGGCAGCCAGGGTTTCGAACTGAGCGACATCACCAACTACCCCAATTGCACAGCGGATTGGTGCAATCTGTTCGCGCAGTTTGCGGGACAAGCTCCGCTCGAGTTGCAGACCTATCTCCAGAGTTGTCCCGATAACAGTTGTACGACGGGATCGCTGGTAAATCTGGTGCCGTTCGCGGTCAGCCATCATGCGACGGTGCTGGAAATTTATTATCAGGATTGGCTGCTGGCGTTTGATCCGTCGTATCCGGGAAACAGCGAATACGGCGCGGCCTATGCGAAGGTGCTGACGACCGCGGCGGGTACGAACATTCAATAGCCAACATTCGACAGAAGACGGGCGACGGTTGAGCCATCAACAGTCGCCCGTTTTGTTTTCGACTCACAAGCAAGAGCCGCCAACCCCAGCGGCTAAAGCCAGCATATCTTTTGTGCTGAATGGCACGACTGAAGTCGTACCCTTCCCAATAATTTAAGTTCCGGATCCCTAAAAGGCGCTGCGAGCGGCTTCGAATCCATCACTTCTTGAATAAAGCGTCCAGCCCGGCTTGCGCAATCGCCTCGTCGATCTCGGATTTGGCGCCGCTGGCCGCGATTCCGCCGAGCGTTTTGCCATCCACCTTGATCGGCAATCCTCCTTGGTTGGGGAAAAAGCTGGGGAACGCAAGTGGGATGGCATTGCCGTTCTTCATTGCCTCCGCGGCCTCTCGCGAAGGGTTGCCGTAGAGAGCTGCATAACGCGCTTTCTCGCGGCAGAAATCCAGAGTGTTGACGGAAACGCCGTCGGCCTTCTGCAAGAAGAGAAAATTTCCGCTTTCATCGACAATGCAGATGGTCACGTCTACGCCTTGCTTTTTCGCTTCGGCCTCAGCGCCGGCAACCATGGTTTTCACTGCTGCTAGATTCACATATTTCTTAGTTGGGAGTTCGGCAGCGAAGGTCACTGCCACAAGAGTCAGTATCACCAGAGCTAGTTTGCGCATGCGCAGGATGCTACCAAGTGCGTTCCCAGTCTCCAAGCAAAACTTGCTCCGACGAAAACGGGTGCCGATTCGCCCCCAGTTCTGTGAATACCTTATGCTAGAGCGGCAGTTTCCTATTTGGCGTGCGCATCCATGGTGATTCGCGATGAGCGGTAAGGCTTGTGTGATCGGAGCCGGCCCGAATGGGCTGGCGGCGGCGATCGTTCTGGCGCAGTCCGGCATGCAGGTGGATGTGATGGAGACGGAGTCTACTCCGGGCGGAGCCGCACGCACGATGGAGTTGACGTTGCCGGGCTTTCTTCACGATTTTGGCTCGGCAGTTTATCCGATGGGCGCTGGCTCGCCGTTTTTCTCGTCGTTGCCGATGAGCGAGTACGGGCTGGAGTGGATTCACTCGCCTGCCGTTTTAGCACATCCTCTCGACGACGGCACGGCGGTGATGTTGGAACGCGATTTAGGTGAAGCGAGCGAATCGCTTGGCGTCGACGGAATCGCGTGGGACAAGCTCGTGCGTCCGTTCGTCGAGCGATGGGTTGAATTCGCTCCGGAAGTGTTGCGGCCCGTATCATTTTTTTCCAGACATCCATGGCTGATGGCGCAATTTGGCATGCTTGCTGTTCAGTCCGCCCAAGCCGTCTCTCGCCGCTTTCGCAGCGAGAGAACGCAGGCATTATTCGCGGGATTCGCTGCTCATTCGTTTCTCGGGCTGGACGAACCATTGAGCGCGGCTTTTGCCATCATGTTGGCGGTGCCCGCTCATGCCGTGGGCTGGCCAATTCCCCGTGGTGGCGCGCAGTCGATTACGAACGCGCTTTGCGGATTTCTTGCGACCCTTGGAGGCAAGGTTAAGACTGCCTCGCGAGTTGAGAGTCTGGCGACGCTGGCGAAGTATGATCTCGTTCTTTGTGATTTGACGCCGCGGCAGTTGGTCAGGATTGGCGGTTCGAAGTTATCCGATGGCTATAAGCGGCGGTTGGGATTGTTCCGCTATGGAGCCGGCGCCTTCAAAGTGGATTACGCGTTGAGTGATCCTATTCCGTGGAAAGCTCGCGAATGTTTGCGAGCGGCGACGGTACACCTTGGCGGAGGTTTCTCGGAGATTGCCGCATCGGAGAAGGCGGTGCGAAGTGGCGGGCACGCCGATCATCCCTTTGTTCTACTGGCGCAGCCCAGCCTTTTCGATCGCACGCGTGCGCCTGCGGGCAAACACACGGCGTGGGCTTACTGTCATGTGCCGAATGGATCCACCGTAAATATGCTGGAGAGGCTCGAGGATCAGATCGAGCGTTTCGCTCCGGGCTTTTGCGATTGCGTGCTGGCGAGGTGTGTTTTTTCTCCGGCGGATTTGGAGAGCATGGATGCAAATCTGGTAGGAGGCGATGTGGGAGGCGGAGTCCTGGACCTGCGTCAATTTCTGTTTCGACCCACGTGGCGGCATTACGCAACCTCGGCGCACAATATTTATATCTGCTCGGCATCCACGCCGCCGGGCGGAGGCGTGCATGGAATGTGCGGGTATCATGCGGCGAAGATGGCGTTGTCGCGGTTGAAATAATTGAGTGTCATTATTCACTCGCGCGGACCGACAGTAGGCCACTCGATGCCGCGGATGGTGCCGTCGGGTTCGCGCTCGACTGTGGGCGCGTAGAGTCCGACGAATTGACGCCGCCACCACAGACCCTGCGCGCGTTTTTCGGCCATTGTGGTGAACCAGTATTGCCAGATCACGGCCCGCACTTCGCGCGGCGGCTTACCGGGAAACGGATTGCTCTTAAAGAGATTGAGAATGTCCTTGTCGTTGGAAAGAAGCGCTACTTCAGTTCGAGGAACGATGGGATAGTCCTGCCACGAGCCTAGCGACGCAAACCATAGATTCCAATCGAAGCGCGGCTGATATGGCGCATAGATGCCGGGTGGCTGATCGAGATCCTGCGGCTTGTAGCGGAACGGATACAACAGCCAGGTTTTTCCGTCATCGGAGCCCTGGAATTCGATTTCGTATCGACCGCGAGTCATAATGCCGAAGAGGCCGTATCGATTGGCAATGCGGAGTGGTTCGAGCGCGGCCACGGGCGAGGTTGGGAGTGGAAGCGCGTAAAACATCCAGAGTAATTCCGCCGTCGTGGCATAGAAGATCCAACTGAGAAGTATTGCGGCTAGAGAGAGTTTTGCCAGGTTGAAGAAGTAAGGGAAACCATCTGGCGCCTGCCAAGGTTGCGCTGGTTGATCAGGATCGGCGATAACCCCGGGATCGAAGTGAGATTCTTCTGCATCAGCGATCTCTAAATTCGGCTTCGCAGCTTTTGTTTCTGCCACGACAAAAGATTTTCTCCATCGCTGCGGAATCAAGTGCACTACAAGGCGATCGTCGAGCAAAAGAAATCCTAGCGTCAGCACCAGATAGTTCAGAAACGTGTAGTTCGCAGTGAGAATAATTCCCAGTTCCCACGGGGTGACGATGAAGAAGCACACGATGCGCCAGCGGCGGGGGAGAAACAACATCCAGACCAAGATTAGTTCCAGCGCGAGAGTTGCGCATACGGAAGAGGCATGGAACCAATGCGGGAGATGCTGCACGTACCAGCCGATCCAGGTGGGCAGCGGGCCGTTTTGATAGTACTCGTCCATGGCGGTGAAGTGCCGCCATTCGGGGTCGCCGCCGGCGATTTTTGCGACGCCGGATTCGAAGTAGATGCGGAACCACTCCCATTGCAGCAGGAAGAGGCTAGCGCGCGATGGCGGTGACGACGCGCCTAAGCGCGGGCGAAATCCGGGAGGGGCAAAAAATAGTGCAATGAATCCGGCTTCAAGCAGCATGCCGTCCGATTGATAGCCAGAGAAATCCTGCGCGGCGCTCAGGAACGAAATGAAACACACGAAGCAGATAAACAACATGCCGCGCGGCCAGAGATTCAGGATCAGTAAGATTGCCGCCACCATGCCAACCCAGCACAAGGGGGTCAACATGTGCGAACCGCTCGACAGCCAGAGCAGAGTTGGCGCATACCATAGGCCGCCAGCGTAGCCGAGGGAGTGACGCACGGCCTGTAGGTACTGATCGGCGGGGAGAATGCCATCCGGACCGATAAGTCCGCGAATCTGAAAGACCAGGGAAAAGAAAGCGGAAAAATAAATGCCGCCCAGCGCGCGCAGGAAGAGCCAGCGCGGGGCCATGCGGTCGTGAGGACCGCGCTCGGGGTCAAACAGCCAGCGGATGACAGTGGAAAACCGATTCATGGGCACATCACGAATGCGGGGGGAATCTGGATCGTATCGCCCGAGCAACTGTCACACCAATGAATGATACTTGTCGGATGCAAGACAGCAGGCCTGCGGTTTCATGGAGAAGTTTCGCTGGCCGGAATCGCTTCCAGGCGAACATTGAGGTCGGCGCCCTCCTGGAGATGGACAGTCTGGGCGCGATCTTCAAACGGCTGAAGGAAATCGGGATTCAGGGAAGCGCCACGATCCAGATCTTCGAAGGCGAAAACTTTGTAGTCTCCGGGAATGACGCCCTTCATGAAAAATCTTCCCGATTGGTCGGTCATGGATCGCCGGTAATCGCCGACGTGCGTGGCTCCGCCATTTTCTGGCACGAGCACGACCGCAGCGCCGGACGCGGGCTGATCACTGTTTGAAACATCGCCATCGAGTCGCGCAACTTTCGAGCTGAGAGTAAAATCCAAGGCCGGAAGCGGCTGGTTGTGACCGAGGGTCAGGACGGTTTCGAGCACGTCCACTCCGCCAGTTGCTTTCGCGTAATATCCCGCAGGAAGCGAAGAAAAACGCAGCAGGTACGTGCCTTCGGGGACATCTATAAATTGAAAGCTTCCATCTGCGGTGACTACCGCGTTGTCTACCGGAGGCATCAGTGCGGTCACGGATGAAGCGCCTTGCGGCTGCAACTCGACGCTGACGCGGGTCAGATCAACCTTGGCCTTGTCGTCGACTTTATCCTCCAAATGAATGTGACCGCTGACATCGGTGCCGGGGCCGACGGTGATTTCCGCTTTCGCGATGTTGGCCTTGCCCACCTGGATTGTCTTGCTGCCGAAAAGCGCTTTGCCGTTTTTCGCCTGCGGATCGGTCTGAGCCAGGAGCATGTAACTGCCGGGAAAAACGTCGTGCAATTCAAAGTTGCCTTTGGCATCAGCCGTGCTTTCGCGGGTCGAGGAAGGACTTCCGTCGGCGTCGACCAGACTGACTTCCGCGTTCGCGGCCAGAATCGAATTTCCAGAGAGGAGCACTCTCCCGCTGACATCGACGGTGAGCACACTGGCCAGCGTCAGGTCGATCCCGGAAAGATCTTGCCCCGGGCGGATCATCAGATCGACGGCACGGGTGATATCGCTGGTGTTGGGATAATAGGCTGGAGCATAGCCTTCTTTGCGCTCCGGAGAAGATTTCGAGGAAGTCTTCGACGAAGGTTTCGAGGAAGTCTTGGGATTCTCGGCCTTCGGGCTTTCGCTCGGCGCGGGCGCCGATGATCGCAGATAATAATGACCCGCAGCAAGACCCGTGATGCGGTATTCGCCCTCGGAACCGGACAAAGTCGGAGCGCGAACACCGTGCAGTTGCTTTTGGCCGCCGTCGTAGAAATATTGCAATATCTCGACCGAGGCTCCGGGCAGCGGTTTGCCGTCTGCGTTCTTGACGTGGCCGGCAATGATCGCTCCGGGAGTGAGTTGCAGAAGAATGTCGTCGACGTGCTGGTCCGGGGCAAGGGTGAGTAGCTTGGCGTTTAGGCCATTTGTGCTGCGCCGGCCAACGTAGTCTTCGCGCGAGGCGGAAACGACGTATCGGCCGGGAATCAGGCCATTAAGTGTGAAATGCCCTTCTGCGTCGGTAGTGGCCGAGGAAGAACGTCTGCCGCCTTGTCCTGGCTGAAAACTGCGCGCCCAAACGTTTGCGGCCTTCAAGGGCTGGCTGGTCGCGGCATCGACTACGGTGCCTGAGATGGAAGCGGTCGCTTGGTCGGCCGCGGCATTCTGTGCGCTAACACGAGTCGCGAGTACGGCGAACGTTGAGATTGCGATTGCGAATATGAAGAAGGTTTTTACCACGAAATCATCCGAATTTTCCGCGAAGTGCCGTTCTCTTCGCCCCTCATAGTGTAGTAGACTGTCCACCCCGAAGGCGATTCCCGCCGCGAACGGATTTTCATGAGCCAACCTCTTGCCAAGAAAGTATTGCTGATCGGCTGGGACGCCGCCGATTGGAAGATTGCCAACCCCCTGCTCGATCAAGGCCTGATGCCCACTCTGGACGATTTTATCAACCACGGAGTGATGGGCAATCTGGCAACGCTGCGGCCCATTCTTTCGCCCATGTTATGGAACTCGATTGCCACGGGCAAGCGGGCCGATAAGCACGGCATTTTGGGATTTATGGAGCCCGATCCGCAGACAGGCAATGTGCGTCCGGTGACCAGCACGTCGCGCAAGGTGAAAGCGATCTGGAACATTCTCACGCAGCGCGGCTATAAGGCGCATGTCTTGGGATGGTTTGCCGGACATCCGGCGGAGCCGATCAACGGAATTTCGGTGTCCGATTTGTTTCCCTACGCAGTGGGACCATTGGATAAAGAATGGCCGCTGCCTCCGGGCGCGGTGCATCCCGAGAGCATGCGCGACAAGTTTGCCAAACTGCGCATGCATCCGGCGGAACTGACGGAAGCCGCGATTCTGCCGTGGATTCCACGCGCGGCAGAAATCGATCAGGAAAAAGATAAGCGGCTGCAATCCTTCGCCAAGGTTTTGACCGAGAATTTATCCATTCACAATGCCGCGACGTGGATTCTGAAGAATGAGCCGTGGGATTTTATGGCCGTTTATTACAACGGCATCGATCACTTCTGCCACGGCTTCATGCATTATCATCCGCCGCGCATGGAAGGCGTGCCGGAGGATCAATTCGAAATCTACAAGCATGTCGTGAATAACGCGTATCGATTTCACGATATGATGCTGGAAACTCTCCTGGAACTGGCCGGGCCCGATACGACAGTAATATTGGCGTCGGATCACGGCTTCCATTCCGATCATCTGCGCCCGCGTGGGATTCCCAACGAGCCCGCCGGGCCTGCGATTCAGCATCGTCCCTTCGGAATTATTTGCATGAAGGGACCGCACATCAAGCAGGACGAGCGCATTTACGGCGCGACTTTGCTGGACATCACGCCGACCATGCTCACTCTTTTCGGATTGCCGGTGGGGCAGGACATGGATGGCCGCGTTCTGGTGCAGGCGTTTGAAGAGCCGCCGGAGATCACGCGCATTCCCAGTTGGGAGGATGAGCCGGGAGAATGCGGCATGCATCCCTCAGATTTGCGCATGGACCCTGCTGCAGCACAGGCCGTGCTGCAACAATTCGTGGCGCTAGGATACATTCAGCCGCCGAGCGAGGATCAGGCGAAAGCCGTGGAAGTGGCGGTGCGCGAGCAGCAATACAACCTTGCAGCGAACTTGCTGGACTCACGGCGCTATCACGATGCTTTGCCCATCATGGAAGAGCTGGCGACGAAGTGGCCCGATCAGAACCGCTTCTCGCAGCAACTGGCGCAGTGCTATCTCGCGCTGCGAAGGCGAGACGATGCCAAGAGAATTTTAGAAGAACTGATCGCTAAACCGCCTCAACCGGCGGCGAAACCGAAGACAGAGGAATCGCCGACTGCCGATGAACCGGACAAGGTAGCACCTGCAACCGAAGCCGCGGCTCCCGGCGATCCAACTTCTGTGGAACCAGAAACTCCGAAGCCGCGTCCATGGGCTGATTTGCTGATGGGCATCATTCATTTTGAAGAAGGCAATATGGATGAGGCGCTGGCCAGTCTTTTGAAGGCGGAAAGTTTCGATCCGCGGCTTCCGGATTTGCACTTGCGCATTGGAGAAGTTTACTTGCGGCAGAAACGAACCGAAGATGCGGAGCGGGCGTTTCAGCGTGCGCTGGAGATCGATGGCGACAGTCCGGCGGCGCATTTGGGCCTGGCCATGGTGCATCTGAGAAAACGGCGGAACGAACAAGCCGCGGAGGAGGCGCTGCACGCGGTTGGCTTGCAGCATTTCCTGCCTCTGGGGCACTTCTATTTAGGAGTGGCTCTGGCCCGGTTGGGCCACCGCGAGCGCGCTGCTCTCGCTTTCGAGACCTCTCTAACCATGCTGCCCGGATTGATCGCGGCCCATCGATGGCTGGCGGCGCTGTACCAGCAAGCGGGCGGCGATCCTGAGAAGGCTGCGCGGCATCGCGAAATTTATTTGCAGATGCGGCGTAAACGGGAGATCAAGGCGCAGGCTTAGCCGTAGCGCCGTTTTAGGTTGCAAGTTCTTGCATCTTGACTTGCCTTTGTAACCGGAGGAAAATTCTCGCCTCGCTTTCGTGCCGTCGCAGTTCATTTTCCGCTCACTGGAGAAGCCGATGCCTCAACGCCGCCCGACAGGGAAATTTCCATCCCAACCGCGTGCCTTAGCGCGGATCAGCGGCGCGCTGGATCGGAATCTGGTTGCCTATGTTGCCGCAGCCGGTACGGCGGGCGTGCGGGGCGCGGATGTGCTGTCAATTTGGCGACGGGATGAGTAAGCATTGGGGAAGATAAATGCAATGTAAATCTGCAATCTGATTCACTGAGGGGGAGGGGAAATGTCAGATCAAGGAAAGAAAAATCAGCCCCGGGCGGCAGCCCGGATCAATGCAAGACTAAACCGGAACCTTAACGCTTACATCGCTGCGGCAGGCGCGGCTGGTGTGGGTGCGCTGGCGCTCACGCAGGCGGCCGAAGCCAAAATTGTTTACACGCCCGCAAATTCGGTGGTCACGACTCCGGTATCCATCGATCTTAACCACGACGGAACCGTCGATTTTTCGGTGGGACTATACCCTGGCTACTATCACACGCAACTGCTCGATGTAACTCCGAAGGTCAAGGGCAACGCCGTCAATGGTGCAGCCGGGTTTTTCGGCGTGCCGGTCGGACCTGCCGCCAAATTTGCCACGAATTCCTATTTCGGCCACGGCGTTGAGATGGCAAAACTCTTTCAGTATTCCCACAGCAGCTTCACCGGAGCGTGGGCCGGTGTCACCAATCGCTATCTCGGATTCAAGTTCCTAATCGACGGTCAAGTCCACTACGGATGGGCGAGGATGTCAGTCAGGAACATTCACGACGCCGTCTTGACCGGCTACGCTTACGAGACTGTTCCCAATACTCCGATTATCGAAGGGTATACTTCCAGACCGGAGGCGGCCAGCAATTTTGCGCCCGCTGACCTGCTCGCTCCGGCTCAGCGACCGATGAATCTGGGAATGCTTGCGCGGGGCTCCGATGGCATCGCGATCTGGCGGCGCGAGGAAGTGAGTCTTAGCCGATAGGCAGGCGCCCACTCGATTAGGACTGGAGCCCGAATATGCAGCAGCAACGAAGAACAAATCAGCCCCGTGGGGCAACGCGGATCAATTCCAAGCTGGAGAAAAACCTGGCATCGTATATGGCCGTAGCCGGTGCGGCAGGGGTTTCCATGCTGGCCGCGCAAACCGCCGAAGCCAAGGTGGTGTACACGCCAACGAATGTTTCGATCGAGTACAACAAATCAACTCCTCTCGATCTGAACAACGACGGCACCGCCGATTTCTCCTTCACGTTTCGCGAAGAGGCC
>Ga0209010_1000279_pt1 | contig 17860 bp, 14 predicted proteins | sample BlaSpr_A8_OM1_O3_FD_187985 | JGI IMG/M metagenome (GOLD analysis project Ga0209010, IMG submission 187985) | Forest soil microbial communities from Thunder Bay, Ontario, Canada - Black Spruce, Ontario site 2_A8_OM1_O3 (SPAdes) (version 2) | ecosystem: Environmental > Terrestrial > Soil > Boreal...
TCCGCGCCCGGGCTATAACGCGTTCATCAGCGCCGAGGCGCGACAGACCGAGCACGATGTGCTGGCCGATCCGGACATTGCCGGCCTCGTGCGCGAGCGGGGTCTCGCCTTGCGCTCATTCGACGGGGCGATAAAGGCTTAAGCTTTCACGCCGCGAAACGCGCTTCTTGCTTGCCGCGCTTTGCCAGAACCGAAAAGCCGCCGGCAACTGGAGACGCGCGCCACAGGCGCCGAGCAACAGGCAGAGCCAGACTGCGTCGTTCACGTCCGCCATGCGCGGGTCGGTGAACGTGCTGACCGATTCCACCGGTCGCGTATCGGTGAACGGTATGACGATGACAGTCGGGATCACGCAGAGCGCCAGCAATACCAGGGGGATGGCCAAGGCGGACAGTTGTCGCGCCGCCGGCATGACATAGGGCAAACCGACCGCGGCGAGCGCCATGGCGCCGGCAATCCTGCCGACCGCAATCAGCACAGCCGCCCGCAACAGCCAGAGCCAAGGCGTGTGCGGACCGATGCCGACCGCGACGACGGCCAGCGCGATCAGGCCGATGTCCTGCAACAGTCTGATGCCGATTGGCGCCAGCGCCCGCAGAGAATGTTCGATCATAGTGCCGGGATATTGCCGCCACAGGTCGAACACGATCTGCCTCGCCAAAGGATCGCGCTTGCTTTCGTTCCAATAGTCGCCGGCCAAATAATCTTCCAGGCGCTCGCCGCGTTCTTTGATCTTGATCCGCAACAGCGCGCCGGCATAGGCATCCGAATCCCGAATGGTCACGCCGGATTCCCGTTCGAGCTGCGGAATTTGCCGCTGGAACGACGGCATGGTGCTGACGAGGTAAGCCAGCCAATAACCGTGGCCGGAAAACGTCGCCGTGTTGTAGACCGTGGCGTCGCGCCGCCAATGATGGTTTTGAATCAGGATCGCAGCGCTCAGCGCGAACACCAGCACGGGATAGACGGACAGACGTGCCAGGCGCGCGCGCAGCGGCAATCGCCATGGCCATAGGCGCGCCACGAAGATCAAGACAACGAGCGCGAGCAGCGGTCCGGCTTGCCAATAGGCATAGGTCCGCGCGTTGACCACGAAGGCAAAAACCAAGCCGGCAATCATCGCTCCCATGGCGTCGATTAGACGAAACCCACGGCCGGACCCGACCAGGGTCAGGCAATACAGCACCGGATAAAGCGACAGGAATGGCAGCATGCGGCTGTTGGTCAGCGGACCGAAGTCAACGTTGTTGGAGCGCAGCGCATCCTGGTCGATCAGCAGCAGCAGCAGATACAAGATGGATGGAACGATGAGTATGGCGCGATGGCGAAACGAGCCGACGAAGCAAAGTGCCACGAGGGCGAGGATGCCGATGTAAAGCGCATAGATCGAACGGACGTGATAGCCGAACAGCTTGAACGCGAGATAGTAGTAATCGATCATCCCGGTTTCGTTGAGAGCGAGACCGAATGTCTTGCCGCGATCTGCAATCGCAAGATCGGCTGCGGCGCGCAAATCCGCATCGGCTTGGTCCGGATGGCTATCGAGGACGGCCATCAAAGCGCGGTTCGGCAGGATGCCGTAGCCGAATTTGTCAAGCGCGTTCTCGACTTCGACCAAGCCGACCATGCCGGATGTGCCATGCGCCGCTTCGGAGATGGCGATCGCCAGCGACGCGGTGTGCCGATAATAGTTGGGTACGATCGTATCGAGTCCCTTGCGTACGCCGTCCGCCGCGATCAGCAGGACGAGCAGCAGGCTGACGGCCGCCAGCAGGTAGAACATGCCGTCGGCGCTGCGGCGGCGTTCGATCGCGGTTGCTGTGTTCATGGTCGCAAATCGGCCGTCCGCGTCGCGTCGTCTCTTGGGCGCCACGGCGCCGCGCCGGGCGGTCCTTCTCTTATAGCCGGGCTACTCGGCGGTCTTTCTTGTCAGCCCGTCGAAATTGCACACGATCTTTCCGCCGGCCAAATAAAGAGTTTGAACATGGCCGTTCTGCTCGACGAGGTCCACGACGTAGTTGTTCGGCGCTAGCGGCGTGACGGTGACGGTCTTCGGGGCGCCGGTCTGCATTTGTTTCTCGGCGTCAATCTGGCAGAACACCGAGCAATGCGCGTTGGCGACGCATTCGTAGGTGCGCGGCGCCGGCATCGGCGCTTGCGCCTTGGCCGAGGCAAAGCCCAAAGCGAGCATGCTTGCGACCAGGCAACCGACGCGCCAACGATTGTTCATGTCTCTCTCCGCTGGAGGGTGTAGCGCAGGAGCCGAAGGCGTCCTTCGCCAGATCAATTAGCATCGTGTATCAGCGCGGACAATGACGTGCCCGGACGATTGCAACATCGGTTTTACGACGGCGCCGGGCCTATTCTGCCTTGGGCGCGGACTTGGGCGCGGACTTGGGCGCAAACACGGGCGCGGAATTGACATGCCGCTGCTCTGTGTTAGGACGGGCGCGGACCGGCAGGTGTCCTATGCGCGACAGCAATAGATCGTTTGGGCTGCTCATCGGCGGCGTCCTGCTTTTGGTCGCGGGCGTGCACTATTGGAAGGAACGGCCGGATTTTTTCGTTTGGCTCATCGCCGCCGCGGTTCTTATTGCAGTTGCATTGCTTATGCCGCGCGCATTGGCGCCGTTGCGGCGGCTGTGGCTGAAGCTCGGGCATCTGATGAGTATCGTCGTCAGTCCGATCATTCTCGCGTTGATGTACGTGCTTGCGATCGTCGTCACCGGCGTACTGATCCGCCTGTTCGGCAAGGATCTGCTTTCGCTCAAGCTCAAGCCCGGTGACGCATCGTATTGGATCAAGCGAAATCCACCCGGCCCCGAGTTCAAATCGCTCGCAGACCAGTTCTGACGGGTATCGGCCAACGAGTCTGACCGAGACAATGCGCGTCCTTGGAATCTCCGCATATTACCACGACAGCGCCGCCGCTCTCGTCAGCGACGGCGAAGTCGTCGCCGCGGCCCATGAGGAGCGCTTCTCGCGCAAGAAGTTCGACGAAAGCTTCCCGCATCAGGCGATTGGCTATTGCCTGGAAACGGCCGGCGCCAGGTTGCGCGATATCGACGACGTGGTGTTTTACGACAAACCGTTCCTCAAGTTCGAGCGGCTTCTGGAAACCTATCTTGCCTTCGCGCCGCGCGGTTTCACGTCATTCGTGAAAGCGATGCCGCTCTGGCTCAGCGAAAAGCTGTTCCAGAAGAACATGCTGCTTGGGGAATTGCGCAAGATCGACCCGGAATTCGATGCCGCACGCCTCATGTTCACCGAGCACCACCATGCTCACGCGGCCAGCGCCTTCTTTCCGTCGCCTTTCGACGAAGCGCTGGTGCTGACCGTCGACGGCGTCGGCGAATGGTCCACGACCACCGCCGGACTCGGCCGCGGCAACCGGATCGATATCCTCAAAGAGATCCATTTCCCGCACAGCCTCGGCCTGTTTTATTCGGCGTTCACTTCTTACATCGGCTTTCGCGTCAATTCCGGCGAGTACAAGCTGATGGGGTTGGCGCCCTATGGCGAGCCGCGGTACCGCGACATCATTCGCGACAATCTCATCGATCTGAAACCCGACGGATCGTTCCGGCTGGACATGTCGTATTTCAACTACTGCACCGGCCTGACGATGACCAACGCCAATTTCGACCGGCTGTTCGGGATGCCGCCGCGCGATGAGAAGGAACCGCTGACGCAAATTCACATGGACATCGCCGCCTCGGCACAGGTCGTCCTCGAGGAGGCGATGCTGGCGCTCACCCGCGGCCTGGCGGCGGAATATCCGCAGCGTAACCTCTGCCTGGCCGGCGGCGTCGCGCTCAATTGCGTCGCCAACGGCAAAATCCTGCGCGATGGCAAGTTCGATCAAATCTGGGTGCAGCCGGCCGCGGGCGATGCCGGCGGCGCGCTCGGCGCTGCGCTCGTGGCCTATCACTATCAAACGACCGAAGCGCGCAAGCCCAAAGCCGGCGACGGGATGTCGGGAGCGTATCTCGGGCCGTCATATGGCGAGGACGACATTCGCCGGCGCCTCACCGCCGAGGGCGCCCGCTTTGAGGTCGTGGATGACGAACCGGTGCTGCTGGAGCGTACGGCGCAGGCGCTCGCCGACGGCCGCGCCGTCGGCTGGTTCCAGGGCCGCATGGAGTACGGACCGCGCTCGCTTGGCAACCGCTCGATTCTCGCCGATCCGCGCAACCGCGAAATGCAGCGAACGCTCAATCTGAAGGTCAAATATCGGGAAAGCTTCCGTCCGTTCGCGCCTGCCGTTTTGGCGGAGGATGTCTCCGACTGGTTCGAGCTCGACCGGCCGTCACCCTACATGCTGCTGGTCGCCGACGTCGGACAGCGCCGCCGCGTGGAGCCCAATGGTGCGGACCGTCTCGACGGCTTGGACAAGCTCAAAGTCATCCGCTCCGAGATCCCCGCGGTCACCCACGTCGACTATTCGGCCCGCGTGCAGACCGTCCATCGCGAGACCAATCCCCGGTTCCACGCTTTGCTCGGCGCGTTCAAGGCGAAAACCGGCTGTCCGGTGCTCGTCAACACGAGCTTCAACGTGCGCGGCGAACCGATCGCCTGCTCGCCCGAGGACGCCTTCCGCTGCCTCATGGGAACCGAGATCGAGATGCTGGTGGTCGGTAATTGCATTCTGTATAAGGACCGCCAGAATCCGGATCTTATTCTCGATTACCGCAATGCGTTCGATCCCGATTGACGGCGCTGCAGCAAAGGCCAAGGTTCATGGCGTTTCTCCGTGAATTCGCAAGATTCATCGCCGCGCGCAAGAAGTACTGGCTCGTGCCCGTCCTCGTCATCATGGTGGCCGTCGGCGGGCTATTGGTGTTCTCGAAGGGCAGCGTGGTCGCGCCGCTGATCTACACGCTGTTCTAAGCGGCGGCGGTTCGTCCGGGTGGATTTTCAATTCGGCCAATGAAGAAATATGCAAACGCAATCGGGGTCGTCGCGGTCAATTTGATCGTTTTCATTGTCTTGCTGGGCGGCATCGAGTTTTATTTCCGGCACTGGGGACACGAACAGAAGAAAGATTTGCCGAATGGGCTTTGGCAGAGCTTCCAGCCCTATGTGATGATCGCGACCGCGCCGGGCGACTATCGAAGATTCTCCAATAGGTTCACGAAAGAAAATTACAGTTCGACGGTGCGAACCAATTCGCTTGGTTACAATGACACGCACGAATTCAGTCTGACACGTCCATACAAGAAAGCGGCCAACGAAAAGGTCGTGCTGTTCACCGGCGGCTCGGCGGCATGGGGCGTCGGCGCCACCGCTACCGACCGCACGGTGGCGGGACGGATGCAATACTATCTCAATACCCTGCAAAGCGACGAGCGCTACACGGTCGTAAATCTGGCAATGGGAAGCTGGATCGCGTTCCAGCAATTCATCGGGCTGCAGCTTTGGGGCCCAGAGTTCGATCCCGACTGGGTCGTCGCCATGGATGGGTTCAACGATGCGGGCGTCGGCTGCAACTTTTCCCAAGGCCCGGGCAATCCCATGTATTTCGCCATGATGCGCTCGTACATCGACGGTTATCTGATGTCGACGTTTCACCCGGTATTCTATCGCGGCTGGCTTGAAAACGAGCTGATCAAACACAGCAAGGCCTACCGGATCTTCACCGGCAAAGAATACGTTCCCGACGACCAGGTGTTCGATCAGTCGAGCCAAGAGGCCAACGAAATCCGCCGCCAGATAATCCCGACGAAAGTCGGAGAGGCGCGGCAAATGCTGGCCTTCTATCTCGCGTCGGAGCGGGGCATGCTGAACCTGTTTCCGCGGGCGAGCTACATCTTGTCCACGCAGCCGGTGGTCAATCAGTTTACCGGCGACTTCAACGACATCTATCAGTATCCGGTCGGCTCGCCGGAGCGCAAGGCCGCGATCGAAAGGCGGACCAAGGAGCTCGAAGGCTATCTCACGCAGTATGAGAACGAGATGTGCGGCCAAGCCGCCGCGCAGCCGGCCAACACTTATATTTTCGGCAATAGTGCAGTGCAGCTTGAGCAGTTGGCCGTTGAAGAAGCCGCGCGCGGCAGGTTGGTCGAATATTACAATATCGGGACGCTGTTTCCCGATCCCCGGTCGGAGCGCATGCCCTTTTTCATCGACCCGGTGCACCTGAGCGACAAGGGCATGGACCTGATCGGCAAATTCTATGCCGAGAAGATATTGGCGGCCGATCATGAACGGCCGGCCGCGGCTCAGATTTCGGCGGCTGTCGCTCCTGGCGCCGTTGGCGCCCCGGCCGCTGCCGCGCCTGCCGCTGCCGTCCCTGCCGCCGCTGCTGAGTCCGCCGCTCAGGCAAATACGGAAGATCATACGTGGGATTATCTGGTGGGCTTGACCGTCACGGATGAGACCGCCGCGGCGCCCGTGGTCGCCGGTTTCCAGCCGCGGCGGCTGACCGCAACGCCCACCGCCTCGCGCCATGGCCTCGGGGTCCGTTTTGACAATCTCAAGCCCGGCGGCACCTATCACCTCACGGTGTGGCTCAAAGCCGCGCCAACTGCGTGGGCCACGGTCGAGGGACGCGACAGCAACGATCCGGCCACGGGCCGTCCGCCGCATTACGGGGTGGTTTCGTACGACCTGGCGCAAGCCACGATGACCAAATCGTCCGGCGATTTAGCGAAGCTCAGCGTAGCTTCCGCAAAGGATGGATGGGTCGAGGCGGCGTTCGATCTCGTGACCAAGGACGGCAGGATCTTCGTCACCGCGAACCTCCTGGAGGGCAGCAACGGCCTGATGAACTTCCAGGGCGCCGGTCAGAGTGTCGTGTTCGGTGGCGTCGAGATCGAGGCGCGGCAGTAGCGACGGTCCGGATTGGTCAGGAGAGGATCTCCGGACTTTGCGATAACGTGAGCGGCGCTTCGCCGCTCCAAACCAGCCATGGCTCGGCCGAGCATCGTAAAAAAGATCCATTGATCACCAGCGGTTCCGGGAACATCAGGCGCACCGTGCCGGGCGCCGCGATATCGAGCGCCGCCATCGTGACTTCTTCGGCGCCCGCTGAACCGAAGCCACGCAGCACGCATTGGGCGTGCAAAGTGCCGCCGGCGGATTCGGCGTGGATGCGCAAACCTTTGACCTCGTTCGTGGACGGCATTTCGCCAAAGTTCACCGGCCTCGACCCGACGCTATAGCGGCGCGGCGCCCGTAAGATCTCGAAGTCGGTTTCCGGCACACTGGTCCGCTCGCGGTCGAAGGCCTTGTTCGGATCGGCCCATATTGGATCGCGGGCCTTGCATTGCGTCCAATCCGGATTGCGTTGCAGGAAATCCATCGCCGCGTAATAGGGGCCTGGCTGCGATACGTTGTCGATCAGCAGGAACCCGCGTCGCTCAAGCGACTTCGCCAACGACTGGATATCGAAAAGCGCAGCTTGATAAGAATGGTCACCATCGATGAAGGCGATCTCCGGCTTGATGCCACGCGCGTACAGCCGGTAGTAAAAATCCATCGAGGTCGTCGGATAGAATTCCAGGTGCCGGCGGAGCTCTTGCGGCCAGGAATCGAAGATGGAGAAGACGCGTTCGGCGTCGAACGGGCCCACCGTGTAAAGCGTGCCCGAGCGGTTCTCGTGCAGCGCCTGGCAAATCACTTCCGACGTGCCGCCGTTGTAGGTGCCGATTTCCACGACGTGCCGCGGCTTGACATTGCGAACGAGCGTGTAGATCAACGCCATCGATGCATTCGAAATCAGCGCCCGCCGCGATGCCGCGGTCTTGGATATGGCCGTCTCGGTTGCGCTGAATTTCGGCGCGTTCAGGATCTCCGCAATGGGATTGTCGGACGAAAGATCGATGGTGGAGAATGGAATTATCGGCCGCGTCGTCTCAAGCCGCATACGTGACATCTCCCATCGGCGATAGGCAACCGGCATTACGCGATGCCCGGTCAAGTCATGTCAAGCAATGCCTTGCGGCCATTTCCGGCAGCCTTTGCGCGCGCGGCGCATTCGTTTCGCACCACGTTCGCCGGACGGGCTCAAGCCACATTGCCGCGCCATTGACATGAATCCGCTTCCCCGTCAGGTTCGCGTGAAGCAGTCAGCGCGGCATTGCGCAGGGGCCTGAGCATGGGGGCAATTCGTCTGTTCCTCGCCTATGGCGTCCTGCTCGGCCATGAATGCGAATATGCGGTAAACTTCCAGATTACCTGCGACGCCGATTGGTCGTTGAACGTCATCGGCGGCCGGTCCGTTATATTTTTCTACATCGTCAGCGGCTTTCTGATGAGTTATGTCCTGGATTCCAAGTATCCACGGACAAAAGCGGGAACGTATCAGTTCTACAAATCGCGGGTCCTGCGCATCTATCCGTTGTGGTGGGCCGTGGTGGTATTTTCGACCGTGACGGTGTCCGCGGCGTGGCTGCACCAATCGCCGCTGGGCATCTTTAGTGCGATCTTTTTGTTCGGATCGGATTGGCTCGTTTCGTTCGCGCACTATCCTGATAGCTATTTTGCCTTCTTTCCGATCAGAACGGAGATCGGGTGGACGCTGGGCGCGGAGATGACGTTCTATCTGCTGGCGCCGTGGCTGCTGCGATCCGATCGCTTGGCTTTGGCGGCACTGGTTGGCTCACTGGCGGTCAGGGCTGTCGTGTTCTTTATCTTCTGGCCTTTTGCGTCGGTGGACCATACCTACATTACATGGAGCTATTTTTTTCTGCCGTCGACTTTCATGTTTTTCATGCTCGGGCATTTGGCCAGGCGCGTTCCCTACATTGGCACTGCCGGCCCGTGGCTCGCGTTTTCGATTCTCGTCGCTGCGGTATGGTTTGTTTCTCGCAACCATTGGGGTCCTGCCGGCGATTGGTTCCGGTTCAATGACTATGTGGCTACCGTTCTGTTCGCTCTGGCGCTGCCGGGAGTTTTCGAGGCGACCAAGAATAACCGCGTTTCGAACTGGCTCGGCGACCTGACCTACCCGCTTTACCTCACCCATCACATGACGATGTTTGCGCTCTTTGGCGTATGGGCGTTCCTTGGCGCGCCGGGCGTGGCATTCGTTAATTTCGCCAAGTCCTTCGGCTCGCCATACACCACGGGCCTGGTGCTATTTGCGCTGGTGACGATCACCTGTTTGCCGGTTGCGCTGATCGTCCACGTGCTGGTCGAATTGCCGCTGCGGTTCGTTGCCGTGCGGCTCATTGCCGGATTGGAGCCGCTGGTTTGGCGACCGCGGGCCACGGCGATGCCTGCGGTTCAGCCGGCGGCGCCGGGACCGGTGGCGAACGCCAATTAGCGGCTCCGGGCTCGGCGTCGTTGCAGTCGCCGGCGCGCCGCGGGTCGGCGGCATGACCGGAAAACACGCCGCGAAACGCTTGCGGAACCCGGCTCTTAGCCGCCGACCATCTGTGCTTGAAATTAGTGGCTTTTGACCGCATAAGCTCGCGCCCGACAGAGGAGGGGTGGTGGCACCGCCGACAGGAGTAGACTTGGTGACGGGCGGGGCCGGTTTTATCGGCAGCCACCTCGTCGACCGCTTGCTGGCGCAAGGCCGCACGGTGCGGGCGTTCGATTCGTTTGTCGTCGGCCGGCGCGCTAACCTCAAGCATCATAACGGGAATTCGAAGCTCGCGGTCATCGAAGGCGATGTCGCCGATGGTGCCGCCGTGGCCGCCGCCACTGCCGGCGTCGAGCGGGTGTTCCATCTTGCGGCCCGCGCCGACATCGTGCCCTCGATCCAGCAACCGGAAGCCTACTTCCGCGCCAACGTCGACGGCACCTTTTGCGTGCTGGAGGCGGCCCGACGCCACGGCGTCAAGCGCCTGGTCTATGTCGCCTCGTCGTCCTGCTACGGCATCCCGGCGCACTATCCGACCGCCGAAACCGCCGCCGCCGATCCGCGCTACCCCTACGCCTTGACCAAATACCTGGGCGAGCAACTCGTCATGCATTGGGCCCAGGTCTACCGGCTGCCGGCGGTGTCGGTGCGTTTCTTCAACGTTTACGGGCCGCGGGCACGCACCAGTGGGACTTATGGCGCGGTGTTCGGGGTTTTCCTGGCTCAATTGCTGGCCGGTCAGCCGCTGACCGTGGTCGGCGACGGCGAGCAGACCCGGGACTTTACTTTCGTGGCCGACGTGGTCGATGCGTTGATCACGGTGGCCGAGAGTGACAAAATCGGCGAAATCTACAATGTTGGGAGCGGGCGGCCGGTCAGCGTCAACGAGCTGGTGAGGCTTCTGGGGTCGCCGCCGACCGTGCGCATCCCCAAACGCCCCGGAGAACCGGATTGTACCTGGGCCGACATTGCCAAGATTCAGCGCGACCTGGGATGGCAGCCCAAGGTAGGCTTTGCCGACGGCGTGAAGGTGATGCTCGAGAACATCGACTATTGGCGCGACGCGCCGGTCTGGACGGCGTCGCGCATCGCGGAAGCAACCAGCGACTGGTTTCGCTTTCTCGACGCCGAGCCAGTGACGTAAGAGGACGAGAATGGACTCAAGCGTCGCAAAACTGATGCCGCAGCCGCCGGTGGGCCGCGCGCCGAGCCCGCGCGACAAGGTGCGGACCTTGTCCGAGGTCGCGGCGGCCTGCGAGCAAGCCCGGCGCGCCGGCCAGACCGTGGTCCAGGCCCACGGCACGTTCGATCTCCTGCATCTCGGCCACGTCCGCCATCTCGAAGCCGCCCGCAAGCTCGGCGACGTGCTGATCGTCACCGTCACCGCCGACCGGTTCGTCAACAAGGGTCCCGGCCGACCGGTGTTCAACGCCGAATTGCGCGCCGAGATGCTGGCCACGCTCGAATATGTCGATTGGGTCGCCATCAATGACGCCGCCGACGCGGTGAGCGCCATCGAGCGCATCCGGCCGTCGATCTACATCAAGGGCCAGGACTATCAGAACCCACAGGGCGACATCACCGGCAAGATTTCGCTCGAGCGCGATGCGGTCGAGACCTATGGCGGGCACATCCATTTCACCGACGAGGTGTCGTTCTCGTCGAGCGAATTGATCAACCGGCACCTCAACGTCTTCGAGCCGCATATCCGCGAGCATCTCGACACGTTGCGCCAGGACGGCGGTCTCGATCAGCTCTGCGAATTGATCGAGCGCGTCGCCGACTACCGCGTTCTCATCGTCGGCGACGCCATCATCGACGAGTATCAATACGTCTTGCCGATGCACAAGACGCCCAAGGAGAACATGATCGCGACCCGCTATCAGGATCGCGAATTGTTCGCCGGCGGCGTGTTCGCCGCCGCCAACCATGTGGCGTCGTTCTGCAAGCAAGTGGACATCATCACCTGCATCGGCGATTCCGAAACCCACGACGACCTGATCCGCCAGAGTCTGAAGCCGAATGTCGGCCTGCGGGCTTTTACCCGGGTCGGCGCGCCGACCACGCTGAAGCGCCGTTTTGTCGATCCCTCGTATATGCGCAAGCTGTTCGAGGTCTACTTCATGAACGACGAGCCGCTGACGCCGGACGTGCAAGGCGAGGTCGATCGCGCCATCGTCGACCGGGCGGCAGGCTATGACGTCGTCATCGTCGCCGATTTCGGCCACGGCCTGATCGCGCCGTCGTCGATCGAAGCGCTGACCTCGAAAGCGCGGTTCCTCGCCGTAAACACCCAAAGCAACAGCGCCAATCTCGGCTATAACCTGATCACCAAATATGGCCGCGCCGATTACGTCTGCATCGATGCGCCGGAGGCCCGGCTTGCGGTCAGCGACCGCGTCGCCAATGTCGGCGACATCGCGCGCCGGCTTGCCGAGAATCATATCGACTGCTCGAAGATCATCGTCACCCAGGGCAAGCACGGTTGTGTCACCTTCGAGGCCGGCGGCATCACCCACACCATCCCTGCTTTCGCCAAAAACGTGGTGGATACGGTCGGCGCCGGCGACGCATTCCTTGCGGTGACGGCGCCGCTGGTCGCGGCAGGCGCGCCGATGAATCGCGTCGGCTTCATCGGCAATGTCGTCGGTGCGTTGAAGGTCGAAATCGTCGGCCATCGGCGCTCGATCGAGAAGGCGGCCTTGATCAAGGGCATCACAGGCCTGCTCAAATAACACTGGAGCCGGGGACAAAAATGCGGGAATTGCTGGATCGTTGGATCGGCTCTTTGGCTAACGCCATGCGCGCCGCCGAAGTGACCGATCAGGCGTCGAAAAAGCTGACGCTCGAATCGGGCTGCGAGTGGGTGCGCAAGGCCGCGCACGAGGCACACAATGCCGGCAACAAGATCATTTTCATCGGCAACGGCGGCAGTGCCGGCATCGCCAGCCACCTGGCCATCGATTTTTCCAAGAACGGCGGGCTTCGGGCGCTCGCCTTCAACGATCCCTCCGCGCTCACCTGCCTCGGCAACGATCTCGGCTACGAGAACGTGTTCGCCAAGCAGCTCGAATTCCATGCCCGGCCGGGCGACCTTCTGATTGCGATTTCGAGCTCCGGCATGTCGCCGAACATCCTCGGCGCGGTGAAAGAGGCACGCGCCCGCGGCTGCAAGGTCGTGACCTATTCGGGGTTCGGCGAAAGCAACGCATTGCGGCGCACCGGCGACGTGAACTTTTACGTCCGCGGCCAGGACAAGGAATACGGCTTCGTCGAAGTCGCGCATCTGGCGCTGTGCCATGCCGTGCTCGACATCGACATGGGCTGGGGAACAAGCTGGGGCACCGGCTTGTCCAAGACCGCCAAGGCGCCGGCCGCGTAATCGCAGGGATATTGGAAAGCGTGATGGCTAATCGGTTCAAGCGTGTCCTCGTAACCGGCGGGGCTGGTTACGTCGGTTCGAACCTCGTGCCCAAGTTGCTCAACGCCGGCTACGAGGTCGCCGTCCTCGACCTGTACATTTACGGCGAGGTTTTCGCCGGCCTCAACGGCGGTGCAAAGCTCATCCAGGTCAAAGGCGACCTGCGCAATCCGGCGGATGTGCGCAACGCGCTCACCGGCTGCGACGCCGTCATTCACCTCGCCTGCATTTCCAACGATCCGTCCTTCGACCTCAATCCCGATCTCGGCAGGTCGATCAATTTCGATTGTTTCCGGCCGCTGGTGCAGGCGAGCAAGGATTCAGGCGTCAAGCGCTTCATCTACGCCTCCTCGTCCTCGGTCTACGGCATCAAGGACGAGCCGGACGTCACCGAAGAGCTGCCGCTCAAGCCGCTCACCGACTACTCCAAGTACAAAGCCATGTGCGAGGATGTCTTGGAGGAAGAGCGCGAGCCCGGTTTCGTCGCGGTCACGCTGCGTCCGGCCACGGTGTGCGGTTACGCGCCGCGGCTGCGGCTCGATCTCACGGTCAACATCCTCACCAACCACGCCATCAATAACGGCCGGATCACCGTGTTCGGCGGCGAGCAGTTACGCCCCAACCTCCACGTCGAGGACATGACCGACCTCTATTTGATGCTGCTCGAACAGCCGGACGAGGCGATCAGCGGCAAAACCTGGAACGCCGGCTATCACAACCTCAAAGTCCGCACCATCGCCGACATGGTGCGCGAAGAAGTCGGGCAAAAGGTCGACATCGTCGTCACGCCGAGCGACGACCATCGCTCCTATCATGTCTCCTCGGAGAAGATCCGGCGCGATCTCGGCTTCGTCGCCGGTCGCACGGTCAAGGACGCCATCGTCGATTTGAAGACGGCGTTTCTCGCCGGCAAGGTGCCGAATTCCATGTCCGACGACCGCTACTACAACATCAAGCGGATGCAGGCGCTGAAGCTGAAATGAACAAGGTCGAATTCCTGTCGTCCGCCGTCGATAGCGGCCGCCGCCCGGTGGCGTCGCATGAATTGCGCGCGCCGCCGAAAGCGGCCAAGCTTCTGCTTTGCGTCTGGGGCTACAGCTACGTCCGCCAGTTCCTCGAATGCGGCCTGCCGACGCTGTTGGCGCCCGGCAACGTGCCGGCTCTGGCGGCTTCGCTGCCGACCGAGTTCATTGTCCTGACCAGCGCCGACGACGAGTCCTTCATCGTCGAGCACCCAGCATTCAAGCAGCTCGATTCTGTCTGCAAGACGACGATCCATCCGATCGATCATCTGATCACCGACGGCAATTATTCGACCACCATTACGCTGGCCTTTACCGAGGCGGTGCGTGAGGTCGGCGAAGACATGGTCGACACCTGCTTCTTCTTCCTGGTGTCGGACTACATCGTCGCCGACGGCTCGTTCGCCAACGCGCTCAAGCGCATGCAGCAGGGCACCAGCGCCGTGGTCGTCGGCAATATGCAGGTCGCCCGCGAATCGGCGCTGCCGTGGTTGCAGGAACGCCTCGCCGGCAACGAGCTTGGGCTGGCGCTGGCGCCGCGCGAGCTGATGCAATGGGCGCTCAACAACCTGCATCCGCTGGTGCTCGCCAACATCGTCAATCTGCCGTTCAGCCACAACACCGACAGCAACCGGCTGTTCTGGCGTGTCGACGGCAACACCATGATCGGGCGCTTCTACCTGATGCACATGCTGTGCGTGCGCCCCGAGGTCACCGATTTCATCATCGGCTCGTCGTGCGATTACTCGTTCATTCCCGAGATGTGTCCGTCCGGCAATGTCGATGCGATCACCGATTCCGACGAATACCTCGTCATCGAAATGCAGGCTCGCATGCACGAGTCGAAATTCCTGCGTCCCGGCCCGATCCAGGTCGGACCGCTGGCCAAGAGCTTGAGCGAGTGGACGACCGCCGTCCACCGCAAGAACGCCGACCACTCGTTGGTCTTTCACGCCGAGGAACTGCCGCCCGAGATCAATCGCAGCGTCGAGGAAGCGGACGACTTCATCGCCGACGTCGCGAAAAACCTCAGCCGCAAGCCGCAGCCGTATCGCGGCCATCCCTATTGGCACGGCGCCATGGCGGCGTTTCACGAGGTCGGCGGCCGCAAGCTCAACAACGAAGAATGGATTTACGCGCTCGGCTTGCCGGAGACCCCGAACAAGCTGACCAATTGGCTGCTCTGGCATTCCAAATTCGCCCTGATGGGCAAGCCGCCGCACGTGCTGCCCTGGCATCCGGCGTGGCCCGATTTCCAGACCGTGATCCGCGAGATCGATTCCTTCTTCACCGATCCCAGCCAGCGCATGCTGCTGCTGTCGAACGAGCCGACGGCGTTTAGCGTGGCGCTGGCCGACAACGGCGAGCGCACACACCGGCTGCGCTGCCGCCCGTTCCTGAAAAACCCGCCCGAGCGCTACGAGCGGCTGCACGGAAAATTCGATCTGTGCCTGCTCGAGCTCAGCGAAACCGACATGGAAGACGGCGGCGAGCTGACCGACCGGATCGTGCCGCTGTTGAAGAACGGCGGCCGCATCATTCTGTTCGTCCTCAACCGCCGCGTCGTCGATAAAGGCGGCGAGTTCGGCGACAGCGTCACGTTCCAGGCGTCGCGCTTCATCCGCTCCAGCGCGGTACCGACCGAAATCCATTTCGTGCCGTCGAACGCGTTTCGGCAATGGGGTCGCAGCGGCATGTCCAAGCTGCGGCGGATGATGAACAGGATGCTGTTGCTGACCGCACCTTTGACCGCGGTTAGCGCCGGCTTCCTGATGGTCTGCTCGTTCATCGGCAACATCGATGCGTGGCGGTCGACGCGTCGCGTCGCCGGACGTGGCCACATGTCGAGCTTCGTCATGCGGCTCACCGTCGATGCGCCCAAGATCGGGGCGTCGCAGGCCTATTGGCGGTCCGAGGTGGCGCGCGAAAAGCGCGACGCGCTGGCGAAAACGGCAAGCGGCATGCTGCCCGCCGTCACCAAGGAGACGCGCGAGCCGCAATACAATCGTTGCCTCGAATTGCGCGATACGATCGGGTTGACCTCGCTCGGCCTGATGACCAACCAGGTCTGGTACGACGATCCGCGCCGGCTGACGTTTCTGTTGGCGCGCTATAAATTCGTCGCCAAGATGCTGGCGGGCCGCCGCAATGTCGGCGAGGTCGGCTGCGGCGACGCCTTCGGCACGCGCGTCGTGCTCCAAGAGGTGCCGGACGTCACCGTCTACGATTTCGACCCGCTGTTCATTCAGGACGTCCGTAGCCGCCGCGACGAGCGGTGGCCGCTCAAGGCCGAGGTCCACGACATCGTCGCCGCTCCCCTGCCGCGCAAGCACGAAGCGCTGTTCAGCCTCGACGTCATCGAGCACATCGCGCCGATGAACGAGCACGCCTATTTGGCCAATCTGTGCCAGTCGCTCACCGAAAACGGCCTGCTGATGATCGGCACGCCGTCGCTCGAATCGCAGGCCTACGCCTCGCCGCCGAGCAAGGCCGGCCACATCAATTGCAAGACCAGCACCGAGCTCAAGGCGCTCCTCGAGAAGTATTTCGAGCATGTGTTCGTGTTTTCCATGAACGATGAAGTCGTGCACACCGGCTTCTCATCCATGGCGCATTATCTGTTCGCGCTGTGCTCGGCGCCGAAATGGGAAGGCAGCGATTTCAAGCGGCGCTCGAGCGGCGAACAGCGCGAATTCGCGATCTGCGAGGCTCGCGACGGCACCGGATATTATGTGCGTGTGACCCATCCCAACACCGAGCCGCAACGGATCGAGGGCTTCGCCACCGTCGCCGACGCGGCGCGTTGGATCGGTGTCCAGGCGCTGGATTGGTCCAAATCCGATCGTCCGTCGTTCTCTTAACGCCGGCGCGGAAACTCGCGCGCTTCGCCATGGCATCAGGTCTGCGAATCGGCATCGATTTCGATAACACGATCATCACTTACGACGACGTGTTCCGTGCCGCCGCCGCGGCAAGCGGGCTGATCGCGCCCGGTTTCTCCGGCAATAAGCAGGCGGTGCGCGACGCCATACGGCTGTTGCCCGACGGCGAGCTCGCCTGGCAGCGCCTGCAGGGCCAGGTCTACGGCAAAGGCATCAGCGGCGCCGCCGTGGTCGCGGGCGTCGCGACGTTTCTGCGCCGCTGCCGCGCCGAAGGTTCCGCGGTCGTTGTGGTGAGCCACAAGACCGAATACGGCCACTTCGATCCCGACCGCGTGAACCTGCGCAAGGCAGCGCTGGACTGGATGGCCGGGCAGGGGCTTCTTGGCGGCGATCACGGCATCGCCTTGGCGGACATTTATTTCGAAAGCACGCGGGCCGAAAAACTTGCGCGGATCGCGGCGCTGTCGTTGACGCACTTTATCGACGATCTCGAGGAAGTGCTGAGCGATCCCGATTTCCCCCGCGATGTCGAACGCATTCTGTTCGCCGATGGCGCCCAGCCGACGTTGCCGTCCTACATCAGCTGTTCGACCTGGCGCGACATCGAGCGGCAGGTTTTTGGCGGAGCAGGTCCTTGAGCACGACCGACGGCGCGCTCGCCGAAGCGACCGAGATAGCGCAAGCGCTGGCCGGCGGCGCCGTGACGGTGAGCCGGCTCGTCACCGGCGGCCGCAACAGCCGCATCTGGCGCGTCGGCGGCGGCGGCAGCGTGTTTGCGCTCAAGCAATATCCGTCGCGTCGCGACGACCCGCGCGACCGGCTCTCGACCGAAGTTGGCGCGCTGCGGCTGATGGAGCACCATGGCATCGACACGGTGCCGCGTGTGCTCGGCGTCGACGGCGAGCATGGTTTTGCGCTTTTGAGCTGGATCGAAGGCCGTGACGTTGCCGAAGTGAGGGAAGCCGATATCGACGCGGCGATCGATTTCCTCACTGCGATCCACGACCTGCGCGCAGCACCCTGGGCCGCCGAACAGCCGCCGGCTGCGGAAGCGTGTCTGTGCGGCCGCGAGATCGAGCAGCAGATTCGGGGGCGCTTGGCGCGCTTGCGCGATACCGCCCGCGACCAGCATGAACTAATTGATTTTATTGATAAATCCGTCGTGCCGCGGCTTGCTATCGAGGGCTCAAAGGCGCTGCAAGTGGTGACGGCGGCCGGCCTTGCT
>Ga0209010_1000280_pt1 | contig 17843 bp, 18 predicted proteins | sample BlaSpr_A8_OM1_O3_FD_187985 | JGI IMG/M metagenome (GOLD analysis project Ga0209010, IMG submission 187985) | Forest soil microbial communities from Thunder Bay, Ontario, Canada - Black Spruce, Ontario site 2_A8_OM1_O3 (SPAdes) (version 2) | ecosystem: Environmental > Terrestrial > Soil > Boreal...
GCATACCCATCCGTCGTGTCATATCCCATCGACGTTCGCTGCCACGTCGAGCTGTTCGTATAACTCGAATACACATGCAGATTCTGGGGATTCGCCGTCGTCTCTCCCATCGTAAACTGCCCCACATCGTTCGTATCTTCCTGAATCAAATTCGTGAAGTACGAACTCGTCCCCGTCGTCGCCACTTTCAGCGGCGTCCCCGCATTCGCCGAAATATAAAAGTTCCCATCATTCGAAATTCCCAGCGCCGAGGTTCCCGCTCCCGCCGGCTGCATCGGCCCTCCCGGAATCGGCGACGTCACCGACCACGGCCCCGCCACCAGCAACTGTCCATTCACCGTCAAATTTCCGCTGAACGTTCCTGTCGCCGCCGCAATTCCACCGCTGCCCGAATAATTCAGCGTCGTCCCGTTATCCGTCAGTGTGCTGTCACCGCTCACCGTAGCTCCACTTGCCGCATACGTCGCCATCTGATATTGGCTCGCCCCCGTCACCGGCAGCGCCGTCCACCCTTCCACGCCAGATCCATTCGTCGTCAGAAATGAATTATTCCCCGAAGCCAGCCGCGTCGGCGTACCGCCCGTCCCGCCCACAATCATGTCGTTCGCCGCGGTCATCGGATTCGCAAGTCCTCCGCCCGATCCCGATCCGCAATCGCTCCCCGTCCCCGAGAGCACTCCCGTCGCGCTCACATGCAGGCATTGCGCTCCGCTTCCCGTAATACCGGCAAAGGTCACACCGCTGTCGAACTTCACCGCGACCTTAAACTCCTTCAATCCCGCCGTCAGCCGTTCTCCCCAGTTCACACCGTCGCCCACATTCCCGATGTAGTTCGAAATCGCCGCCGGCGCACCAAAACTCAACTGCGCCAAGCTCGGGTTCTGCGATCCCTGATCCATCCCGATATACACATCGTTCGCGTCCGCCGCCGGTCTGTGGTTCGGATCTGCAATCGTCTTTGCCGGATTCGAGTCGTTAAGTGTGATGACGTGTGTGCTGCTCACTGCATTCAGCGGAGTCACCGCAAAATTCAACCTTCCCTTCAATCCAGCTGACGGACTCTGATAGCCATCTTGCAGCAGCGTCGCCCCAAATCCCGCGGCGCTCGCCAGCGCGCTCACATACACTCCCGGCGACGTCGAGTCTGCGCGTTGCGCATAAACCGACGGCGACACCCCCAGCGTCGTAACCACAGCGCTAATACCCGAAACCGGCAGTCCCGAATCCGAATACAGAATCGCCCCGCCCCCCAAAACCACTCCTCCCGGCCAGTTCCAAACGTTCGGCGCAAGTGCCGGATTGGTCGTAACCGTATACGACTGGAGCGTCGTCGCCGTCGAATCGCTCATCGTGCAGATATAACTCGAACACTGAGGAATCGCGGTCGAAGTCAATGACCAGTTTCCCGTCCCATAGGGAGCCACAAAACCCAGCCCCGCTCCCGGTCCCCCGCCCCGCAAAATCCAGTAAGTCACCGTGCTCCCCGTCTGCGACGCGTATCGCGGCCACCCAATGTTGTAGGGAGTGCTATTGGCCGGCGCAGCCTGCCCAAATCTCATCGGCATCGAACAATTCGATCCGTCGCAGATCACCGCCCAGTATTCATAAAAGTTCGTCGAGCCACCCACGGCAAACTGCGGCTCGTTGCCTCCCACCCCCGGCGAAGTTCCGCCCGAAATGTTTTTGACCTGGACCGTCCCTCCGCCCAGTTGCTCAATTCCCGCCATGTTCTGCGCGGCGAACGAACTGAACCCCGCGGCCGTCATGAACGGATTCGTGCAGCCACCAATTTCCTCGTAAAGGTTATCCGTGACCGTTTGCCCAAATCCCCCGCGCAACGGCCCCGCCGCAATTCCGTATTGCTGGAACGCTTGAATCACCGTCGTATTTGTGACCTCAATTCCTTCACCCGCCAGCCACTTGATTCCGTTTCCCTGGCAGCCCAGCGACAGACTCACATGCCGGATCGCTCCCAGCGGCGTACCGCTCACTCCACCCGGCGCATAAAACGCCTGCCCGCAATACCCCGCCGAGCATGCCAGTCCGCCATTGGCGTTATTGCTCGCATAAATATCCTGCGCCCCAAACGACTGGTCGTTGTCCACCACAAACCACGAATTCAAATTCCCTGCCGCCCATCCCGGCGGATCGAAATAAATATCCCTCACCGTTAATCCATTGCCCGCGTCTTCCAGGAACGCATGCTCCGGCGCAACTCCGCCCGGCGTCGCCGCCGCGGCAATCGTTCCCGCTCCCGGCGATCCCGCATGCGCACAGTTGTTGTCGGCAACAGTGAAACTCGAACTCGATGTGCTTGCGACTTGAAAAATTCCCCAGTAATGCGGACTATCCGTCCACTGAATATCCACATACGATCCCACCTTCGGATTCAGCGTCGTCGTGATCGTCGATACGTTTGCCGCGCACGCCGTCTGTGTAATTGCCGCGCCCGCCAGCGTCGTCTTCGTCGCCACCCGGAATCCGTGCAGCACCAACTCACCCGTGGTGAAATAAAAACATTTATCCGCGGCCTCGCAGTCAATCGACGCTCCACTCCCGTCGATGTCTGCAATCCCACCCGGCACGGTCACCGCCGCGCTGATCGTGTAGTAGGTCGTCGCCGGCGGATTCGTCGGCTGAAAAACCACGGCGAAATTACTCCTCGCGCTCCCTGTCCCGCTCGCCTCCGCATCCACCAGCGCTTCCTGAATTCCCGACGATGCCGAACTCAACGTCGGATTCGTATACGTTCCCACCGGAGTAAACGTGATCGTCTTCAGCGAACTCCCCGGAACACATGTCCCGCCGCCTTGCAACTGCGCAAACTCCGCGCCATTGTTAATCGAAATAAAGCTCGTCGTATCCGTTCCAAAAATTCCCGCCGGACAAGTGCTCAACGTGACCGTCGCCTGCGCTCCGCCCGTGATCGTCCCACTGATATTCTGCGACCAGTTGTAGACCGAAGGCGCCAGCGTCACATATCGCCTCCCGTTCACGTTGTTCACGCCAAATTGTGTCCCCACCGGCTGCGTGATGTTCTGGCTGCTCGCCGGAGCCGTCGAAACATTCCCCGTCCCTCCACCCGTTCCGCAAGCTCCCCACGTCCCGTTCCCCAGCAGGCAAGTCCCCGCGTTCGCCGTCCCCGTTCCCAATTCCGCCGGAGGCACCAGTCCCGCAATCAAAGTAGCCGCCGAGGCAAACGCCGTATCCACATACTCCTTCGGCACTGCCTGCAAAGGTGCGACCGGATTTCCGCTCAAGGTCAGCGTCCCCGTCATCGTCCCGCCCGCCACCGGAAGAAAATTTCCCGCTCCCACCGTGCCCACCGCCGAATCCACGTAAGCCTTATTCGCCACATCTCCCGTATTCACCGGCGCCGGAACATTCGGCGAAACCGCAAACGTCTTCAGTCCCGTCACGCTCTCCGTTCCGCTCAAGTGAACCACCGCGTTGTCATTCGCCTTCGTCGCCAGCGCCGTGTTCACATACTGCATCGACACCGGTTGCGCCGCCGTCCCCGATCCCGGAATCGTCCGCACCTGCGCCAAATCGGCCGGCGACGTCGTCGGCACCAGCCAAAATTCCATCATCGACGTTCCATCGTTCAGCTGATACACCACCGTGTAATATGCGTTCGCCGGATTTCCTCCCGCATTTGGAGCCAGCGCCACGCTCAGCGAACCATTCGACCCCAGCGTCACGTCCAGGTTTCCCGCCGCCACAGCCGCTCCACTCGCCGTGATGAACGCCGGCCAGGTGATGATCAGCGTCCCCTGTGCCGGCGTCCCATCCGCGCGGTAAACCGTGTCGCTCACCGTGGTAGAAGCCGGCCCGCTCTGCGGTATCGGCGCAGCCGCCCGCACCACTCCACCCAGTGACAGTAAATTGACCAAAGCCGCCAAGCCGGCTAACTCGGCTATCATCGCCAGCACCAAAAAGAAAAGCCGCCCCATAGGGCGGCGGCCCGCGTCAAACATGATGACCCTCCGTCACGGCCAGAGTGTGCGACATCGTCCCCGCAAACCCAGCTCAAAATTTCTAACCTATCTTCTGAATCGTCCTAACTAAAAATCCTGTCATTCCGACCGGAGCCGGGCCCTAAGCGAAGCCAAGGGCCCGGCGGAGTGGAGAAACCTGCTTTTCCTCACTACCGCGACGCAGCCAACCGCGCCTCAGACACATTTACTTCCTCTTCGCCTGCACCCGACCCAAAAACTCCTCCACGCTCCGCACATACACATCCGCAAAATCCGCCACCGGACGCCGCGATTCGATCAGATCCATCGCTTCTTCCAACTCCCATCCCATCGACCCCAGCAGCGCCAGCGTCATCATCGGCGCGCGATGCACTCCCGCCGCGCAATGAATAAAAACCTTGCTATCCAGATCCTTCAAAGCTTCCTGCGCAAAATCCACTCCCCGCTGAAACAGCTCCGGAGGCTTCAGCATGAAATCGTCATCCGTCGGATTCCACAATACCGCGATGCCGCAATCCTCGCCCAGCGGCCTATCGTCAAACTCCAGTTGCATGTCGATGATGTGCGTCACTCCCTCCCGCCCCACCTTCGCCATGTTCTCGGCGTTCCAAATCCCGCCGCCCACCGCAATCCGTTCCGTCACCCAGGTAATATCCATTCGCTTCCCGTATCTCGCTGGTCCATCTGAGGCTGGCTCATGTGTGGCAGACTCGTGTGGGGCGGGCACTCTTGCCCGCCTCTCCTCACCCTCCCGCACCCGCCAAACCTTCGCGAGCGCCTCCATCCATCGCCCCACAATCTCCAGCTCCGGAAAATTTCCCGAGCTCTCCGCTCTCGGCGAGATGCCCAACCCCGGCCCTCGCCCGCGTACCGCTCTATTCATCGTTCGCCCCATTCTACGTTATCGCCAAGCCCTACCCTGTGAACCTCTGTGCCCTCTGTGTTTAAAGATTTTTCTTGCCCCCCTCGGTTCACTCCGAGGATTCAACCTTCGCCGGCTCCGCCGCCACGCTCACCGCAGGAATCACAAAACTCTCAGGACCATCGTCATCGTCGCTCTTCGGCAAAGGTCCCTCCGGCAAACCCAGCCGCCGCACAATCCGCTGCGCAAAAGTATCGTCGTCGGGATTGTCCACAGTGTCGCCACCCTCCAACACCGGGTAAATTCCCGTCGCCTCAAACAGATACTTCGCCGTAGTCAGTTGCCCTTTCTTCGCTTCGACGACAACCGCCCGCGTGATCTCCCTGGCCGCGCCTCCCACAATGTTTTTTATATCCCGCCGCACATCCACCAGATTCACTTCCTTGGGTTTTCCACCGCTTCTCTTCCTCGCCGCCGTGCCTGTCGTTCTTTTGCTCGATCCCTCTTTCGTGGCCTTCGCCTTTGCCCGCGCCTTTTTCTTCATACGCCCCGCTCCCCGGAAAATTTTTTCAGTTAGTCATCTGCCATCAAGCTGGCTCGCTCTGTGAACCTCAGTGAAAACCCCGGTGGCCCTCTGTGTTAAATGGTTTTCTTCCTTCCCCTCGAAACTACCGCATCTACTCAGCAAGCCGCCCGGCATCCTTCGCCGCAAATACAAAAGGCGCGCCGCAAGGCGCGCCTTCCTCAGAGAGCATTTCTTTTTTTCTTACCCTCTAAGTCCAGAATACCAAATTCAGGGGGGTAATCTGGACATTTTTTTAAAAATTTTATTTGTCTTGTTCACAATCACTTACAAGAAATTCGTCGTTTTTTACCTCTTGACAAGGTTCTTCCCAATTCGGGAATAGCCTTTCGAGAAGTTTCATTTCGAGCAAGATCTCGCTGCAATCGTCCAAAGCAATCGGAATTTGTCTGCGAACCGTCTTCTCATCGCAGTGCAAAATCCGCGCCGCATCCGGCAGGCTATGCTCCTGAAGCACGGACTGTTTCACCACCTCGCGTGAAAATTCGTCCAGCCTCTCCAGGCATATCTCCATGTCCCGCACAAAAATCACGCGGTCTTCGAACGTCACGGCGCTGTAACAAGTTACTCCGGAACGAAAAAACGCCGACCCCAAAACGGAAGGCAGCCGCCCCGCTTCTATCGCCATTCGCAGATAGCGGCGCAGCAGCTTCACGGTTCGCCCGCGATACCTTCGCAAGTCCGCCTCGCGATCCATTTCCATCTGCCTCTGGTACTCGCGCGCTCGCCGCTTTTCCTGCCATCGCTCCTCCTCCCGCTGCACTTCGAACTCGTGCAGCTCCGCGTAGCTAGGCGCTCCCATCGCCGGTGAATCGTCGCTTCCAGCCCCTTCCAGCCTCACGCCCGGAGGAACGCCCGGAGGAAACTGGTGCGCCGCCAAACCCTCCGCCGAACTCGGCGGCGAAAACTCCGGCGCGCAGGCTCTGCTCTGTAAAGGCTTCTTTTCTCGTTTTCCCTTGATCGGCGGGAACGCCGGGATCTCCTCGAATCCCTCCGCCTGAGCCCCAATCCATGAAATGATTTCGCTCATGCCACCTCCCCGCGTTTCCGCTTCGAAATTTGCTCGCCGCTGGCGTCGAAATCGTACCCATCGAGCTCCGCGCGCCGTCCCACGCCCAACTTCACCGTGTGCGGCCGCTTTTTCAGGATCGGCAACTCGGTAACGTCCGGCTGGCAAGCATTGCAGAAAATAACCCCCGACCCGCATTCCCTCATCCACAGCATTCCGCATCGTTCGCAATATTTTAATTCCACCCGCACTTCGTTTCTTCCCTCATCACCCTTGTTTTTCATGTGTCCTCTTCACCTGGTGTGTGTTCTACAAAAGTTGTTGTCTGCCCTCCGGCCGTGTCAGCCCGAGCGGAAGCTGAGAACCAGAACAAACGAGCCCTGCGTCGGTCTCCACCTCGAGGTGAAGACCGCACGCAGGGCTCGTTTTTTTTGCGATGACCTGCTTAGGCTATGTAATTGTCAGATCGCTGAGTTACTCAATTCGCCACGAAATTTCTCCTCCCTTGAGTATTCTTTGCCCACTCCGCTCGCCACCAGTTATTAGTTGCGACTTATGCATTCCGCAGGGATTTATCGTCTCCACTTACAGCATGCATTGGCTGGCGGAAATAGGATTCCTCATAACCGGACTTAAGCACTCGGCCGTTTTGCACAACCACGCTCACCCGGCCGGTGAAGTGTACCGAAAGCAAAAGCCTCTCCATGGCTGCGGAGAGCACCTCTGCCGCTCTCACTTTCCGGCGGAACTCGCCGAAGTCCTTCTCCTCCATCGAGTTGTCTTGATTGCTCGTCACAAGTGTTCATCCCCTGATGCCCAAAATTTGGGCAATCGTGGGCCGATCCTATCGCTCGTTAATTTTTGAGTCAAGGTTACATAGACAATCAAGCTGAGTGCTTGTGGAAAACTCGGCAGTTAGTCCTCGATCAAGGGGCTATAACCTGCATGCTATACTCCCGCCATGAAGTTCCGGTTGTTGCAGGATAATTTGCGCAAAATCCTATGGGAGCGCATCAATGAAGGGGGACTGACCGGCCTTCGCCTCGCGCAGCAAACGGGTTTCAAGCAGGCGCACATCTCCAATTTTCTCAACAAGAAGCGCGGCTTGAGCCTGGAAGGAATGGACAAAGTTCTCACCGTGCAGCACCTCTCCGTGCTCGATCTTCTCGATTCCGAAGAGATCGGCAAGCGCGCCACAATTCTGCCTCCCAGCAACGACGAGTTCGAAAATGTAATTGTCACCGACGCACCCACCGCCGCGACTCAACCGCGGATCGTCAGCATGAGCGTAAAAAAAATCCTCAAGTTCAAGAAAACATTCCTCAAAAAGCTCAGATCCGAGACTGAAGGCGACCGCGAATCCTGGGAACGATTCGTGCTGATCAAAATCGAAGGCGAAGAAGCCATGAGCATGTATCCTCGCCTCGCGCCCGGAGCCATGTTGCTCCTCGACCGCCATTACAATTCGCTCAAGCCCTACCGCAAAGGCGAGTTCAATATGTATGCCGTGCTCAAAGATGGCAGCTGCGCGGTGCGATACGTGGAGGTCGCCGGTAACCACCTGATTCTGCGCCCTCACAACCAGTCCTATCCCATCGAAGTCATGCCCATGGAAGACCATAAACCCGCCTCCGACTACCTGGTCGGCCGCGTCTGCCACGTCAGCATCGAAGTCTAAACAGCTTGTCTCGCTTCGCGTGATGCAGTCGAAGGTCACTTCCAATTCTCCAGCACTTTTCTGAGAACTGTTACGCCATCCTCGAGTTTGCTTAGATCCTCCTGACCCAATCGGCCAAGCTGCGCCGCAAAATTCTCAACCCGCAGCCGTCGTCCCTTGAGCAACAGCTTTTTTCCTTTGGCGGTGGCGCGGATGTGCATGCGGCGAGCGTCGTCTGGATCGGCAGTGACTGCGGCCAGCCGGCTTCGGGCTAGCCCAGCCACGATGCGGCTCATGGTGGGCGGTTTCACTTGTTCGGCGGAAGCCAGGCCGCCGAGCGTTTTTGCACCGCCAAAGACCAGAACCGAAAGCGCCGAAAGCCGCGCCGGGCCTTCGCCGAGCGCCGCATCCTGCCGACGTACACGGCGCAATAAGTGAATGGCGGCGGAATGCAAACGGTCGGCCAGCGCCAACGCTTCCGCGCTGGATGCTTGTTTTTGAGACTTGACTTTGTTCATGAAGTATAGTTAGCTATGCTAACTAATTTAGATTAGGAGATCAAGGAGTATGAACACCATCGCAACCGGAATCGGCATCACCCGCGTCGGACAGATCGCCATCAATGCGCACGACGTGGAACGCGCCGCCGCTTTTTATCAGGATGTGCTGGGATTGAAGCTGCTGTTCAAAGCTCCGCCGGGCCTGGCGTTCTTCGATTGCGGCGGCGTGCGACTGATGCTGTCGCCACCATCCAAGCCAGAGTTGGACCATCCTGGCTCGATCCTGTATTTCAACGTTCCCGACATTCAGTCCGCCCACGCAAAGATGAAAGAATCAGGCGCGCGCTTCGACGACGAACCGCACCTGATCGCAAAAATGCCAACGCACGATCTGTGGATGACCTTCTTCCGCGACTCGGAAGATAATCTTCTGGCGTTGATGAGTGAGGTAGCGCGGTAGCGCCGCCGAAAGATTTCTTATTGGAAACGTTATACCGAAGCAGCGCGCTTTTGAACATGCCTTGACCTGTTCACCTTCGGCGGGCAGAGCGTGTCGAACGGCGGTTACTATCGTCCGAATCGGCATCGTCCCTCGCAGGGATGATCTCGGCCAACCGATCCTCAACGTCCAGCTTGAACTCCGCGGCGATTTTCGCCAGATGGATCCCGAACGCACCCCGCATCTCACCTAAGGCGCTGTAGAACGTCCAACTTGCCCAGTGACCGTGATGGTTGGCATACAGGGTCACCTCCAGGCCATCCGTCCCGACCCGGTCCAGGAATTTCCGGCAGGCTGCTCGCATGGCTCGCAGGCTGGCAGCAAACTCGGAGCCGCTATTGTGTTTGCCTATCTCGTCGCTGAGGAAGTGTCGGATTTCAAGAACAGAACGGACACAGTGCTCGGGAACCTCCAACTCGTCCGGCGCATAGAGCACGCGGCGGTCCTCCAGGAACGCGATTACTTGACGGGCGGCGCTCACCTCCAGATCGGTCGGCTGCCACGACACCCCGAGAATTGGCGTTGAGATTCCAGTCAGCCGATTTGCGATCTCAGAGAACTTCATCGGAAGGTACCGCTTCGTGATCAAAGAGAATGCGCATCCGTGGCAGCAATCGGTGGAGTGGCGGGCGGTACGTCGAGACTGCGTGCCGCAAAATGAAGCACAGAAACAATCTGCTCGCGGGTCACATGAAACTCGTCAATGATTTCTTCGATACTCAATCCGGCTTCGAGGTTTTCGAAAACCGTAGCAACGGGCATACGGGTATTCTTAAACACCCGAGCGCCGCTACGCCTGCCTGGCACGCTTTCCACCGCGGGACCGAGGCCGGCTCACTTCCTTACTTGTTCCCAATCACAAAATTCACGGTGCTGACCTGCCCGCCGTTCACCGTCACTGATTTCTCCCACGTCTTGGGATCGGTGAAGATTGGCCGCTCGACTTTGTGTTCGGTCAGAACATCGTAGGCCGCTTCCTTGCCGGCAATTCCCCAGCCCTCGTGCCAGGCCACGATCTGATATGTTCCGGGCGGCACGTCCTTGAATTCGAATTTCCCGTTTTCGTCGGTAACCGCGTAGTACGGATGCTTCACCACGAACATCTCCGCATTCATCCAGACATGCCCGCCATTGCAGCGCAGATTTACCAGTCCCGGCGTCGACATGGTGCGGGAGGTCGCTTGATTCACAAAAGGAAATGGCAGATTGAAAGTAGCGGCTCCGTCCATGTGAACTGTATGCAACGTCGCATCGGAACTCTGCATGGAGAGCGCCGTGTTCTCGGGGACCAAAAGAATGTGAGGGATATAGCGGCAGTGTTTCTGATCGAGATGACGACGTTGTTCGGGCAACTCCAGCGCTTTACCGGAGGAGATGTTCTTCAGATGAACGACCGTATTGGCCACTCCGCCGTCGGCGCCGATGATAAGGCGCTCCATGTCCACGCTTTTTTTCGAATCGGGATCGCAGATTTGCGGATCCTTGGTGACGGGGAAGCTCAGGTTGTGCGGCGCCGGGCCGCTCCACTTGACCGTCCCGGAGATGGTGCCTCCATTGCTGACGGTGATTACGTTGTAATCGCTTTGCCCGAAGGCCACGCCCGCGAACGCGAGCAGAAATGTGAGAATCAAAACCTCTTGCGCTATCCGGCGCATAGTTGTCCCCTTCCACGCCTGGGCGTCGACGACTAGGTCAACCCGTCCAGGCCAGAGATTCGGCCGCCCATCATCAACCGCGCGCACTGGTAGATCCCCTTACGCGGGAAAGCGCCGAACAGGGTCTCCGAACGGCTTCGGAGCGGCACTGGTGTTTGCGGTGCTCGCAATTTCAAAACGGGGGGACCGTTCCGCAACGGCGTGGGATTGAAATCACGACATTAAGAGTGCTCTTCATTAGTAGGTGCCGTCGAGATTACCAAAGAGGTACGACGGCTGGGGAGGCAGTGGTCAGTGGCTAGTGGTCCGTTCCCGTTGCCCGTATCTTTCCGGGGTCGAGCATGTTCTCCTGGGAACCGAGAACCGATCACTGGGCACTGAACACTGAGCACTGCTTCATGAATGTGATTTAATGCGTGTGGCATGACGGTCACCTTGCGATCCTTCGCGAAGATCAACCTGGGCCTGCGCATTGGCGCGGCCCGGGCCGACGGCTTTCACGAATTGCTTACCGTCTATCAGACCATCGGCCTGCATGACTTGATCAAGGTCAGCCTCGGGCCCGGACGCGGCATCGAGATTCGTTGCGCCGATCCGCGCGTTCCCACGGACGAATCGAACACCTGTTACCGCATCGTCGAGCCTGCCCGCGAATTTCTTCGCGTCAAGGGACGGGTGGTCATCGAGATCGAAAAGCGGCTGCCGGTGCAGGGAGGGTTAGGAGGGTCGTCAGCCAATGCGATTGCCGCGCTGCTCGGCTTCGAAAGCGCCGTCAAGAAATTTTTGCCGCCGACCGAGCGGTTGCGAATTGCCGCCGAAGTTGGGTCCGATCTGCCGCTGTTTTTAGTCGGCGGGAGAGTCCTGGGCGTTGGACGCGGAGAACAGGTTTATCCCGTGGAGGATTTTCCGGCAATGGCATGCGTGGTGGTGACGCCGGAGGTGGGAGTTTCGACGCCGAAGGCGTTTGCCAAGTGGGACAAATTATGTGGGGACAGCCGCCCTCGGCTGTCCGGGACGGGCGAAGCTCGGCGGGATTTTGCTGGTGTTTCAAATGCTCTCATGCAGGGTCATCCCGCAGTGGGCACGGTTCGTGCCACCGCCAGCAAAAATCGAGCCGAGCTTCGCTCGGCCGGACAGCCGAGGGCGGCTGTCCCCACAATGAATCCAAGTCAGTCTGCTAACGCCCGTGAATTGACGCCTGCTTCTGCATCCGATAGAATGACTGAGCTTAGTCGCGCGTACTCTGCGTGGCTGAACGTGCCTTACTCCGGTGCTCCTCTTACTGATGATTCCAAGAGGAGCCGGGCCGAGAACCCGCTTCTCGAGCTTGTCCGGGCCGGGATCATGAACGACTTCGAACGAGTCGTTTTTCCTGAGTACCCCGAACTGTGTGAAGCGAAGCGCGCGCTGGAGCGTGCGGGCGCGAAGTATGCGTCGCTGTCCGGCTCCGGGTCCGCGTTGTATGGTTTGTTCCGTTCGCGGGCCGATGCGGCGCAGGCTGCGGCCAGGTTACGGAAACAAGGGTGGGCCGCCGCCGCGACGGTTACGCTGACGCGACGGCAATATTGGAAGCGAATTTTTGTTTGACGGTCTCGGTTGGGCTTTCGCAATTTGCGGAAGCGGCGAGAATTTAAATTTTTGATTGTTGATTTTTGATTGTTGATTGACAATGAGCCTGTCCCCTGTTTGGGGGTTCAATCAACAATCGGTAATTGAACAATCACCAATGGTTTTCCACTGGGCCGTCGACTAATGGTAGGTCAAGTGCCTTTGGAGCACTTTGTCTAGGTTCGAATCCTAGCGGCCCAGCCAAAAAAGCAGCCTGGAGTTTTGAGTCGTGAGCGATGAGCAAGACGCAGCTCACAGCTCGAAGCTCGCAGCTTACGAGCTAACTATGGCCACTTTGGTTACGCCGACCGAAAAAGTAGAGAAGGCCGAAAAGAAGACTCCGGCGATGCCGGACGAAAAACTGGATCGCAAGCCGCGGCCGCGGATCGACGAGAAGTTCAAGATCTTCAGCGGCACGGCGAACGATTCGCTGGCCGACGAAGTTTGCAACTTTCTCGGCATGCCGCGCGGCCAGGCGATGCTGAAGCGCTTCGCCGATGGCGAAGTATATGTGCAGATCCAGGAGAATGTGCGGGGCTGCGACGTTTTTGTGATGCAGCCGACGTGCCGTCCCGTGGACGAGCACCTGATGGAGTTGCTGCTGATGATCGATGCGCTGAAACGCGCATCGGCACGGCGCATTACGGCGGTTATGCCCTATTACGGGTATGCGCGGCAGGATCGGAAAGACAAGCCGCGGGCCCCGATTTCGGCAAAGCTGGTGGCGGATTTGCTGACTACGGCGGGTGCGCACCGCGCGCTGATCGTGGATCCGCATACGCCGCAGATACAAGGCTTTTTCAACATTCCGGTGGATCATCTGTTCGCGTCGCCGGTACTGGTGGATCATTTTAAGAAGATGAACCTGCCACACCTGACCGTGGTTTCACCGGATGCGGGCGGCGTGGAGCGGGCGCGGTTTTTCGCCAAGAAGGTGGACGCGGCGCTGGCCATTGTGGATAAACGCCGGGTGGAGATGAATGTGGCCGAGGTGATGAACGTGATCGGCGATGTTAACGGGCGATCGTGCCTGGTCATCGACGACCTGATCGACACCGCGGGCACGCTGGTAAAGACGGCGGCGGCGCTGATGCAGAACGGGGCAACCAGGGTTTATGCCTGCGCTTCGCATGCGGTGCTGTCCGATCCGGCGGTGGAAAATCTTCACCACTCGGCCATCGAGCAGGTGGTGGTCACGAATACGATCCCGCTGACAGCGGAAGCCGCGGGCGAGTCGAAGATCAGGGTGCTCTCGATTGCGGGATTGATTGGACGGGCGATTCAGTCCATTCACGAAGAGACTTCTGTGAGCAAGCTGTTTACGTAGCTGGGAGCGGTGAGCTACGAGCCGCGAGCGATCAAAATCTAAAAATACTGGGGGCTCGAAGCTCCCAGCACCAATAGGAATTGAGAATATGGCGACGACGATTGAAACGAACGCATTGGAAGCGCAACCGCGGGAATCGGGTAACAAGAATCAGGCCCGCCGCGTGCGTGTGGGCGGCAAGATTCCGGCCGTGGTTTACGGCGCCGGGAAAAATTCTTTATCGGTGAGCGTGGATCCGCGGCAGGTGCTGCGCATTCTGCACTCCGACACCGGCCACAACACTATTTTCGATCTGAATTTGAGCGGCGAAAACACCAAGGCCATGATCGTGGACTGGCAGTATGAACCGATCAAAGGCAAGCTGCTGCACATCGACCTGAAGCGCATCGCCATGGATAAGGTTTTGCGCGTGGAAGTGCCCATTATGCTTCAGGGCGTTCCCATGGGCGTCAAGACCGAGGGCGGAATTCTGGAGCAGATGCTGCGCGAAGTCGAAATCGAATGTTTGCCGGGAGACATTCCCAGCCACATCGACGTGGACGTGAGCGAACTGGCCTTCGGCAAGGTGATCCGCGTATCGGACCTGCCGCACAACGAGAAATTGAAATTCCTGACTGACGAAAATCAGCCGGTAGCGCACGTCACCTCGGTGAAGGAAGAAGTTGTGGCCACGCCGGAAGCGACGGCGGCGGATGCGACGGCGAGCCCCGCGGAGCCTGAAGTTATCAAGAAGGGCAAGGCCGAGGCTGAGGAAGGCGCCGAACCGGAGAAGGGCGACAAGAAGGCCGAGAAGAAGGAGAAGAAATAGGTGTGCGGAGTCCCGAGTCCTTGGTCGCGAGTCCCGAGGCTGCGTTCTGCCGATGTAGGGTTTTTCCTCGCGACTCAGGACTCGGGACTCAGGACTCAAAAGCGTGAAGCTGATCGTCGGTCTTGGCAATCCGGGTGACGAATATCAGTTCACGCCGCACAACGTGGGATTTCTGACGATTGATCGTATCGCCGGAAATTTGAAAGTTGAAGTCAGGAACAGGCATTGCCGGGCGCTCACGGCGCGGGCTGAGATTGGCGGCGAAACAGTGCTGCTGGCCAAGCCCGAGACGTACATGAACTTGAGCGGCTTGTCGGTGCGGGAGTTGATCGAGAAGTACGATGCGAAGCCGGAGTCGGACTTGATCGTGATCCAGGACGAACTGGATTTTCCGCTGGGGGCGCTGCGGATTCATACGCGGCGCAGTTCGGCGGGGCATAACGGAATCGAGTCGATCATCCATTCGCTGGGCACTAAAGATTTTCTGCGCATCCGGATTGGAGTTGCGCCGGAGCACAACTTGGAGGACGGCCAGCGTTATCTGCTCGGTCCGATGCGTAAAGCGGAACTGGCAGTAATCGATGGGGTTCTCGACACCGCCGAAGAAGCGGTGAAAGTGATTTTGAAAGAAGGCGCGGCGGCGGCGATGAACCGCTTCAACCGCAAAGAAGAGTGATCAGTGGTCAGTGAACAGTAAAGAAAAAACTTTCGCCGCGGATCTCACGGATTTTCGCGGATCAAGATTTTTAAGACAAGCGTCTGATTTATCCGCGTGATCCGTGAATCCGCGGCGAGTTTTTGCGGTCTGAGATTTGGAGATGACGAATGAATCGTGCTTATGAATTGATGTTTATCGTCCGCCCGGATATGGCGGAGGAAGATTTGGACAAGCTGATCGCTACGCTGGAGGCGGTCGTGCCGGCTTCGGGCGGCACCGTGAAGGGCGTAGACAAGATGGGCAAGCGCCGTTTGGCCTATACCGTGCGCAAGTTCCACGATGGCATGTATGTGCTGATGACCATAGAAGGTGGCGGTGCGACGGTTCACGAATTGGAGCGCCGCTTGCGCGTCACCGAGCCGGTGATCAAGTTCATCACCGTGCGCATCGATGAAGAACAGAAGCGGCTGGACAAGGTCAAGGCTCTGCGCGATGCGAAAAAGAAAATAAGCGCGCAGCCCCCAGCACCGGCAGCACCGGCAGCGGTGGAAGAACCGGCTGCTCCAGCAGCAGCGGTGGAAGCTCCGGCAGCGCAGTAAAGCAGTGGCCAGTGGTCGGTGATCAGTGGCCAGAATTTAGAAACGGATAATTTTTGCTGGTCACTGACCTCTGGCCACTGACCGCTTCGAGGAAAACTATGGCAGACGAAACAAGAGCAGCAGCACCGGCATCTGACGCGCCGCGCGAAACCCATGCACCACGTCCCAGCGGAGATCGTCCTAGCAGCGGCGGCGACCGGCCGCGCTACGGTGGCGGTGGACGCGGGCCCGGCGGACCTCCGCGCGAAGGCGGCGGTGGACGCAAATTTTTCCGGCGCAAGAAGGTTTGCAAGTTCTGCACCGAGAAAATCGAAAACATCAACTACAAGGATTACCGCATGCTCGGCCAGTTTGTGGCCGAAAGCGGCAAGATCGTGCCGCGGCGCCTGACCGGCGTCTGCTCGCCGCATCAACACCGCTTGTCGAACGCGATCAAGATGGCGCGCAACATCGCGCTGCTGCCGTTCGCGGGAAGAGCATCGTAGAAAATCAGCTACTAGCTACTAGCTTCTAGCTCCTAGCTAAACGGAGCAGGAGTGTTGGTTGGCTAGAAGCCAGAAGCTAGGAGCTAACACATGGAAGTCATTCTCAAAGAAGATATCGCGAAGCTGGGCGCGCGCGGCGATGTGGTGAAGGTCGCCGAAGGGTATGGACGCAACTATCTGTTGCCGCACAAGCTGGCCATTGTGGCCAACGAGGGCAACAAAGCTGTCATCGTGCAGATGAAAGCCGCGTCGGTGCGTAAGTCGGCCAAGGAAAAAGAGCAGGCGGAAGAACTGGCCAAACAATTCGATGGCGTGTCGCTGACCTTCCAGCGCCGCACCGGCGAGCACGATCAGCTTTTCGGTTCAGTCACGTCCAGCGACCTGGGCGATGCGCTGAACAAGAAAGGCTTTAATGTCGACCGCCGAAAGATCCAGCTCCACGAACCGCTGAAGAGCATTGGCGAGTTCACCGTCCCGGTCAAGCTGCACAAGGACGTGACTGCGCATTTGAAAGTGGTGATCGAGAAGGAAGCGGTAGAGGCTTAGAGATCAGGCGGTAACTGGCGTCTAGTCATTGGCACGTGAGCGTGAGCCTTTGCAAAGCGCCCATGCCCCAGTCGCCGTCCACTGGCAACTGGGTGTAATAGACATAGAAAGTCTTATCCAGAATGTGCGGATCATCGCCCAGGCCCACCGCCGTTGGATAGGCGGCGATCGGGCCGAAAGTGCCGACCAGCGTGGGCACTGTCCAGGTGAGACCGTCGATGGACTCCGCATAGCCGAAGGTGGTGTCGTTAGAAATAATCATGACATAACGCTGTAGTGCGCTATTGAAGTGGATATCGAGGTAGCCCTGAAACGTGGAACTGGAAATGAGGTCGGTGGAGGCTCCGCCGATCGCAGGTTGCAGAATCCAGCTTCCCTCATAAAATTTTTGAAAGGGAACGGCGTGATGCGGCAGCGCTCCGAATGCAGCCTCCAGCACATCAGCAACCAACGCCCGCGCGACCGACACATTGGTTGTAGTGGAAACTCCCTGCGTGTTCGTGGTATGAAGCGAACCGTTGGCCATCCAGTCGGGAAAATACAAATAAAAATATTTGCCGTTGGGCGAGAGCACCAGCGGGCCATCGCCGATTTCAAAGCCATCTAGCCCGACCTCGTATGCCTGATTCAAGCGGATAATCTCGCCGAGATCGGTCCAATGCAGGCCGTTATCGGTGGATGCGGCGAGCCCCAGCGCCGCGTAGAGGGCGTCGTTGGGAAGCTCCGCGTGATAAGTGGCCAGCAGGCTCCCGGCGCCCTTCATTCCCGCCGGAACCTGATAAACCGGTCCTCCGCCCATGTAGCCGTAGCTGGGATAGATGGGGTTCACCGATTGATTCGCGTTCGCGGAAACGCTAACATCTTCTGGATTGCCCAAGCCGAGAGGGTTGTCGAGCGTCCCCATCGTGGTAGTGAACGATCCCGACTTGTTATTGCCGACGGACTGTCCCTGCCACATCTGGCGGTAGTGCGCGCCGCCGTCGCTGCCGAAAAATTCGTAGCCGCTGCCCGTCTTGATGACGCCCAGAGGCGTGTCAGGCCAGTCAAACGTGTCAGTCAGTGGAGGCTGC
>Ga0209010_1000281_pt1 | contig 17841 bp, 15 predicted proteins | sample BlaSpr_A8_OM1_O3_FD_187985 | JGI IMG/M metagenome (GOLD analysis project Ga0209010, IMG submission 187985) | Forest soil microbial communities from Thunder Bay, Ontario, Canada - Black Spruce, Ontario site 2_A8_OM1_O3 (SPAdes) (version 2) | ecosystem: Environmental > Terrestrial > Soil > Boreal...
CCATTGATCAAGAAAGAGAAAAAATTTCGATTTTTCGGCCACCAAGATGGTCCAGAGTTTGTTTGGGACCCGGAACTCATAAACGCACCCGGCAGATACTGCCACTAGAGTCGGGATGCATCTGCGGAGTTTGTCCTGTTTATCCACAGCCACTGTGACCACCTAACCTTGCGCCGCACTCCCACTTTGTCCGAAGATTGCCCATGCAAAGGCCGCACAATGCCAAGTCGAACTGACAATGAACAGGAGACAAGAGGGCCCGCAAGTCCTTATTTTGGAATAATTTGCGCGCAAGTCCTTTCCGCTCAAGAATTTGCGAAGCGACCCCCAGATCAAAATAGTTTAACTGCTTTGCAATCAAGAATATGAGCAAAAACTGTTTTCGTTTTTCATGGCGATCTGAACGGCTTACCGCAGAGGAGAGAAGTATTGGCAGCGATCCGCTCCATGCTACCCTTCCTTTATTCTCCGCCTGTACTCGCACATGGAACCCCTGCCCCACGTCCGTATTGGCACCGCTGGATGGTCTTACAAAGACTGGGAAGGCGTCTTCTATCCTTCGGGCATGCAGCGGCGCAAGCAGCATCCGCTGGAATATCTGGCGCGCTTTTTCGATACCACCGAAATTAACACGTCGTTCTACGGGCCGCTCAAGCCGGAATTGGCCAAGCTCTGGTGCCGCAAGGTCGCGGAGGTGAATCCGCGCTTCCTGTTTACCGCCAAGCTCTATCGCGCTTTCACCCACTCGCCTATCGCCGTCATGGAGCCGACTTCCGCCGCCACCATCCGCCCCACCGACGAAGACGAAGTCCGCACCCGCGAAGGCCTCGACGTCATCGCCAATGAAGGACGCCTGGGCGCGCTGCTCATCCAGTTTCCCGTGTCGTTCAAGAACACTCCGCTCAACCGCGACTATCTCGACCTGCTGCTGCGCCAGTTCATCGAGTATCCGCGCGTGGTCGAAGTGCGCGACTCCAGTTGGAACAACGCCGAGACTCTCGCATTCTTCGCGCACAAAAATGTCGGCTTCTGCAACATCGACCAGCCGGTGATCGGCCATTCGCTCGCGCCGACCGAGCACGTTACCGCACCGATCGCTTACGTTCGCCTGCATGGCCGCAATTACGATCAGTGGTTTGATTCCGACAATCGCAACGACCGCTACAACTATCAGTACAGCGAAAAGGAACTGGGGGAGTGGAAGCAGAAAATCGAAAACGTCGCGGAGAAGGCGCAGACAACCTACGTCATCACCAACAACCATTTCGAAGGCAAAGCGGGAGTCAATGCGCTGGAGTTGAAGGCGATGATCGGCGGAAAAAAGGTAAAGGCTCCGCCCACGCTGATCCAGAAATATCCGGAGATGAGAAAATTCGCCGAGCCGCTGGAAGAGTGGGAGGAAGAATCAGGATCGCAAATGTCGCTGCTGGGCTAAAGAAGCTCTTTGCCGTTCAGAGTCAGAATCCCGAAGCCGCATTTAAGCTCCCGCGGCCTTGGCATGTTCGCTCAAGCGCTGCCGGTTATGCTGCAAAGCTACATTCATAAAAACGTTTCCCATGCCAGTTTCAAAGCAAATCATCAGAGCCTCAACATCTTCGCTGCTCCGTTCGCCTTCCTCCGAAGTCAGCAGCAGCGGAGGATGAACGCGAAAGCGAAAGCCCTGATCGTTGAGCGCGGAGATGGCGTTGCCCACAACCTGGTTTGCCAGTTCGAAGACAGTCTCCTTGATCAGCGAATCGGACTCGGGCAAGTCGGCGCCCGCATAATGACTGGCCACGCGTACCGCGGTTTGCGGCTCGAGATCGAGAATGACTCGCCCTTCAATCTCGCCCGTCAGCGCGATCAGGCCGGCAACGCCCTTCCGGCGATAGGCGTGCTCCTCCATCGACAGCGTGCCGATCTTCGTCGAGCCATGCAGGCCCTGCGACAAGACGGCATCGGCCGCATTGATGAAAGGCTGAATCAAATCCATCTTCATGGAATTAAGCTCCCGCGCCGGCGGCCTGAGCGACCACCCCATCTTCGCCGAGCACGTACTTGATGACTTCATACAGCACTTCTGGTTTCACCGGCTTTTGCACGAAATGCCGCGCTCCGCGCTGCAATGCGGCCACAATGTTTTCCTGGTATCCGACCGAGGAAACCATCACGATGCGTGCTTCCGGATGCGATTGCACGATCTTCTCCGCCGCTTCAATGCCTTCCATCTGCGGCATGGTGATGTCCATGAGCACGATGTCGGGCGTGGTGCGGTCGAATTCGCTGATGGCGGTCAACCCGTCTCCCGCTTCGGCCGCAACTTGTCCGCCGAAAGTTTCGATCATGCGGGCGAGATTTTTGCGCGCGAAGACCGAATCGTCCACGATGAGATAACGGACCGGCTGTCCGTCCTTGCTTCGTTTAACGGCTGCAAACTGCTCCATAACCAACCTCCATTTCAAAAGTTCAGATCTTTTTTCAGGGCCCGATATTTCTATTCATTAAAACTCGGACGCGCGGAAGCCGCTAGGTTCCCGCCCGCATCGCTTCGTTGCGTCCGCAAACTGCCAGTAAAGTGTTTGCCATGGCGTCGAGCGGCACCACGCGCTGCGCATAGCCACGCTCAATCGCCGCTTTGGGCATTCCGTAAACGACGCACGAATCTTCACTCTGCGCGATGGTTATACCTCCAGAGCTCTTCACCGCATTCAATCCTTCTGCACCGTCGTCGCCCATTCCAGTCATCAGAATCCCTACCACCTGAGATCTGAATTCTTCAGCCACGCTGCGCAGCAAAACGTCCGCGCTGGGACGATGTCCGTTGACCCGCTCATCGTCGCCGAGAACGGCAACATCCGCCAGAGGCAGCCGTTTTACCCGCATGTGGCGGCTTCCAGGACAGATCAGCACGCGACCCGCCTGGATCAAGTCGCCAGACTGCGCCTCTTTCACACGCAGCGGGGAAAGTTCGTCCAGGCGTTTGGCAAACATTGCCGTGAAATTTTCGGGCATGTGCTGCACCACCAGAATCGACGCCGGAAAATCCCCGGGAAGCTGCGCCAGCAAATATTCCAAAGCCTGCGGTCCCCCGGTGGAAATCCCAATGGCGACAACCTTGGATGGAGTTGCAGCGCTGTGTGGCTTTTTCTCGATCTTCGATGGTCCACCGGGAAGGATTCTCGGCTTCAGTTTGCTCTCCGCCGCAGCCTTCACTTTGCTCTTCAACTCGCGTGCGGTCTCAGCCATGTGCGCGGTGGCGTCTTTGGGCTTGGTCACAAAGTCGAATGCGCCCAAACCAAGCGCCTTGAGAGTGACCGAAGCGCCTTCCACGCTGTGCGAGCTGAAGACGATCACAGGAACCGGACGATGCCGCATGATTTCTTTCAACGTGTCGATGCCGTTCATGCCCGGCATTTCCAAATCCAGAGTGACGACGTTCGGATGCAACTCCTCAATCTTCTTCAGGCAGAATGTTCCATCCATCGCCGTGCCCACGACCTCGATGGAGTCGTCGGTCGCGAGCATCTGCGGAATCAGCTTGCGCATCAGAGCCGAATCGTCGACCACCAGCACGCGGATCCGGGCTTTGCTCGAGTTCAGGTTTATGCTCATGCCCGGCCTCCCGCGGCGCTCTCGGCTGGAAGCGCGCGATCGGCGGCCGTCAGCAGCAGGCCGGCATTCACGGTTCCAGCCTGTTGCGGGCGCGAACGCGCGAAGTGCTCGACCACCGCGGGCAAATTGAGAATCAGCACCACTCGGCCATCCCCGAGAATCGAGGCGCCGGAAACGAGGTCGGTGTAAAACGTATGATCGTCCAAAGCCTTGATGACCAGCTCCTCTTCTCCCTCGAGCCCGTCGACGATCAGGCCAAACTTTTTTTCGCCGACGGAGATGACCAGCACAAAAATCTTTCGCGCCTTGCTGCCATCGCGAGCCGCCGGCGGGCGCCCAAGCCGGAGCACCGGCAAAACTTGATTGCGCAGTTGCAGAACCTCGTAGTTGTCGACCTGGTGAACCTCGGCTTCATCCGCTCTCGCAATCTCAATCACTGAGTTCAGCGCAATGGCGTAGAGCCGTCCTTCCACCCAGAACATCAGCGCCTTGATGATGGCCAGAGTGAGCGGCAGTTTCAGACGGAAGGTCGTGCCCTGTCCGGGGCGGGTTTCCACGCTCACCGCGGCCTTCAGCCGGTGCAATACGCTTTGCACGATGTCCATACCCACCCCACGTCCGGAAACCGCTGTGATCTGTTCGGCGGTGCTGAAACCGGGCTTGAAGATGAAGTCCAGAGCCTCGGCGTCAGACAGCCGCGCCACTTCTTCCGGACTGGTGAGTCCCAGTTGCACGGCTTTTTTGCGTACGCGAGGTATGTCGATGCCGCGCCCATCGTCGCTGATTTCCACCAGAACCTGGTTGCCCTGATGGTAAGAGTTCAGCCGGATGCGGCCTTGCGGCGATTTTCCGGCGGCGCGGCGCTCTTCCGGAGACTCGATGCCGTGGCTGACGGCGTTGCGGACCATGTGAGTCAGCGGCTCCGCGATGGAATCGAGAATGCCCTTGTCCATGTCGGTGTCTTGTCCGCTCAATACCAGTTCGACTTCGCGCCCGCATTGCCGCGCCACATCGCGCACCATCCGGGGAAATCGGCGGAACAACTGCTCGACCGGAACCATGCGGATTTTCATGACCGAGCGTTGTAGATCGTTGAGCACCCGCGCCTGGAAGGCCATGGCATCGGCAAACTTGCCCCGCAGCGGCTCCTTAGGATAGCGGCTGGAAAAATCGCTCAGTGCCTGCTGAAGCATGGATTTTCCGATGATGAGTTCGCCCACCAGGTTGAGCACGTTGTCGATGCGTCCGGCTTCCACGCGAAGAATGTTTTCCAACGCGTGGGAAGGATCGGGGTTGATGGAAGGCGGCTCCGTCGGCGACGTTTCGGCAGGCTGCGATTCCAAAGGCTGCGTATCCGTGGCCTGCGGCGGAGGCTCTGCCGGCTTTTGCTCAGGCACAGGTGCGGGCGAAGGTGCGGCGGCCAACAGCAGGTCAATCGCGACTTCTTCCACGATGGTCGGTACTTTCGCCTTCGTGGTAATTTTCTCCGGCGTTTCCGCACTGGCCAGGACGAACTCTACCTGCTTCAGCGTCGCCGTGGATTTTGGATCGGGCCGCTGCGCGATCACCCGGCCGGTGGTGACGAGAGCGTTGTAAACGAGTTGCCGCCCGGCGATGGGCATGGCGCAGTGAGGATCGATCTTGGCCACCACCTGAAACACCGCGAAGCCTTCGGCCTGGGCCTGAGCCATGGCTTGCCGCTCTTGCGCGGTCCATTGGGCAGCGGCGGTGGGCGCGGTTGGCGGCGCCTTTTTCTTGCGCGATTTTTTCGGCGCCGGAGCCGAGGTCAATTCCTGAATTCGCTTTTTCAATCCGGTGGACTCAGGGACCTTGTCTCCGCCATGATACGCCGCGATCATTTCCGCGAACAGGTCGGCGGCGGCAAATGCGATTTCCGCAATCGCCGTTTGCGCGGCCGCGCCTTCCACCGACAATGCGTCTTCGAATTGATGTGCCAGTTCGCTCAATTCGCGCAGGCCGCACGCGGCGGAATCCCCTTTGAGCGTGTGCACAGTGCGGCGGATTGCGCGGACGATTTCTTCGTCGCCGGGAGTTTTCTCCAGCTTCAACGCTTCTTCGTTGAGCGCCTGCACCAACTCCTGCGAGGTCTCAAAGAAAAGCTCGCGGAGTTCCAGTCCCCGGTCGTCGGATTGATCGGTCATCCCCGCACCTCAAGCCGTTGATATACCGTTCCACTGTCGCGGTGCACCATCTGGAACATCTTGGTCATCCCCAACAGGCTCTCGGCGTGGCCGACAAACAAATAGCCGTGAGGATTCAGGCAGCGATAAAACTTTTCGACGAGGCGCTTCTGCTCGGCTTCGTCGAAATACATCATCACGTTGCGGCAGAAGATGACGTCGTTGCGCTGGGGCAGGTATTCGGTTTTCAAATTGTGAAAATCGAAGTGCACCAGTTCTTTCAGCGATTTTTTTATTGCGTAGCGCTCGCCTACTTTGTCGAAGTAGCGCAGGCGGAAACCGTAATCCACGGTGGCCATCTGGTTCTCGCTGTAGCTGCCTTCCTGCCCGGCTCGCAGCACGGAATAGCTGATATCGCTGGCCAGGATCTCGATGCGCCACGGCGCCGGAACCAGCGGTTTGGGCAGCGGCAATTCCACTGGCAACGGATTGCGCAGGTAGTAGTAGGACAGGGCATCTGTGGCCAGCATGGCCAGCGTGTACGGCTCCTGCCCGGTCGAGCATCCCGCGCTCCAGGCGCGGATCGAATACTCCCGCCGAGCCTGTTTCTGCTTGAACAATTCTTCCAATACGTGATTCTGAAACAGATCGAGCTGCGCTTTGTGGCGGAAGAAACTGGTTTCATTTACCGTCAGGTTTTCCACCAGCTTGGAGAGTTCTTCTTTGCCTTCCGGGTTGATGAGCAAACGGTAATAGGAGTAGAAAGAATCGGCCTTGCACTCTTTCAGCCGCCGCAACAGGCGGTCCTGTAGAAAGTGCGTGCGTCGCTCGTCGAAGTGCATGCCGCATTCCTGATAAATCAGGGCTTGCAGCAGCTTCAACTCGGCTTCCGTCAGTATGGGAGCGGTCGCCGCTCCGGATGCGCTCATGCTGGTTTCCGTTTTCTTTCGACTGTCAGTCTCAAGCGATTTCCGTAACGATCGGTTTTTCCGTAACGATTCGATGACGGTGAAAATTCGTTTTCCTCAGCGCGCCGAAGCGGCGCGCGATTCAGCCCTGGCGGTGGAATTGTCCGTCCTGGCTTTAAGACTCCCTGGCGCCAGCAGCTTGCTCATGTCGAGCAGGACCACCAATCGTCCTTTGACTTTTCCCAGCCCGGTGACGCAGTTCAATCCGCCGCCTTCCTGAAACGCCGAAGGAGGTGGGTCGACATCGGCGGCGGGAATTTTCAATACTTCCGATGCCGAATCTACGATCAGGCCCGCCAGCTTTCCCCCATGCTCGACCACCAGAATCCGGTTCTGCTTGGTGAGAGAAACACCTTTTTCGCCGAAGCGTTTGCGCAGGTCCATCACAGAGACAATCTTGCCGCGCAGGTTGATGACTCCTTCCAGATAGTCGGGAGCGTCCGGCACGGCGGTAATCTCGGGCACCCGCACGATCTCGTGCAGGGACGTGATGGGAACCGCATAAGTCTCGCGTCCCACCTGAAAGCCGACGACATGAAGTTCGCGGTTCAAGGTTTTCCTTTGGTATCGGGGTTAGAAGCGGGCTCCCGCTGCGGCCCGCTTGGCGGATCGCGAATTCGGTTCTTCGTATGGCGCGATGTGCGAACGCGTGTTGTCTTCGAGAGCGAAGCGGTCCAGAAATTCCAGCAAGCCGCGCGACATCTTCGACATCTGCTCCGAAGAAGCCGCCAGTTCGGTCGAGCCCGAGGTGGACTGCTGCACCAGTTCGCGCATACGCTCCATCGCCTTGACCACGGCTTGCGCGCCCGAAGCCTGCTCCTCGACCGCCGAGTTGATTTCGTGGGTGATTTCGTTGAGCCGTGTAGTGGCGCGCGCAATTTGCGACGAGCCGTGAGACTGTTCGTTGGTGGCTGCGCCGATTTCCTGCGCGAACTTGTAAACTTCCGTGACCACGCTGGAGATCTTGCGCAACGCGGCGTTCAGCGCACCGCCCTGCTCCAATCCTTCGTTGACGATGCTGGTGGAGCGGTTCATGTTTTCGACCGCTTTGCGCGCTTCTTTTTGAATGCTCTGGATCAGTTCAGAAATTTCCTTGGTCGATTGCGCGGATTTTTCCGCCAGCTTGCGCACTTCGTCGGCCACGACCGCGAAGCCGAGTCCGTGTTCTCCGGCGCGCGCCGCTTCAATGGCGGCGTTCAGGGCCAGCAGGTTGGTCTGCTCGGCCAGATCGTCGATGACTTCGATGATGGCGCCGATGTCGTCAGCCCGCTGCCCCAGCACTCCAATAATTTCTCCGGAAGAAGTGATGGTGACATTGATGCGGTTTAGGCCGTCGGTCGCCTTTTCCATGGTGGCGATGCCGCTGTGAACTTCTTCGCGGGAGCGGTTGGAAATATCGAGCAGAACTTTTGCCGTATCGGCGACGCGCTGGATCGAAGCGACCATCTGGTCGATGGAGGCGGAGGTTTCGCTTACGCTGGAAGCTTGGACCTGCGTGCTCTTCACCATGTTCTGAACGTTGACGCTCATCTCGTGCATGGTGCTGGTGACTTCGTCGATGGCGGAAGAGGCCTGCAATCCGACCTTTGCGGAATCGTCGGAGGCTCCAGCGACCTGATTGGAGGCGCTGGCCACTTGCGAGGAGGCATCGCGTACGCTGCGCACCAGTCCCGCCAGCCCTTCCACCATACGGGCGAAGGCATGGCCCAGAGTGTCGTGCGAAGAACGCGGCTTCACTTCCACCGTTAGATCGCCGCCGGCAATCGATTCCGATACCGAGGCCATCTCTTTCAGATAGGTGACCATCTTGGCGAAGCTGCGCGAGAGTTCGCCGATTTCGTCATCCCGCTTCAGGTCGATGCTGTGCTCCAGGTCTCCGGTGTTGCCGATCTGCCGCGCTACGTTCATCAGATCGGAGAGAGGTTGGGTGATGGACTTGGCGGTGCGGAATGCGATCATTACGCCCAGGACGAGAGCGACAATGGTGCTCAACAGAGAAATGATGATGGTCGCGGTGGCCGCGGTTTCATCCGACTTGCGCCGGGCTTCGACCAGCTTGCGATTTTCGCCATCGGCCACATCCAGGGCGTCGGTGGAATTCTTGACCCAGGAAGAAGCGTCTTTCTGTAAATAGTAAATCTGTAATTCGGCGACGGTTGCGTTGCCGGAATCGACATCTTTGCGCTTGTCGATGAGAGGTTGCGCGAACTCTTTGCCCCAGGACTGTTCCAGTTGTTCGACTTTCGAGAGCGCCGATTTTTCCTGATCCGAATCGGCCAGCGATTTACCCTGCTCCAGTTTGTCGTTGAGAATTCGCAGACCTTCGTTCATGCGGTCTACTTCGCGGGTGTCGCCGCTGAGCAGGTAGTTGCTGAGATAGAGGCGGTTTTGCATCATCTGAAAGCGCACGGCATTGGTGGTGTCGGCCAGCTCGAGCGAGGCCGCGGCCGCGGACTTCGCCGCATGTTCGCGCTGCACCGCGAACCAATTCACGCAGAACAGCACCACCACCATGGTGAGGATGATTCCGAAACTTCCGTAGAGCTTCTTGCCGATTGTCATGCCATTCCTCTCAACCATTCAGCTGCGCATTCCACCACTCATTCCCCGAATCAGTGAGCCTCGAACTTGAAGTCGATCACGCCCGAACTTTCGGTTGGGCTCGGCTCAAACCGCCATTTCTTTGCCGCATCCAGCGCCGCTCCGGCCAGCACCGGGTGACCACCTATGACGTGGGCATCTTTGACCGTGCCGCTGGGCGTAACCACGACTTCCACCTTGACCGTGCCGACGATATTCATTCTTCGCGCCAGATCGGGATAGGCGGGTTGAACCTTGGTCTTGGCCCGACGAATAAGTGCCTCATTCTGCGCCTGTTGTGCTCCGGCATAGATCGAGAGTGACGTTGCGGCCGTAAGCGCCGCTAATAGCGCCACCCTGGTTCGTTGAGACAAGCCCTTCCTCCTGGGATCGACAAACTTAAAGATCGACAAACCGTCAGTGCGACGGGAGCAAAGGCGGGGCCACAAGACACCTTTCGGGAAAACCAAAGTCACACGCCGGATGTCTCTGGAGAACCAAGGGTTAGCGAACTCTGAGGAGACAACACGCCGCAGGACGAGAACTTGCGCTTGTCAGAAATTCTCACTCTGATACGCTGTCTCAATCCCGGGATGGGATTGCACGCGAAGGCACCCCATCCCCATTTTCCTTGACTCAAATTGAGATGGCGGTTAGTTTCCATTTAGTTTCAATCACTTGTGGATAGTCAACGGATTGCTCGTACTGGTGATGCGCTGAATATGCTAGGCAGCAACTCGCTGGTCCCGCCGAATGTGAGAAATCCCGGCTCGGACGAAGACTTTCAGAAGTTAATGCTGCGTATTGCGGCCAAAGCCAGCGAAAGCTCCAACGGTCCTTTATTGATTGAACTCTTTTGCCGCGTTGCCCGAGAATTTTTCCAGGTCACGGGCGTTTATTTTTGGCGAAGCCAGCCGGGCGGCGAATTTATAGGGGAATATGGCGACGGCAAGCTGGCCGCAGCTTTCGTAGGTTTGCAATTGCGGGCCGACGACAGCGCGGTGACTGCGGAAGCGGCACGCCGCCGGCGCACTATTTTTCTGAACCAAGTCCGCTCGGCCACGTTTCCTGCGGCGGAGCAATTCGGAGCGCGCGCTCTGATGGCCGCTCCGTTGATAGTTTCTAATGAAGTGATTGGTGCGGTGACGTTTCTGCACGATGCCAACGAGAACTTCTTTAATGAAGATCTGGCGGCAAAGGCGACCATTCTCGCGGGCCAGTTGGGCAGCCTTCTGGAGGCGGCGCGGCTGACTCAGGCCTCACGCGAGGATCACAGAAAAGCCGAGATCCTGGCCGACGCGGCGCAGGCGCTGCGCGGAACTCCTGACGTATCCGCGGTAATCGAGGCTTTGGCCGATCGCGTTCGTTTGCTTTTGCGAACCCGTCTGGTATGCGTTTTGCTACGCCGCGACGGTCCATTCGAGCTGTGCGCGGTGTCGGCCGAGAGCTCGCAGTTGGCTAATTCCGTGCGCGCCCGCCACGACCGGCAGATGATTCGCTTTGCCGCCGATCTGGCGCAACGCGCGGTCAGCGCCGGCGAGCCGATCACTCTTTCCCTCGGCGCCGATGCGCATTCTTTGGCCAGCCTGGTTTCTCCCGGGATGATGATCGCCGCGCCTTTTCGCACTTCGCGGACGCTGGGTGCGATCCTTATTTATCCGCGGCCCGAAGGTATTTTCACGGCGGAGGAAAAAGCCCTGGTTGCGGCTCTGGCCGGCTTTGGCGCGGTCGCGGTTGCGCACTCCGAGTTGTACACCACCGCCCAGGCACAGGCGCAGGAACTGCACCAATTGCTGGAAATTTCTTCCGCACTTAGTTCCAGCGGCGATCTTGAGCATTTTCTTCGGGCCTTCGTGGTTCGCGCCGCCGACTTTCTCGGTTTTGGCCGGTGCTTCATCGCCCTTTATGAAGAGGGAAGTTTTCACATTCGTTATACCGTCGAAAAAGGGGAAGCTCGCCGGGTGGATAACATTTTCCCCGAAGGCGTGGCCACCCGCGCCCTGCGCGATAAAGAAGTCTTCTCCACTGACGATGCCAGCCAGGCTCCGGGAGTGAATCTTGAGGTCGTGGCCCAATACCGCGTAAAGCAGTTCCTGGCCGTACCGCTTACGGACGCGGCGGGAAATCTATTGGGTATGTTCGGTCTGCTCGACCGCTTCGAGCGGAAGCCGATTTCGCAGGAGGACACGCGGCGGGCGCGCGCGCTCTCAAATTACGCCGTCGTGGTTCTGGAATCAGCTCGAAATTTGCACCTTTCCGAACAGCACCGGCGCCGCGCGGAAGCCATGGTCGGGTTGGCGGGCGAACTCGACAGAATCTTCTCCGTCTCCGATTTTGCCTCGCGTTTCTTGCAGCGGGCTTGTGAGATCGCGGGTTTTCAGGCTGGCGTCCTGGCTTTGTTTGAGGATGGGCGGCTGCATATCTCTGCGCAGCATCCTTATCCATCCCCCGACCCTCCGCCGGAACCGGGAAGTTCTTCCCGGCAAAACGGGGAGTTTCACGTCAGTAATTGGGCAGGCAGTGCGGAGATGGAACCGCCCCAACCTCCAGCGGAAACGCCGCCCCCGCAGGCCCAGTCTGCGCAGGTTCACTCTGGGCAGGATCAGGAGCGCATTCTCACCGGCGCGCTCAACGATTTCACCGTCCAGCATGCGGAGTTGGTACGATCCGGTCCCGCTGCGGATTTGTTGAACCCAGCCGCCGCCGCGGTTCTTGGATGGAGCGACTGCACCATCGTCCGCCTCGCCGGAACCGGCAAAGATTTGTTTGGTCTTTTGTGTCTTTCAGGTAGAAGGCAGGCGCTCAATCGGGAAGATCGCCTTCTTCTCGAAGCCCTGGCCTCTCATGCCGTGACTGCGTTACAAAATCTGCGCCTGTTTTCGCGCATGGAAAAAAGCAACCGGCACTGGATGGAAACTTTCGACGCCATAACGGACTTCGTCGTAGTTCACGACCAGGCCGACAAGGTTCTGCGCGTCAACCGTTCGTTTGCCGCCATGATCGGCGTTGCTCCCGCCGAATTGATTGGCATGAATATGCGCTCGTTGCTGGCCGTGACCGGCGATGGCACATCTTATGCCTGTCCGTTCTGCCGTTCCATGTCCGAAGATACCGACGAATTTGTGCATCCTTTATTGGATCGGACGTACCTGGTTTCCACTTCGCGTCTTCAGGGAGTTGCGCGCGAAGAAGTCGAGACCATCCACGTTCTTAAAGACATCAGCGACCGCCGCGAAGCCGAGCGCCGTTATCGCGAACTCTTCGACAATATTCAGGAAGGACTGTTTTTCAGCACGCCCGCGGGACGCTTTATTGAAGTGAATGAAGCGTTGGTCCACATGCTGGGCTATGCCAGCCGCGAAGAGTTGCTCCAGATCGATATCCCATCGCAACTTTACTTTTCGCCCGAACAGCGTTTCCAGCATGCGGACGCGATGAAAGACTCCGGGCAAATGCGGAACTTCGAAGCCAAGTTGCGGCGCAAGAACGGTTCGCCCATTCACGTTCTGATTAACGCCTTTGGTCTTTATGACAACTCCGGCGAACTGGTGCAGATTCGCGGGTTGATGCTCGACGTGACCGGCCTGCGCACCTACCAATCCGAGCTGCACCGCGAGCGCGATTTCACGGGGAAGATTCTCAACAACACGCAGAGCCTGATCCTGGTGGCCGATGTCGCGGGCCTGATCAGTTATGCCAACCGCCGCTGGAGCGATTCCGGTTTTCAGTTGCGCGAACTTCTTGGACGCCCGCTGATCGAACTGGCCGCGCCCGGCTTTGTTCGCCCAGTGGCCGAAGCCGTGCAAAACACTTTGAATGGGCAGCAGGTGGACAACCTGGAATTGCAAATCGTGCGCGGCAGCGGCATTGCGGGGCAGTTTTCCGCCAACCTAAGCCCCATGCGCGACGAGCAAGGAATCGTCACCAGCATCGTCGTTGTATTAACCGACATCACCGACTCGGCCCTGCTGCGCGACAAGTTAATCCACGCGGAAAAAATGGCAGCGGTCGGACAGTTGGTCTCCGGCGTCGCGCACGAAGTCAATAATCCGCTGACTGCGATTCTCGGCTTCGCCGATTTGCTGATGGAAAATACGGAACTGCCGGACAACGCCCGCAAGGATTTGCGCGTGATCTTGCAGGAAGCTCAGCGTACCAAGCAGATCGTTCAGAACCTTCTCAGTTTCGCGCGGCAAATGCCGCCGCAACGCAACGCCCTGGACCTGAATCTGATTTTGCGCCGGACCATTCAACTCCGTTCCTACGATTTCAACAGCCACGGCGTCGAAATCATCGAGCATCTCGACCAGGGCTTGCCCGATGTGATCGGTGACGCGCAGCAGTTGCAGCAGGTCTTTCTCAACATTCTGAATAATGCTTATGATGCGGTTCATGAAATCGGACGCCCCGCGCGCATCGAGATCATGACCGTAAAGTCCAGCGGCTCCGTCGAGGTTTCCTTTCGCGATAACGGCCAGGGCATCTCGCATCCCGACCGCATCTTCGATCCTTTCTTCACTACGAAGGAGGTCGGCAAAGGAACCGGTCTCGGGTTGAGCATTTGCTACGGCATCGTGAAAGAGCACGGTGGCGATATTCTTTGCCACAACAATAGTGACGGGCAAGGAGCGACGTTTGTCGTCCGCCTGCCCGCAGCGGTTCACACTACGTCTCTCGGCGTGGCCGCAGGAGTGATTCCCAAATGAACCTCCCAGCTTTCAAACCTGTTTCCGTGCCTGTGCTGCTCATCGAAGACGAACCTGCGGTGATGTCGCTGGTGCAGGCCGCTCTCGAACGCAGCGGTTATCCCGTTGTGTGCTGCGAATCCGGCGTCGATGCGCTGCGCCTGCTCGACGGCGGCGAATTCATGGGCATCGTCTCCGACATGCGCACTCCCGGTGGCGTTGACGGCGGCAAAGTATATGCGTGGCTCTCGCGCCATCGTCCCGATCTCGTGGACAAGATCGTGTTCATCACCGGAGACATTGCCAACGAAGAAACCGTCGCGACCTTGCGCGAGACCGGAGCGCCTTGCGTGGTCAAGCCGTTTCGCGTGCAGGAGTTTATCGAAGTCGTTTCCAAAACCATAGGGAAAGCACAGTGAACAACTTAAATCGCGGTATTACGAGTGGTATTGCGAGCGAAGACCTGCGAATCCGCCTGCTGATCGTCGACGATGAGCAGAGCATCCGAAAACTGTGTGCAACCGTTGGTGAAGCTCTGGGCTTCATCTGCATGGAGGCCGAAAGCGGCGACTCCGCGCTGGCGCTGCTCGAAGAGCAGCCCGCGCACATGGTTCTCTCCGACATGGTCATGCCTCACATGTCGGGGCTGGAATTTCTGGAGAAAGTAAAGAAGCTGCTGCCTCGCACCGAAGTTGCGTTAATGACTGGTCATGCTTCCATCGAAACTGCGGTGCAGGCGATGAAGCTTGGGGCTTACGACTACATCACCAAACCGTTTTCGCCGCTGGAAGAATTGCGCCTGTTTCTGCGCCGCATGGCGGAAAAAATCCGTCTCGTAGAAGAGAACGAATTTTTGCGGCAACGCATGGATTCCGAAACCGCAGTGCATGGCATTGTGGGATCGTCGGCCAAGATTCAGGAAGTGCTGCGCATGGTTTCGCGGCTCAAAGATACGCGAACTCCGGTACTGATCTTCGGCGAAAGCGGCACCGGCAAAGAGCTTGTTGCTCGCGCCATGCACTATCGCGGAGCGTTTGCTTCGCGTCCGTTTGTGGCCGTTGACTGCGGTTCGCTGGTTCCGACTTTGATTGAGAGCGAACTGTTCGGTTATGAACGAGGAGCTTTTACCGGCGCTTTGAAATCAAAAATCGGATTATTTCAATCGGCCAACGGCGGTACTGTTTTCCTCGACGAAATCGGCGAATTGCCTCTGGAATTGCAGGCCAAGCTGCTGCGCGTGCTACAGGAAAAAGAGGTTCGGCCCGTTGGCAGCAATCAGCGCGTCAAGGTCGACGTCCGTATCATGGCCGCTACTAATCGCGATCTCGAAGCCGCATACAAAGTTGGTGCCTTCCGCAAAGATCTCTATTTCCGCCTCAACGTGGTCACCGTTCACGTCCCCGGACTGCGCGAGCGGCGTAGCGATATTCCTATGCTGGCGCAGTGGTTCCTCGAACGCTATGCTCCGGGAACCGACCTGCGCGTTTCCAACGCCGCCATGAAAGCCCTGATCCAATATGACTGGCCGGGCAACGTGCGTGAACTGGAAAACTGCGTGGAACGCGCCGTGGCCCTGGGCGATGGACAACTCATCGACCTCGGCGACCTTCCGCCTGCCATCGCCAATGCTTCCAATGTGCAGGGTTTGCCGGCGATGGCTCCCTCTGACGGTGTTGCAACCGGCGCGGAAGGCGCTGCCCGCTCCGGGGCTCTATCCTCTACCGACCTCGAAGACATTGAACGCGCAACCATCCGCCGCGTCTTCGAGCAGGTCAACGGCGACAAAGCACTGGCCGGTCGCATGCTGGGCATCAGCCGCGCGACGCTCTATCGCAAGCTGAAGCGCTACAACATCAGCGGCGGGTCGGCGGCGGGCGCCTCGAGCCATACGCTGCAATGATGCTTGGGCGATCTGATGGGAAGTCGACCTTCCCCGCCCCTTCCACAATACCTAGGGAAGCTCTGTCACAGAGAAGCGGAACGCCGCTTCGTTGAGCGGACTCGGTTCCAGGCCGATGGAGCCTTCTTTTGCCGGCAACCACAACTCTGGCGACTGGTTACAATTCCGAACCCAAATGCTATAGGATTTTAACCGGCCACTCACCATTGGCCACTCACCACTGCTTTTATGGCTTGTCCTTTTTTTATGCCGATGGAGAAGTTGGAGAATGGGTCGTGGCCGCATCCGGCGCGGCTGCCGCTGGGGTGCGGGTGGAGTGGGCAATGCACGGTGCCGGGGCATGAGGGCGACCGGTTAGAGCTGGAAGACCTGCACAACTGCAATCTGGGATATGCCGATGCTTGCCTGCGCAGGCCGGCGGTGCGGGTGTGGGATGCGGTGCGATTTGCTGTGCGCGCGAACGCGTTGCGAACGATCCCGGGCAATGAAGAGTCGGCGGGCCGGATTGAATTACAGTATATTTGCGAGCGGCAGAACCGGCCTGTGGAAGATGGCACGCTGGAGTTTGACGCCGTGGCGTCGAAGTGGCTGCGTTCGCATAGTGACGCGAGGGTGCAGAAGATGGCGGAGTGCTACTTGCGGGTGCATCTGGAGAGGCGCGCTGCTCGGGCGACCGAGGTCGCTTAAGCGTCGGGGCAAACGCACAGCAGGTTCCCAACGGCACTTTCGGCTTGATTCGGAATGACGTAGAGAAAATATGACTGACAACATGTTGTCGCCGCGGCCCGTGCGCGATTCGCAGTCGGAGATGGCGGAGATTGTTCTGCCGAACGATGCCAACCCGCTGGCGGCGCTGCTGGGCGGGCGGCTAATGCACTGGATCGACTTGGCTGGAGCGATGGCGGCGCACCGGCATTCGCGCAACTACGTGGTGACGGCGTCTGTGGATCACATTGATTTTCTAGTCCCGGTGCGGGTGGGCGATCTGGTGATTTTGCGTTCGTCGGTGAATCGCGTGTTTCGTAGCTCTATGGAAGTTGGAGTGAAAGTGTTCGTCGAAAACTACATTGCCGATACGTCGCAGCACGTGGGGTCGGCGTACGTGACGTTTGTGGCGATTGATGGCGCCGGGAACCGGCTGAAGGTTGCGGCCGTGATTCCGGAAACCGAAGAGCAACAGCGGCGCTATGACGACGCGGGACGGCGGCGGGAGATTCGAAGAGCGGAGTTCGAGCGGCGCAAAAGAGCGGCGCAGTGATTCAGTAATCCGTCTGCCAGGTGAACAATATCACGGGACCTGAAGGCCATTTCAGCCGAGAGCTTTCGCGGCGCTGAAGCGCCGCTCTTCCACGCTATAATCGGAGAGTTCCCATCGCGATTCATTTTGGAGTGTGATCCCTTGAACGCACATGTACCTCATCAGCATGGCCCGGCCCCGCAAGCTCCGCAACCGTTGCCTGGCGTCGACGCCATTATTGCGGTCGGTTCCGGCAAGGGAGGCGTGGGCAAGACCACGCTGGCGGTGAATCTTGCCGTGTCTCTGGCGAAGCTTGGGCATAAAGTTGGGCTGCTCGATGCCGATGTTTACGGGCCAAATGTTCCGCTGATGCTGGGAGTGAATTCGCAGCCGCGCATGGTGAGCGAGAACCGCATTGAGCCTTTGGAAGCCTTTGGGGTCAAAGTAATTTCGGTGGGACTGCTCAATCCCGGAGACAAGCCGATTATCTGGCGCGGGCCGATGCTGCATCAGATTATCCGGCAGTTTCTGGGGCTAGTGGAGTGGGGACGGCTGGATTATTTGATCGTCGATATGCCGCCGGGGACGGGCGATATCGCGCTGTCGCTGGTGCAGACCGTACCGCTGACGGGCGCGATTGTGGTATCGACGCCGTCGGATGTGTCGTTGCAGGATGCGCGCAAAGCCATTGAGATGTTCCGGCAGATGAAGGTCGATCTGGTGGGCGTGGCGGAGAATA
>Ga0209010_1000285_pt1 | contig 17643 bp, 15 predicted proteins | sample BlaSpr_A8_OM1_O3_FD_187985 | JGI IMG/M metagenome (GOLD analysis project Ga0209010, IMG submission 187985) | Forest soil microbial communities from Thunder Bay, Ontario, Canada - Black Spruce, Ontario site 2_A8_OM1_O3 (SPAdes) (version 2) | ecosystem: Environmental > Terrestrial > Soil > Boreal...
ATCAGAGCTACTCTTTTAAATGTATCCGACAAATCGATAGCTAAGGTCGCGATGGCCAGCGCCGAGGTTGCACAACTTGGGTGTGGAGCACACCCAAAAACACGGCTGTATGTCGGCGGCTCAGTCCAGGAGATGCCCATTCCACCTCATGCGACCATCGTCACTCCCCCGAGGGGCAATGCCCCCAACTTCCCTGCGACCGCATTCATTACGAATGCGCAACTCCTGAAAGCGGCGTCAGTGCATATCCAGATTGTGGTCATGGAAGTTGATTTCGCCGACGGGACGAGTTGGAAGTCGGAGGAGCGATTGCCGCATACTCCATTCGACTCATCGCTGGCCGCCGCCGACACTGGGAAGTGTGAGGATGCCGAAACCGTTGAAAAAGCCCTGAGCACAGTCGAGGAATTCGAATTCAGCCCCAGAATCGACAAGCCCACGACGGGCGGCAAAGAAGGGACAAGCTCTCCCCCACACCTGTTTTTCTCATGCAGCATCGTAGGAACGAAAGCCGTTTGCCCCACCCCCTAGGCAGGGCGCGCCATTTCTTTGTGCCAACTCACGAACTGACGATACCCAAATCGCGATTTTCCGAAGCGTGGGCACGATGAGGCCGACGCAACGCATAGTTGCCACGAAAATCAAATCCCGCAGCAGTGGTCCAGTTTGAGAGATGGTCCGTATCAGGTTCACTTCAGCGATCCCGCCTGGCCGACTTCACCGCGCTCAGCATCTCTCGCCGCAGAATTGCATTGATGCGCGATTGGTAGCCCTTACCTTGCCCCTTCAGCCAGTCCAACACGTCGGCGTCCACGCGAGCCGTAATCTGGCGCTTGCGCGGACAATAGAAGTGCCCACGCCGCGCGTTCTTCCACTGCTCCTCCGTCATCTCCGGAATGTCGCTGGTGTCAATCTCGCTGTCGGGGCGGCTTGCCAGCGCCTTCAGCCTTCCGGATGCAACACTTCGCCGTTCCCCGCGTGCTAATCTAGCTTCATTGTGCGTAGTGGCCTGCTGGAAATCTTCCAAGACTGTTACCGGGAACTTCGGCCCGAGGCTTCCCTTCCCCCGCTGAAAATCGAATTCTTCGCTTTTGCCAATGTCAATAACACGGTTCGGCTGCGTGAGGGCGAATTACTGGTGCGGCTTTCCGATCTGCTGGAGGGTTCGCCGGAAGCTGTCTTGCGCGCCATTGCCCACATTCTGCTGGCCAAAATGTACCGCAAGCCCATCGACCGCAGTCATGCGGCCCGCTACCGCAAATATGTGGGCAGCCATGAAATCGTGCAGAAGGCACATCTGGTGCGGCAAATGCGGGGCCGCAAGCGTCTGCATTCGCCGCGCGGCCGCTTCTACGATCTCGATGAAATATTCGAAGACTTGAATACCCGCTTTTTTCACGGATTGCTGGCCCGCCCGCGCATGAGCTGGAGTCCCGGCAAGACGCGACGCATTCTGGGACACTACGATCCCGCGCACAATGCCATCATCATCAGCCGCGTCTTCGATCATTTCGCGGTACCACGTTATGCGGTCGAATACATCGTTTACCACGAAATGCTGCATCTCAAGCACCCGGTCAGGCTTCGTGGAAGCCGGCGCTGCGTTCACTCCCGCGAATTCCATGCGGAAGAAAAACTCTTTCCGCAGTTGGTGGAAGCGAATGCCTTCCTTAAGCGATTGTGAGCATCCGGCCTAACACAGGTATCGACTCCCGTTCTCTCGCATCTAAACAACACCGAGGGATAAATTCGCCCGCGCAGGAGTGCAGGACGCCATTCGCTGTCGATTCGTTGACGCTGCCTGCGAATGGAGCATATTCTTTAAAATGTTGGACTTTGCCATACTTTACTCGACCGTGATTTAGTTGAGTGTTTCGTTTTCGCCGGTATCTCCGGGGGATTTTTCTTAAATGCTTCAGGCTTTCATCATTACGTTGCGCGAAGGAGTGGAAGCGGCCCTGATCGTGGGCATCACGCTGGCCTATCTGCGCAAAATCGGGCGCAACGATTTGCGCAAAACAGTTTACGCTGCGCTGGCCGCGGCTTTTGTCGGCAGCATCGGCGTCGCGGTGGCAATTTCCCGCACCAACCTCAACGAAGACGTCTTCGAAGGCTGGATCATGCTGGTCGCGGCCATTTTCGTGATCACCATGATCGTCTTCATGATGAAAACCGGCCGCAAACTCAAAGGCGAAATCGAAGGCAAGATCGGATCGCTGGCGGGCAAGAATGCGGCGTTCGGATTGTTCGCCTTCGTCTTTCTGATGGTCCTGCGTGAGGGCGCGGAGACCGTACTGATTCTCTCCGCCGTGACGCTGAATTCGACCGAGTTGATGAGCTTCCTGGGCACGCTGGCAGGTGTAATCGCCGCGATTGCTTTCGGAGTGATGTTCGTCAAAGGCAGCGTGCGAATTAATCTCCAGAAATTCTTTCGCGTGACCACCGCGATCTTATTCCTGGTTGCGGCACAATTGGTCATCTCCGGTTTGCACGAGCTTTCGGAAAACGGCATTCTGCCCTCGTCGAAGCGGGAGATGGCAATTGTTGGCCCGATCGTTCGTAACGAGTTGTTTTTCTTCGTGACCATCGTGGCGCTGGCGGCTTTGATGATTCTGTTTGACGCCAAACGACGTCAAGCGCTTCCTGAAGCCACTTCTCCGGCGGCACAACGCAAAGCGGTTTGGAGCGCGCGCCGCGAGCGGCTGTGGATGACTTCGGTGTACGTTTCCTCCTTCATTTTTATCGCAATGGTCACCGCGGAGTTTGTCTACGCCAAGACCAAGAGCGAGTTGCCCCCTTCGGCAGAAGTAACATTCCTCAACGGGCAAGTCTCGATTCCGCTATCGCAGGTTTCCGACGGCGACTTGCACCGTTTTCAGGCCCGCGAGAACGGCGCGGAAATCCGCTTCTGGCTCTATCAGAAGCCGGATGGAAAAATTGCTACGGTTTTTGACGCCTGCCAGATCTGCGGCGCCTCGGGCTTCTACAAAACTGCCAACGGCGTGGTGTGCAAGAATTGTGGAGCTCCCATCAATCCGCAATCGGTGGGCAACACCGGCGGTTGCAATCCGGTGCCTCTGAAAGCGACACAAACGGCCGACGCGGTAATCGTCGAGGAGACGGACGTGGCGGCCCACAGCCGCCTGTTCGAACAGCAATAGCCAATGTTCGCGCGCTTGGTCTACGAATCCTTCCGGCGGCAGAAGCGGCGCAAGTTGTTGGCTGGCGCGGCCATCGCGCTCGGCGTCACCGTGGCAACCGCAATGATCGCCGTGGCCACCGACATCGGCGACAAAATCAGCCGCGAACTGCGGACCATTGGCGCGAATCTCGTGGTCACGCCTCAGGATGAAGCGCTCGACGTGGACATCGGCGGCGTCCATCTACAACCTCCCAGCGACAGCGCGTATTTGAGCGAAGCGGACCTGCCCAAAATCAAAGGAATTTTCTGGCACAACAACATCACCGCGTTCGCGCCCATGTTGCCGGCAAACGTGACGGTTGATGTTCCTGGAACGGGCGGCGGCAAGAAAGACGCCACGCTGCTGGGAACGTATTTCGCCAAGCAGGTTTCTTACGGCAAGCAGGATTTCATCACCGGCGTGCGTAAGACGCACGCGTGGTGGCGCGTATCCGGAGCCTGGCCAAACGACGATTCATCCGATGCGTTGATTGGCGAGAGGCTGGCTCGGACTTTGCCCTACAGAGTAGGAGATGAAATTATTCTGTCGGGACATTCCGTCAGGGTCGCGGGAATTCTTTCCACTGGCGGCGCGGAAGACGATCAGATCGTGGCGCCGCTGTCTCTGGCACAGGCAATTCTCGGCAGGCCCGGCGCGGTGAGGCGGATCTATGTCAGCGCGATCACCAAGCCCGAAGATGCGTTGGCGCGCCGCGATCCCCGGAGCCTGACTGGCCCGATGTATGACCGCTGGTATTGTTCGCCCTATCCGCAGTCGATCGCATACCAGTTGCAGGAAGCGATTCCGCATTCGCACGCAGAGCAGATTCGCCAAGTAGCACAGAACGAAGGCGCAGTGCTTACCAAGGTGGAGGGATTATTTTTTCTGGTGACGCTGGCGGCATTGTTGGCCTCCGCGCTGGCGGTTTCTGCCGCCATGGCAACGGCGATTTTCGAGCGCCGCGGTGAAGTCGGATTGATGAAAGCGCTGGGAGCCGGAAAGATGGCTGTCGCCTCCGTCTTCTTTGCGGAGGCTACGCTGCTGGCGCTGATTGGCGGCGTGGCCGGCTTCGCCGCAGGCAGCGTGCTGGCGCGCCAGATCGGCCGTACAATCTTCGATTCGCAGATTTCCGTGCAGCCCGTATTGCTTCCTGTAGTCCTTGTTATCGCTGTGCTGGTGACAATTTTAGGGAGCGCCACAGCGATTCGCGGCGCCGTGAGCCTCGATCCCGTGTACGCGTTGCGAGGCGAACTGTGAAGCCGGTTTCCGCATTCGCACAGAAGCTCTCGGCCAGCCGCACACCGAGTCCGCACACGTCGATGTTTCTCCGCATGCTGGTTCGCGCCGCGGTACTGCGCCGCGGACGCGCCGCCGCCGCGCTGTTCGCCATGGTTGTGGCCGCGGCCGTCGCGACCGCCGTGCTCAATCTTTATGCCGATGTGCAGGCGAAATTGCGCAGCGAATTCCGCAACTACGGCGCGAACATCATCGTCGCGGGCAAACACAGCTCTTCCCTTCCCGCCGGTGCGCTCCCGCAAGTCGAATCCGTTCTCAGTGGGCGCGGCCTTGCCGCGCCATTCGCGCTCGTTGTCGCGCACACCAGCCAAGGCCAACCGGTTGTCGTTGCGGGCACGGACTTCGCGCGTGTGCAGCAGCTCGACCACTGGTGGTCGGTCACTAACTGGCCCGCCGCCTCGCATCAGGCTTTAATCGGCGTGCGCGCTCTCGCGGCCATCTCTCCGCAAAAGCAGCCTTTCGATCTGATGTTCGCAGGCCGCACCATAAATCTCACTCCTGTGGGAACCGTGCAAACCGGCGCCGCCGAAGATAATCGCATTTACATTTCCCTTTCCGATTTCACTGCCTGGGCAGGCGTTCAACCTTCCACCATTGAAGTGGCGGCAACCGGCACGCCGGAAGAAATCGCAGCAACGATGCGCGAACTGGCGCAAGCCCTGCCTTCGGCAGAAGTACGCCCGGTGCGCCAGATCGTGGAGGGCGAAGCCCGCGTCCTCGGCAAAACGCGCGCGACGCTGTTTGCGGCGTCAGCCTTGATCGTTCTTACCGCTGCCCTATGCGTTCTTTCTACGCTAATGGGTTGGGTACTTGACCGGCGCAAAGACTTCGCTATCATGAAAGCGCTGGGCGCTTCGGGCCGTTTGCTCAGCGTTTTTTTTGCCGCGGAAGCGGCGTCTTTGGGAGCCGTGGGCGCTCTGATCGGATACGTGGCGGGCATCGGGCTGGCCGCCTGGATCGGGCGAATAAACTTTCATGCTTCCATCGCGCCACGTTTCAGCGTGCTGCCGGTGGTGATCGTTGCCAGCATCGCGGTGACGTTGTTGGCGTCGATTATCCCGATATCGTTGCTGCGCCGTGTGCAGCCTGCGGTTATCCTGCGGGGAGAGTAAATGATTCACCTGAAGAATGTGACCAAACTCTACCCGGCCAAAGCCGCCGACCGCGGCTCTGGGGCCAAAGAGGTCAGCCGCATTCATGCGCTGGGTCACATCTCTCTGCATGTCGCAAAAGGCGAGTGGCTCTCGATCATGGGACCGTCGGGTTCGGGCAAATCTACTCTGGTGAATCTGATCGGTTGCCTGGACCGTCCCACCGCCGGCGAAATTTGGCTTGACGGGCAGGATGTCGCGACCATTTCTGCCGCCGACCTGACGCGGGTACGCGCCGAAAAAATTGGCTTCATCTTTCAGCAGTTCCATCTGATTCCTTTTCTCACCGCAATCGAGAACGTCATGCTGGCCCAATACTTCCACAGCATGACCGACGAGAAAGAAGCTCAGGCCGCTCTGGCCCGCGTGGGGCTTGCGGAGCGCGCTCATCACCTGCCCTCGCAGCTTTCCGGCGGCGAGCAGCAACGCGTATGCATTGCGCGCGCACTGATCAACGACCCCGGCATCATTTTGGCGGATGAGCCGACGGGCAACCTGGACGCGCAGAATGAAGAGATCGTCCTGCGCCTGCTCCGCGAATTCCATCGCCAGGGCCGCACGATTGTGATGGTCACGCACGATCCCGTTGTAGCCCGCTTGGCCGATCGCCGTATTGAATTGCACCATGGCGAGATCGCCGCGCAGGAAATCTTTGCCATGGCCGATGACGAGCAACTCGACGAAGTTTTGGAAGAACTCTGGGTATTGGCCGAGCATGGCGAGATCGCCGAAGTTGAGCGCATGCAGGTTCATGGCGCACTGCCCGTGGATGTGGCAATCGAAAAAATGATCGAGATGGGGCTGGTGGTCGCGACGCCGCATCCGCCGATGTCCCACGGCCACAAGCCTTTCGTGAATCCCTGTCACGACGCGCTCAAGCCGGTGTCGGCATCCGTCGGAGACGGCACGATGATCGTCGAACTCACCTCTCGTGGTTGCGAGCGTGCAGCCGGAATTATCCGCCGTCATCGCCTAGCCGAGCGTCTCTTCACCGACAGTCTGGCCATGGACAGCGAATCGGAAATTGAAGAGCAAGCTTGCAAGTTCGAACACATTCTCTCGCCAGAAGCCACGGATAAAATCTGCGCGTTCCTCGGCCATCCCCGAACCTGTCCGCATGGCGCGCCGATTCCGCCGGGGCCATGCTGCCAACCTGCGTTGTCCAAGAGTTTTGCGCTAGACTCATCTACTACCCCGATCCGCTAGTTGTATGGCAGAAACGTGGCGCGAATTTCAACAACTCGCAAGAATGAGGCTGAAAGACGCTCGGGTTCTGCTTCGAAGCGGGAACACGGAAGCGGCGTTCTACCTTACTGGAGTCGCGGTTGAGTGCGCGGTGAAAGCATGCATCGCCAAAAACACCCGGCGGCACGATTTCCCACCTAACCAAAGCGCTGTGTGGGATATTTATACTCACGACTTGGGTAAACTAATTAAGGCGGCGGGACTTCAGACGGCATTGGATTCTGAGACTATCAGGCGCGATTCTTTCAGAGAAGCTGGGACGTTGTTAAGGCTTGGACCGTCGAAAGCCGCTATACGACCAAGGGACTAAACGCTGGCGAACTTTACAAGGCGGTTGCAGGTCGGGGAGGGTAATGGAATGGCTACGGCAACGCTGGTAGATAAAAGCAGTATCGATCTCGGACGGAAGGTTATCGCGGCCCTTAGCCGGGCGGGCATTCCGGTTGCGGTGGGCTTGTGGGCGTTTACCTCCGAGGCGGAAGAATGGCGATTGACGATCGCCACTTCCCTCGTTGACGAACTAAACCCCTTGGCAGCCTATGGAAAAGTACGCAAGGCTCTACAAAAAGCCGGCGTCGAAGATGAGTTTCCCCTGATGCGCATCTTTCTGAGGAGCCCCAGGGACCGCGTCTTGAGAACAGTCCAGACAGAGAGTCGCGCTTTGGGGAACTTGGGCCGTGAGGACTATCGACTGGTCAACGCATCGATCGAAGGCAGCTTCATCGAAGATGCGTATTTATATACGGGATTTCTTGACATTCTTCGCGAATCGCCACGGGGAAGTGCAAAAAAGAAAAATACCTTGTCGTCTATACGCCGGGCACGGGCGGCGCTGGTCCCCTGGTTCGCGTGCGCGAGTTAGATCAATTGCGAGAACTTCTGGAACGAAAAAAAGGCCGAGAAGTTACGGACAACGCTCTGCGAGAGCTTGCAGAAAAAGGAGATGCCGTTATTCCTAACGTACAGCTCAGGCCCGCAGAGTTACAGCGGTTAGGGCTCGCCTAGGCACTATGCGCCGTCCCACCATTGGTGTCTTCGATTCCGGCTTCGGCGGCCTCACCGTCCTCAAAGCGTTGCTTGAGATTCTTCCCGCAGCCGACTATCTCTATTTCGGCGACACCGCTCGTCTGCCTTACGGGTCCAAGTCCGCCGAGACAGTTGCCCGCTACGCCGTCGAAGCTGCGCGCTTCCTCGAAGATCAAGGTGCGCAGATTCTTGTAATCGCCTGCAACACCGCGACAGCGCTGGCTCTGGAACGAATCGTTCTGGCGGCGCATGTGCCGGTCATTGGAGTGGTTGAGCCCGGCGCTGAGGCAACCGCACTGGCCAGCGCCAACAAGAAAGCGGTCGTCGTGGGAACGGAGGCTACAGTCGCCAGCCACGCCTATTACAAGGCGCTGCTGTCTCGCGGAGTGACCACCCACGAAAAGGCGTGCCCCCTGCTCGTGCCTCTGGTCGAAGAGGGATGGATTGAGCATCCAGTGACCGAACAGGTCGCTCGCATCTATCTCGGCGAAGCTTTTTCCGACGGCTTTGAAGATGCCGACGTTCTGCTCCTCGGTTGCACGCACTATCCTCTGCTCAAGCCGCTGTTTCAAAAGACTGCGCCCGCCCACGTTAAGATTGTCGATTCGGCAGAATCCACGGCACACATGGTTGCAGCCGCTTTTGAGAACTACAAGTCCGAGCCCATGACCGAATCTCTGGCGGAGCGCCGCGGCCAGCCTCGCTTCAAGTTTTTCGCCACCGATTCCGTGGAGAAATTTAAAAAACTTGGCCCACGCTTCCTCGGCCATCCCATTCCCGATGTGCAGCATGTCGATCTGAAAGAGTGAACTGCCTCTTTTTTCCTTTGCCCGCAAGAATCGGATAGCCCAGCACACTGACGAAAATTAATGTGTCTCGAGGCGCATCTCCTCCCTCAAAGAAAAAGCATCGCCACTTATGCATCCTCTCGACAACGTCATCTGGCAGGCTCTCACTACGCGGCAAGTCCAGTTTTCGCAATCGGTTGAAGGAGCGCGGAGATTTGTGCCCGACGTCGGCCCCTTGTCGGCGTTTCTCAAACCGGACGACGAAGGTTATCAATCGCTCGCGGAACTGGCTGCTCCCCAAGGCACAATCGCTCTTTTCCTCGACTCGCAATATCAGCCACGCGCTGGCTGGAGCGTTGTCGCCGGCGCGCCTCTGCTGCAAATGGTCTGGCAAAAAGGCAATCTCCCTGCGAAGCCGCTGTCCCCATCCGCGCCAATAATCGAACTGAGCAATGCCAATTCTGCGGAAATGATTGCGCTCGCCGCCCTCACCAAACCGGGCCCATTCGGCCCGCGTACCCATGAGTTGGGAAACTTTTATGGCATTCGCCGGGAAGGCAAGTTGGTGGCGATGTCCGGCGAACGCATGAAAGTGCCGGGACACACCGAAGTCAGCGCCGTATGTACGCATCCCGAGCACACCGGCCACGGCTACGCGGCCGCGTTAATGACTCGAGTCATCCGAGGGATTTTAGATCGGGGAGAGGTCCCATTTCTTCACGTGCGCGGAGACAATCAGCGGGCCATCGAACTCTACAAAAGGCTGGGGTTTGAAGAACGAAAGTCGGGATACTTCGTGGTTCTTCGCAAGAAATGACCGGCAAGAATGACCGGCAAGGAATGATCGGCAAGAAAAATGGCTTTCGGAAAATAGCAGCGACGACCGGCGCGTCTCAGTACAGGTGGAAGTCTACTTCGAGCGCAATTTCCACCGACACGGGATGCCCGTCTTTCATCGCTGGCTCGAATTTCCATTTCTTAGCGGCTTCGATAGCCTTCTCGTCCAGTCCCATTCCGAGCGAATTGGCCACGCGGATGTTGGTGGGACGCCCGTTGGAATCCACGACGAGCATGAGCGTGCATGTCCCCTGATATTTCGCCTTGCGCGCTTCCTCAGAAAACTCCGGATCGACCTGATAGACCACGCGCGGGGCGCTCACGCCCCCGCCGACATGAAATATCCCGCCGCCGGTCCCGCCGCCCTCACCGGGACCGAACCCCGGTCCCTTACCGGATCCAACGCCACCGCCCGAACCCGATCCAATTCCGCTGCCCGAACCAGTTCCGTTCGAAGGCAATACCGCATGGGACATGGGATCGCCCAGATTCGGCATATTATTCTGCGCCAGTTTCACCTCAGGAGGAATCACAATGGTGGGGTCAACTGCCAGCTTGGGATGCTCGTTGCGCACCACCACCACCGGAGGCGTAATCTGCGTCATCGAAAACTTGGGCAATTTGCCTTTTGTTGCCTGCAAAACATCGCGGTCTCCGCCTCCGCCACCTCCACCCACCTGCGTCTTCGAGGGTTTCAGGACGGGCAGATCGTCAGGGTTCACCAAGGTGACGGTTGCCTTGGGCTCTAAAGCTGCGGCCACGACATGGTGCCCGATCAGGTAGGTTGCCGCGATGATTGCCGCGATCAGAACATATGTTCCCGTGGCGCCCAAAGCGCCCATCTTCCAATTGCTGTAGAAGCCCCAAATCTCTTTAACCGGTTCCGGCTTCGATTCCAGCTTAAGCGGCGGCAGCTTCTTGGGAAAGAAGAAATCATCCAACTGCCGGAACAGCGACTTCCACAACGGCTCCTGGAACGCGTCCGAGGACAAAAGCAAATTCAATTCCGGCTCTCTGCCGGTAACATTCGGGTTCGTCTGCATTGATTCCATGATTGCTTTTCTAAACCGCGGGAACCGCACTCAGCCTCTTTACACAGATGATGGGCTCACCAGCCAAGTTGCATCCCGTTCCATCAAAAAACGCCCAAATCTGTATCCGCTTCACGGTTTCCGGGGGGAACGGCTCCGGTTCGCGTAAAGGCTCCGCTCTTGCTAAATTGTACCTCTGTCCAACCCGTTTCCAACATGTTTTCCACTCAACGGAAGAACGTATATTAAAAAACAAAGCCCTCCAGTTTGGGGAGTACCGCCCGGGTTTCAGGCGTCGCTTTCCGTGTTCCGGGCCACATTCGGCCCGAATTTTTCAAGTATTCATTAAAGAGAAATTCATTTGGAGCTCTCGGCCTGAGCGGCAGGCGCAAGAAGATCTTTGGCCGATTTCGGAAGCTTGTCGGCGTCGGCTACCAGCAGGCTCACCTGCCACATCTGAGTCTCCGAAAGCCGCCGTCCAAAGCCCGGCATCCCAGTCAGTCGAATACCGTTGGCCACCTTCCAATAGCTCTCGCCCGGCTCGTCATCGGTGACGCCAGTCCCCTCCATCAGCTTCGGCGGATTCGGATACATGCCCGCCGCGATGGCCGATTCCGGCTGGCCCGCCAGGCCGTGGCATACGGCACAATGATCGCGATAAATCCGGGCCCCAGCTACCAGATTGGCTTCATCTGCCTCAATCGGCGCCTTCCGCGGCATCTCTCGATCCACCCGGGCGTCCAGCGCCTTATGCGCCAGCATCTTCTCAAACGGCATAGGCGGCGCGCCGGTCGCTACCGGAGCCTTTCCTGTTACAAAATAAAGGTAAACGGCTGAGGGAACTAAGATTGCACCGATGATTGCACCGACTACAAAGCTTCCCAGTGTCTTCATTATTCTTTCCTTGCCCTCCGCAGGGGATCGAAACAAAACGACGAATCAAAAGCGTAGCATGGTGAGTGTAATCTGGGGTTCGCGAACGGGTCATTTTCACCTCGGCGTCAAGCATTCTGGCCCAAACTGACTCTATAAAGGCGCGCTCGTTCATGCTGGGGAGAATGGATTCCTGGTGGCCGGTTGATGAGGGCCCAGACATCTCTGCTATGGAAACTGATGTAACCAGCTCGATTGCCGGAAACATGAGAATGTAACAATGGCCCAGATAGCGGGACAAAGATGAATCACGCGGGTATCGAATTCGAATCAGGAGCACCGTATGGCGATCAGCGCCGAAGCTGTTGAGAGAGGTCAGATGATGAGCAGCGTCCCCGATGACTTGAAGCAAGTTCCAGGGATTCAGTTCATCGACCACGTTGCCATCGCCGTCAAGCAAGGTGAACTCGACGGTCAGGTGAAAGCCTATGAAATGCTGGGCTTCCGCGAAGTTCATCGCGAAGAAGTCCTGGGAACCGATCAGGTGCGCGAATCGCTGCTCCAAATCGGCGACGGTCCCAACCTGATTCAATTGCTTGAGCCCCTCACTGCCGACTCTCCAGTGCAAAAACTGATCGACAAAAATGGCGGCCGCGGAGGCCTGTCCCACGTCGCTTTCCGCGTAAAGAACGCGCAGCAAGCCTTTAACGCGATGAAAGCCAGCGGCTTCCGGATCATCGACCAGGCTCCCCGCAAAGGCTCTCGCGGAACCACTGTCTTCTTCGTTCATCCGAAATCGAAAACCGATAACCCTTTCGGAGTTCTCCTCGAAATTGTCGAGGACCCGAAAAGCAAGTAACCCAAAATGACGACCAATCATTTATTACAGGAATTTCCGCCGGTCAGCACCGAATCCTGGGAAGAGGTGATTCGCAAAGACCTGAAGGGCGCCGACTACGCCAAGAAGTTGATCTGGCAGACCGACGAGGGACTCGCAGTAAAGCCGTATTATCGGGCGGAAGACATTGCGGGGCTGGAATATCTGGGCACAGCGCCGGGAGACTTTCCTTATATTCGCGGAACCCGCTCAACTGGCGACTGGCGCATCAGAGAAGAAATCGACGAAGTAGATTCCGCCAAGGCAAATCAAGCCGCTCTCCACGCGTTGGCAGGCGGAGCGGAAGAGATCGCTTTTCTCAACCTCGCGATTTCCAACGCTTCCGAATTAGAAACAATTTTTTCCAGCTTGGACGATATTCCCATCCACTTTCAAAACGCCAATGAATCCTCCATTCGCCTTTTGCTTAAGAGGAAAGCCCAGCAGGCGATTTCGACAGGTTGCGACCCGTTCGAAAACTTGGACTTCGCCGCCGAAGTCGTTAATACCGCACAGCCCACTCTCACGCCCTTCACCATCCGCGCCGCCGAATTCGAAGAGTCGGGCGGAACCGCCGTCCAGGAAGTCGGATTTGCCATAGCGGCAGGAATCGACTTCCTCGCCGAAATGCAATCGCGGAAAATCGACATAAACCGCGCTGCCGCATCCCTCGGCTTTTCTTTCGCCATTGGCTCGAACTATTTTTTTCAAATCGCCAAACCGCGCGCCTTTCGCATGTTGTGGGCCCGAGCCGTCGAAAGCTTCGGTGGCACGCAAACCGCGGGCAAGACCCGAATCCATGCCCGCACCTCGCGCTGGAATAAGACTATCTACGATGCCCACGTCAACATCCTGCGCGCGACTACTGAAGCCATGTCCGCGGCAATCGGCGGCGCCGATTCAATTTCCGTCGCCCCCTTCGACGAATGCTACAAATCCCCCGACGAAGCCAGCCACCGACTCGCCCGCAACACGCAAATCCTTCTCAAGCAAGAAGCCCAGTTAGCCCGTGTCGCCGACCCCGGCGGCGGGTCGTACGCACTCGAAGTGATCACCGACTTCATTGCCCGCGAAGCGTGGAAAACCATGCAGGCAATCGAAGCTGTGGGAGGCTTTCAGAAAGCACAAAAAGCCGGCATGACTTCCTACGCATTGCGGCAGTCGCTTGCCGCGCGAGACAAAGCAGCGGCCTCACGTCGAAGAATCTTTGTCGGCACCAATCAATACGCGAATCTCTCCGAGAGGGCGTTGGATGGTATTGACTCTTCGCATCACAACGGTCATCATCGCGGCGCACAACCCTACGAACAACTTCGTCTCCGCACCGAACGTCACGCCGCTCGCACCGGCAAGAGCCCGCGCGTTCTTCTCGCCGAGATAGGCGATGCCAAAATGCGCGCAGCCCGCTCCGACTTCGCCCTCAATTTCTTTGCTTGCGCCGGCTTCGACATCGTTACCAACAGATTCGACAACGCCAACGGCATCGCCGCGCTCGCGCAAAAAAACGCGGACATTATCGTCCTGTGCAGCTCCGACCGAGAATATCCCGCACTGGCCATGGCACTGATATCCAAACTCGCGTCCCTTGGACTCAAGACTCCAGTCATCGTCGCCGGTTACCCCGATTCCGCCGAACAACTCAAAGCCGCCGGAGTCGCAGACTTCATTCACATCGGCAGCAATCTCATCGAAGTTCTTACAAAGTGGCAGCAACAACTGGGGATCAACGACTAACATGCGTCCGGATTTTTCCAAAATCGACTACAAGCCCGCAAAAGAGTCCGGCCATGCGCGTAACAACAGCGCACCTCAGGCGAGCGAATGGCTCTCGCCCGAGCACATTCCCATCAAGAATTTCTACACGCGCGACGACCTGAACGGACTTGAACATCTCGACTACGCCGCCGGAATCCCGCCTTACCTGCGCGGTCCCTACAGCACCATGTACGTCATGCAGCCCTGGACGATTCGCCAGTACGCGGGCTTTTCCACCGCCGAAGAATCGAACGCTTTCTACCGCCGCAACCTCGCCGCCGGGCAGAAAGGCCTTTCCGTCGCCTTCGATCTGGCCACGCACCGCGGCTACGATTCCGATCACGAGCGGGTCACCGGAGACGTTGGCAAGGCCGGCGTAGCCATCGACTCCATCCTCGACATGAAGATTCTGTTCGACCAGATCCCGCTCGGCGAGATGTCCGTCTCCATGACCATGAACGGCGCGGTTTTGCCCATCATGGCGTTCTACATCGTCGCCGCCGAAGAGCAGGGAGTGAAGCCAGAACAACTGAGCGGCACGATTCAAAACGACATTCTCAAAGAATTCATGGTGCGCAACACCTACATCTATTCGCCGGAAGGTTCCATGCGCATCGTCGGCGACATTTTTCGCTACTGCGCGGCGAAGATGCCCAAGTTCAACTTCATCAGCGTGAGCGGCTACCACATGCAGGAAGCCGGCGCCTCCGCCGATCTTGAACTCGCATACACGCTCGCCGACGGCCTGGAGTACCTTCGCACCGGCGTGAAGGCCGGCCTCGATATCGATACCTTCGCCCCGCGCATTTCCTTCTTCTGGGACATCGGCATGAACCACTTCATGGAGATTGCCAAACTCCGCGCCGCCCGCGTGCTCTGGGCCAGGCTGGTAAAGACATTCAATCCCAAAAATCCGAAATCCCTCGCCCTGCGTGCGCACTCGCAGACTTCCGGTTGGAGCCTCACCGCGCAAGATCCATTCAACAACGTGGTCCGCACTTGCGTAGAAGCCCTTGCCGCGGCTTTCGGCCACACCCAGTCTCTCCACACCAATGCGCTCGATGAAGCCCTGGCCCTGCCCACCGATTTCTCCGCCCGCATCGCCCGCAATACGCAAATTTATCTTCAGGAAGAAACCGACATTACTCGCATCGTCGATCCCTGGGCCGGCTCTTATTATGTCGAGCGTCTCACCCACGACCTGATGCACGCGGCTTGGACGCTGATCGAAGAAGTCGAAGTTCTGGGCGGCATGGCGAAAGCCATCGAAACCGGCATCCCCAAGATGCGCATCGAAGAAGCGGCCGCGCGCAAGCAGGCCCGCATCGACGCTGGCCGCGACATCATCGTCGGCGTCAACGCCTATCCTGCGCCCGAGGAAACTCTGATCCCTGTACTCGACATCGACAACGCCGCCGTCCGCGATTCGCAAATAAAACGCTTGGATGAATTGAAGCGCACGCGCGACAATGTTGCCGTGCGGCAATCTCTGGAAAAACTTGAGCAATGCGCGGCCACTGGCCAGGGGAATCTGCTCGAATTTGCCATCGACGCCACCCGCAAGCGCGCCACCCTGGGCGAGATTTCTTCCGCCCTGGAAAAAGTCTGGGGCCGCTACGAAGCGACTACCCGCACCATCGCCGGCGTTTATTCCTCCGAAAGCGGAAGCGCCGAAGAATTCAAAAAGGCGCAAGAGATGGTCGTTGCCTTCGAAAAAACGGAAGGCCGCCGCCCCCGCATTCTGGTCGCAAAGATGGGACAGGACGGCCACGACCGTGGCTCGAGAGTCATCGCCACTGCCTTCGCCGATGTCGGCTTCGACGTAGACATCGGCCCGTTATTTCAGACTCCCGGCGAAGTCGCCCGCCACGCGATCGAAAACGATGTGCACGTAGTCGGTGTCTCATCATTAGCCGCGGGCCACAAAACGCTGGTTCCGCAGTTGATCGATGAATTGCGCAAACTCGGCCGCGACGACATCCTCGTTGTCGTCGGCGGCGTCATTCCTCCGCAGGATTACGAATTCCTCTATCGCGCCGGAGCCGTCGGAGTTTACGGGCCGGGTACGGTGATTCCCGTCGCCGCGCAACAAATTCTCGAGATTCTGAGCGGCAGCCTCGTAGGAGGACATTCCTGATTGGCCGATGCTCCGGACAATCACTCGCGCGACGACCGAGGCAAAGGCGCTTTCCCTGTACGCCCTGGCCGCGCAGCATCCGAAGCGCCGCAAGACTTAATCACGCAACGCTCCCGCCAGCGCCCGCTCTCCCGCCGTCAATACATCGAGGGAATCCTCAGTGGCAGCCGCACGATCCTCGCGCAAGCCATCACTTTGGTCGAAAGCTCCCGCCCCGCCGACCGTGACCTGGCCGAACAAATCCTCGAAGACTGCCTGCCCCACAGCGGCAACTCGATCCGCGTCGGAATCACCGGCGTTCCCGGCGCCGGCAAAAGCACTCTCATTGAAGTCCTCGGCACATCGTTGATTCGCGAACACAAGCAAAAAATTGCCGTGCTCGCCATCGATCCCAGCAGCCAGCTTTCCGGCGGAAGTATCCTCGGTGACAAAACTCGCATGCGGTCTCTCGCCACCAGTGACATGGCATTCATCCGCCCGTCTCCCTCGCGCGGATCGCTCGGCGGCGTCGCCCAGCACACCCGCGAAGTGATGCTTCTGTGCGAAGCCGCCGGCTATCAGAACATACTGGTCGAAACAGTCGGAGTCGGGCAGTCCGAAACAGCGGTCCACGACATGGTCGATTTTTTTCTGCTCATCGCCCTGACCGGCGCCGGAGACGAACTGCAAGGCATGAAGCGCGGCGTGATGGAGTTGGCGGACGCGGTCGTGATCAACAAAGCCGACGGAGCCAATCGCGCCGCCGCGGAACGAGCCCGCATCGACGCTCAAAACGCTTTACATTACTTTCCCGCGTCGGCTTCGGGATGGACTCCGCGGGCCCTGACCTGCTCCGCGCAAACCGGTGAGGGCATCGCCGAACTCTGGCAGTGCGTCCTCGATTACACCACGCAGACCAAAGCCAACGGCTGGTTCACTTCCACTCGCCGCGGCCAAACCCGCGGGTGGATGCGCGACATTATCCAGCACGGCCTCACTCTCCGCTTCGAATCCGACCCTGCCGTGCGCAAGCAACTGGAACTTCTGGAGCAGGACGTCATGGAAGGCCGCACCTCTTCCTTTCGCGCCGCACGCACCCTCCTGGATATCTACGCCGGTTCAAAAGTAACCGGTGTCAAGACCGCACGTTAAGCTCCTGTCCGACAATCGATTGACAAATGTTGTCTACAAGTCTATGTTTCCGTGCGCATTCCACAGTCTATAAGTGATGTTGTATGTTGTACTCTTTGTAAATGCCCAACGGAAATCAACTAAGCAAGATCGAACACATTGTTGTCCTGATGCTTGAAAACCGCTCCTTCGACAATCTGCTGGGCTGGCTCTACGACCCCGCAAACGACGCGCCATTCAACGTCGTTCCTCCAGATTTCGAAGGCCTTTACGGGAAGAATCTCTCGAACCCCGCGCCCGACGGCCGCATCGTCTCCGCCGGCAAAACCGAAGAT
>Ga0209010_1000286_pt1 | contig 17623 bp, 8 predicted proteins | sample BlaSpr_A8_OM1_O3_FD_187985 | JGI IMG/M metagenome (GOLD analysis project Ga0209010, IMG submission 187985) | Forest soil microbial communities from Thunder Bay, Ontario, Canada - Black Spruce, Ontario site 2_A8_OM1_O3 (SPAdes) (version 2) | ecosystem: Environmental > Terrestrial > Soil > Boreal...
GCCTTGCCGAGAAAGTTCGCAACGCCTGACGATTTGCTTACGTCCGTGAAAGTCCCATCGCCATTGTTGTGGAACAGCCAACTGGTCATTGGCTTGTAAAGGCGCGGGATACAGTAGCCGGGGCTGTCGCCGGCGGCGCAGGGAAGGTTTTTCGATTTATCAAAGTCGACGAAGCGGCAGACGAACAGGTCGAGGCGACCGTCATTGTCGTAGTCGAACCAGACGGCACTGGATGACCAACCCGGAGCGGCCACGCCTGCTTTTTCTGTCACATCGGTGAATGTGCCGTCGCCGTTGTTGTGGTAAAGAATGCTGCGGCCATATTGCGTGACGTAGATGTCGGGGAAACCATCGCCATCGTAATCGCCGACAGCCACTCCCTGGCCGTATCCGCCAGCGGTGACTCCGGTTTTTTCGGTTACGTCGGTGAAAGTTCCGTCGCGATTATTTCGATATAGAGCGTTGCGCAGGGGCGGATTGGGATTGAAGAAATCGCATTGCCCGCTGTTCACCAGATAGATGTCCATCCAGCCGTCGTTGTCGTAATCTAGGAAAGCGCAGCCCGCACCAGTAGTCTCCGGCAGATATTTTTGCGCGGAGTGGCCGGCAGTGTGCTTCCAAGTTATGCCGCTCGCGGCAGAAGGGACTTCGGTGAACGGATAGAGAGGTTGCGGCGCAGACCAGACGAGCCGGGAAAAAGCTGGAAGCGCGAGGCCGCCCGCCATGGTCCGCAAAAAGTCGCGGCGCCTGATGCCTCGGTGGTAGCTGTCGCAGAGCGAAAGGCGTTTGTTCACTTCTTAATTGGCCTTCTCCGGCTGCGATGGCTGCACAGCGCCGCCGTCGTTTGCGATCAGCCGCTTGTGGATAGCAAATTCTTTTTCGCCATCTTCCTTGTGTCCGGTTCGGGTATAGGCCATGGCGAGATTGTAGTGGGCGTCGGGGTTTCTGGGCTCCAGACGGACTGCGGTTTCGAGCGGGTTGAGTGCGTCGGCATATTTTTTTTCCGCCAGCAACGACATGCCGAGTCCCAGAAAAGCCTCGCCAAAGTGGGCGTCCAGCTTGGCCGCGCGGGAGAAACGAGCCACTGCTTCATCCCACTGTTGATTCTGGCGCGCCAGTTCGCCAAGGACGTATTCGGCTCCCGCATTTGTGGGATCGATTTGCAGCTCCTGCTCGAACTCGTGCTTCGCCTGATCGGCAACGTCGGGGCTCGGATTCGGCTGGGAAAGCAGCAATCGCCCCACACGAAAATGAATGCCGGGCGCATTCGGATTCTGCCCGAGAATGCCCTGATATTCCTTCTCCGCTTGCTTCCATTTTCCCTGCGCCTCATAAGATTCCGCCAACAGTTCGTGCGCGGGAGAAGACGATGGCGCTTTTACCGCCAGGTCTTGTGAAGCGCGCGTGGAGAGATCGGAAAAGGCATGAACTTCGGCATAGAGCGCGTCGGGGTCGGCTGGAAAATCGTGAGCTAAGACTTGAAGAAAATCGAGCGCCGCGTCGGCATGATCGAGTGTCATGGCGCAGTGCAGACCAGCCAGTCCCGCCTTGCGTTTCAGATCCTTGTCATAAATTTGGCGGATGCTTTTCTTGAGAGCCGGCAGGGCCTCGGGGCAGTGGCCGCCTTCCGCGAGAGCGACAGCGGTACGGGCTGCACCAGAAGAGTCGGGACTCTTGGTCGCAACGGTCTGAGCCGATAACGCGACGCCACAAAATAATAGGAGGGTTGACGCCAGGTTCAGACATCGGGCAAAGGGCATAACAAAATCATAAACGAACCGAATGGCGGACGCCCAATCGAGCGCCCGCCATTCGCTTATGCTTCGTCAAAAGTAGAACTTCAAGGCGAACTGCATTTGTCGTGCGTCTTGTGTCGCACTACTAACGCCGAACGTTCCCGTACAACAGCTATCATTCGGGACCGCGAAATTCGGGTGGTTGAATAGGTTCAGGAAGTCTGCCCGGAACTGGAACCTCATCGACTCCGAAACCGGGAAGTTCTTTTGCAGGCTGAGGTCAACATCGGCGTATCCCGGCCCAATCACTGGGCCTTGTGCGGGGCAGTTTCCAAATGTGCCGGTCGCCGCGTTGGCAAAGGAACCCTGCCCGAACCACTGTATTCCAGAGGTGCTCACGGTCTTGGGATAAGTAACGGGCCCGATACAATCGGGACGATTCTCGGGACTTCCCGTCCCTGAGTCGCCGGCTCCATATATAGAGAGCGGAAATCCGCTGTGCCAGGAAATGATCGGACTGACCGACCAGTTCCCAGCCACCGCATTCACGGCCGTGGGCAGGTCGTGTCCGAACTGCTTGCCGCGGCCGAACGGCAAATCATAAACAGCGTAGGCACTCAAAACATGCGTTGAATCCCAGTAGCATCGCGCATAGTCGCCGTTCGGGTTATAGAGGTTCTGCCAGTAATTGCCCGAAGGCCCCGCTTGCGTCGTAGTACCCCAGGTGCCGTAGTAACCGTCGTCGTTGGTCATGCACTTTTGGTAGCTGTAAGAGACCTGCGCCTCAAGCCCGTGGTTGAAGCGCTTTTGCAGTACAGCTTGCAGCGCGTTGTAATTCATGTTTCCAACGGACGCGGTATTCTTCACGTTGCCCAAACCGTTTGGGCCGTAGGTCGTTGACGTTGTCGTGACGCCGTCGATGACCGTCCCCGCCGGATTCTGACCGCCAATCAAGGGATAAGTAACCGTGCCATTGGCTTGCAGATCGCCCTGCGAGAGCCATTCAGGCACCATCAGGTGCGTGGTGCGCTGGCCCACGTAGCCGAGCTGTAGAGTGGTGTTATTAGCAATCTGCTGCTGGATGGACAAGTTCCACTGGTCGGCGACCGATGGCTGAACCGTTGAACCCCAGGTCAGCATGGTCGCGTTAATGAAGGGATCGCCGGTTGGCGGTGCGGCTGCGCTGAACGCCGATTCCGTGCTGTAAGCCGGAGAAGTGGGGGTGGAGACGGCAACGTTCAAGGCCTCGACCTGCGGCGGAGTGAATGGTGGATTTTGCGTTAGGCGCAGATTGGTTCCTGTACCTTCCAGATAAGAAGAGATCGTGAATGCTCCGCGAATTACCGTTTTGTTCTCCCACATCGCGGGGCTCCACGCGAAGCCAATCCGGGGCTGGAAGTCGGGCGCGCCGTAATCGGAGTTGTAGAGGCCACGGCTGAATCCGTTGCTGCCCACGACGCCCGCGGGTACGGGAGTATTGCCCACAAATTCGAGCGCACCGGTTTGGATGTTCACTGCCGCCTGGCGATTGTTGAGTTCGACCCATGGCGTGCGGGCTTCGTAGCGCAAGCCAAGGTTCAACGTTAAGTGATCGGTGATGCGCCAGTCGTCCTGGGCAAATCCGGCGAACAGCCAATCGCGCTGATGCCAGCCCCCGGAACTGGTTCCGCGGCCTACATCTCCAGGAAGGCCGAGCGCCCAATCGGCGGATGGATCGCCAGTGCCAGTCGCACCGATGCCTGAGTAAGTTCCGCCGGGGCCGGCGCCGAAAAGTTCGACACCAAGCTCTCCGCCATTGCCCGTATAGAAAACGTTGATGTTGTAGCGATTGGTTTGAAATCCAGTCTTAATGACGTGCCGCCCATGCGTGTAAATCAGAACATCGTCAAACTGCGTGACGGTGGACGAGAACTTCTCTACGACACCCGCGGCTCCGAGGTTTTGCAGCGTTCCAGCATTGATATTGGTAACCGAACCGCCGGCAAAGCCGAACTCGGGAAGGCCGTTGATGTTGGAGGGATTGCCGTCGGCAATGCCGATCTTGCTGCCTAGCGCCCCGACCGAAGGATCAAAGGTTGTGAGGCCATGCGGCAGCTTCACATAATTTTTTCCGAACCGCGCTTCGTTCATGAGGTTTGGAGAAAAAGTGTGAGTCCAGTTGACTGTGGCGTTATCTAGATAAGCCTCATTTACGGTGTTGCCCAGAAGCGCGATCGAGTTGGTGGCCGGATCGTACTGATCGCCTTTGGAATAGCGGGCGAACAGGTGATCCCGATCGGACGCAATGTAGTCGAGCTTGATATCCCCTTGATCCGAGTCGTACTGATTGCCCGGAATGTTTGTGGCGATGCCAAAGCCGGTAGTCGGATCGGGTACACCCACGGGATACAGGGGGTTTGTCACCAAAGCCGTAAATGCCGGATCCAGTTGGTTTGTCGGAATGATATTTCCGTTAAACTGCGCTCTCGCGTTCGCTGGAAGAATGCTGCATGCAGTACCGGAAGTTCCGCCGGTGCCAGCAGCGCACGGGTTATAGAGCTGAATGCCCTGGGCCAACAGTGCGCCGAAGTTACCGCCAGTCTCGGCGGCGGTCAGAGTGTGAATCGCGGCGGCAGCCGAGGGAGTATCGAACCGCCCGCCCTGATAATCCCCGAAGAAGAACAACTTGTTCTTGATGATCGGGCCCCCGAACGTGCCGCCAAACATGTTCCAGCGCACCTTTGGAGTTGGAATTATTCCCTCAGCGTTGGTTCCAGGAATTGGGCTGCCGTTGTGCAAACCGTTTTCCCACTTGTTCGCGTTGAAAATGTCATTGCGGAAGAACTCGAATATGTCACCGTGGTAGCTATTCGTTCCGGATTTGATGATGGCGTTGACGATTCCGCCGTTATAGTTGCCGAACTCGGCGGAGGCGTTTTGTGTAATCAGATTGAATTCGCCGATAGCATCAGGCGAGGGCGTAAGGCCAAGAAGATTGTCGGAGGCCTGATTGTTGTCGACACCATCGAGAAGGAAGTTGTTGGACTGTTCGCGATTACCGTTGATGTAGGGGCGTCCGCCTTCTTCGGCCGTGTTCGATCCGAGATTCATGCTGTGCGGATCGACCGAGACGGTACCTGGCGTGAGCAGAGTCAGCTGCACATAATTTCGTGTCGCGAGCGGCAGGTTGTCGTTCGTTCGCGCATCGAGGACCGTCCCCACCTCGGCATTTTCGGTTTGCAGAACCGGCGCGGCAGCCGAGACTTCGACTGTCTCCGAGACCTTCCCCACCTTCAACTGCGCGTCAACGCGCGCGGTCTGGTTCAGCACGATTGTGAAAGGCGGCTGAAGGGAGGTTTGAAATCCTTCTTTGGTGACTTTGACCGTATAGCTGCCGATCGGCAGGCGTTGAAAGTTGTAAGCTCCGGTGTCGTTGGTTTGCGCTTTCCATACCGTGCCGCGTTCGGTGTCGGTGGCGACGACCGTGGCGTCTTTAACCGGAGCTCCACTGGGGTCGGTCACGGTGCCCACAATCGCGGCTGTGACATCCTGACCGAATGCAGTGGGCGCGTTCGCCACTAATCCCAGCGTTGCCAGCAAAACCAGAAATCCACAAGAAAGTCTCTTCATCGCACAGCCTCCTGAGAGCGCTTCCGAACCGGCTTGACCGATAGGCGCGTAATTCAATTGGACTATGCTATATAGCACATGAGTTATCATGGTCAAGAAAAAAATGCGTAGGCCTGTGGAAATCTTCGTTTCCCATTCTCGGAACTGCTCTATATCACCGAGAAGTTGCAAGTTGTCGACGGCTGAATGGTCCAGAGGGCCTCGGAGACTGGAAGACCACAATATCCGGATTATCTATTGAATCTATGAAGAAAATCGATTGTCCACGATTCCGGGCCTGATGATCGAATTGCGCCGTCAATCCCATGCTCTATAGCAACCTGCGCAATCGGGCGCGACAAAGAATCGATTTTAAAAACTTGGGCCTTTACAGAAACTAATGTTTGAGCTATATAGCACAAGAGCCTATTCATTTTTTGCCGACGCACTCGATGCACCCGTGTAGGATTGCTGGCGAGTTGGAAACCCAGATAGGCCACAAAATCGATATGTCGGGAAATCATCGTAACGGTACGCCGGTGTACAAGAAGATCCAGAACTCGATCCGGAAGCGGATTGAGGCGGCCGATCTACGGCCGGGGGATGCCGTTGCCTCCGAACGCGAATTGGCGAAGACGCATAAGGTCAGTCTGATGACCGCGCGCCACGCGCTCGCCGGACTGGAGCGCGAAGGAATCGTCGAACGGCGGCGGGGTGCCGGCACGTTCGTTGCGTCTCCCAAGATCCATTTCAATAAGTTGATGAGCTACACAGAGCACATGTCGAGCCGCGGGTTGCCGCCGCGTTCCCGGGTGCTGGTGGCCAAGGTGATCCATGACGAGCAGGAAGTGGCCGCGCGCCTGGGCCTCCCGGCATCCAGCCCCATGGTGAAGATCGAACGCCTTCGGCTAACAGGCGACGAGCCATTTGCGCTGGAAATCTGTTATTTACCTGCGGGAGATTTTTCCGGCCTAGTGACAGCTCCGTTGGGAAAGAGTTCTCTATTCGCAACTTTGCAGCATGATTACGGAGTCGAACTGGCCTACGCGGATGAGGAAATCGATGCCACCGCGGCGGGCGGCAATATTGTTGAATTGTTGGGACTTCCAAAAGGCTCACCCATCCTGCGGATCCGCCAAGTCATTTACTCCACTAGCGGCAAAGCCACTATTTATGGGGTGGGCTTTTACCGCTCCGAACGCCATACCCTTTTCGTTCGCCGATTCCGCTAATCCTTGGACCCTGGACGGGCAACCTGAAGTTGGCTCCAAGCAACTAACGAATTAGTTGACCTTTCCACGTGTGGCACGTCTGATCTTAAAGCGGGTGGTAAGCACAGGAGGTTCGATTGCCTCGCAGCAAGTCCACAACCCTTACTGAAGCCGAGTTGCGCATCATGAATGTGCTCTGGGATAAGGGTCCGGCAACCGTACACGACGTTCTAAACGGCCTGCCGACAAAACCTACGCTGGCTTACAACTCCGTTCTGACCATCATTCGAATTCTGGAAAAAAAGGGTTACGTGAAGCACGAAAAAGACGGACGCTCTTTTATTTACACGCCGCAGGTGGATCGAACGAATGCGACGCGTTTCGAAGTGCGGCATCTGGTGAGCCGCTTTTTCGCGAATTCTCACGAGTTGCTCGTGCTGAATATTCTGGAAGAAAAGGGCATTGACGAAGAAGAACTACAGCGCCTGCGCCAGCTTCTGGAAGGGAGCAAATCGGAATGATGATCCGCGCGCTTGACTTCCACGCAATCGCCGAGATGGCAGCCCTACGGGCTGTAGATTCGCTGGTCATCGGAGCGTTTATCGCTCCATTTGCCTTCGTGCTATTGCGGATATCCCGACGGTCGGGCGCGGCAGTGCGCTTTGCCGTTTGGTTCTCGGCTCTCATGGCCATTGCGGTAGTTCCCTGGGTCGATGGCGTAGCAGGCTTGCACATGGGTGCGCACGGACCGGCAGCGACCAGCACCGCCGCGATCACGGCCCCGGCTTCGTGGGCAGTTCATTTATTTGTGGCATGGGCGGGGATTGCGGCGATGGGATTCGTGCGATTGAGCTGGGGATTGTGGAATCTTCATGTGCTGCGTAAGAGTCTGACTCCAGTCAAACTCGAACTTCTGGATGCCGGCATGCGAGAAAAGCTGGAGCGTCACGGGAAATACCGGCCCGTCGTCGCGTGCACTTCTGATCGCGTGAGTACGCCGACTGCTGTGGGTCTCCTAAGCCCGGCGGTGGTGATTCCAGCCTGGCTGCTAGAGGAACTTTCTGTGGAGGAACTGAACCAAACCCTGCTGCACGAACTGGCGCATTTACGGCGTTGGGACGACTGGACCAATCTCGCGCAGAAGATCGTGAAGGCGTTGTTCTTCTTTCATCCGGCGGTGTGGTGGATCGAAAAGAAACTCTCGCTGGAGCGGGAGATGGCTTGCGACGATGCGGTGTTGGCTGAGAGTGGGAGTCCGCGGGCATACGCAGCTTGCCTTGTTCATCTTGCGGAGAAGAGTCTGGTGCACCAGAGCGTTGTGCGTCGCAGTCTCGCGCTGGCTCAGGCTGCAGTAGGACGTTTCCGCCAGACATCATTGCGAGTGGCGCAGATTCTCGACGTGGATCGACCTTCAAAAGCGACTGCAAACAATGGAGGGAAACTCGTTATTTCTCTGATGATGGCCGTGTTCGCGGTGGCCTGTTTCGCGGGGATTGCGCGGGCTCCACGTTTGCTGGCTTTCGATGAAGCCCAACCTCGTATTCTCGCATCTTCCGTTCCCCCGCAAATTAACGTCAGGCCTGGAATTGTGCGTGCAACATTCAGAACGAGTGCGATTCAAGCGAAGACGACCTCAGAGCATCACGTCCCACGAGTCGTGCAGGCAAAGGCAGTAGTGCGCAACTCTGATTCACAGGTTGGCAATTCGCCACGTGGATGGTCGCCCGGATTGGCGGCCAGCGGCGCGCCCGCATTACACATGGCCGGTTTTCGGCAAACGGCTGCTCCGGCGGAGACGGTGTTTGTGGTGGTCGAACAGGGCGAGTATGACGTATCGGGTCATAATATTCGCCGCGTAAACGTGTGGTACATCCTGTTGGTGAATTCGCCCGCCGATTCCGGTCAAGGAATTCCTCGAAAACAAACATAAGTTTTGCTGCAAGCGGCAGGAAACGGGTGTGGCTTTAGAAACTAACGAATTAGTTGTTAACTCATTCAAGAAGGGGTGTAAATAGTCAATGAAGCTCAAAGAGTATTGCTCAACGAAATGGACGAAAGTCGCAGTCGCGCTGGTAGTGGCGGCTGTGGCTTCGTTCGGTACCTATGAAACTATCCGGCCGGCCACGGCGAGCGCAGCGGTTGTTGGACCAGCCGCTCCTCCGCTTAGCGAAGAGAGCGTCAACGCTTTGCTGTCGGTCGATCACGCTATGGAAAACCTTGCCGCTCATGTAACTCCAGCGGTAGTGAACGTCACCGTGACTTCACGCAGCAAAGAAGATCCGGTGTCGCAACAACTGCCGGAAGGCCTGCAACGATTCTTCGATCAGAATGGTGGCCAGGGTGGGCCGTTCGGCCAGTTTTTTGGCCAGCACATGATGCCGCAGGGACCGCAGATCGAGCACGGGTTGGGTAGCGGCGTTGTAATTTCGCCAGATGGATACATCGTGACCAACAACCACGTCGTGGAGAACGCGACCGACATTCGCGTGACCACCAGCAATCGCAGAGTCATGAAAGCGAAGCTGATTGGCACCGACCCACTAACCGATCTTGCCGTGATCAAGGTTGACGCAACAGGATTGGCCAGCGTTCCCTGGGGCAATTCTGCTGACGTCGAGCCAGGACAGACTGTTCTGGCCTTTGGCAACCCGTTTGGGTTTCGCTTCACAGTCACTCGCGGCATCGTGAGCGCCATTAATCGTGCTAATCCAGACTCCACCGATCCGCGCAAACCTGGAGAATTCATCCAGACCGATGCGGCCATCAATCCGGGAAATTCCGGTGGTCCGCTGGTCGATGCCCGCGGGGAAGTAATCGGCATTAACACTTTTCTGGTTTCTCCGTCGGGAACGTTTTCCGGCATGGGATTCGCGATTCCCGCCAAGATCGCGCAGCCCACAGTGGAAACGCTGATCCGCGATGGCAAGGTCACGCACAGTCACATCGGAGTTGGCATCACGGATGTGACTCCGGAGAACGCGAAGTTCTTCGACGACTCAACCGCCGCCGGCGCTGTCGTCACCGAAGTAGAACCTGACTCACCGGGAGCCAAGGCGGGTTTGAAGATCGGTGACGTGATCACCCAGGTCGACGGACAGACGGTCACCGACGCGGGAGAACTCCAGGTCGTGATCAGCGGAAAGAAACCGGGAACGAAGACCGAACTCACGGTTCTGCGCGATGGCAAAGACATGACTATTCCGGTGACATTGGAGGCGATGGGCAATCGCAGAGGTGACGTTAGCGCGAGTGGAGACGGCCAGGGCAAGATGCGCTGGGGCATCGGGGTGAGTGACCTTACTCCGGAAGTGCGCCAGCAAATTCAAGGCCCGAACAATTTGCATGGAGCCGTGATCGAACATGTGCAACCGGGAAGTGCTGCCGACAACGCCGGGCTGCGAAGTGGCGACGTGATTCTGGAAGTAAATCGCCGCGAAGTGAAGTCCGCGGAGGAAGTTCAGCAGGTCTTGAGCAATGTTCCCAAGGGACAGGACGCTCTTCTGCTGGTTTGGTCAAACGGCGGCAACACGTTCCGCGTGCTGCATGCGCCGGAAGGGTCGTAACTCAGGATCATAACTCAGAACGAAGCATGGTGAGGTGACGCCGCACCGGTCTCCGCAAGGAGGCTGGTGCGGCTTTTTTTCATTGCGAGGGCGTTGCGTTAAGCCTAATTGCAATACCGCAGACGCAACCTTGTTTGTGCGCATGGCACCTAAGGCAAGTGACCTGGGCGGCAATCACGCGTGCAGCCAAACGCACATACGGCGACGTGCTTAGGAATCACACGCTGCAAGTCTCGGCCGCATTGTCGTACTACTTTATTCTCTCCGTTTTTCCTGCGCTGATTCTGCTCTCTGCTGTTGTGGGCCTTATGCCCGTGCCCGATCTTTTTGGCGCGGTACTTGCATTTATGGCCCGCCTTTTGCCGCAGGACGCCATGCGGCAGATTCACGCGGTCCTGTCCGATGTCCTGTCATCCAATCGCAGGGCGTGGTTGTCTTTAGGATTGATCGGCACGTTATGGATCGTTTCCAGCGCATTTGACGCGACCATCGAAGCGTTAGACATTGCTTACGACGTTGAAGATCCGCGCCCGATCTGGAAGACCCGCTTGTTGGCGATGTGGCTTGCAGGCGTCAGCGGCGGATTATTGCTGATGGCACTAGCGGTGCTAATAGTAGGCCCGAGGTTCGGCGACTGGCTCGCTGCCCGATTGGATATCTCGCGCGTATTCGTACTGTTGTGGCCCGTTCTGCACTGGAGTATTGCAATCAGTTTCGCCGTGGTCGCGGTCGAAGCAATCTATTTTCTTGCACCGAATGTAAAGCAGCGTTTTGTCGCCAGTCTGCCCGGGGCGGTATTTTCCGTCACAGTTTGGATCGCACTTTCCTATCTTCTCGGGGTCTACTTTCGCCATTTCGCACACTTCAACCGAACCTATGGAACGTTAGGCGGGTTCATCGCGATGATGACTTGGTTCTACTGGACATCATTCGTTCTCCTGGTGGGAGCGGAATTGAATGCGGAATTGGCAAAGGAAAGTAAGAAGGGCGAGATACTGCCGAGGGAAGATTCGCGCGACATAGAAAGAGTTGATCGCGCCGCATGAAGACCAGTCCGTTACCCGTCTTAGGTGCGGAGAACGGCGTTAAAACTTCGTGTGATAGCGACCGTCCACGGAAACACCTCCAGTTTCATCGCGCGCCACGCTGACCGACCACCGCTTGTTGATTTGATAATCGCCTTGCACGACCTCAGTGCCGGGCTGCGATACATCGGTCGAGAATGTGAATAGAAGATTCTTCGTCACCCGTTGCTGAAGCGCGATGCGCGCTGAAGGATTCGAACCGTTGCCGCCAATCATCGGATCGATCTGCAAGCTGGAGAGACCCGTCAACTTCTGCAAGCCGCCGGTAACTTGGCTAGCCGCCTGGGAAGCGATGATCGAATCGGTGCTCTGGCTGGAAGCAGCGGATTCTTCGGTAGTTTGGCCCTGAGCGAGCAGATTAATCACGTCCGCCGTCGCCAGCGGAGGATCCGAGGTGTACGAAGTCACAAGTTTATCCAGGGTCCCGCGAAGGGAGATGGTGAGATTGTATTGTTCCACCGTGGTGGTGGCGGAAACATCCATCTTCGGTTCGGTTTCCGTGGGATTGTCGAATGTGATCATTCCGCGCTGCAACTGGTAGCGAAGGTTGCGGTAAAACAGTTCACCAGACGTTAAGTCGGTCCTTCCGATAATCACCGGGTTCGCCGCAGTGCCGATGATTTGAAGATTTAGGTCGCCCTCGATACTGATCTGCGAACTGGTCGCACTCAGATTGTCTTTCGATTGCACTCCGACTGCGAGCCTTATGTTGTCGGCAAAGCCGGGTTGCGCAGGTACGGCCGTTCCGCTGAATTGATCGCCGAATTTCGCCAGATCGAAATCGGGCGTGAACGAAAGACTATCAACCAGGACTCTGCCGTTTAGAGTAGAGGCATCGGGAGTGCCGCTGAAAGCGACATTGCCGTCGAGCAACATCCTCAGCCCATCGGGATAACGCAGGCGAATGGACTTGGCCTGCATCGCCAGATTGAATTGCACTGCGGGCCGGAAAACGATTGAGCCTCCTGCGGAAATCTGGCCGCCCCCGACTTGTCCTGTGAGGGTCGAAACCTGGACGCGGTCATTAGCAACATCCAACGTGCCGTTGAGATTCTCCACGCCAAGCGGCGCAGCGTCCGTTGCGAAAGCAATGTTTTGTAAATGAACCTGGCCTTGAAGAGACGGATTCTTCGCAGAACCCGAGGCATGAATGTCGAGCGCCACAATACCCGAACTGCGGACATCCGGCGCGACGATGCGCAAAACTTGTGCATCGATCGTGCCACTCGCGGTCAGGCTGGGAGCGGTCGTTCCGGCGAAAGGGATGCTACCCTGCACTCGCAACGAAGTTCCGGTCCCTCGAATCTCGGCCGGTTGAAGTGTAAGGATCGAGTGAACATAATCCGCGTGGATCGGCCCGGCTGCCGCGATCTCCAGCGATTGATAGCTGGCATTGAGAGTCGGAATCGTCAAATGCGCTTCCAGTTGGGATTTATCTTTCAGCGGGCCCTTGAATGTCGCGTGGAATTCCGTTTGCCCGTGGAATCCTTCCGGCACACTCGGGGCATAGGTCGCTAATAATAGATCGAGCGGGATCGATGTAGTGTCGACGCTGCCCTCCGCGTAGTAATCGCCCGCAAGATTTACGTGGCCTTGCGCGCGGACGGAAGAGAGCGCACTCTGCGCACTCACGGACAAATCGGCGCGCTGGTCAGAAACTCGAACCTCAGCTTTCAGTCCAGAAATTGCATTCTGTTTGAGTTGCAGTTGCGACGACTCGATGACGGCAGTCAGTTCAGGACGATCGAGAGTTCCCTTCCCTTGCGCCGAAACATTAAGCGTCCCGCTCACGGGCAAATTCTTGGCCTGAAGTGTGTGCAACTTTTGCAACACTACGGAAGGAGCATTGACATGAAAAATGTATGCCTTAGTTTGCGGCGTGTAGGAAAGATCAGCGTTCAAATTCCCGGCCGGCGAAACAACGTTCAAGGTTGAAACGATTGTGTCGCGGTTGGCCTGAACTTTCACGGCGAGATTCTGCAAGGGCTCATCGTAAGCGCGGGCGTTCGAAAGATGAGCGGAGCCGGAACCCGCCGGATTTAGCTGTGAACCCGTCAGATTCAAATCCGCCGACAAGTCACCCGAAACTGGATATTGCAGATTTGCGAGGCGCTGGAGATCGGTCAGTGGCATTTGCTGAACCGCAAGACTGGCGCGGATCGGGCTCGAGGGAAGATAAACCCAGTTCCGCAAACCCACGCTTCCGCTGAACGATGCTCTGCCTTGATGTGCGCTGATCAGCAACCCTTGATCGATCTGCATCTGCGAAGCATCTGCCTGGAATGAGAGCTTCGCGCTGCTCCATTCGCTGCCTTGGACCTGAAGATTTTGGGCGGATAACTGTCCCGAAGCCCGAGGGTTTTGCAGTGAGCCGCGCACTTGGGCATTCACCGATGCCGCACCAGAAATACCGGGAAGTTTCGAGGTCGCCAGGCCGAATGCAGACGCCAGTTCGATGACTCGCTGCAAATCGCCAGCCGAGGCCTGAATCTGCAAATCGGATCGCTTGCTGATTTCTCCGTGCACCGAAATTTTCGCCGAACCGGTCTGAAGCGAAGTCTGGCGAAGGGTGAGAGCGCCGCGAGGTCCGTCGTAGGTCGCATGAATTTCGCCGTCGATTGGAAGCTGATCCGTGCCGCTTGCTGTATCCGAGGACCTAACACTAAGATCCGACTGAGCGCGAATAGTTTGAATACTACCGGTCCATGATGCGTTAGCCCGTCCGTCCAGAGTGCCCAACAACGCGACACGCCGCGTTTGTGGATTGCGAATAGATCGCTGTGCCGCCCGCAGGGAGATGTTCTGAATAACCGCACTGACCCTGGTCGCGGGGGTGGAATCCAGATGCTGAAGATCGAGTGAAGCCTTGACTGTTCCGCCCAACAAGTCGGCGCTCACTCCTTCGGCTCGTAGAGATCCGTGCGCGAGCTGAAAACTTCCTTGGAGCTTCCTAAGCTCAAGACGAGCATCCGGAGAAACGGCAGTCAATACTTCACTCGCGATCTGGCCATTGAGCGAAAGGCTCTGGAGCAGCGGCTGATTTCCAGAATTCGCGTAGTGCAGGTCGCCTCGAAGCAACACATCTCCGGTGGCAGCCATTGAGTGAGACATGCCAGCGAAATCCTGCGTGTAAAGACTGACTTCGTAACTGCCGTCAACAGTGGGCTGCGCATAATCGGTCAACTTCGCACGCAGCGAAAGAGTTGAAGAAGCAACTTTCAACTTCGCCGAATCGAGAGAAAAACCGGACGGTGTCGCACTGAATGTCGCATTAAGATCATGCGGCAGCGGCTGGAATTCCGCGTAGCGAAGATGTCCGTTGTCATACGCCAGAGAACCTGAATACCGAGTCGTCAGCGGATCGAAATGAACATCGACGTTCAAGTCATGGAGGTCGGCATCGAGCGGAGTTTTCTTGTCGTTGTAGCTGACTTCGCCCCGGGTCAAAAGAGCGTGGCGAACCGCCAAGTCGAACACGCTCGTACTGCTGCTGCTGCTCTGACTGGGCCGCCGCTGGGGCAGATTACTCTTGCCATCTGGCCCGACGAGCAAGTTCACTTCGGGATGCTCAATCAGAAGCTCGCTTAGTGTGATCTTTCGTTGTAATACCGACTGAATCTTTAGCCCGACGGTGAGCCTGTCCAGGTGCAGTAGCGGCGCTTGATTCGCAGCTTCGGTGCCATGTACCGTCACGTCGTAGAGATGTGCCGTCAGTGTTGAAAGATCGAAATCGAGGTTGCGGATTTCCGTTCTGCCTCCGGTTGTTTCGTTAACGTCCTCGACAATTTTTGACAGGGCGTATTTCGCAAAATAGCGGGTGCGCAAGAATAGAATCCCGCCGCCCGCCGCAACTAGCAGCAGTATCGCCAAGCCAGCTAAAGACCAACCGATAATTCGTCGTGCCCGCATTGCTCCAGTGTCTCCTAAAACGATTGGCCTAACGTGATGAAGTATTGCGTGGGGTTGATGCCCGGAACCGGGTTCAGGTTGCGTCCAATGTCGATGCGAACCGGGCCAATCGGAGTCGCGTATCGCAGCCCAAAGCCCACCGTGTTGGTGTAGTTGTCGAAAAAGTTATTCAGATTTATCGCGCTGTAGACGTTCCCACCATCGTAAAAAAAAACGCCGCCCAGCGGCTTCACGATTCCTAAGGGAAAACGCACCTCGGAGTTCAGAATAAAAAGCTGGCGCCCGCCCACGGGTACGGTTACGTTCACACAGCCCGACTGATTCTGCAAGACATTGCAAAACGGAACCAGGCGCTGCGGACCGGCTTCATCAATGGGGAAGCCACGCAAGGTCGTACCGCCGCCGGAAAAATAAAGCTGGCTGGTGGGAACAAAACTTCCAGAAAATTCTTTCACCAATCCCAGACGTAGACTATTGGCGAAGACGATGGAGTGAAATGGTTTGTAAAACGCATATTGCCCCAGGAGTTTGGCGAAGTCCGCGCTTGACCCAAGAGCCACCGGAGTGATCCCCAAATTGACGGTAGTATAACTGCCGCGATGCGCGTCCAGCGGCTTGTCTCGGGTGTCGCGCAATAGCGTTCCGCTGAGAGTCGAGAGGCGCACGTCGCGATCCTGCGGAAGCACCAGTTCATCGACCAGCAGATGCGACAGGATGGTCTTATTGAAATCGTAGCGCAGTTGCAGGCGCGTATTTGTTTTGCGGTTCAGCAGGCGTTCCAGTTGAAACGATAGGTCGCCCAGACTCGCAGCAAAAAGAGGGTTTTCCGTCGTCCGCTCCAACGAAAAGCTGGATAGAGAACTCCAACCCGAGCCAAAGAAATGCGGCTGGCCATACGTCATCAAAACGCGCTGATCCAGCCGCGATAGCAAAAGCAAAGCGCTGGCAGTTTCCGCCAGTCCGCGTACGTTGCGGCGCGTGAATTCGATCGATCCAAGAGGGCTGGCGAAAGTAGACTGACTGGGGGCAATTTGGTTATTCCCCAGGCCGATCGTCGGCAAACCAGGGACCGCGACCGTCCCAGTCGGAATATTTCCGCCGCGGTGCGAAACCTCAAAGCCGAATCCGTAAGTTACTTCGTTCCGTTTGGCCTCATGCACTTTGACCAGCGCCTCTTCTTCCGTCTGATCGGTGATCGGCTTCTTCGGCCCGGCACTCGACCAGTCAAACACATTCAAGTCGTAAAGTCGGCTTTCGGCTTCGAGCAATTCGCCTCGCTGCATAGGCTCTTCAGGAGCGACCTTTGCCGTTTTCTTAAGCAACGACAGCCGCGTTACCTTCTGGCCCAGGTAGACGACATTGCTAACGCGCACCATCTGGTTTTCAGTGATCGAGTAGGAAACATCCACTTGATGCGGATTGTCCGCATGACGAGTCACGGAGGCTTTGACTTCGGCGTTAAGGTATCCGCGATTGAGGTACGTAGCGGACATGCGGTTACGATCTTCCGCCAGCCTACGGGCGGAATAAGGTCCGCCGGAGCGAGCCTCTAACGCATGAGGAGCGGTCAGTTTATTCAGCGGGATCTCTTTGTTGCCGGCAACGTTAACGTTCGCAATCACGGTCTGTTGACCTTCTTCGATCTCAAACGCCACATCGATCTTCGGCTCGTGATCGGTCACGTGCGGCGTCACTTTGGCCTCTTCGTAACCTCTGTCCCGGTACAGCGCCAACAAATTGCTCGCGCTCTGCTTAATCAATTTTTGGCTAACGCTTCCGTGGGTCCAGACGTGAGATTTCTTGACCGTGACCTGTGCTAGCAAATCGGATTCGGAGATTTGGTGATTTCCGTGAAACGTGATGGCATCGACTTTGTGCTTTTTCCCGCGGTCAATTTGATATACCAATAAAATTTGCTCCCGCTGCCGCTGAAATGTTGTTGTAACCTTTGCGTCGAAGTAGCCCTTCTTTTGCAAATAATCGAGCAAATTTTGCTGCCCCTCGTCGACAAGGTCCCGATCGATGGCTCTTTCGGAATAAATAGGTATCAGCCGTTTCATTTCCCGCGCTGACATAAAAGGAATCGCAGAAAGCCGAGCGCCGGTCGCCCGCACGGTTACCACCGGACCAACTTCGACCTCGAAAAAAATGTCGACTCGATTCGTCGCGGCATTATATTGCGGAGGATCTTCACGAACGGCGCTGGCCAGCCTGTGCTGTTTGGCCAGCGCATTCTTGATGAGGGTTGTCGCCGCCTTGACGCGCTCTGGTGTGTAGGGCTTTCCAGTTTTAAGCAGTCCGCCCGTAAACCTGGCCCACAATGAGTGCACAACACGCAACAGGCTCGCGCTTTCAGCATCGCTTGCGCCCTTCACTCCCACTTTGCCGATCCGCGCCTGCTTGCCTATCTCTGCCGAGAAAATGACGTTTACCAATTCATGAGCGTCGTCGATTTGGGTTTCCGTGTGGACAGTGGCCTGAAAATATCCATTCTTTTGCAGGAAGCCCGCCAGCGCCTCCTCGGCCACGGG
>Ga0209010_1000289_pt1 | contig 17438 bp, 16 predicted proteins | sample BlaSpr_A8_OM1_O3_FD_187985 | JGI IMG/M metagenome (GOLD analysis project Ga0209010, IMG submission 187985) | Forest soil microbial communities from Thunder Bay, Ontario, Canada - Black Spruce, Ontario site 2_A8_OM1_O3 (SPAdes) (version 2) | ecosystem: Environmental > Terrestrial > Soil > Boreal...
TCCAATGCTGCAACGAGGAAATCCACGGCCTCTTTGGTTCGTGTGTTGACTTCTTCTAATTTCATGTTTTTTCCCTTTCTGCCGTTTCCGGCTTGTTTCTTTCTTCACTTGAGCGGCAGCGGGAAGAAACAAGGCGGAACGGTGAAAGGGACAGAACGGAGGCCGAAGGAGGGTGGCAGGGCGTGAGTGAAAGCGCGGTGAGTGCCAAACGGCGTTGGGGTTAGTTTGGCGCGAAACCGGCGCAGTCCGAAACGCCCGTCCGAGCCGCGCGGCCAAGCGGCGTCCACCCGGAAGAGGGAGAAGTGTAGAAAGACGGCGTAGCCTTTCGTTTGAGATTGCTGGGAAGGTAAGAGCTGACTTATAGGCCAGGAATGTTTTAAGCGAGGTAAAGCGGGTCCGCAGACGCGAATTGACGATTTGATGGAGTTAGTCGGGATCGCAGCACATCCCACGTTGATACGGCGTAAGTTATTGAAACTGCGTTCGGCTACCATGCCAAATAGTGCACAATAACCGCTCGGTTGTACAAAACTTGTACAAAAATATCCGCGGGATTCAAGAGAAAACTGCCCGACATTACTGCATATTCTCACTCGTCGCTCAGTCCACGATTCCGAGTCGGTTGTACACGAGTCTACGAAAACGCCGGAAACTTGGAAGAAGCAACACCCCAACCGACTATTTCACTTTTTTCAAATCGCAGGGCCGAGATCCCACTGCCCAGTAACCCACCTGCTCCGTGTCTTTGCGGCGAAATAAATCAAACTTGTGTGCGCTGCCTCCAGAAACGGCTGCCAAGACTGGTTCCGGAAATTCAGTTGCGACTCCTGGGTTTGTGTCCCCAAATCGGAACTACGTGCCGATCCTACTGCGCGTCCGATTGACCGTTCCGATCTTTGACGCATCCTTGCAACTTTCACAAACCTGTGAAAAATCTTGAAAATCGGGTCTAGGGTCGTGTGTGGCCGACTGCTTTGTAGACTCGATCAAGTGTGACTTAACGATCTGTGGGATTTCATCCACGCGGGCATCGTACATGCCTCCGCGTGCGCCGATGAAACCACAGTTCCACGCTGCGAGCGACTGGCCTAGCGCGAGAGACCTCAAGAGAGCCGTCCTACTGAGTTTCGATAGCCTTCGTAGCCCTCCCTGGCACGCTGATTGTATGAGCCCGACGCTCAACCAATCGCCGGCACCAGCACTGTCAATGAGGTTCAAGATCGGCTGAGCATCTAAGTGATGCCAATGGTCACCAAAATCGGCAAGCTTTGTACGAAATCGGAGACCACCTCTGCCCATTGTCTGAATTTCCAGTAGTCTTCTCGAACCTGCGGTATCCAGTTCATCGATCCGATCGTGGGAGTACTTCACAATTGTTGCGCAATCAAGCAACGCTCGAAAGTTCTTGTCGTCGGAAGCACTTGGCGGTTCAAAAAAAACAACGATGTTCTCTTCGACAGCTTGGCGCGCTAGCGCAAGCGAACTCGGAGATACCCGATCAATAAACAACACGAAGCTATCTTTCAAATGCGGCAGAATCGAAGGGAGCGATTCTAGGGTTAGAGGCTGAAAACCTGGTAATCTCCGTCCGCAACCCGGGCAATAGCATGAAAATGTGTGAAATGGGATTCCCTTCACATCTTTTCGCAGACGCTGGACAATCACAGGCGTTTTGGTCGTCGGCGGTACGCTAAGCAACGACAAATCGACGCCCCAGCGTTCTAGATCCGAGCGGACGATGCTTGATGCTCGATCCCGTCCAATTCGCGCAAGCGGAACGGCTGCCCATCCCAGATGGGCGAGGATTGCCAGAACGTTTCCGCACGTGCCACCTGCGAAGTATTGCGCAGGGTTGCCTTCAGCTAGCACCACATCGAGCGCCACGAGGCCTGTACCCAGGATTCGAGAACGACCCTTCTTAATGTCTGTTATGGCCTTCTTCATGTCAGTCGGTTTTATATGGCTCTCCTGTGAGCCAGATTTCAATTGGTTTCAAATCAATATTTTGATACAGCTGCATCGTGTCCGGGTCCAAATTGTACGTGCCTGCCTCAACATATGAAACAGGCAGTTTGCGTTCTATGGCCGCCAGAAGAGCGCCCAAGGAAAGAAGTCTGCTCGACAGGGGTGAAACGACAGTCGTTATCTCACCCACGAGAATCGATAATTTGTCCACATAGTAGTCGTGCAAACCAAGGATCTTGCGGTAAATGTCGAACGGGTTTTGCTCGTCACACAGAAGCAGGTTCGCAGAGCTCACTGCCAATTCTTTGAAAAGGACGTCATTGTTGTCGATGAGGACATCATCCGGTTTGCGCAGTGGATCGGCCGGAAATGAAAGGACAGGACAGATTTCGACACAGTCATCTTTGAGTTGGTTGAAAATCTTGAGAATGCGATCACGCTCACGGCTCGCGATTACCGGTAGCCATACGAGCTTCTTTTTACCGGCAAGCCTAAACGTGTGCATGTAGTCGGCGTCCCCGAATTCGGACAAGTGTATCTTGGCATCCAGCTGAGCGCTGTCCGACACAACGACATGAAGATTTTGGACTAGTCCTTGATCAGCACGACTGCAAAGAAAAGAAATCAGAGGATAAAATATTGACCGGGGCATTCCACTGATGTCCACTACCACGTGCCTGAATTTGCGAAGAGCCTCCATGCGTGCCGCGACGAAGTTCAGTGCGGTCCGACCTCCGGACGGAAAACCCATTGCATCCTGTAGTTGAACATCGCCTATCGCGACTGCGGTCGCTCCGCTCGATGAAAGCGCTTGCAGATTCTGGTCACCGGACTCATTTGCGAGACGAGTGGATTCAAGCGAATCGACCGATGAGCGAAGGCGGAGTCCAATGAAGCTTACTCGTTCCGGGGGTGCGACCGCGAGAATATGCTTTAATGCAGTGCGGCAACGGGGATCAAATCCAATGGCGACGATCAGGCATACCGACGCATCAGCCTGGGCCAAGCGTTCAGACCAGAACTCTGAAAACTGATGGGTCAAGAAATAATCCGACCATCGGGAACTCACTCAACATCCTCCAGCTCTAGTGGTTGGGCCTGCCATTTTTTGCCCCATTCTTCAGCAGGAACCGGACCCGTCATCATCCGCACAATCGTTTCCACTGGCAGTCGCTGCCACCCGCCATACCCGAGTGGCAACCCAAACCTGACGCAAAGCAAGCGATTCAGGTAAAACACAAACTTTTGTGATCCTGCTTGGCCTTGTTTGATTTTCTTGATCGAAAAGACATTCCCGGCTACCGCGCCTGCCAATGTCTCACGGAAAAGGCGAATTCCATCGCTTGCGCCATCGACCGCACGAGCATCTCGTAGCTGATCTCCTGTTAAACCAAATCCAGTCACGCCTGGCGCAATCGGTGCATTCGGACGGTCCGTAACCGCTCGGCAAAACCGAACGAGGTTATCAACAAACTGGCGAATAGTGTAGCCTCGGGGAAACCGCTGCTCAATCCGCTCGTAATATCTCCTGGCACTCGCGCGAAGCAGCTCATCCTGTTCACGCGCACTTAACTCGGCGGCACGATTGACCTCAGTCCGAAAGATCATCTTTTCTGCATATTCGCCGGCGATTTCAAGAAATTGTTCGACATTCCGATTTGCAGCAACGCTTAAGAAATCAAACCCAAAGTAGTAGGGCAGGTCGTAACGATGACACATGAACAAACGAGCAGCTTCTTCAGTTTTAGCATCAGACGGCTCTGGAGGCTCTAGTTCCGGGAGAATATATCGTTGCTCTCGCTGCGCTTTGCGCTCAGCGAGAATCAAGTGCTTTTCCAAATCATGCAGAAATCTGAGCGGTATCTCCGGCTGTTGTGGCAAGGACAGGGTCTCACTTGCTCCAAGTTCTTGAAGCCTGCTCAGGATCTTCCCTGCCGGCTCTTGCACTCTCGCTAGAGGTAGGGCCTCAACAGCTGGTCTTAGCTGCTCTCGAAATGTCTGAATCGTTAACATATGCTGCAGAGCTTCCGTGAGTCGTAAGCGCCGCTCCGTAACATTTTCCAGAAACTTTCGAAACGCGGGCGGTTTTGAGTCGTCGAGGTCGATTTCTCTAACATCCCCAACTCTTGCCCCTTCTACGGGCAGTAGGCGCTCCAACTCATAAACATATTTCCGAACGGCCACCCATCTTGGAACTGCCGCGCGCCGCTTGAGTTCATCGTGTAGGTGATCACGTTGGTCTTGATAGAGTTCCTGAAAATCGTCGAGCAGTAGCACCGGAGAAGGCCAACCCAAATTCTGATGCGCTAGCTGCTGTCCCAAATAGCTGAAGGCAAACACACGTGCATGGGGCGTTATGCTCGCTGGAACTGGATCACCCGGAAAACTGTTCAGTAAGGAAGCAAAATCAGTCTCGATTTTGCCGCACTCTGTCTCAAGTTCCTCGAACGAGTACTCGCGAGCAAAAAGTGGGCTCGGCGTTTCATCTGGTGGAAGAGCAACAAACCGAACATCGTTGAGAGTATTGCGGATGAGCTTCGCGGCAGCGAGTTGGCGCAAGCCCCGCAAATACGCAAGGACGATCTTAATATCCAGCAAGGCGTTAAGAAGCTTGAAGTTGACCTGGCCAGCCTCGGCATTCGAAAGATCTCGGAGGTTGCTATCGCATTGAATATATAGACCTATGTAGCGGATTCCATTGTCATCAAAGATTCCCAGCTCTCGGAGAACTTCCACCACGACATCGTCACTAGATTTTCGACGATTGAGGTACAGAGCAACTAAGCTGTCTGTTTGAAACAAGCGAAGCACGCTGCTTTTGCCCGAGCCGGGACTACCGCTCAGCACAACCAGCTTGGGAACACTGAAATCCTCTGGGCTGAGTCGATGCAGCAAAGTCGGACAGTAGAGGTGCAAAAACAGATTCGTGTCCAGCGTAGGACGGTCAGCCAAGGTGTACTTGAAAGCGTTCCGAAGGGATGCCATTAGCCGCGTGCCTCCCTTCCGTGGCGCTCATATCGCGGAAATAGCGGACTGCCCCATTTTCTGGCCCAAAGGAAAAAGAGCGAATTGTTGGGTGCATTGTGATGCAGTACTAATGGAAGGCCACATTGATCGTAGCCATATTTCACATTGCCCGTATGCTCATCTCCCAGCGTTGGGTCATAGTATCGGTCGCACAATTCGGCCAACCCTGCGCTATCGGGCGATATTCGAACGGTGTCAGGTAATACAGCTGCCGGAATCACTCGCAGCTTGTCCAAAGGGCTGGAAAGGCGCGGGATTAACGGCTTGAGCCTGTTTAACGCGTATTCAGTGGCGAGCAACGGCGCAAAGTAAACGGCTGCATCGTTGCTTACGAGCTCACGAAACTTCTCGGTCGTGATCCGCTGTAACGAACCCTTGATCTCAGTTTGCTGTCGTTCACATTTTTGTCTAAGTTCCTCAATCGCGGCTCGCAGCTCCGCGGAAGTGGCTAACTTCTCCAATTCAGACGACTCTTCCGAAGATAGTGGCCCTCGATAATTCCACTGCAATTTATGTTTCTCAGGGTCAAAACTTAGCCTTCCACTCAACGGATCTGGTGTAGAGAAGCTTGTCACGGAAATAGGCAACGTTACGACGACCACCTCGCGAAGGAGTGTCTTGCCCGATCCGCAAAAATCGTCCAGCAGGAATATGCACTCAAACTGAGCGGCACTATCACCGACATCTTCCCTGAGCTTTTGGCGGAGGTCTTTGATTTTCTCATCCCCCACATAATAGGCGGCTAGAACCTGCTCGTTGTTGATATCCAGATTCTGCCGTCGGAAGTAATCGATGCGAGCTCCGTCGCTCAGAGCAACGTACAGCGATGCTCGCTGAATGCGGTGAAACTCTTGGGAATTGACGAGTTTTGTCAGGCGATGTCTCGGAATGCCAGCCTTCATGGCGGTGATATCAAGCTGTTGCTGGCGGATGCAATCGTGATAGAGCACATGGGCAAGCTGTTGAAATTCGTCGCGTGAGATGTAAATCAGATCGTTTCGAACAAACTGCAGGGCTGTGGTGCGGTCTTCCTCTTTCATCTTGTTTAGAAATAGATAAAGATTCTCGAAGAACAAACGTGCAGGCTGGTACATTTCGTACTTGTTGTATTTCTGCTCAGCAAGGACGCGAAGATCTTCAAGAGTCTCGCGCAGGCGGTCTTCATCCCAAGGAGGATTGGGCAAGATCCTCTGGAGCAACTGGAACGCGAGCTCACGCTTCAAATCGTCACCTCAGATCAGGAAGCCTTAACTTCACGCCCCCCTTAACTTTCTTGAGCAAAGACAAATAGTACAAAGTCGCTTGCACTCCGCGAAATCCAGCCGGAGCTAAATTCCAGCATTCATCGAGCGCGTTTGACGATTTGTCGCAGCTTAACGAATGGGGGTGACGGAGTAGCTCAAAATCATTTCCGGGAAACCGCCCCAAATCCCCGATGCACAGGACCGCATCGGCAGCTATGCCTTCCGCCGCAAAAGCATCGAGTAACACGGTCTTCGATGTCTTTTGATCAACGATGTCAACAGAACGAGTTGAGTGAATGACTTTGGCTTTACCCCAGCTGCCATTTTCAGTGACGGAGCGGACAGCTTCACGCCAAAGCCACTCAAGTGATATACCCATCCTAGGTTCGAGCGTAACTTGCTGTGCCCTTGTTGTAATCGAGGAGCATTGTGCCAACAATTTATCGGACGCGATCGATCTACTTAGGGCATCAAACCATTCGTCAGGCTTGGTGTCCTTGGCTGGTCGGGAGTTGTCCGCTAGGCTCGCTATTTCAGCTCCATTGTAATAAGCAACCGTGAAATGAGCCCACAACGATTGCTTTAGCGATTGTTGCATCTGGGTCCGAACTGACTTGCCACGGCCTGTGGCCACACCGATACGGATGCCGCACTGTACCAAGCGTTCCAATTGCGCCGTCACATCCTTTCTCAATTGGCCAAAACGTTCTGGCAAACCACACAAGGTGTTATCAAAGTCACAGACAATCGTTCTGAACGTGGCTTCCTGGATTTGGCGGAGATATGACACTGCTCCGCGACGCCACAACTCTCTTTGCTCCGTTGTTTCCGGGTTGGGGAGAGACTCTAGCTTTCGTTCTATAACAGTTTGGAAATCTGGCGACCCGCCCGGCAATGAGCGCTTTCTTTTCAGCGGCAAATTGTAGATGCGGCGACCAAACTCGGGTACGCCAGGGCGGCCAGGGTCGATTTTCCGCATCTTACCAGCCAAGCCAGTCAGTTCAAATACGGATGGAAGGCACGCGATGCTTGCGATACTGCCGACTGCAGTCGTTTCAATCATCAGCGAGGGACAAAGACCTTGGACGAAGCGTAAGGTTCTCCGGCTCAGGTCGGCATCATCTGGCGAAACAAATGCAACCACTCCCGTTTGTTTCCCCTTCTTGGCGATCCAATGATGCCTGCCGTGAGCGAAATTGCGGTAATCAGCCAGCTGCACTGATACGAGAGCTGCCTCCGACATTTTCGATTCCAAGTCAAGAGCGGCAGCTTTTGTGCTTGGACCATACAGAACCACTAGGCTCTCGCGGCTAAGGACACTTTCTGCGTCTTTTGCACTGTAATCGCAAAGGGACCGTAGTTGCTCGTAATTTGGTGGGAGGTTCCTGCCGGGGCAGTATATTCGGTGGGCTAGGGTGAAAAAAGCTAGCAAGCTGTTTGTCGCCAAAAAGCCGTCTTTGCCTGCTGGCGCCCCATGCGCGAAAACCTGGACAAATTCGTATAACGAAGCCTGACGAGCCAACTTGCTATCCGGACGTAGGCAAACAATTCCCAGAGCGAGTGGTTCCCGAGACACTGCAGATTGAAACGCTGCGAGAATATCTGAATTGTTTCCCCCAGCGCTGAATATCAACACGGACGAACGCCGTATGTGCGGAAGCGAACAGAGCTCTAGCGGAGTGACCGCAGATCCGTGCTGTCCTGCCGCAAACTGGGTAAGAAAAGCAGCAAATGCCGCTGCAGAATATGATCCGCCCGAGCCGGTGACATAGAGGTTGCTTTCGGCACTTTCACGTACGAAGGTGGATAAGCAAGCGGTATCCTCATGGAGCGCCCACGCGTAGGTGGCTGCAAGCTTCGTCAATTCAGATTGATATGGCTTTCCCAAGTAAATCCCCTAGGCGAACAAAACGCGAAACACAGTTTATCCGTCAAATGCCCCGAAATCAAGGCACCTTCCAGAAGAGCACCATTCTGGGACGATTAAGGATATCAGTAGGGAGGGTCAGCCCCTTGTCGTCTCGATTGCCTTGCTTCGTCGGCGTGGGTTTCCCTTCATTCTAGCCAACTTGTGGAATTGTCACGATGCTCAATCACCGTGCGAGAATAGTGATTCGCCATGAGCAAGTATCCAGTCAATGACCCCTGCCCGTGTGGTTCCGGGAAGAAATACAAGAAGTGTCATGGCAGTACGGCACTTCAGAAGAGAACCCCGCTCCTTAGGGCTCCGGTGCTCGGCGCTATCGAACTCATTGCATACACCGACGAGAGCGGGAACTCCGGGAATAATCTTTTTGACAAGAACCAGCCGGACTTTTGGACCGGAACGCTTATCACCCCGGCGAACTTGGAGAAGATTGCGGTCCCTGTTGTTGCGAAATGTCTCGGCATTGTTGAACAGAAAGAACTCCACGGGAACGCGCTCGGACTGGGAGGAATCGATAAGATCGCGAAGCATTTGCTCGGGCTGTTTGTGCAGACAGATTCCAGATTCCTGTTCACCAAAATCGAAAAGAGGCACCTGGCTGGAACAAAGTTCGCCGATGCCTTACTCGACAGCGGGACGAATCAAGCCATGGGTCTTGCTCAATATGGACCCCGTGCGGCCCGCCTTCCGTTGACGTTGCAGCTGATTCAATTGCTGGATGATGCCGATGTGAAGGAATGGTGGCAGGCCTTTCAGAAGAACGACGCTGTCGCCTTCGCAGCAGTAATGAAGCGTATTCTTCCTCGCCTGAGAAACGCTAATAGGGATGGGATTTACGATGATCGCACGGTTCAATTACTAGGAGATGCTCTGACCTGGGGAATTGCTCATCCGAAGCCGCTCCTTGAAGGCGGCGCGCATGAAGGGGATTCGCCAAATATTGTGGCCCTTACGCTCATCATCAGCATGCTTCACCAGCTCAATGAGGAGCTTGGAGTGCGAGTTCGTGCGTTTATTCATGATGAGCAGAATCAGTTTGCTAAGCACTTGAAGGAGTTTCATGCGCATTCAAAGGCATTTACGTTGGACACCTCGAATATCTGTGCTCCACTTCCCGTCGTCAAAGCGGCCCTAACCTTCGGGTGTGAATTGGAGGTAGGAAAATCGAGCGATCGGCTCGGATTACAGTTGATTGACACGGTACTGTGGCTCGTAAAGCGATTTATCGACTCGAAGGGTCAGATCTACGGCGACGCGGGCCTGCTGGCTAGCCACGTTATTGCCCATGCCGGAGTATCACTTTTTGACCGGAAAACGATGGTGAGAGACGTGGTAGACATTCATGATCGAATTATGGCGTTGCCCCTTACTGAGAAGCAGCTAGAGAACGGCCGGAAACTTTTTGCCGAAGTCGAAGCGAAACGCATCGAGCGGATGAATCGCCCAGTTGAGGATTGACAGCGTTCTAGCCTTCCGAAAGTTTCTTTGCCAGCACAGCAAGGCGCGTGCGTTCAGACTTGAGCACTGCGGTCGTGCTTATGAGCACGCCGGATGATCTGCTTTGTTGGGCGGCTTTAGTCTGATAGGCTACAGTCTATTGACATCTATAAAAACGATAGGTTATACTCTATTGTAATAATCGCTAACAATAGGCTGTCACCTATGAAAAAAGCCAGACTTGCTGCCCAGTCTCGCTCGCAACTCGATGAACGCTTCAGGGAACTGGGGCCGGCAAAGCGTTATACCCCGCCCGTCCGCGGCTGGATCAAGGCTCTCCGGGAGGCGCTCGGCATGTCAACGGCGCAGCTCGCGAAGCGGCTGGGGATCAGGCAGCCTTCCCTCGTGGCGCTCGAACAGTCGGAAGCAAAGGGCACCATCGAGCTGGCGACATTACGCCGCGTTGCCGAGGCGCTCGACTGCACGCTTGTCTATGCGCTCGTGCCCAACAAACCGCTGGAAACGACGCTCCGCGACCGCGCGCGCGCGTTCGCGCGGCGGCGGCGGGGTCCGGTCGAGCACTCGATGTTGCTGGAGGACCAGAAGGTGATGGCCAAGGACGCCGAAGCGCGCCTCGATGAAATCGTACGCGAGACGAATCCGCGGCTGTTCTGGGATTAACGCGTGAACGACCTTTTCGAGCAGCCGGACGATGCCACACCGCTGACGCCGGACGAAATGCGCGACCTGATCCCCGCGCATATCGCGTATCGGCGCGAGCTGAACGAAGCCGAGCAGGAGAACATCGCTCGCGCCCAGGACTGGGCGCTCAACCGCCGTCGTGATCCACTGAGCGAGAAATTCGTTAAGGATCTGCACCGGCGGATGTTCGGCGACGTATGGCGGTGGGCGGGCAGGTTCAGGATGAGCGAACGCAATCTCGGGATTGTGTTCCATGAGATTCCCGTGGCACTGCGCCAATTGCTTGACGATACCAGGGCGTGGATCGAGTACAGGACATATCCGCCCCGACGAGATCGCCGTGCGCTTCCATCACCGGCTGGTGCAGATTCATCCGTTCCCGAATGGCAACGGTCGCCACGCCCGCCTCATGGCGGATCTTCTGGTGATGAGGCTCGGGGGGGACCGGCTTTCGTGGGGAAGCGCCAATCTACAGGATGCCGGGACCGTGCGCCAGCGCTATATCGCCGCACTGCAGGCCGCCGATGACCATCACATCGGTCCGCTCCTGGCATTCGCGCGCTCATAGATTCCTACGGCGATGAGGATCGCCACCCTCATCAGCAGCAGCTCCACCCAGCAGTTAACACCACCACCACCGGCGCTGTGGCAAAAGGCCGGCTTATGCGCCGGCCTCCGGCCGGAGAAAGAGTTGACGAGGTTAGAATCTGACGCTTAATGTCGGGTTTGCGATTGGAGTGCGGCTAATGAACGCGGTTAAAGCTCTGCTGCTTGCTGTCATCGTCGCTGGCCTCGGAGTCGCTGTTTGGTGGTACTACGGCGGAACTCCGCAACATTCGTTAGCTCTGATGGCTGACGCCGTGAGGGCGCGGGACTACGAGACAGCGCGTTATTTTGTAGACGACGAACGCATAGCAGAGACGGCCAGCAAATCAGTTCTTGATGCGGCCATGACTCAATTCACAAACAAAATGAAAGCAGACGACAATCCATTCTCAGGACTCGGAGTCGCAGCGTTTCAGATGATGGCTCCGCGTATAAAGGACACAGCCAAGGACAACATCAAAGAGTCAATCAAGCAAGCTCTCAGCGGAGACGACACCTTGACAAACAGGTCAGGTGCGCTGCGATTCGATTCCAACCGCTTTTCCCATCTAAGAATTGAGCAGTGCGTCGTGTCGGGCAATACAGCAGAGGTCGTTATTGGTGGAATACCCCAGCCCAACCCAGCCCAAATCACGGAGGTTCATCTGAGGATGGCACGGATTCCTAACTCGCGTGATTGGCGCATTGAAGAGGTACCTGAACTCGCGCAAGCATACGTGAAACTGTTGGATTCGGAAAAAACTTCCCCACAACCTAGCGAAGCCGCGAATGTGACTCAACCGACCGTTCCCGCCGTCACCGTCTCCAAACCCAATCGCGTACTCGAACTAAGCACAAACGGTGTTTGTGGCATCGACTACTTGAACGCGCCTGTGTGGGATGGCGAGAAAACATGGCTGCCATTGAAAGATGGCAAGCACGAAACAAAAGAGGATTTCGGGGGAAGTTCCACCATAACCGTGAAGCATGTGTTCTGCGTAGGCCGTGGTGTCGGAGAACACGCGCTGCTTGTGACGGATTGGCTTAGTTGTGGGGCTAGCTGCAACGATACGGGAATGGTTCAGGTATACGAGCCGCAAGCTGGACATCCAGTTTTGATACAGCAAATCGGTTTCGACTCTGATGCGGTAGGGACAGACGCGACGTTTGACAAAGATGCCTTGACTTTGACGGTCACAGGACGAAGCAACGACGGTAGCGCACACTGCTGCCCACGGAACTTAGATGTTGTCACCTACCAATGGGAAGGTCAGGAGTTTGTACAGACCAGCTATAAGCGAGTACCAGTCCCGCCGTCATAGGGCGGGAGTCACCCAAAGTTCTAGAAGGCTAATCGCTATACTCTCGGTCGGAGTTGTTGTCAGGTGTAAAAAATTCGGTTTTGTTGTCGTACCTGCGGCATACCGAAAGGTTTCTCTTAATCCCATTTCCGTCGGAATAGCAGGCCGTTCCAAAAAACCAAATCTTGTCGGTATTTTGATATCCGTTCCGCAGTCCGTCCGAGCCGACCAGTCTCAGGATAGAAACCAACTGCTCATCAATTGGAATTGAAAGTTCCTTGCTTTCCCCGGGTTGCAGGGGAGACGACAGCGTGTCGCTATACCTTTGACCGATTTTTGGAGGCAGAGGCTCATCAAGACGGTGGGCCGAAAATCCGTACTGTATCTTGCTGGCTGCTCCTTGCCCGATGTTGGCGATTTCATACTCGAATTTCCACGGGTGAGCATCCTGTTTCCCCGCAGTGGGAATTTCCGTTCCGCGACAGATGGCGATTTTGCGAACGATGAGATGTGGACGCAAAGTTGCAACCAAGGTCTTATTCGCAATCGCGGTCTGTTCAGCAATGGCGAGAAGTGTCAGCAGAACTGCCCATGTTGCAGCCCCGTCCGGCCATCGGACGAAGCCATACCAACGCGGAGCGTTCCATTCCGTATGTGCTGAGTCTTGAACGGGGTGTTTGTCTTGCACGGACACATAGACTGCCAATGCAAAGATAAGAGCAAAGCTGGCAATATATTTTTTCATACACCACCACTCCGTTCTCGTGACGGAAACCGTGCGTCAATCTCCCTCATAATCTCCTCAGCCCATCGTACCGCGTCCGCAATCGCGGCGACGGTCGCAGGCACCCGCTTCCCGCCGTCCCATTGCGCCAGTTTCCGAGCCGCCAGAATCGCAGCCATGACGCCGATTACACGTTTGCGGCCTTCATCCATCCGAGCATCGTACACCCTTTCGCTTTTGATTCGCTGCTAAGAATTATGCTACGCTTTCCACTGTTGACGAGTACAGACGGCTGGTTCCCGCAACTACAATATGGCATGATTCCACTCGGAGGTAGGCTATGGCTGAAGTTACGGCATTAGGGTTTGAGTACGCCAGCCGGACGGGCAACACACTCGATGGCCTGACGGTGACCCGAGAGAAATTGGCGACGGCGCTATCGCAGAACAATGAACTTGAGACCATGTTGAACAATGTCATCTGGGCTTCCGGGTCTGTTGTCGTCATCCTGCTAGTGGTCATTGTCATTCTTGCGGCGACGAGGAACGTCACGGTCGTTGCAAGTGCGTGAAAATTTTGAGAGGTCTAGCATCCGCACATGGACATTGAAGTTACTCATCGCAGACGGCGGCCTTTGTCCGGCGTTGAACTTCTCGGCCCTGCGACTCGGAGATTGATTTCTCTCGACCGCTGGACAGACGCCTACCCCGCAACACCCGAACATGCGAAAGAACTCGATGTGTTGTTGATGTTCGCCGACACGCTGGGGTGTCTTCCCATCTTTGTGCCCAAGTTGGAATCGAGGAACGCCCAACGTGACGAAGCTCTCGAAGAACTCCGCGTCGCCTACTGGCTGCACCACAGCGGATTTCCCATCGTGGAATGGGAACCGCCCGGACTCAACGGCAAAGTCGGAGAATATCTCATCGGTTCGCCGGACAACGCCAACATCTTTGTCGAAGTGAATAGCCCCGGTTGGGAGGGTGTTCTTTCGGACGAAAAACGCCGCGCTGGACGGACAAAACAGCCGAAGTACATAAATCTCGAAGGCGGGGCTTTCGGCAATTGGCAACCGTTGCAGAGATGCATCGCGTCAGAACACACGTATCCGAAATTTGCTCCAAATCAACCGAACCTGCTGGTCGTTGCCGACGATTTGCATGTTAGTTTGCTGGACTCACCCGACCACGTCGAGATTGCTTTGTATGCAGACCATGCGATGTACGGCGAGATGGGATACTTCACTTCCCCGAGGTTTGAGAACCTCGGGGGACTTGCGATTTTTAGGGCTGCACAGTTCTTCGGCGGTCACGGTGTCGAGTACGAATTCACAATATTCGACAATCCGTTCGCGTTGCCCAGCACGAAACTTCCCGATTCGATTCTCAAATTCAAGACCCTCGCACGCGGTATGGTTCGCGGAACGGCTGTCACTAGATGGGAGGAACGATGGACAAAGCGATAACTGATACGGAAGAGATGATTTGCCCAGCATGCAACAAACCGTTGATGGCTACGGAGATTGCTCCCGGCAGTTTTCAGTTCACTGGTTGTGCCTGCGACCTGCCCAGAGAACACTTAATACCGCCCGGAGCCATATTGACCAATCTCGGTGGGTTGTGGGTTGTGCGACGGCCCAAGCAGACTGCTGCTTGATTGTTCGACCCGTGAAACATGGCAGGCTCGGGAAACTCTCACTGCGACATCGAAAAAGACCGTGTCAGAGCCTAACGGACAGAGACGCAAAGTGTTTAAAACCCTCGTGAACACTGGCGATTTCTACGATTAAGAGTCGGTTGCTCGCTCACCCTTCTGAAACGCCAACCATTCCGGCACGGCTGTCGTTGTAATTCCTGCGAGGGCCGTCATTGTCGCCATCGTGATTCCTACGTTCAGTGCCCGATCCCAATTCCTTGTGCAACGGGCGAAGCTTGTCCACACCCGTGGCTTTAGCAGGTAGGAGCAGGTGGCCGGATGGAATGTAGCAGTTCATTGCGCTGTCTCGCCCGCCCGTGGAGCGAGTATCCGTCCCAGAGCCATCCCATCGACCACCGTTGCAGCGGAATCTTCGAGGTAATAGCGCAGTAGTGATACGGTGTCTCCGTCGGCCGCTTCAATCCTGTCTAAGTGACATGACAGACATTGCATCGATGTCTGCGCCGACGACAGCAGATTGCGAACCAGCAAATGTGGCGAAACCACGTCGCCGAGTTGTTCATCGGACAGAACTCCATTGTGCGAGCTTTTGGCCGGCCACAACCAAATCGAGAGTTCGCCGAGGTAGACCGTCCCCCGCGCCCCCTCGACCTCTACTTCCCCTGCAGATTGCGGTCCGCAGAAACGGACGAGCGGATAAAAGCGCTCTCGTATCAGCTGCACTATATGCTTGTTCATCAGTTTTCCTCCCGCTTTACTTGATCGATCCGACTCTTGCTATTCAATACTGAGCGGCTTTTCCATGTCTGCTATCGGCGACGTTTAGAGAGTAATTCCGTGGCTGTTGAGGTTGAGTCCGTTGCCGGTAGGAGACTGTGCGTTTTCCGCGACGGACTGCGTGAGCGAGCGGCCCGCTTGTTCAAGCGCATTTTCGCGTGTGATGGGCTGCGCGTGCCGGTCAAAGAACTGGCCTTGGGTGTCGATGTGTAACCAGCGGTGGGTTTCAGGATGTTGATAGCTGTGGATGCCGTCGGTTTCGCGTTGCCACTTGTAGACCTGGGCTTCTGTTGGAAGAGCTGTTTCGATGGGATTGTACTGGCGGTTGCGCTCGGCTTGTTCGGGGGTGAGCTGAGATTGTTGTTCCGGTTTCAATTCATTGTGCTGCTGCATAGTGTGCTCCTTCGGAGTTTGGGATTGTGAATGCGCAGCGGGTGCCTCGTGAAAATCGACGGCGGAGGTTTTGCTCACATCGGTGCTGAGGCGCTGGGCAAGCGTGGCGGCATCATTGGTGTAAATGTGGGCGTCCTGGGACGCGCGGGAGACGGAGACGTAGGCAAAGCGGGGGTTGAGGAGTTCGGAGAACGTATTGGTGTCCATATTGACGAGGACGCGGTCTTCGGTCAAACCCTGGGAACTGTGGCTGGTGACGGCATAGCCGTGATCGAAGTGGCGCATCCGAGCGGGGTCAAAATTGACAGTCCTTCCGTCATCCATTTTCACGGTCAAGCGATTGTCATTGCCGATGGCTTCGATACGGCCGCGATCACGGTTGTGCACGTCGAGGTCCTTATTATTGTGCGTGAACTGGATGCGATCACCGGTCGAGAACTCACGCGGAAGGCTGGTGTAAACATTGACTCCGCGCAAACGCTGCGGATCGTAGGCCACATGTTGGCCGTCGGCTCTGGCAACGGTCAGCAAATTGTGTGCAGGATCTGTTGCTAGGACTGTAGCGTAGGTGTTTTTTTCCAGGGCCAGCTGTTGGCTTCCACGAATATACTGCACGGTGTCGCCGGGGGTGTACCTGGCGGCCCATGCTCGATCTGCTCCGTTCATGTCGTTTCGAGCCACGAGCACAGGGAAAGAAACATTCTCTTTTCCGAGTGCGCCAGAGGCTTGTAACTCGATCCTCACGGCCTGATTGATGTCTCGCCGGGAAGCGTTGTCGGGAGAGACGATCAAAGTTTTTTCGGGGTTCGAGGCGTAGTCCCTGGCGATGGCGGCGATGCGCTCTTGGGGATTGGAGAGCTCGGTGACGCGCCCCTGAGCTTGCAGCAGGGAGATGCCGGTGTCGGTCTCATTCCTGGCAAGATGTTCGACGGCTTTGAGCAATTCGGGGTCTTTCTGCCGCACGATCTGGTCGAGTTGGGCGGTTCGCATTCCCGCGTCCTGCAGTTGCTCGAAGGGCTTTCCCGCGTCTACGGCCTGATGCTGGCGTGTGTCGCCGATAAGCAGAACGCGATCATGGGGGCCTAGCCGGTCGAGGAAGTCCTTCATCTGCTGGGTGCTGGTCAGACTGGACTCATCAATCAGGAAAAGGCGGCGGTTAGCCGCGTCGTCACGGTTGGTCTGGGCCTGCTCGCGGGTTCCCATCGCCAAATAGGCTTGCAAGGTGTCGGCGGAGATGCCAGCGGCCTGGCGCAGCTGGTGAGCGGCGCGTGCGGTCGGGGCGAAGCCCGCGACAGTGTAGCCGTTGCGCTGGGCAGCTTCGCGGATGGCTGCGAGAGCGGTGGTCTTTCCAGCCCCCGCGAGTCCCTGCAAACCGTGGATTTGATCTCTTGAGGTCAGTATCTCCTCGATGACACGGCGCTGGGCCGGGTTCAAAAACTCAATCGCAGCGGCGTGAGACGCAGCGCGTTGTTCGCTCATGATGGGCGGAACGGTGTTCTGTCCGCGCTGCATGTGCTCAACTGTCGCTCGTTCGGCGGCGATGGTTTCGGGAGTCGTCAATTGTGGCCCGGTGTCGTGCTTCTGAGGCTCTACTGTTTGGAATTCGCCGATAGCGTGGCGGTGCTCGAAGTTGGCGCGCACCTGGCTGAAGGTGAGGTCTCCCATGCCGCGGCGAAGCGCATCGCGCATGATGTCGCGCT
>Ga0209010_1000290_pt1 | contig 17389 bp, 15 predicted proteins | sample BlaSpr_A8_OM1_O3_FD_187985 | JGI IMG/M metagenome (GOLD analysis project Ga0209010, IMG submission 187985) | Forest soil microbial communities from Thunder Bay, Ontario, Canada - Black Spruce, Ontario site 2_A8_OM1_O3 (SPAdes) (version 2) | ecosystem: Environmental > Terrestrial > Soil > Boreal...
CCCAAAAATCCGCGGTTTTGTGATGGAGTCGCATCCCTCGCCGATCAACCCGCTCGGCGCCAAGGGCGCCGGCGAGGGCGGCATCATCTCGGTCGGCGGCGTGATCGCCAATGCGGTCGCCGATGCGCTCACATCCCTCGGCGTCGAGCCACGCGATCTGCCGCTGTCGCCGTCGCGGGTGTGGCAGCTGGTGCAGGACGCGCGCAAGTAACTCGCCTTCGCGGGGCATGACATCGTCCTGTGCTTGGAATAGATTCAAGCCCAACACGCACGTTCAGGAGCAAGCCATGGCCGTCGCCCGTCATCCGCGCCCGAAGGAACTCGAAGGCGTTCCGCTCGAAGAGATCATGAAAAAATACGTCGGCCGCTTCAAGGACAAGAAGCCGGACTGGGCCGCCTTCGAAGACGCCAAGATCGACGGCTACAAGCGCGCCCAGCATCGCTTCATCGGCGCCGGCGGTTCCGGCAAGCACGACGATCCGAACATCATTCCGGCGGGCAATTTCACGCTGTCGATCGTCTATGTGAATCCCGGCCAGGGCAATGCCGCGCACACCCACGAGGTCGAGGAGTGTTTCTTCGTGCTGCAAGGCATTCTCGACGTGTTCGTCGAGGACGAAAGCGGCAAGCGCGTCACCACGCGGCTCGGCCCATGGGAATGCATCGCCTGTCCGGCCGGCGTGATCCACGGCTATCAGAACGATTCGCTCGCGCCGGTTTACGTCCAAATCATGCTCGGCCGCGGCCGACCCGATCCCATGGGCTATTCCGACAGCGAGCTCTACAAGCGCCGGGATGCGCACCTCAAAGCGGTGTAGGCGTTCGTCATTCCGGGGCGCGGCCGCAGGCCGCGAGCCCGGAATCCATAACCACAATTGTTTGGGAACAATGCTCGGCGCCAGTTCTGCTTGACCTGTGGTTATGGATTCCGGGCTCCTCGCTACGCTCGGCCCCGGAATGACTTTATACCGGGATCGCCTGAAATTTGGTCGAAAATCCGTGCATGCGCTCGGCGCCGGTCGCGGTGATCTGCACCGTCTCGGCAAAGACGCAGCCGGTCTCGCCGTTGCGCCACGCCGGATTGAACAGATCGATGTTGAAGGCGAACACCATGCCGAGGCGGAATTCGTCGCCGACGACCTTTAGCGCGTCCTGGTCGGCGCACAAGGCGTGAAAGCGGTAACGCGGATATTCCAGCGAGGCGAGGCCGTGGCCGTGAATGCCGGTTTCGCAGATCGCGAGCTTGCGCTCCTCGATGGTCTCTTTCACCGCGGCCATCGCCTCTGAAATTTTACGTCCCGGCCCAAACTCTTTCAGCCCGCGTTCATAGGCGGCGACGCAGCCGTCATAGATCTCGCGCTGCTTCGACTCCGGCTCGCCGAGGCAGAACGTGCGCTCGACATGGGTGAAATAGCCGCCGATTTTCGGATGCAGCTCGCAGATGATGACGTCGCCGCGCTCCATCTTGCGCGTCGTCGGCACGCGGAACGGATGCGGATAGGGGTAGCGGTCGCATGCCCACAGAAACAAGGTCGGTTCCTCGCCGCCATGGGCCAACATCGTCTCCACCATGCGGCCATAGACCTCGCATTCCTTGACGCCGGGCCGCGCGGTGTCGCGGCACGCCGCCAGCATCAAATCGCCGAGCTCCGCTGCCTTGGCGAGGATGCCGAGCTCTTCGTCGCTCTTGATGGTGCGCACCTTCTCCAGCATGTCGTCGAGAGCAACGAGCTTGGCGCCGGACAAAAGCTCCTGCAGGCGCAGATAAACGCTGTGCGGCAGCCAGCCATCGGGATCGAGCGGACCAGCCAAGCCGTCCATGCCGATGCGGCCGCGCTGGAGTTTCAGCTCTTTGATGCGCTCGGCGACCGAGTCCGCCCAAGTGCCCTTGCGCGCGCGGATATCGCCGACCCAATCCTGCGCGCCGCGCCAGCCTTCGAGGAAGGTCGGCATCAGCACGAAGCAGGTCGGATCGCCCTCGCGCGGAAAAACCAGCACGTTGAATTCCGCATTGCCGCCGACCGGACAGAGATAGCGCGCATTGGCGATGCAAAAGTCCCACATCAGCGGCCAGCCCCAGAGCACCAGGCAATCGAGATCGCGCGCCGCCATATCCTTGCGTACCGCCGCCCAGCGCCGGTCGCGCTCGCGCAGTGAAAGTCGAGGGAGTTCGAGAACGTTGCGCATGTGTTGCCCCGTTACGCCGCTTGCAGCTTCAGCCGCTGCAGGCTTTCGAGATAATCGGCGATGCCGCGTTCGAGATCGTATTCGGGCTGGTAACCCAATTCCTGCTGAGCGCGCGAAATGTCGTAGACGCCGTGCATCGGGTAGGGCGAGCCGAGGAAGTTGAGCCCCGGCCCAACCTCGATCACTGCGTTGGGCAGATGCTTGCGCAAAATGGCGGCGACGTCTTTGAGCGTGACGCCAATGCCGGTGCCGATATTGAACACGCGGCCGGTGAGATTCTTCGCCATCGTCGCCAGATAAATGCCGAGCGCGGAATCCTTGTTGTAGATGAAATCGTCCTTCTCATCGCCGCCTTGGGCGATGCGGAACGGCTGGCCGGCTGCCGGCTGCTCGATGATCTGGCTCGTGACGCCCATATTGCCGTGGCGCGCGGTTTTGCCCGGTCCGTAGGTGGTGGCGAAGCGGAGCACGACCACGTCGAGGCCGAGCGTGCCCCAATAGAGCGTCGCGTTCTCGCCCATCAGCTTGGCGGAATCGTAGATGCGCTTGGGGTCCTTCGGATGATCCTCAGTGACGAGCTTGTAGGTCGGCGAGCCATATGCGCCGAGGAACGGGCCATAGACGCCCTTGGCGCTGGTATAGACGACGCGCTCGACGTTCGCCGCCCGCGCCGCTTCCAGCACATTGACCGTGCCCATCACATTGATCTCGACGCTCTCGGCTGGATGCTTGGCCGACAGCGCGCTGATATAGGCGGCGGTGTGCACCACGTGGGTGATGCCGCGCGATTTGAAGACTTCGGCAAGCCGCGCGCGGTCGAGAATGGAGCCGAGCTCGATATCGACTTTGTCGGCAATATCGCTGATCAGCGATTCATCGCGATGGCGCGAGTAAAGCACCGGCCGGTGGCCTTCGCGCACGAATTTGCGGCTCGCTTCCGCGCCGATGACGCCCATGCCGCCGGTGATCAGAACCCGCATGTGTCGCTGCTCCCGCATATTGTCATCGTCCGCGAAAGCGGGCGATCCAGTAGTCACTTCGCCATCGGCGTCTCATCCGCTTTCGCGGATGATGACAGTGGTTTTTATCCATACGTCGGCACGAACAGCTTTTCGACCGGAATAGGCTCCGGGATCAAACCCTGTTCGACCATATACGTCACCAGCGCTTCCAGCGTCGGCCGGTTCGGCTCGACGCCATAGGGCCAGCAATCGCCGCCGAACAGGTCATCGATCTCCTGCACGTCGTCCGGAAGCCACGGCAGCATGTATCGTAGCGTGCCCGAATAGCGCATCTTTTCCCGCGCCCAGTCCTTCGCCGCGTTGAACGCGTTGAAGAGGCTCGTCGCCACGAACGGATTCTGCTCATAGACGTCGTTGCGGATGACGACGAGATGCATGATCGGAAAGATTTTGGTGCGCCGGACATAGTCCTTTTCCTGGGCGCGATAGTCGGGAATGAGCCGCACCACGTCGGGATTGCGACCGAACGCCTTCGGCATGTTCGAGCCGACGATCGCGTGGATTTCGCCAGCTTCAAGAAGATCGCTCAACGACTTGCCGCTGGTGTTCGGCTTGAGGTTGACCGGCTTGAGCATCGGCATCACGGAAGGATTGCCGTAGAGGCCCGGCTCGTTGATGGCGCCCTGGATCCATTCTATCTCGTCGAGATCGATGCCGAGGTCGTGCTGCATCAGGCCGCGGATGAAGATGGCGGCGGTCTGGGTGTAGAGCGGCACGCCGACGCGCTTGCCGGCGAAATCCTTCGCCGACTTGATGTGCTTGCGGTTGACGATGATGAAGCTGTGGCGAAACACCCGCGAGGCGAAGACCGGCAGCGCCACGAACGGCAGCTTCTTGGCGGCATGGCGGGTGATGAATTCGGAGCTCGACATTTCACAGGCGTCGAATTCCAGCCGGTTGGACATGCGGTCGAAAATCTCGCGCGGATTGTCCATGACCAGGAAATTGAGATCGATGCCGTCGGGTTTTATGTCGCCGGTGTGCAGCGCGAGCATGCGATCGTATAGACCGCAGGCGAAGGTGATCGGCAGAGCGGACATTGGATATACCTATGTGCAGGAATTTCGAGGCGGGGGGCGCAGCTAACCACATCCGCCCGGCCGCTTGGAAGCCGCAAATCGCCGATGGTCATGCATCCGCGGCGGATGCGACGGCAATGTTGAGATAGCCGTCGATTTCGCCGCGCTGGCCGGGATAAAGCACCGTGGTCGAAGTCTTCTCCTCGATGACCGCGGGTCCGTCGACGACCGCGCCTGCTGCAAGCGCGGAGCGGCGGAACACCGGCACCTCGGTTGCGTCGGTTGAATTGAAGTAAGCCGTGCGCGTCTCGTGCGGTATCGGCGGGTGCGAATGTCCGGGCACCGCGACCGCGCCGAACTGCGGCTTCGGAATCGCTCCGACCGCGGTGACTTGAAAGTTGACGATCTCGACCGCCTCGGATTCCGCCATGTGCCCGTAACGACGGCGGTGCGCCTCGTGGAAGCGTTTTCCGAGCGCAACCAGATCGGCTTCACCGTTCAGACCGGCGACCGGAACGCTGACTTCGTAAGACTGCCCGCGGTAGCGCATGCCGGCGCTGCGCAATGTCGTCAGCTGCTCGCGCGCAAATTGTTCCTGCATCAAATCCGCCAAGGCGGACTCCTCCATGCGAGCGAAAATTAATTCCAGCTCGGCGGGCTTCGCCGCGTCGAGCCGCGTGATGCGGGTGAAGCTTCGGGTCTGGTGCACGTCGGTGACCAGCATGCCGAAAGCGCTGAACGTGCCGGGGTCGCGCGGGATGAGGATACGGCCGATGCCGAGCTCAGCGATGATGCGGCCGGCGATGGTCGGCCCCATGCCGCCGAACGGCACCAGGGTGAACTCGCGCGGATCGTAGCCGCGCTCGATGGTGATGGTGCGCATCGCCATGGTGACGTTGGTGGCCAGCACGGTGAGGATGCCCAAGGCTGCTTCGACCGGTGTCAGCCCGAGCGGCGCCGCCGCTCGCGACGCTACCGCCTCGTGCGCTTTTGCGCTCGAAATCGGCATGGCGCCTTCGAGCAACGCGGTCCGGCTGAGATGGCCGAGCACGACCAACGCGTCGGTCAACGTCGGCTCGGTTCCGCCGCGGCCGTAGCAGGCGGGGCCCGGACTGGCGCCGGCGCTTTGCGGCCCGACTTTGAGGACGCCGAGATCGACAGAAGCGATGCTGCCGCCGCCGGCGCCGATGGTCTCGATATCGACGGTATGGGTGCGCAGCGGATGCCGCGCCACCGACACTTCCGATTTGAACAGCGGCCGGCCCGGTAGCACCGCCATGTCGGACGACGTTCCGCCGGTGTCGAAGGTGATGATGTTGTCGATGCCCTTGATGTCGCCCAAGTGGCGGCCGCCGATGACGCCCGCGACCGGGCCGGACATCACCGTCTCGATCGGCGTGGCCGCGAGCATGCGCGCGCTGGCGGCGCCGCCGTCGGACTTCATCATCAGCGCCCGCGAGCGCGGGAAGCGCCGCAGCGAAAGCTCTTCCAGCTCGCGCAGATAGCGCGATACCGGCGGCCCGATATAGGCATTGGCGACGGTCGAGGCGGTGCGCTCGTATTCACGCCATTCCGGATTGACCTGGTGCGACAGCGAGACATAGAGGTTCGGCGCAATGTCGCGGATGATTTTTGCTGCCGCTTGCTCGTGCGCCGGATTGGCATAGGCGAACAGAAAGCACACCGCGACGGCTTCGGCGCCTTGCGCGATCAGCTTGCGCGCGGCCGCGGCAACGTCGTCGGCATTGAGCGGCTCGATCACCTTGCCGGTGAAATCGAGGCGCTCGCGCACTTCGTGGATGCGGTCGCGGGTCAGCAGCATTTTGGGCGGCGGCGCGAAAATGTTGAACACCTCGTCGCCGCGCCATTGCCGGCCGATCTCGTAGACGTCGCGAAAGCCGCGCGTGGTGATCAGGCCGACGCGTGCGCCCTTGCCTTCGAGCATGGTGTTGAGCGCCGCGGTCGAGCCGTGCAGGATCAGCGACACCGCCTCGGCGCCGAACTCGGCGGCAAGATCGCGGGTGATCTCCTCCATCACCGCGGCGGGCTGCGTCGGGTTGGACGTGTATTTGCGCACGGCGACCAGCGCCGCCGCATCCTCGTCGAAGGCGGTGACGTCGGTAAAGGTGCCGCCGACGTCGATGCCGATACGCAATTTCATGAAGTTGCCTTCGCCCGCAACTTTGCGGTCGCGTCAGCGTCCACACTGAAGTCTTCCTTGAAGGCGACGCCGTAATCGTCGCGCGCCGCGTCGTGCGAGACATAGCCGCGCACCACGTCTTGGCGCACCAGTTCGGGCGCACGTTCGCGTGGGTCGCCCCAACCGCCGCCGCCGGCGAATTCCATCGACAGCACGTCGTCCTTCTTCAGCCGCAGGCCGGCGACTTTGGAGGTGAGCGGCCGCGCCGCTTCGCCGGTCGATTTGAGGGAAGCGGCCGAGACATGCGCCGGCTTGGCGCCGAAAATTCCCGGCGAAGAGAATTTGAAACGGTCGGTGCGCAGGTTGATGACGGATTCGTCGCCAAGGATGCGCCATTGCCGGCGCACGCCAAGGCCACCGCGGAAAGTGCCGGGCCCGCCAGAATCCTGAGCAAGCTCGTAGCGCTCGACCCGCACCGGAAACTCGCTCTCGACCGCTTCGACCGGCGTGTTCATGACGTTGACGACCAGCTCATCCATGGCGCTGACGCCGTCGCCGTCGGGCCGCGCGCCGGTGCCGCCGCTGAGGATTTCATACTGCGAATACCAGCGGCCGGTTTGCGGATGCCGCCCGGCGCTGGAGATCGAGCCGCCCGCGGCGCTGCCCGGCGCCGGCACCCGGCCGGGCACGGCGCGCGCCAGCGCGCGGATCGCGACCGAGGTCGTGACTTGGCTCGGGCGCACATACATGTTCACCGGCGCCGGGAAGCGCGGATTGAGCAGCGAGCCTTCCGGCGGATAGGACACCTGCACCGGCCGCGACAGGCCGTCGTTCACCGGCAGGTTCGGGATGAACACCATCTTGACCAGGCACTGGATGAAGTTCTTCGACACGCAGGGCCGCAAGTTGATCGGCCCGCGCGCCTGCGCATCGCTGTCGAGGATAAAGTGCAGCGTGTCGCCTCTGACTTCGAGCGTCGCCGAGATCCGGTAGGATTTGTTTAAATCGATGCCATCGTCGTCGAGATAATCGGTCTCGGGCCCGTATAGCCCGTCGGGCACTTTGGCGATCTCCTTGCGCAATTCGGTTTCGCAAATATCCATCCAGCTCTGCCAGCAGGCGAGCACTTTGTCGGTGCCGTATTTGCCGAACAACTCGGCGAAACGGGTGACGCCATATGTATTGGTGTTCACCTGCGCGGTGATGTCGCCCCAGGTGACTTCCGGCGTGCGGGTATTGGCGCAGATCACCCGCTCGATATCGGTGAGCAACTGACCGCGCCGCAGAATCCGCAGCGGCGGAATCAGCAGGCCCTCTTGGAAAAGATCGGTGGCGTCGCCCGCATTGGTGCCCGGCACCTTGCCGCCGAGATCGGGCTTGTGCGCGGTATTGCCGATATAGCCGACGAGGCGGCCGTCGAAAAACATCGGCGTGATGATGCACACGTCGGTCGAATGGTTCTGGCAGGCCTGATAGGGGTGATTGACGATAAAGGCGTCGCCCGGCGCGGCGTCGGGAAAACGGCGGCGGATTTCGTTGACCTGGGCGGCGAGCGGCCCGATATGCAGCGGCTGCGGAATGCCCTGCGCCACCATGCGGCCCTGCGCGTCGAAGATCGCGAAGGTGAAATCCTGGCTTTCCTTGATGATGGTGGAATAGCCGGTGCGCAGCATGTTGAGCGTCAGCTCGCGCGCGATCTGCAGGGTCGACTGGTAGATGACTTCAAGATCGATGGCGTTCATTGCTTTACGGGATAGGCCTTCGCCATCTGCTCAAAGTACCCGTCCTTCTTCAGGCCTTCGACGATGCTCAAGTCGACATAGTCGTTGACGTTCTTGCTGCCGACCTCAAGGCCGATGGCCTGAAGCTGGGCGATCACGTTGTCGGCGCCGGCTATGGACGGCGCGGCGGCGAGCGGCATCAGCCGCTTGAAGTCGTTATAGGTGGCGTCGATCACCGTCGGATCGCTGGTCTTGTACTTTTGCGCGATCAGCGCCTTGGCTTTTTCCACGTCGGATAGCGCCAGATAGGCGCCGGCGATATAGGCGCGCACGAAATGCGTCAGCGCGTCGCGGTGCTCTTTCAGATAGCCGTTGGTGACGACGACTCCATCAAAGATCCACGGCGTGTTGGCGGCGGCGAGATCGAGCAGCGGGACAAAACCTTTTTCCTTCGCCGCGGTGATGGTGGGTTCGAGCAGCGGCGCGGCGTCGATGCGGCCGGCAAGGAGCGCACCGAAGCGCTGCGATGAGCCTCCGATCTGCGACACGGTGACGTCGTCGCGCTTGAGGCCAAGCCGCTGCAGCGCGATGCTCACGGCGACGTCGGTCTCCGAGCCGAAAGTGCTGATGCCGATGGTTTTGCCCTTGAGGTCCGACGCGGTCTTGATCGCCGGCGAGGTGAAGATCGTGATCGGGATGGTGTTGGCGGTCGAGGTGACGAGCCGCAGGTCGGCGCCCTGCTTGTTGGCCTGCACCACGGGCGCTAAGCCGACATGCATGGCCTGGATTTCGCCGGACAACAGCACCTGCACGCCGCGGCTGCCGCCTTCCATGCTGATGGATTCGACTTTCAGCCCTTCCTTGGCGTCGAGCCCAGCCGCTTGCGCCATCCACACCGGGAAGATGGTCACGACCGGCGCGGATATGCCGATCTTGAATGGGGCGAGGTCGTCGGCGCGCGCGGGAAACGCCGCGAGCAGCGCCATCAATGCGAGCCAACAGAGCCTGCGCCCGTATCCGTTCGGCATGGCGTTTTCCCTCACCGTCATCGTCGCAAGCTGAAGCGCAGTATGGATGCCCGGGTCAAGCCCGGGCATGACGACTAAGAGTTGTTAGCCGCCGGCTTTCCCTTCACGTCCTCATCGATCAACCCCCAGATGCGATCTTCGAGCGCATGGAATCGCGCCTGGCGCTTTACGCCGATCGGCCGCGGCCGCTCGATGTCGACCGCGATGCTGTCCTTAACCTTGCCGGGGCGCCCCGAGAACACAATGACGCGGTCGGCGAGATAGATCGCCTCGTCGATCTGGTGGGTGATGAACAGAACGGTCTTTTGCGCCTTGGCCCAGATGCGGGTGAGCTCTTCCTGCATCAGTTCGCGGGTCTGCGCATCCAACGAAGCAAACGGCTCGTCCATTAGCAAGATTTTCGGATCGACCACGAGCGCGCGGGCCAGGTTCACCCGCTGCTGCATACCGCCGGAGAGTTCGTGCGGATAGTGATGCTCGAAGCCGGCAAGCCCGACCAGCCCGATGAGTCTTTCCGAGCGCGCGTCTGCCTCACGAGCGCCGACGCCGAGACACTCGAGACCATAGCGCACATTGCCGAGCACGGTGCGCCACGGCAGCAAGGAAGCATCCTGGAACACGACGGCGCGGTCCGGACCGGGCCGCGTCACCACCTCGCCGTCGACCAGGACGCGGCCGCTAGTTGCCGCGATCAGGCCATCGACGACGGACAGAAATGTCGTCTTGCCGCAGCCGGATGGGCCGACAATGGCAACGAACTCGCCGTCCATCACTTGCAGATTGACGCCGTCCAGCGCGACGAGCTGCGTATAGGTGCGCGGCTGCAAGTAGGCGAGCCGGATGTCTTGCGCTTCGAGTTTTGCGGTCATGCCGCAACCTGCGGGCGCCAGACGTCGACGCGGCGTTCGATACGGCGAATGAGCTCGACCAGCGCCACGCCGGCGGCGGCGATGGTCAGTACGCCGACGAATACCTTGTCGGTCTCGAAGCGCGAGCCGGCCTGGTTGATCATGGCGCCGATGCCGGCCGACGAGCCGTAGATTTCGCCGACCACGATGCCGATCATGCCGCGCCCGACGGCAAGCCGCGCGCCAGCCAGTAGGAACGGTATCGCGCTGGGCAGGATGATACTGCGGAACAGCAGCGCATCGCCGGCGGAAAAGCTTCGCGCGACGCGCACGAGCCGTGCGTCAACGGTGCGCACGGCGGCAAGCGCGCTGATGGCGATCGGCAAGACCGCGAGCAGCACGATGATCAGCACGCGGGAGGCAAGCCCGGTTCCGACCCAGAGGATCAGAAGCGGCAAGAATGCCACCTGCGGCGTCGCGTTCAGCGCGGCGAGGAACGGCTCGACCGCATAGTTGAAGCGGCGATACCAGCCGGCGGCGAGCCCGAGCGGAATGCCGATCGCGAACGCCAGCGCAACGCCGAGCGCGAATTCGAGGCTGCTCCAGCCGAGATCCTTCCAGATCGCGCCGGTGACAAAGAACATGTCGAACGCCACCCGCGCGATCCGCGTCGGCGATGAAATGAAGATCGGCTTGAGTTGGAATCGCGCCGCTTGCGCGCCGAGCAGCGGATGTAATAGCTCCGCCCACCAGCCGCGCTCAAAACCCTCCCAGAGAACGAGGAAGAGAACGACGCCGCCGGCGCCGAGGATGGCGCGTTCATGCGCCAGATAAAACTGCTTCACGTTGCCGCTCCCACGCTCGGCCGCCAGCGCTCGAACCGCCGTTCCAGCCGATCGAGCAGCGCGACGACCACGAGGCCAGTGGCCGTGAAGATCAGGACGCCAAAGAATAGGGTATCGGTCTGAAACATATTGCCGGCTTCGGCGATCATGTGGCCGAGGCCGGCGGTCGAGGCGTAGAGCTCGCCGACCACGACACCGAGCAGCGCGCGCCCGGCGGCGTATTTCAGGCCGGTGAAGATGTAGGGCACCGTGCCCGGCAGAATAATGCTGGCAAATATTTTTGTGCGCGACGCCGAAAAACTTCGCGCCATGGCGAGGAAGCGCGCCTCGTTGGTCTTCACGCCGGACAGCGCGCTGATGACGATGGGAATGACCGCGCCGAGAAACACCACCGCGACCTTCGACCAGATGCCGATGCCGAACCAGATGATGAGCAGCGGCAGCAAGGTCACGCGCGGCACAGCATTGAGGGTATCGACAAAGGGCGCGAGAATGTAAGACAGGCGCCGCGAGGTGCCCATCAAGAGCCCGAGAGGAACGCCAGTCACAATCGCGGCGACATAACCGAAGATGAACTCTCTGGCGCTGACCCTGACGTCGTTCCAGAAATCCGGAGCGGCCATCAATGCTGATCCGGCTTGCACGATGCGGGACGGCGAAGAAATGAATAGCGGATTGATTGCGCCAAAATCGGCGCACAATTCCCAGACGAGCAGGAACACCACGAGCGTGCCGCCACCGATCAGCAACCGTTCAAATTTCATCCCTTTACGATAAAGGCAAAAGCAATGGCCGTGAATGAGCGTTTCGATTTTTCCGGGCGTAGCGTCGTCATCACCGGCGGCGGCAAAGGCATCGGCAAGGTCTATGCCGAGGAATTCGCCAAGGTCGGCGCCCGCGTCGTCACCGCCGACATCGATGCCGTGGCGGCCGAGAACGTCGCCGCGGCACTACGGCAGGCGGGCTTCGAGGCGCTCGGTCTCGGCGTCGATATCGCGAGCGAAGACTCGACCAAAACCATGGTGCAGGCGACGCTCGATCGCTTCGGTGCGATCGACGTGCTGATCAACAATGCCTCGCTGATGAGCGTGCTGCCGCGCCGCTCGTGGCTGGAAATCCCGGTCGAGGAGTGGGACCGGGTGATGGCGGTCAATCTGCGCGGGATGTTCCTGTCCTGCCGTGCGGCGTTTCCGGCGATGAAGGCGCAACAGCGCGGCAAGATCGTCAACATCTCGTCGTCGCGGGTGTGGGAAGGCGCGCCGAACCGGCTGCACTACACCACGTCGAAAGCCGGCGTCATCGGCTTTACCCGCGCGCTGGCACGCGAAGTCGGCGAGTTCGGCATCACCGTCAACGCCCTCACTCCGGGCATGACGCAGAGCGAGACCCAGGTCGCGTCATCGTCCGGCAATTACCTCGCCACCCGCATCGCCGGCCGCGCCATCGAGCGGGTGCAGGTGCCCGCCGACCTGGTCGGCGCGGTGATGTTTCTGTCGTCGCCGGCTAGCGACTTCATGACCGGCCAGACCATCAACGTCGATGGCGGCAAGTCGATGCATTAGCCGTCATGCCCCGGCCATAGCCGTTCGAAGAACGGCGTCGCTTCGCTCGCCTATGTGCCGGGCATCCACGTCTTGGCGGCGCGGACCGAAGACGTGGATGGCCGGGTCAAGCCCGGCCATGACGCCACGCTGAAAACCGTGGCGTCACTTCAACCGCTTCGCCGCCTCTTCGATCAGGCTCAGATCGGAATGCGCTTTGACGTCGAAGCTCGCTTTGACGAAGCCCAAATCTTTCGTCATGTCGACGTTCTTCTGCAAGGCATCGAGATCGGGCCGCATGTCGGGGTTGCGATAATAGTCGGCTTTGGTGAACAGCCAGCCGAACCGCTCCGGCGGCTGCTTGGTGATCCGCGACGCGATCTGCGCGACCTCGTCGTGGTTCTTCGGATCGAGATACCAGCGCTCGATGCGCATGGAGTCTTCCATGAAATCGACGATGGCCGCGCGGTTGTTGTCGATGAACGGCTTGCGCATGGCCCACATGGCGAATTGCGACACGCCGATCGCGTCGGTGATGGAGAACAGCGGATGCGCAATCTTCTTCAGTTCGGGATCGAGCGCGAACGGCAGCACGGTCGGAATGATGTCGACTTTCTTTTCCGCCAGCATCGCCCGCATGGCCGGGAACGGCGCCTCGACAATGGTGTAGTCGCGGTTGGCCTCCAGGCCGTGCTTGCGCAGCATCGCGCGTAGCGCGACGTCGACGCCGCTGCCGGCGGCGTTGGTGGCGATCACTTTGCCCTTGAGGTCCTCGACTTTCTGGATCGGACCGTCGGTGAGGATCTGGAAATCGTCGGCGCGATAGCCCGCGGCGCCGTCCTGGAACTCGTCGGCAACGACGCGCAGGTCATCCATCCCGGCGTTCTCGATCGCGATCGGCAAGGTCGAATAGGCGAGGTCGCCGATTTCCAGCTCGTTATTGGCCAGTGCCGTGATCATCGGCGGCGTGCCGGCATAGCGGCTGCTTTCGAACACGTAGGATTGGCCGAAGTGAACGGCGAGATCTTTTTTCTCCAGCCAGATCGAGGCCCAGTTGGCCACCGGCGCCACCCAGGAGCCACGGATTTTCAGTGGCTCCGCTTGGGCGGTGGAGACGGCACCGAGTGCCAAGACGCAGAAGGCGGCGCAGCCAAGTTTCGTAGTTTGCATTTTTCCTCCAGAAGACGTGGATGGCCGGGGCATAGGCGAGCGTAGCGACGCCGTTCTTCGAACTGCTATGCCGGGCCATGATGTCACGATGAAACCGCGGCGTTATTTCAGGCGCTTGCCTGCCTCTTCAACCATGCTGAGGTCGGAATAGGCTTTGACGTCGAAGCTCGCGCTGGCGTAGCCGAGCTCTTTGGTCATGTCGACGTTCTTCTGCAGCGCGCCGAGGTTCGGCAGCATCGCCGGATCGCGATATTGGTCGGTCTTGGTGAAGACCCAGCCGAAGCGTTCCGGCGGCGCTTTGACGAGACGGGCCGCGATCTGCACCGCTTCGTCGTGGTTCTTGGGGTCGAGGTACCAGTGCAGGATGCGCTGAGTGTCTTCCAGCCAATCGACCAGCGCAGCGCGGTTGTTGTCGATGAATGGCTTGCGCGCCTGAAAGCTGACGAATTCCGACACGCCGATGGCGTCCTTGGCGGTGAAGAGCGTGGTGCCGATCTTCGCCACTTCCGGATCGAGCGCGAACGGCAGGATACCCGGGATCAAATCGACCTTATGCTCGGCGAGCATCGCCTTCATGGCCGGGAACGGCGCCTCGATCACGGTGTAGTCGCGCTTGTTCTCAAGGCCGTGCTTGCGCAGCATCGCCTTCATGGCGATGTCGACGGCGCTGCCTTCGGCATTGGTGGCGACGACCTTGCCCTTGAGGTCCTCGACCTTCTTGATCGGACCGTCCTTGAGCACGTCGTAGCGGACCGACCAGTGATCGTCGACGCCGTCCTGGAAGTCGTCGGCGATGATGCGGATGTCGTCCATGCCGGCGTTTTTGATCGCGATCGGCAGCGTCGAATAGGCGAGATCGCCGATCTCTACCTCGTTGTTGGCGATCGCCGTCACCATCGGCGGTGTGCCGGCAAAGTGAACCGGCTCGAAGATGTAGGACTGGCCGAAATGCTGGGCGAGGTCCTTCTTATCGAGCCAGATCGAGATCCAGTTCGCTACCGGCGCCACCCAGGCGACGCGGATTCTCACTGGTTCGGCGTTGGCGCCAGCGGCGCCGAACGCCAGCAGGGCCAGGCTCAACAGCCCGATTTTTGCACGCATAATCTCCTCCCAGAGTTCCCGCATAGTGGGCGCAAAGGCCGATGCGGCGCAAGGCTACGGCTTGCCGCAGCAAGGCCGGTTGCCGGCCGCGACTCTTGGGTGCAAGGTTTGGGTGCAAGGTTTGGGTGCAAGGTTTGGGTGCAAGGTTTGGGTGCAAGGTTTGGGTGCAAGCTCTGAGTGCAACCTGATGAGGAGCGCCGGAAAACGGGCCATCGAGGCATGACGCACGACCCGCTTTACGACTCCATCGCCGAGACCGCGTCGAGCGACGATCCGTCGCTGCATCGCGTGCTCATCGTCGGCGGCGGCGCCGGTGGCCTGCGCCTGACCTCGCTGCTCGGCGCCACCCTCGGCCGCAAGCGCAAGGCATCGATCACGCTGCTGGACAAGTCGCGCATCCATGTCTGGAAGCCGCTGCTGCACGAAGTGGCGTCGGGCACGATGGACAGCGAGACGGATTCGCTGGAGCTGATCGCTCACGCACGGCTGCGCCACTATCGCTACCGCATCGGCGCGATGATCGGGCTCAATCGCGCCAAGCGGCAGATCTATGTCGCGCCGAGCGTCGACGAAGAGGGCCAAACCGTCATTCCGCCGCGTGTGCTCGGTTACGATACGCTCGTCATCGCCGTCGGCAGCATGTCGAATGATTTCGGCACGCCCGGCGTCAATGAATACGCCATCACCCTGGACACGCTCGATCAGGCGTCGCGCTTCAATCGCCGCATGATCAACGCGTGCCTGCGCGCCAATGCGCAATACGAGCCGCTGCGGCCCGGGCAGTTGCACGTCGCCATCGTCGGCGCCGGCGCCACCGGCGTCGAGCTTGCGGCCGAACTGCACAAAACCATGCGCGACGTCGTGTCTTACAATCTCGACCGCATCAATCCCGAGATGCATATCAAGATCGAGCTGATCGAAGCGGCGCCGCGCATCTTGCCGGCGCTGCCCGAAGATATCGCCACTGCGACCGCAGAAGTGCTGCGCCAGCTCGGCGTCAATATCCGCACCGGCACCCGCGTCATGGAAGTCCGCGCCGGTGAGGTGGTGCTGGCATCGGGCGAAGTCGTGCCGGCCGAGTTGATTGTTTGGGCGGCCGGCATCAAGGCGCCGGATTTTTTGCACGAGATCGACGGACTCGAAACCGACAGGATCAATCGCCTGGTGGTGCGGCCGACCTTGCAGACCACCCGCGACGACGATGTGTTCGCTATCGGTGATTGCGCCTCTGTCACTTTGCCGGGAGAGACGGAGCCGCTGCCGCCGCGGGCGCAGGTCGCGCATCAGCAGGCCAATTTCATGGTCAAGGCGATCAAGGCGCGGTTGCACGGCGCGCCGCTGCCGCAATTCAAGTATCGCGATTTCGGCTCGCTGGTGGCGCTCGCCGATTACCGGACGCTCGGCGTGCTGTTTCACAATGTAAAGCTGCAGGGATTGCTCGCCCGGCTGTCCTATCTGTCGCTGCACAAGCGGCATCTGCAAGCGCTGCACGGCAGCTTCAAGGTCGCGCTCGATACGCTGGTCAATGCCATCACCCGCCGCACCGAGCCGCGGATCAAGCTGCATTAGGCCTTGCGATCGATCAACTGCGCTCCTCCGTCTCCTGGTGCCACGCCAACAGCCGGCGACGGAGCAGCGCCATGGCCTTGATCAGCACATAGCCGACGATGGCGATCTCCACGATGCCGGCGAAGACGCCGCGCGAGTCGGCAAAGCGCGAAGCGCTCATCATGGCGCCGCCGAGGCCGTAGCCGCCCATCGCCATCTCGGCGACGATGGCGACAATGAGCGAGATCGGCAGTGCCACCTGCAGGCCAGTGAGGATTTGCGGCAGTGCCGCCGGCAGCACGATCTGCCACATCAATTGGCGCTCGTTGGCGCCCATGTTGCGCGCCGACCACAGCAGCTCTTTCTCCACGCTGGCGATGCCGCCGAGCGTCGCCGTCACCACCGGAAAAATCGCGTCGAACACCACGATGGAGATTTTCGACACGTCATAGAGGCCGAGCCACAGCATGATGACCGGCAGGAACGCGATCTTGGGCATCGGAAAGCCGACCGAGATGATCGGATCGAAGAACCAGTGCACCCACCTGATGCGCGACATCGCGGCGCCGAGTGCAATGCCGCCGACCGTGGCGATGCAAAAGCCGGTCATGGCGCGATAGAGCGTGAGCCCGAGATTGATCCACAGATCGCCGCCGACCGCGTCGCTATAGATGCGCGCGACCACGGCGGAAAACGGAGGCAACATGAACGGCGTCACCTTGCCGCTGCGCGCGAACAATTCCCAGGCGATCAGCAGCACCAGGACCGAAAAGATGCCGGCGCCGAGCCGGAACACGGCATCGAGGCCCTTGGCCCGGTCGTGCGCCAGATCGCCGGGCTCGGCCGCCAGCGCCGCCTGGTCTTCTACTCGCGCCATCGCAGCAACCATTGCATGAGAAGCTGATAGAGCCGGTCGGCGGCGAAGCCGAGGAAGGCGACCGTGAGCACGACCGCGTACATGCCTTCGTAGGAGCCGGTCGAGCCGAGATAGCCGATCAGGTAGCCAAAGCCCTTCTGCGACACGATCAACTCGGAGCTGACGAGAAGAATGAATGCCAAAGCGAGCGCGGTGCGGATGCCATTGAGCAGTTCCGGCAGCGCGCTCGGCATCACGACGTCCCACATCATGCGGATGGGGCTGGCGCCCATGCTGCGCGCCGACCAGACCAGCGCGTGATCGCTGCCGCGCGCGCCGTTATAGGCGCCGATGGTGACCGGG
>Ga0209010_1000298_pt1 | contig 16851 bp, 17 predicted proteins | sample BlaSpr_A8_OM1_O3_FD_187985 | JGI IMG/M metagenome (GOLD analysis project Ga0209010, IMG submission 187985) | Forest soil microbial communities from Thunder Bay, Ontario, Canada - Black Spruce, Ontario site 2_A8_OM1_O3 (SPAdes) (version 2) | ecosystem: Environmental > Terrestrial > Soil > Boreal...
CCCACTCCTAACTTCGCAGCCGTTGCATCGATCCATCGCGATGTTCCCTCAATCTCACAAAAATCCCCAATCGGAGTCTCGTCCACTACCACCTGCCCCTTCCCGTCCGTCCACTCCGCGCGAAACTTTTCATAGCGAAACGACGGAGCATATCCCAGCGCGCGCAGAATCAATTCCATCTTCTTCCCGTCGCCGACCGGAGTTTCCAGCTCAACCCGGCTGCTGTGTCGCTCCACTTTCTTTCCGCTCTTATGCGTCAGCGTCCACTCCGCCCCATACTCCCGCAGCCGCAGCAACTCGCGCCGCGTCCGTAACACCTCGCCGGGCAGGTCATAAAGCGTATTCATCTCATGCGTGCGGGGCGTCACTAAACGAAAACCCGCAGCCCGAAGCTCACGAGCGAGCCCCCGCAAGTCCGTCACCCGAAACTTGATTTCGATCTCCCAGTTGGACGCCATCGAAGCAGTTTAAAAGAGCGAAACAGATCAAAGCCGAAGGCAAATGGCCGACGACGAAGAACTAACGACCAACGACGGCTTATGAAAACGTCGGCAACTTCACCAGATCGTTCGCCGGCACACCCTCCGTCGGCTCCCCCGCCTTGCGCCATGCAGTCAATCCGCCGACGATCACAAACGTGTTGAATCCTTTTTCCCGCAATAATTGCGCCACCCGGGCGCTGGTCGCTTCGCGTGCTCAAGTACAGTAAAGATAAATATCTTTGTCCTTGGGCAGATTCTTGATCTCTTCATCCAGATTGTTCGGCTCAATGCGAATCGAATTCTTGATGCGCGCCGCTCCCGAGTCGTAGTAGCCGTGGCTGCGTACGTCGACGATCTGCACCTTGTTCGCGTCATCGGAAGCCAGGCGCGCCGCCAGTTCCTGCACCTGAATTCGGGGAACCAGCCGATCCAAACGATGCTTGCGATACTGAATGACCCGGTAGACTGCATACGCAACGATGGCCGCGAGCACCACGAATTCCATCGCCAGCCCCGCCTCGTGAAAGCCGCGCAAAATCGACGCCAGAAAATCCCGTGAGACATACCCCAGGACCATATACGTAAACGCGTAAAGCGTCGCCCCGGCAAAATCCAGCCGCAAAAACTGCCAGAAGCGCATCTTCATGCTGCCCGCCAGCGGCGCCGCCATGGTGTTTACGCCAGGGATAAACTTCGCAACCACCAGAGTCATCTTGCCGCGCTTGTAAAAAGATTCCGCCGACCGCAAGATGCAAGTCTCCGGATTGATGGAAACCCGGCAGAGAAATCCCAGAAGCGCCCAGCCCATATATCTCCCCAGCCAGAACTGACAGGTATCGCCCAGCAGCAACGCGGTAACCGCGACCAGCAGAACCAGCGGTCCCCACAGCGCATTCGATGCCACCGCCGCGCCCGCTGCGACCAGTGCGATTGCCGCCGGGAAGGGAAGTCCCACAGCTTCGGCAAACAACAAGACAAACGTCAGCGTATAGCCATGCCGCACCATGACCAGCAACATGTCTGTCATAGAGAGTGTTGGATCGGGAAAAACCGGAAACGGTTCAGTATAACCAAAGCCGGAAGCTGGCGCGGCAGGACGCGGCTCGGTTTCCGGGGCGTGGTCCAGACTAGAAAAGGGGCGGACTTTTCCGCCCCTTTCGCTGCCGTCAGACTGAACACTATTGGTTCATGGAACCGCTAGTCTTGGCCGCCGGTTTCAGCATCTTGACGCTCATCACGTGGATCTGGTCCTTGTCGGAATAAACATGGGCGCTAAGCTGTACGTGGTGCCCGTCATGAGCCTTCAGTTCGTCTGGGTTCATCACGTCCCAGCTCTTGCCGTCCTTGTCGCTGACGAACGTGACCTTGTCACCCTCGGTTTTAACTGTGCCCTTGAGATTCATCAGCGGAGCTTTGGCCGCGGCCTGATCCGAAGGCGTCGGTGACATGGTGTCTTGCGCAAGAGCGGTCATTCCGATAGCGAATGTCAAAATCAGTAAAGCTGTCATCAGATGTTTCATAAAACGCTCCTCTAAGTTTGATTTGGTCGGTCACCGCGTACGCAGATCGACCGGCGGTGCTTCTTAAACGGGGTTGTCGTGGTTAACGTAGGCTCGCTTTGCTGCCGCTCACGGCCCTAATCATATTCCTCCGCTTCGGGCTGGGAGCCAGCAACATTGCGACGAGCGATCCAATCCCCAAGCCCGCCATCAGAAATGTAATGGCAGTCGGCAAATCGTATTGTCCGCGGCTAAAGATGAGCTCCATTGATAAATCCTCCTCCGTGACGCCTATAGTGTGACGCGAAAACAAGCTCCGCGCCCTGGCATTCAGCTTTTTCAATCTGTCGACACCGTTTCGATGCCGGTCACGTGAATCGTGTTGCTGTTCATGTCCAGCGTGCCAGTTACTTTTACCTCCTTGCCCATATAGACCTTCACCTTGGAAGCATCGTCGATCCTGTAGGTGGTTTTCGTGACCGGATCCATCAGAACGATTCTTCCACTCTGCTTCACGATTTTGCCGGTGAATGCTTTCGCGTCCTGCGTCTTCGTTTCCTCGCCGGCTGCCGGCATTTGCGGCTCATTCTGCTGCGCGGTGGCTGCCGGATCGGTCGCACTCCCGGCTGTTGGTTCCTGCGGCGTCGCAGACGGAGTTTGCGCCGCGTCCTGCGCGCTGACAGGCGACTGCTGTTGCGGCGGAGCTGTTGCTGCCGGATCTTGCGAGCCCGGTTCTTGCGCATGGGCTGGTGCGCCCAATGCCACGCCAGCGGCTACCACCGCGGCCGCCAAGAAAACTCGGCAAAGAAATGCTTTCATAGGATCCTCCTAAAGCTTGTGTGCCTCATCGCAACCAATCCTCGCTGCAAGAGCCTAGCCAATTCAGTTGAGGCTTGTATTCGTTATGGTTGGCAGGAATCGTCCAAATCAGACCGTGCTGGTAAGAGTGCAAGCTTGCCATCTTCGTCGCATTTGTTGCATGGCGTCTCCCCTACGGAATTCACCCTAGTTTCATGCCTGTGTCTTTTGCGTATGGTCAGTTTAAGCAACGGTCGCTACGGCACCACATCGTCTTCATACACAATCCAAACGGAGTTCATCATGACCACCCCCGCCGCCTACGGAATCTACCCGCCTTCCGCCGCTTTGAACGACATCGTTCACACCCTCAACCATGCGGGTTTCGTAAACGAAGACATTTGCATGATGCTTTCTCCATCGCACCCAATTGCGGGAATGGTTCGTGAGGCCGGTTTTCACGACTCCGATCGTCAAACGGATTCTGTCGCCGCGAAACTCATCGGCTGGCTCTCCGAATTCGGCGCCGTGATGATTCCCACGGTCGGTTTCTTCATCCGTTCGCAGAATTTCTTCCGCGCGCTGGTGTGCTCTGACGATGCTCAGGGACTCTGCGGCGAGTCCACTACGCTCGGCGGCCTCGGCTTCAACGCCACCGACGCATTCCGCTTCGAAGAGCAGTTGCGCCACACTGGGGTTCTTATTTACGTTGCCTGCCCGGAAGGCTCCAAAATGGGCTCGGCGATGGAATTGCTCCGTAGCACTGGCGCGCGTGAAGCCGCCACCTTGGCGACCGAAGAGTTCGAAGTAGCGGTAGCGTAGACGCGCTTAGGCAAACTGCTTGAAGGTGGAAGGAAGTTTTTACGTGTTGCGAAGCGGTTCAATGCAGATGCTAGTTTGAAGCATCGTTCTGCGAATTTTCCAGGTCGCGCTTCTTGCCATAGCGAAACGCGAACCCCACTCCAAAACTCATAATCCCCAGCGGCGGCAGCAGCAAGACAATAATCGCGCGATTCAAAGTTTTCTGCGCATCTTTCGGCGTGGCCCTCGCCGTGGCGTAGCACATGGCGCACGATTGCCCAAACGCTGGCGCAGTCCAAAGTGCGCCCAGCAACAATACAACCGCCAGTCGCTTTGTCGTTAGCCGCCGCATGCTTACTTCACTCCTAACCGCAGAATCCGCCCCGCATCCGGGAAAAAGAAAAAGTACATGATAAAAAAACACGCGACCACGGAGATCATCAGCATCCAGCGCATGATCGCTTTTTCAAACTTCAGATGCATGAAGTACCCAATGATCAGCGCCGACTTGACCACCGACAAGACCAGCAGAACTTCCAGCATCACGACCGGCTGAAAGACCTGCCGGTAAGCGAGTATCACCTCAGCCGCCGTTAAAACCAGCAACCCGCCCCAAACCCAAAAATAAGTAATCTTGTGGTCCTCATGCGCCGCTACATCGTGCATGTATCACACCTCATAGCCAAGATGGCTGAATACCGATTGCTAAGTGCTCAAAGCTCACTGCTCGCCGCTCACAGCTGCCCCTAAATCTTCGTCGACATCAAATACACCAGCGGGAAAATGAACATCCACACCAGATCCACAAAATGCCAGTACAGCCCGGAGACTTCCACGTCGTGCGCGTCATAATCTTTCGGCTTCAGGAACAAAATCACAGCCGATACGATCAACCCAATTCCCAACACGTGAATGCCATAGTGAAAAACATTGTTCGCGGGAATCAGGAAATACCCACCAATCCACAAAACTGCGAGCACGGGCAAAAACCACTTGCGGAATGCGATCACGCCCAGATAAATCACGCCGATCGTTACGTGCAGCATGTGCATCCCGGTCAGCGTAAAGAACGTCCCGCCAAATTGCGGCACCGACGGCGCCCACGGATTGCCGAACGGCGTCATGCCCTTGTCGATCAAGTGGGTCCACTCGAGACCGTGCAGCACGGCAAACGCAGTGCCAAAGAGCATGGTGCCCAGCAGCCAATTGCGCGTCCACGCCTTGTCGCCCCGTTGCGCCGCAAACACCGCCAGCACCATGGTCAATGAACTCGACAGCAGGCACGCGGTCATGATCGTGGCGTTGGTGATGCTCTCAACCGCGAACGGAGTCGGCCACGCCGGGTTGGAAATTCGGTTGTAGCTGAAGGCAAACAGTAACGCCCCAAACGTCAGTGAGTCCGAGGCCAGAAACAGCCACATCCCCACCTTCTTCGAATAGGCCCCGAAAAATGGAGCCTCAAATTCCCCGGGAAGTCCGTGCTGCACCGAACCAGCCGTGCCGTGCGTCAGCGTGGCGTCCGCCATTCCTCAAGCCCCCCTTATCGACCAAACTCTATCGAGCGAACCCTAACAGCGCAAAAACGTAGAGCCAAAGCAAAGCCATGAAATGCCAATACCAAGCCGTAATATCGACCATGATGCGCCGCGCCTCAATCGGCTTGCGCGAACGCCAGGCCAGCACTGACCACAACAGCGCGGCCATTCCGCCAGCCAGATGCACCGCATGCGTCGCGGTCAGCAGATAAACGAACGAACTGCTGGGATTCGTATCCACGTAAAATCCTCGCCTGCGCAGTTCGCCCCACGCCATCCACTGTCCCGCAAAAAATCCAAAGCCCAGCACCGCGCTGATCCAAAGCCACGGGAACCTTCGTTCGTTGCCCAACGAGACCCCGGGAATCGACTTGATCGGCGCCAGTGCAGCCTGTCGCGTAATGTCCCGGCGCGCACCTTCCATGGTCAAACTGCTTAGCAACAATAAAAACGTATTGATCCCCAGCAGCAGCCATGGCAGTTGCACTGCGCCCCAATCGTGCACATACGTGTTCGAAGCGCCGTCGAACGTCGGCAATCCCTGGCGCACGATGTAAGCGCTGGTGAGCGAAATAAAAATCATGCTCACCGTCGCAATCGCACAGGACAATCCCAGCCGCGCGCGCCGCAAACGCGCGCCATAATTAGGCCCGCCGTTGCCGCCGCCATCGCCACCACCGCCCGAAGGCGGAACCGGCGGTTCGCCTCCGCGGCCCAATCCCTGAATCGGAGTACTTGGAGTGTAAGTTGCCATGCAGAAATTCTAATTGCCGTTGTTTACCCTGTGTACCTCTGTGCCTCAGTGTTAAAGATCTTGGCTTTAGATTTTCCTAATGCGCCGAAACGCCAACCGGATCGGTCTGCATCACGTAATCCTTCGCCGCCCCAGGTACTCCATATTCATAAGGCCCGTGGTAAACCACGGGCGTCACTCCCGCAAAATTGTCGTGCGGAGGCGGAGTCGCTGTCGTCCACTCCAAAGTCGTCGCTTCCCAAGGATTGTCGCTCGCCTTCGGCCCTCTGAACATGCTCCAGAAAAGATTGATCATAAAGATGAACTGCGCGCCAATGGTGATAATCGCCGCATAAGTCATGAACTGATGCAGCGGAATCAGCGTCGCCAGATACTTCACTTCGCGATAATCCGAATATCGCCTCGTCCCGCCCGCCATGCCCAGGTAATGCATCGGCATGAAAATCGCGTAAGTTCCCGCCAGCGTGAGGAAGAAGTGAATTCGCCCCCAGGTCTCATTCATCATCCGACCGAACATCTTGGGGAACCAGTAGTAAGTCGCGGCGAACATTCCGAAGATAGCCGCGACACCCATGATGAGATGAAAGTGACCTACAACGAAGTAAGTGTCATGTAACTGAATATCCAGCACCGGCTGCGCCAGGAACGGTCCACTTAGTCCACCGGACACAAACAACGAGACAAATCCGATGGCATAAAGCATCGGAGTCTGAAATCGAATCCGCGCCTTATACATCGTCCCCAGCCAGTTGAATGTCTTGATCGCGGAAGGCACCCCGATGCACATCGTCAAAATCGAAAACGTAAACGCGGAATAAGGGCTCATCCCGCTCATGAACATATGATGGCCCCACACCATGAAGCCGAAAAATCCAATCGCCAACATAGCGTAGACCATCGCCTTGTAACCGAAAATCGGCTTACGAGAGAACGTCGATAGAACCTGCGATGCCACGCCCATGCCCGGCAGAATCGCGATGTAAACTTCCGGATGCCCAAAGAACCAAAACAGATGCTGCCACAACAAAGGCGATCCGCCCTTATGGCCCATAATCTGTCCATTTACCACCACCAGCGGGACATAAAAGCTGGTCCCTATGTTGCGGTCCATCAGCAGCAAAATTCCCGCCGAAAGCAGCACACCAAAAGCCAGCAGTCCGAGAATTGCAGTGATAAACCACGACCAGACTGTCAGCGGCATGCGCATCAGCGTCATGCCCTTGGCCCGCAGATCGAGCGTCGTCGTAATAAAATTCAGCGCCCCCATCAGTGACGCGATACAGAAGATCGCAATGCTGGTGACCCACAAATCGGCGCCCAGCCCTTCCCCCGGTCCCGCCGATTGCACCGCGCTCAACGGCGGATATCCGGTCCACCCATGCAGCGGTGCGCCGCCGGTCACGAAGAACGCAGCCAGCATTACTATGAAGGCAACAAATGTTGTCCAGAACGACAACATATTCAACACCGGAAACGCCATGTCCGGCGCTCCGATCTGGATCGGAAGAAAGTAATTTCCGAATCCTCCCTGCGGCGCCGTCGTCAGCACAAAAAACACCATGATGGTGCCGTGCATGGTGAGCAGGCTCAAGTACGTCTCCGGTTTGATCTCCCCCATCAGGGGAATCACCGCCGAAGGCCACAGCAGGTGAATGCGCATGAGTAGCGACAGAAACATCCCCACCCACACCGCCGTCAGCGCCAGAAAGAAATATTGAATTCCAATGACTTTGTGATCGAGACTGAAAATATATTTTCGGATGAATCCCTGAGGAGCGTGCCCGTGCGGGTTTTCCATTGCGACCATTACTGTTTCTCCGCCTCCCTCGCGGCCAGCCACTTATCGAAATCTTCCTGGCTGACCACGTGTACCACCCCGTGCATCTTGTAATGCCCCAACCCGCACAACTCGGCGCAGAGAATTTCATACTCGCCGATTGCGGTGGGCTTAATGTGCATGTGAATGTTAAGTCCGGGCACCGCGTCCTGCTTGAAGCGCAGCGACGGAATAAAAAAGCTGTGAATCACATCCACCGCGCGCAGGCTCAAATCGACTTCCCGGTTTACCGGTAAATACATGGTACCCGTGACCACATCATCCTTCGCAGCCGCGTCGGAGCTACTCAACCCAATCGCCGCCTCGCCGCCGGCCGAGGGATCCATCAGCTTGGGACTCGTCGCTCCGTATTTTCCATCCGGCCCCGGATAGCGGAAATACCAGGCGAACTGCATGCCCGTAACTTCCACCTGCACCGAGTCGGCCGCCGGCGGATCCCACCTTTGACTCGCCCACACCGGTCCGCCCATCAGATTCAGCCCCACAAAAAGAATCGTGGTGAGCACGGTCCACATAATTTCGAGTCGATTATTGCCATGAGAATATTTCACCGGCGCCGCACCAGGATGGTCGCGATACTTCCATGCGAAGTAGCCCAGCGATAGCTGGGCGGCGAGAAAAACTACGCCCATGATGACAAAGGTGAGAGCGAATTGGTGGTCGATAAAGCCCGCAGCCTCAGCCGCTCCAACGGGCAACCACCAGGTCTTGGCGACAAAAAAATAAGTGCTGGCCAATGTAATCAGCCAGATCACGGCCATTAACGCGAGGCCCATTCCACAGCCCTCCTGGGCGCGAAAGAATTTCCCCACGGCGGATACTGCGCTTCACGGCGCGAGCATCAGTCGGCGGCGAGTGTAACACAGCCACACGTAGCCAACGCAAGCGAAGAAATGCGCCACGGATCAGACGGATCACACGGATCAGGATCGCACTAGTTTTATCCGTGAAAACCCGCGAAATCCGTGGCTAAGGTTTTTATTTCTCCGACCATACCGGCACCCTGCCCGGGGTCCACGGCGCTCCCGCCGCTTCCATATCTTTCTCCAGCTTGCTCAAGTCGGATTCCACCAACGCATGCAGCTTCGCCAATTGATCCGCGAACTCCGCAGCTGCAATGGTGTAATCGTCGATATGTGTCTGCGTCGGCTTGCTCAGCGAGAATCGCTCGCCTTCCATCACCGCGCTCACCCGGTCGTCAATCGACGCAGGCACATTCTCGTTGCGCCGTGCCAGCACCCTATCTCCCGTCAACGCCCGCTGAATCTCGCGGTCACGTTGTTGCAGCGAATCTGCAACCGCGCCTAAATCTTTCTCTGCCGCAGGCACTTCATGCAGCGCTTCGCGAATCGACTTCAACCGCGACTCCACTTCATCCGCCGAATGCTCCGCGCCCCACACCGCTCGATACAACCGCCCCACTTTCCGCCGGAACTCTTCTTGCGCCACGCGGTCGCCGGCATTCATCGCTGACGATCCCTCCGCCTCCACTTTGAACGACTGTGGAGCTGCAAGCTCTGTCACCGCGCCGTCGATTTTTTGAAATATGCGCACCGAATAATTTCCCGGCAGCACCAACTGTCCCATCGTCGCCGCTGAAGGGAAATCCTCCTCCTCCTCGTCGCCGTGCCCCTCGCGCAAAGTCGGCGCCGCATAACGCAAATCCCACGCCACTCGCTGAAAGCCGCTGTCCACGTTTCCATCCACGCGGCGAATCGGCGCTCCACTCTCGTCATAAATCAAAAAATATAATTCCGGCTTCGCCTCTTCCGCCTCCGCGCGGAATTCGTCGTTCGTGGGATACGGCAACGTCTGATTCTTTTTCGTTGCTTCCTTCTCCGCCTCCTGCCGCTTCTCTTTCTTCGTCTTTATCTTGTCTTTCAAGTACGCGGTAAACACCGCTCCATACGGCGGGTTCTCCGCCGTATAAAACGCATCCCCCTGGAATCCTTTCTTCGGGATGCCCAGCGGATGCCGCTCGATATAAAGCAACGAATCCTTCACCGGCAGCAGCATCGACGCCTTATCCATCGACTGCGTCGTCATCTGCCGCAGGGGCGCAATGTTATCCAGCACGTAAAATCCCCGCCCAAACGTAGCAATCACCAAATCGCTCTCGCGTGCCTGAACAACAATGTCGCGCACCGCAATCGTCGGCAGTCCACCCTTCAGTTTGATCCAGTGTGCGCCGCCATCCACCGTGAAAAATGCGCCAAATTCCGTCCCTGCAAACAAAAGATTCGCATTCACCGGATCTTCCGCAAATGCCAACACCGTCCCATCCCCCGGCAAATCTCCCGCAATCGAAGTCCACGTCTTGCCCGCATCCGCCGATTTCAATAAATACGGCTTGAAATCCTCATTCTTGTGATTGTCAAACGCCGCGTAGACCGTGTTCTCGTCATGCGACGAAGCCGCCAGCCGGCTCACATAAGTCATCTCCGGCACGCCCATGAAAGTTCCATACTTCGTCCACGAGGCTCCGCCGTCGCCCGTCACCTGGATCAATCCATCATCCGTGCCCACATAAATCAATCCTTCCTTCTTCGACGACTCCGACAGAGCCACAATATTTCCATAAAACGAAGTCGACGCATTCTTCGCCACTGCGTCCGGACCCCAAACCTTCCCCATCACCGGCAACTTATTGCGATCGATCTGCCGGGTCAAATCCCCGCTAATCGCCTTCCATGTATCGCCGCGGTCGTCGCTGCGAAACAGTTTGTTCGCCGCAAAATACAAACGCGTATGCGAGTGCGGACTAATAATGACCGGCGAATCCCAATTCCACCGCAGGGGAGGCTCGCCCTTGCCCTCCAGCGGCTGCAGCACCAACTCTTGCCCGGTCGCCTTGTCGTAACGCACCAGTACCCCGTACTGCGATTCCGAGTAGACGGTATTCGCATCCGCCGGATCGACCTGCGAATGAAATCCATCCCCGCCCGTCGTCACATACCAATCCGAATTCCTGATGCCGTTCACATCCCGCGTCCGCGCCGGCCCGCACCAGGAAAAATTATCCTGCGTCCCTCCGCACACGTTGTAGAAGGGAAGGGCATTATCGACAGCCACGTCATAAAACTGCACCGTCGGCAGATTCGCCTTGAACTCCCAACTCTTGGCATCGTCCCAGGTCTCATACATTCCGCCATCCGATCCCATCAGCCAATGCTTCGTATTTTCGGGATCGATCCAGATGGCGTGATTGTCGCCATGATGATTCACCTCATTCACTTTATGCAGCGTCTTGCCGCCGTCCAGAGATTCCCGCAACTGCACATTCATCACGAAAATTCGATCCACATTCTTTGGATCGGCCACCGGATGCGCGTAATACATCGCTCCCACATCAAACTCGTTGCGCTTCTCCCATGTCGCGCCCTTATCTTCCGACCGAAAAATCCCGCCCTTGCCATCCGCCGCCTCAATCGTCGCGTAAATCACATTCGGATCCGCCGGCGACACCGCCAGCCCAATCCTTCCCATATCCACCGAAGGCAGCCCCGACTTCAACTTATTCCACGTCGCTCCCGCATCCGTGGATTTATAAATCGCGCTTTCCGGCCCGCCATCGATCAGCGTAAAAACATGCCGCCGCCGCTGATATGCCGCCGCATAAATAATGTCCGGATTCGCCGGGTCCAGCGCCACATCCACCACTCCCGTGTTTTCGCTGATGGTGAGAACGGCCTTCCAGTTTTTCCCGCCATCGGCCGTCTTATATAAACCGCGATCCCCGCCCGCTCCCCACAGCGGACCCTCCGCCGCCACATACACCACCTTCGAATCCCGCGGATCGATCACCACCCGCCCAATGTGCTCCGACTTTTTCAGCCCCAGATTCTCCCAATTCTTTCCGCCATCATCCGACCGGTAAATTCCATCGCCATAATCCACACTGCGCTGCGAATTGCTCTCGCCCGTTCCCACCCACACCACCGACGCATCATTCGGATCGAGCGCCACCCACCCAATCGAGAACGATCCCTGATCGTCAAACACCGGAGTCCACGTCGTCCCGTCATTCACCGTCTTCCACACACCGCCCGACGCCACGCCCACGTAATACTCAAACTTATTCTTCGGATTCACCGCAATCGACATCACCCGCCCTGAAGCCACAGCCGGTCCAATGGACCGGAACTTGAAGCCAGAAAAAGTATCCGCCGTCATCCCGCCCTTCTTCTCTTCCGCCGGCGCAGGAGCCTTTTCCTCCTTCTTCAGCTCCTTCTTGGACTTGCTCTTGGGCGAAGAAGATGGAGCCGCCTCCGGTTTCTTGTCCGCGTCCTTGTCTTGAGCTGATAAGTTGAAGTGGAACAACGCGAAGAGAAGGGCAGCGACGAGCGCAACGAATTGCAGTTTTTTCAAGGAGAGTCTCCGCAACCAAGAATCCGAAACTGATATGTATATCAGGAATCAAAGCACTCGGCGCTCTTTGCGCTCTCGGCGATTAAAAATTTTTTTGCCTTATGGACCACCAACGCTCATCTTCGCCGTGCCGTCCCAGGGTAAAATCTCTCATGCCCGGCAAACCCCACGGCCACGAAACTCCCGACCATAAACCAACCAGGAACCAGTGTTTCGTCTGCGGCCCCGACAATCCCGACGGCATGCACCTGCAATTTACGCTCGACGAAGCGCGCAGCATCTTCCTTTGCCACTTCACACTCGACGCCCGCTACACCGGACCTCCCGGCCACTGCCACGGCGGCATCATCGCCAGCATCCTCGACGATGCCATGGGCAAGGTCAACAAGCTGCGCCGGGTGGTCGCCCTTACCAAAGAGATGACCATCGAATATCTCAGGCCCGTCCCGCTGCACCAACCGCTGCGCGTCGAAGGCCGCGAAATCGAAGTCCGCGGCCGCAGCCACATCAACGCCGCCGAAATCCTGAACGAACAAAACGAAGTCCTGGCCCGCAGCCGCGGCACCTTCATCGCCATCGATCCCGAAAAAATGTTCGCGAAATTCGTAGAGAAATAACTGTCAGCTCTCAGCCATCAAATTTCAGTCCAACCGCCATACCGAAACAAATCTGACTTACCCTATGCACCTCCGTGAAATTCCTGTGGCCCTCAGTGTTAACGATTTTTGGCGAGCTGATAGAAAGCCGACCGCTATTCCGCGAACCACAAATGCACTGTAAAATGAAAAGAGTTTAGCTGAGAGCTGACAGCCGAAAGCTGATAGCTGTCCCCCGGAGCCCACCCATGTCCCAGAACAACGGCAACGCCACTAGCCTTCGCCTCAAAACCGGTCTCGCCGAAATGCTCAAAGGCGGCGTAATTATGGACGTGACCAATGCTGAGCAGGCCGTCATCGCCGAGCAAGCCGGAGCCGTCGCCGTCATGGCGCTTGAGCGCGTGCCCGCGCAAATCCGCGCGGAAGGCGGTGTTGCGCGCATGGCCTCGCCCAAGAAAATCCGCGAGATCATGGCCGCTGTCTCCATCCCCGTGATGGCCAAGTGCCGCATCGGACATTTTGCGGAAGCGCAAATCCTGCAAGAACTCGGCGTCGACTACATCGACGAATCCGAAGTCCTCACCCCCGCCGACGAAGCTCACCACGTCGATAAGCACGCCTTCACCGTTCCCTTCGTCTGCGGCGCGCGCAATCTCGGCGAAGCCCTGCGCCGCATCGCCGAAGGCGCAGCCATGATCCGCACCAAGGGCGAAGCCGGCACCGGAGACGTCGTCCACGCCGTCAAGCACATCCGCCAAATCGTTCAGGAGATGCGCATCCTCACCGTCCTCGGCGAAGAAGAACTCTACGCCAAAGCTAAAGAGCACGGCGCGCCGTATGAACTGATAAAGATGGTGGCGAAAGCAGGAAAGCTGCCGGTGCCGAATTTCTCAGCCGGAGGAATCGCCACGCCAGCCGATGCGTCGTTGGTGATGCAACTAGGAGCCGAGGCGGTATTCGTAGGCTCAGGCATCTTCATGCAAGACAGCACCACCTTCGCCGACCCCGCCGAAGCCGCCAAGCGCGCAAAAGCCATCGTCCAGGCCGCCACCCACTACCAAGACCCCAAAGTATTGCTGGAAGTCAGCGAGGATTTGGTTGGGGCGATGAAAGGATTAGCTGTCGCGGGGATGGATGAGGGGCAGATGTTGCAAACCAGAGGGTGGTAGCGGCTAAAGATTAGCAATTTTGTCGATCATGCTGTCTTGAATCATCGGCGCAGGCGACTCCTCAATCTTTATCCCATACGACACAATACTCTTTACAAGGGCATCGCGAGTGGCGGCATCCAATATCGGATATTTGGCGTACGTGGGGAACGAGACCAAAGTTTCGTGTGATGACGCCATAGCTGGACCCTGGTAATGCCATGAGTAATTAGTAAAGGCGGATAGCGCCACTATTTCCGGGGCCTCTCGTGTCGGGACGTGATTTTGAGCCCATCGAAAAACTTCCTGCATCCATGGTTTTTGATATCGTGGCAATTCGGGAGTTGAGGGCCAGTTTACATCGATAAATATAGAGAAAGGGCGGTCTCCAGGATTTTGTCCACGAGCCCTCTCGTAAAGTTGCTCAATCCCGAAAGGATGGCTGGTAGAAAAAATCCCTTTGTTCCCCAGTACGCCGGGACGCCGGCGGTTCTTTGCCTCGACTGCTACGCGCTGCTTGCTGTGGCGGTGTAAGGCGTAGAACTCGCAATGTCGGTCTTTCTCGTCGGCCCACTCTATTTCAAATCCACTGCGAAGAAAAATTGAAGCAACTTGAATTTCGTACCTCGCTCCCTGAAACTCGGCGGCTGTGCGAAGCCGACGCATAAGACTGCTCGTCAAGTTCCCTGCAAGCTGCAAACGATAAAGATCATCGGCCAATGTCAGTAGAGCCTGAGCATCTCCTGTAGGTACCGTTGCGCAAATTGCATCGGGAGATACGCCTTTTGGGCGTACCTTGGTGCAATATCGGTACCAAGATCCCGACCACTGCATGACAATATGTCGCTCGGCTTCGGGTAGAGCGACTTGAGCTTTACGCCATTTGGGCCCAAAAGCAAACTTGATAGGATCGAGCAGAAAATCGACGTAGGTCTGGTGTTTTTTCTTGTAGTACAGCCGATTTCCGATAGCCCTAAAAGTGTAGTCTTGGTAATCGAGCTTGATTGGCATTGGACCGGAGAATGAGTTCGCCACAGCCTCTCTCCTGAATCGCCTTGCCATAGCTTGCACATCGGGCGGCGAATCCTCGATTCGCCAATCGCCATTGTCTGCCCCGAACAGCGGCGGGGGCGTTATTATCATCTTTGCTTCCATTCATAATTTCTAAGTGTACTTCCAGGTTGGCTAACGGGCTGCCCAGGTTTCGATCCTCCTTCCCATTTTGTGCGGCTTCTACCAAGTGTCGCAACGTCGGCGAGACACGGGCACCCGGCCGGTTTCACCAACGCCGAGATTTTAGCTGCCAGCCTTTCCCTCGAGGTCGTCGGGAGTCTGCTTTACCGCGGCACTTACGTGAACCGGATTCACATGCTCCTCTACCTCTCTAATTTTTCCGCTTTGCGAATCGACTTCCAGCGTGCGACGTTGGGTGCCGAAGTAGAAACCAACCACTACCAGTACGACATCTTTGAGTGATCCACTGCCGATTCCACCAAGTTCGGCAATTGAAAAAGCTGCGACTACCACAATGGCGATGATGGCCTGCACGTTCCAGTCAAAATGGCGGACTCCCGATCCCAACTGAATCCCAAGGCGTTGCAGCATCCAATCCACGATCATCAGAACAATCGCGAGTTGAAGCAACGGACGGGCAAACTGCCAGGCGCCTTTACCAATCTCGACTACAGAGGCCAGCAGGGCGCCGGGGGCTGCTTGATTCGGACTAATGGCTGCCCAAAATGCCGCGCCCACGTAGGTGAGGATCAAGAGAAAGAACAGGAACACCGACCATCGTACGAGGGACCGCAAAGGGTTCGGAGCTTTCTCCATGTTGGCACCTCCGTTGACAGATTGGTGCGGATTATCTCACAGCCCGATCCAGATTTGGCGGGTGGCCAAGGTCGATCCTGTTCCCAATGTTTCGTGGTGGCCCTCTTAGGTCTCGCAAAACCGGCGCAACATAGGGTACCCGGCGCTCCAGTCCACTGGCGCGCACACGGCTGCTTATTTCCTGTAACGCTGGCCTGTTCGAAGTCACTATTCTTTCAGTGACGGAAATTTTCTCCGTCTCTTCCGTCTCTTGGTATTCTTGCCGGCAACGGAATCATTGAGATCGACCGGAGGCCGACGGCAGACTGCACGCAGTATAGGGGGAACATGCAATTCGATGGGATCGGTAAAATTAAGAATCCGCTGGGCGCGCTAACCGGCGCCGACGACCCGCTCGCGAACATTAAGATTGGCGCGCTGGCCGATCTCACGGAGGCGGCCGCCAAAGTAGCGCTGGAACAGGCTCAGAAACTTCTGGCGCAAATCAATTTGTCGTTGCAGCTCCTACAGTCTGCGGGCTACGGCATCGCCAGCCTGGATATCGAATTGAGCCTTCCGCCGAAGGTCACTATGAAATTGGAAACGGGTCCCACAGTAAAAGAAGAAAAGCTGAACGAAATTTTGCGCGATCACGCCGGCCAGTCGGTAATCACGATGGTTGTAGGATCATTGATTCAGGCCAACAAGCTTCGAGGCTCGGTGACAGTGGAGACGCTCGAACTGGAAGGCGTCCAAATCATTCTAGCCACGACTCCAAACATTACCTTGCAATGGAAGGACAAGGGCAGGAACAAAAAATAATAAGACGGTCGCCGGATACGCTCAAGTAGACAGCACATGAATTTACGGGGATATCCAGAAGTAGATCCACTGATTCTAAACGACTTACAGGATGACCATCCCGTAAGTCGAATGAATCCAGTAATTTGTAGCTAAGTCATTTAGATGTCAGAATTTAGGCATATCTGCAACATGCAAGTCATTGATTCCAAATAATTTATGTGGAAATGGGGGGGGGTACACCCACCCCATATCTGAGATCGGAATCACTTCTTCAACCACCCTTGCATTTCCATCCAATCGGCGAAGCGGTCGACCCAATGGTCTGTGGGAATGCCGTGGGCGCGCGCGCCGAAGCCGTGGCCACCTTTTGCGTAGATGTGCATCTCGGCTGATTTGTGTGCGGCGGCCCACTTCTCGTAA
>Ga0209010_1000299_pt1 | contig 16737 bp, 17 predicted proteins | sample BlaSpr_A8_OM1_O3_FD_187985 | JGI IMG/M metagenome (GOLD analysis project Ga0209010, IMG submission 187985) | Forest soil microbial communities from Thunder Bay, Ontario, Canada - Black Spruce, Ontario site 2_A8_OM1_O3 (SPAdes) (version 2) | ecosystem: Environmental > Terrestrial > Soil > Boreal...
GAGCCGTAGGAGCCGGGCTGATTGACCAGCGTGGGAGAGGCTGGAGCAGGGCTTGGTTGATCTCGAGAGTGGCCGAAGCATTGGGAGCGAGGGTGACCGGATCGAGGGCGATCTCTTCACCCGAGGCGAGGCGCAGAACGGGCGTCACGGTCAGCGATTGGGAGGGGAGGTTGTTTTTGAGCTGAAGTTCGGTTTCCCAACCGGGATCAGAAGTCCAGAAGGGAGCGAACACTTCCTGCGGCTTGGCGGATGGTTTTACAGCGAATGCAGCGGAAACGGCTGTGATCGCGACGAGCGCGAGCAGAAAAATACTTCGGGGAGCTGGCATGCGTCCTCACAGATGGATTTGTCATTCCCTTGGCTCGGCCCATGTTCGTCACGCGGGTGGATACTAGCACGAAACTGGATTGCGGGGAAGAGATGCACTGATCGGCTACGACGAACGGAGACCATCCATTACTTCCGCTACAGTAAATGTGATGAGCGAACAGGATTTGGGGTCGAGCGCCGCGTTTTAGACGGTGTACTGCTGCTCACCGCTGGGGGTTGTGAACGTCTTATGTGCTGGGCTTATGCGCTGGACCATGAAGGTCTGCGAAGCGTGTGTCCGTTTCGGTAAATTTCCGATCTGCTAAAACTAACATTCACATTGAAGAAAGGCATCTCCCATGTTTAGAGAGAATTGGTCTAGAGAAACTTGGTTTCAAGCGGCTTTGCGAGGATTTTTGTTCTGCCTGGTGATGGCAGCCATGTCGGGTGTGAGCCCGGCGCAATCGTTTGTACTTGACCTGCCTTTGCCCAGCCAGAAGGCGGAGGTGACGCAGAGAGTTGGGATTACCGATATCACGATCCGCTATCACCGGCCGGAGGTGAACGATCGCAAGATTTGGGATGGGCTGGTTCCTTATGGCCAGGTTTGGCGCGCGGGGGCGAATGAGAATACGACCATCACGTTCAGCGATCCGGTGACGATCGAAGGCAAGCCGCTGGATAAGGGAACGTATGGGCTGCACATGATTCCCACCGCGGATGAGTGGACGATTATTTTTTCGAAGAACTATACGTCGTGGGGATCTTTTACCTACGACAAGGCGGAAGACGCGCTGCGCGTGGCCGTGAAGCCCCAGGCTGCGGACATGCACAACGCTCTGACGTATGACTTTGACCAGCTCAAGCCGGATTCGGCGGTGGTGGAACTGGAGTGGGAGAAGGTTGCGGTGCCGTTCAAAGTGTCGGTGAATGTGCATGACGTGGTCGAGGCTAGCTTGAAGAAGCAGTTGCGGAACCTTTCGCAATACACGTGGATGAGCTGGGATGATGCGGCGGATTATCTGCTGGCGGAAAAAGTCGCGCTGGACGATGCGCTGACTTATGCGAATAAATCTATAGAGAATGAAGACCGTTACGAAAACGAGATGAGCAAATCGAAGATTCTGGCGGCGCTCAATCGCAAAGACGAAGCGGCGACGGCGCAGAAAAAGGCGCTGGACCTGGCCAGCCCGTTGCAGGTCCACATGTTTGCTCGCGGATTGCAGGGAGAGAAGCGGAATGAAGAAGCGTTTACCATCTTCCGCGAGAACGCGAAGAAGCATCCTGACCAGTGGTTTGTGCATACGGGACTGGCGCGAATCTATTCGTCGGAGGGCAAGTTTGACGATGGCGCAAAGGAGATGAAGCTGGCCGAGGCGGCGGCTCCGGATAATCAGAAGAGTTATCTGAATGGGCTGGAAAAGCGGCTGGAGGCCAAGCAGGATATTAATCAGTAGGGCTTGGACGAGGTGGATTGCCGGGAGTGGGATGCGCATGGGCATGGGGTCGAGACTGGCTCTGTGTCTCGCGTTCTTCCGGAACGGACGATCCCAACTGGTCCATGGCCAAGTTCCGTGAGACGCCCCACTGCCTTGGGCTATTCGCCATTCGCTACGGGAAGTGCGCGGTCCAATGAGGAGCGCATGCGCGTGCGCTCCTTCTGTGCTGTAATAAACATCTAACTATTGTTGATGCCTTCAGCCATCACAACTCTGCGCCGCCGCGCCAAGGCCTTGCACCGCAATCTGCGGGGGGCTTCCATGACTGCGCGGGCGCTGGCTTCCACCGATCATCCGCTGCTGGCGCATATTATTCCGGTGCGCCGGTGCAATCTGGCTTGCACTTACTGCAACGAGTTTGACGATTTTTCGAAGCCCGTGCCGACCGAAGAGATGTTTCGTCGCATCGACAAACTGGGTGAGTTAGGCACGTCGGTAGTCACGATTTCCGGCGGCGAGCCGCTGCTGCATCCGGAGCTTGATGAGGTGATCCGGCGCATTCGGTCCAATGGCATGATTGCGGGGCTCATTACCAACGGCTATCTGCTGGTTGCGGATCGCATTCGGCGTTTGAATCGCGCCGGGCTGGAGTGGTTGCAGATTTCCATCGATAACGTGAATCCCGATGACGTTTCGAAAAAGAGTCTGAAAGTTTTGGACCGCAAGCTGGAGTTGCTGGCCGAACATGCCGACTTTCATGTGAATATCAATTCTGTCGTCGGAAGCGGAATCCGTTATCCACAGGATGCGTTGACTATTGGCAAGCGCGCGATTGCGCTGGGATTCAGTTCGACCATCGGCATCATTCATGACGGCAGCGGGCAGGTGCAGCCGCTGGGCGACGAAGAACGCCGTATTTATAACGAGATGAAGTCGTGGGAGAAGCGCAGCTTTACGCGCATCAACGCTTTTCAGGACAACATTGCGCAAGGCCTGCCCAACGAGTGGCGATGCCGCGCCGGTGCGAGATATCTCTATATTTGCGAAGACGGGCTGGTGCATTACTGCTCGCAGCAGCGCGGGTATCCGGGCGTGCCGCTGGCCAGTTATTCTCGCGACGACATTCGCCGCGAATTTCTTACGGAAAAAGGATGCGCGCCCAACTGCACGGTTTCGTGCGTGCATCAGGTTGCGGTAGTGGATTCATGGCGTGCGCCGCAGCATTCGGCGCAGACTCCGACCTCGGAGTTGATTCAGATCGGGTAGATTCTTTCACTGCCGACGTAGATCAAAAGCTTTATCTATCTGTGCCCCGAGGTTAAATTGTTATTGCCGGTCGGCGGCGATAACTATTTTTTCGGCTGCGCCGAAGGCGGCAGAATGTTGTTCAGCCGCAGGTACATGGCAGCCGCCGCGTAGTGGTCGGCCCAACTGCTGGCGATTGCCAGTGCTGCCATGGCGCGGGGAAACTGGCGTCCGCCGAAGAGTACGACGTTGTCGCCCAGTTTCGAATCGTCCATCTTGCCCAAGGCTTCGCCGCAGAAATCGAACGACGCTTTGGCCGCGGCGAGGAGCTTGTCTTTTCCATCCGTCTCTTTCGCTTCGTCGACTTTCGGGTCAGGCACATTCGCGGCTTTCGCGCAGAGAGAATTGTTCGAATTGGCGATATGCGCGACCAGGTGGGCGAAAGTCACTTGGTCGGTCGTCGGCTTGTAGTTGAACTTATCGGCGGGCATCGCGTCGATGGCGCCGATGGTGTTCTTCTGCGAGCGCGGCAGCAGGATTTTCAGTGAGGCGGTTACAGGATCTTTGACGGAAGCGGCTGGCACAGGAGACGGCGTTTGAGCTTGAACCAAAGCTGAGGCGAGGCAAGCGGATAGCAACAAGGCACTGCATACGAATTTCAAGGGAAGGCCTCCAAATTTATTTCGAACGATATCGGTCAAAAAATTTACTGCGTCGTCCCGCACTAAGGGTGAAGAACAGGCCGCATTCAATGCCTACTGCCTACGAAAATGCTGATCCCAACGAGGCCCCTATCAGCGTCAAGACCACCCACCAGCCGAAAACGATGGCGTAAGAGGTGCCCGCTTTGACTTTGCTCACGCAGGTGAAACCGATTGCGGTGAGGACCAGAGTCCAAATCATGAAAATATCAACCGCCGTCGCCACGCTGTAAAGAAACACGCCGTTGGCGGGACTCATGAAGTAGCCGGGATTGGTGGCCACGGGATTTTGGAACGAGAATGAATCCGGGCTCATGCCTGCGACCACGGAAAGCATCGCCAGCAGCGATTTCAGCATGAGCGGCAGAGCCGCGTAGATTACGATCGCCAGAGAAACTTTGAAAGAAACATCCGCGCCGGCGGCGAACCTGAATGTTGCATACATCACCGCGGCGATCATCAACCAGATTAGAAGAGTAATCGCCGGGAAGGCGTAGGAGATGATTGCCGTGAATTTCGCTCCGGCCACCATCCGGTCTTCGCGCTGATCGGGCGGAAGCTGTTCCAGGCGCTCTTGCTGTTTCGGTTGCGCCTGCATCTGGTTCTCCATGATTTTGCGGAAGCCGATCTTCTGGCCCGCGGTGTAAACAAATAGGGTGGAAACCACCACCATGAGCAAGAATGGCGCCCACCAGGCGGCGCTGCGGCGCAGGTCGGTGAATGTTTTTGAAGGCGCGATAAACGTATCGAGGATGCGCGCGCCTTGCGAGAGCGGAGCGGGTCCCGGCGTGGGCGCGGGCACAGAAACAGGTGGAAGCGGAGCGGCGGCCATGAAGCACCTCCTGGTAAAAACTTCGCGGCCATTCTAGTCGGCTAGCGGCTCGGAAACAAGTGCGTTCAGGCGTTGACGCCGCCACCAGCGTCGGATGCGACTGCTTCGTACGATGCGTCGACGCGGGGATTTCTGGGCCGGGAGCTGCGGCCAAAGAAGGCCTCTTTGGTCAGCTTGAAAATCGTATGGCGGTTTTGGGTTACCACTTTCAGCCAGGCGAGGCGGCCCATCATGGGGAAATAGATTCCGCGGAAACAGAGGCGGGCGAGAAAGATGTTGATGCGATAGCCGAGAGGCTGGTCGTCGAGCGAATCGACGGCCTGGGCTAGCGCCTCCGGGCTGTAGGCGTGGGCCCATCCATATTTCACTTCGGAGTGCGCTTCGTCGATGCTCATTTTGAGCGGCGTGTGCGCCATGGCGAAAGGGATGAATTCCTGCCAGTGTTTGGCGCGGGTGAGGCGGCCGGAGGCTTCCAGGCGCTTGTAGAGCGGGGTTGCGGGCAACGGGGTCAGCAGACCGAAGATGGGCAGTCCCGGCGGCCAGGTGCGGACTTGTTCGAGTGTGCGTTCGGCCACGCCGGTTGTGTCGTTATCCATGCCGAAAATGAACGACGTGATCGCGTAGACGTTACGCTGCGCCAGGCGCTCGAGCACCGCGGCGTATTCGCCGGGCTTATTGAATCCCTTGTTCACATCTTTGAGATTTGCGGGGTCGATGGATTCCATGCCGATGAAGATCCATTTGCCGCCGGAGGCGGCGATCAGGTCAACGAGTTCTTCGTCGCGCAGCAGGTTGGCGCTGATTTGAGCGACCCAGTGAACCTGGGCTTTGGCCGCGATGATGTCTTTGAGCAGCGACTTGGTGCGCTTGACGTTGATAGCGAAATTGTCGTCGATGAAGAAGACCGCCATCTGGCCTTTTTCTTTGCGGGCGCGGGCTTTCAGCAGCAACAGTTCGTTGACGACGCTCTCGTTCGAGCGGAAGCGGATGGAGTCGCCAAAGAATCCGGTTACGGTGCAGAATTCGCAGCCGTAGGGGCAGCCGCGTCCGCTTTCGACGGGAATGATACGAAACGTTCCCCAGCCTTCGCCAACTTTCTTGAGCAGCGGGTAAACGACCTTGGGCAGCAGATTGAACTGCTTCAAATCAATCTTGTCCCAGGGGATCACGGGATAGGGCTTGAGCGACGGCTTGCTGTCGTTTCCGGCTGCGTCGACCGGCGCGTAGATTTCTTTGAGTTCGCCGCGAGCCGCATCGTTGACGATCTGCGGCCAGGTTGCGTCGGCTTCGCCGAGAGCCACGGCATCGGCGTGGCGGGGCCCGCCATCGCGGCCCAGGGCTTCATCGGCCAGTTCCGTGACGTGTGGTCCGCCCATAACGACGGGTACTCCTGTGGCGCGAATCGCGTCTGCGATGCGGTAAGCCTTCGCGATCATGCGGGTCATGGCCCCGATGCCGACCAGACCGATATTCTGGTCGCGGACGTACTGGGCGATTTGCGCTTCGTCCATGGGCTGAGCGTTGCCGTCGATCAACAGAACTTCATGGCCGGGAGGAGTCAGAGCCTGGAGCAGGAACATCCACAGGTGGGGCATGAAGTTGCGAGTTACGCCATTGTCGGGGTTGTACAGAAGTATTCTCATGACAGCTCCTTGTGAAGTCGCGAGTCCTTCGAACAGGGCGGTCACGAGCGATGCGTGACTGGGCTTCTAAATTAAGTCAGGGAATTAAGGTGGCGCCGGCTTTCCCGTATCCGCTGCGGCGCAAATCGGTACTGTCGTGCAGTGTACGCTTTTTTGTGCGGTAACGGACGAAAAAGTGCCGGGCGTTTTGCGGGCACGAGCCAAACTGGAACCACTCTCCCGGTTTAAGATTGGCTCTATGACTGGTGTGACGCCTATATCGGTGACCACGCTGGCGCTGGAATTGGCCCCGGCAGTGCTGTTTGGCTGCGCGTCGGACGCGATCGGCAAAAGAGTGCGGCAATGGCCGGCTGCGTTGCGAATCGTGGCTCCGGCGGTGGCCGTTTTCCCTTATGCGCTCGCTTCCATGGCGCAGCACATCTTTGTTTGGAGATGGTTTGTTTTGTATGCGGGACTTCCCGTGGCCATCGCGTGGCTTCTGGAACATGCAGCCGAAACCGATCCTGAGAAGCGCGGCGATTGGAGGGACCTTTTCATTCTGCTGGTGCTGGGGCTGGCCGTTGATCTGCGGTGGTTCGAAGCGGCGTGGCCCGTGGGACAGCGTGCGCTGAATGAATTGCTGCTGGTGGATATTGGCTTGTATGGCTTTCTGGCGGTGCGGCAATTGGATGGCGTGGGATTTGATTTTCATTTGCAGTGGAGCGATTTGAAAACGGGCCTGCGCGAATTGTTATTTTTCACACCGATTGTTTTACTGCTGGGACTGGCGCTGGGATTTATTCATCCGCATACGAATGTGCCGGCATTGTGGAAGGCCGCTCTGACCTGGATCGGAATCTTCTTGTTTATTGCGGTGCCGGAAGAACTTTTTTTTCGCGGATGGCTGCAAAATTTTCTGGAGCGGCGTGTGGGGCGGCTGGCGGCGTTGGTTATCGCGTCGCTGCTGTTTGGGCTTTCGCATTTCAATAAACGTTCGGCGCATTTCAACTGGCGCTATGTATTGCTGGCCACGATTGCCGGGATTTTTTATGGGCGCGCGTGGCGGGAGCGGCGGCGAATTCCCGCCTCGGCCATTACCCACGCGTGCGTAGATTGGGTTTGGTCGTGGTGGTTTTGAAAACGCATAGTGAACTTCTGGGGAATGAATGCCGGGCGGGCTCGATATTTCGGGCAGCGCCTTGTTATTGATTTCTGGCCGCATCCGAGCCTAGACTTTCTTTTTTAGATCGAGTGCCACCTCCCGCTTGTCCGGCGGAAAATTCGAAGACGAGGTGAATTCGCATGAGCCTATTCTTTCGCTGGCTTGTGGTGCTGGCTGTTTCACTCTCCGCTGCAGCGGCGCAAAATCCGTCCGCGCCGCAACTGCAACCCCGGCCTCCGGAGCCTCCCGCGCAACCTTCCACCGGCGCCGACCGGCAGATCACGGTTGACGTGCAGGTGAGGGATAAATCTGGCGCGCCGGTTCGCGGATTGCAGAAGCAGGACTTCACAGTTCTGGACGACAAGCAGCCGAAAAATATTCTCTCGTTTCAGTCCGTGGACATCGGCGCGGGTACGGCAGCCGATCCGCCAGTGGAAACCGTTCTGGTGGTTGATGCCGTCAATACCGGTTTTCAGGCGGTCACCTTCGAGCGCGCGGAACTGAAGAAATTTCTGTTGCAGAATGACGGCAAGCTTGCGGTACCAACGTCGCTGGTGATTTTTACCGACACCGGAACCAAGATGCAGAACGGTTCCTCGCGCGATGGTAAGGCCCTGGCGGCGTTATACGACCAATACGAAACCGGCCTGCGCTCCATCGGCAGGTCTCAGGGTTTCTATGGCGCGACCGAGCGTTTTGATCTGTCGCTCAAAACGCTGGCTCAACTCGTGGCCTATGAGGGAAAACGTCCAGGCAGGAAACTGATCATCTGGTTCAGCCCCGGCTGGCCGTTGCTCTCCGGGCCCCGCATCGAACTTACCAATAAAGACGAGCAGCATTTTTTCGACTCCATCGTGACGACTTCCGGCGCGATGAGGCAGGCGCGTATCACTCTCTATGCCATTGACCCGTTGGGCATGGAGGATGCGGGCGGGTCTCGGACTTTTTACTATAAGGAATTCGTGAAGGGCGTGAGTTCCTACAAGCGGGCGCAACCCGGAGACCTGGCCTTACAGGTGCTTGCGGTGCAAAGCGGCGGGCTGGTCCTGAACTCGACCAACGATCTTGTCGCTTCTATCGCGGATTGCGCCTCGGATGCCAATGCTTTTTATGTTCTCACGCTCGACTCGGCGCGCGCAGACCACGCCGATGAATATCATGCGCTGGGCGTGACGGTCGACAAGCCCGGAGTTACGGCTCGAACGCGCACAGGCTATTACGCCCAACCCTAGATTGCCGCTGCTGTTCCCCGCTTCGTCGGGTATTCCGATTGTCTTCCTCAAGCGGACTTGATTACACCCCGGCGAGAATGCGCTTCTCCTGGATGGCATGGATGAGGCTGCTCTCCACGGTGGCCAAATCGGCGGCACTATCCACCACCAGATCGGCGTATCTCTTGCTCGGCAGCGCGTACTGCTGCAACGCCGGCAACACAGTTTTCTCGTATTGCCAGCGGATGAATTCCAGGGAGCGCTGACGTTCGGTGATGTCCCTGACTGTCCTGCGACGCAAACAGACCTCGTCCGGAGCTTGCAGATAGATCGACAGGTCGAAGAGGCCGCGAAGCTGCGCGAAATGTAAAGCCAGGATGCCTTCTACAATCAGCAGGGACTTGGGAGCCACATGTTCGCAACGGCCGCGGACACGCAAGTGCTCGGCAAAGTCGTAAATGGGGGAGTCAACGGTTTTGCCTGCGGCGTAGTCGCGGATGTGGCTCTCGAGCAGGTGCACGTCAATGGCGTGCGGTGCGTCATAGTTCAGTTTCGCTCGTTCCTCCAGAGGAAGATGGTTCATCTCAATGGAGTAGACCTCCAGGGAAAAAACCTGTCCGTCAAGACGGGAGGCCACGCGCTTGGCCACAGTCGACTTGCCGCTGCCGGAGGGCCCTGCCAGTCCAACGATGAAGACCTTCCCCTGAATCGGAGTAGTACTCATGCCAGCGCGTTCGATCGCGGAATCTCGTTTCCTGGCTCAGAATACTACCGAACCTGCGGCGCTGGTAAGCGGCTCGGAGAAGCCATTTGGGCTATATTCGCGCACCGCGTCCCGAAATGGCACTCAGGGAATTGGCTGCGTTGCGTGGTAACGCAAATATCCCAAGCCCACGCGCAAGTGATGGTGCAGCGCGTCCGGGACGCAGATCGCAAAGGCAAGGCCGAGCAATCCCTGGGCCAGCCCAAGCGCGTAAATGTTGCGATAGCGGCGGAACAGGGCGCAGGAAGCGACTCCCCACAACAGCGTGGCCGCGGTCAAGGCAAGATTGGGCAAGTGCGCCAACGCGAACAATACTCCTGCGAGCGTGACTGCGGACGCTTCGCCCGGAAGCAGGCGCAACAGCCGCGGCATGAAGTAATCCTGCAAAAGAAATTGCTGATAGCAAGTCCAGAGGACATACCCGGCGATGTGTTTGAAGTCGCCTTTATAAAGAGGGTGCAGCGTGCCGATTTTTTTCGCGATGACGACGCTGACAATGGTTAAGGCGCACGCTGCGGGAAGAATCCACAGCGAAGGGATCAGACCGCGCAGGCTTAGGCCGAGTTCCTCGGCTCCGGGATGTTGACCATCTTTCGCGGGATTGGGCTTCGAGCGGCCCAGCAATACCACGGCGAGCGTTCCGACCAATGCAATCGGCGAAAGAACGCGCTGCAAAGGCGTTGGAACCCAGAGAATAAGCACAATAAATCCGAAGCCGGCGATCAACTCAATCAGATCGCGGGCCGAACTATGCGTGGCGCGCGGCATTCAGAAAGTATGGCACAGGAGTTTTCCCGGAATTTCCGCGCTCGAATAAGTTTCGTCACTGGGCGGGCCCATTTCAGGCCGTCAATTCCGGGGTGGCTTCCAGCAGACTGCGCGTGTAGGCGTGCGCGGGACGCAGGGTGATCTGCTCGGCGTCGCCCACTTCGACGATCTTTCCGCGATACATCACGGCAATACGCGTCGAGAGATAGCGGACGACCGGCATGGAATGAGAAATAAACAAATAGGTCAGGCCAAAGTCGCGTTGCAATTGCGCCAGCAGGTTAACGATCTGCGCGCCGACGCTGACGTCGAGAGCGGAGACCGGTTCATCGCACACAATAAATTTTGGATGCAGCGCCAAGGCTCGGGCAATGCCGATGCGCTGCCGCTGTCCGCCGGAAAACTCGTGCGGGAAACGGCGCAGGATGGATTCATCGAGACCCACGGCGCGAAGAAGTTCGGCGACGCGGGCGCGGCGGGTATCTGCACTACTCCGGCCCCTAGTGGCTAAAGCCGTGGGTTTCGCAACTCTTGTAGCCCGACTAGAGTCATGCTCTTCCCGATCATCCGTCATCGCGCCATGAATGATCAGCGGCTCGGCGATGATGTCTTCCACCCGGTAGCGTGGATCGAGCGATGCGAACGGATCCTGGAAAATAATCTGCATGTCGCGCCGCAGTCGGCGCATTTCGCCACGGCCCGCGGCCAGCAAATCGCGGCCTTCGAAGCGGATACTTCCGGACGTAGGCTCAATCAGGCGCAGGATCAAGCGTCCCAGCGTGCTCTTGCCCGACCCGGATTCCCCAACCAGCCCAAGCGTCTCCCCGGCGTGGATATCGAGCGATACGTCATCGACGGCACGAATTCCGGATGTCTTTTTCCCGGCCATACCGCCAAATAAAGATTCGCTCTGTGGGAATATTTTGGTCAGGTTGCGAATTTCGAAGAGTGGCATCAACTATTCTTCCTTGAATAATCTCTTCATTCCCAGGCATTCCATATTCCGGAATATGGAATGCCTTAGCCGGCCGCAATCATCGGCACCGCCGCCAGCGCCGCCAGCATACCCACAAACCGCCAGCGGGTTAAATGTTCTTTCAAGAACATGCGGGCCAGCAGCACCGTAATCGCCGGATAAAGCGACGATAGCACGACGGCCTCATCCAGCCTTCCCGACTGACAGGCGCGAACGAACAGGACCGTGCCGAGGGAATCGATGCTCCCGGTCAACACGCCCCACAGTATTCCGGAAGTTGTGATGTCGCGAAAGGTGCGCTGCGCGATCACGATCAGCGCGGTCACCACCAGACCGCCGCTGCGCGTCAGCGTGGCAATCCAAAAAGCCGAGCCCTCGCCCGCCTTATGCACGCAAAGATAGAAACCCGCAAACCCAATGCCGGCAACAATCGCCAGCTCAATGCCTTCGGGCGTGGTTCCGTCTTCCGTCCGCGTAATTAACCACAGACCTACAACCGCCAAAGCGAAGCCGAGGATCGCAATTTTCCCCGGCAGGCCTTGCGTGAACATCGCCACCACCGCTGGAATGGCCGCGCTCAGAACCGCTGCTATCGGCGCGGTGAGTCCCATCCTGCTGGAAGACAGCGCACGATAGAAAATAGCCAACGAAGCGCCACCGGAAACTCCCCCAGCCACCGCCCAAAGTATGACGTGCGCCGAAGGCAGGGGAATCCGGCTGGCCGTCGCCAGCCCGCCTACCAGCACCAAGCCGCCCATGTTCACGATCGAGGTAAAGACGAAGGCGTTGGCGCGCCGCGTGGCGTATCCGCCAAGAAAATCGCTGGTGCCCCACAACATCACCGCGGACAGACTGAAGGCAACGGAACCGAATTGGTGAGATGCGAACACGCTCGACGAGCGTATCACGCGGCCTGCAAGAGACAACCCGATTGATCAATAGACGAGTCTCGCGCGATGGGATAGGCTGTTGTCGTTCGGGGAGAATTATCATGAAGATGTTCTGGATCGCCGCTCTGTGCCTCGTCTTCAGCGCAACCGGCCTTGCGCAAACCGCCGACACCGATCCCGCCACCGCCGACCAGGTGGAGCTTTTGTTGCGCACCATGCACTCGCACGACATGATCCAGAGAACCATGGAAGCGATGCTGAAGCCCATGGATCAGATGTTCCACGACCAGTTCCGAAAAGATGGCAAGAAAGTGCCCGCCGATTTCGAGCCGCGATTCACCAAAATGATGAACGACATGCTGACGAACATGCCCTGGGAGCAGATGACCCAGGCCACCGTGCCGGTGTATCAGAAACATTTCACCAACGGCGACATCAACAATTTGATCGCGTTCTATTCCACGCCGACCGGCCAGAAGTTTCTCCACGAGATGCCGGAAGTCACCGGAGAGGGCATGCAGGCGATGATGCCCATCATGCTCAAATATATGAGTGACGCTAAAGCGCGCATGCAGCAACAGATGAAAGACATGGAACAGAGTGCGCCCAAGGCCGACCAGGATCCGTCCGCGCAGCAATGAATATCTACCGCTCGACAGCAAGTTATTTTCGCCGGCACTCGGGGCTTCTGACTGTAAGCGCCGCCATCGCTGTCTGCGGATTTTTTTTTCCGATGGACGCGGTAAATCAGATTGCCGCGGGCCAGCCTCCTCCGTATTGGGCCTACGTCGTCAACCCGCCCGAGCCACCGGGCGCGTCAGCTAAACCGCCCGACAACACTTCCGTGCACGTTCCCGATAGCGCTGCCACGTTCACCGTCGCCCAGACGCAAGATTTCTTCGCGCCGCCCGACTGGCATCCGGCAGATCATCCACCGATGCCCAAAATTGTCGCGACCGGCAGAGCGCCGGAAGTTTTTGCCTGCGGCTACTGCCACCTGCCCAACGGTCAAGGCCGTCCCGAGAATGCCAGCCTGGCCGGACTTCCTGCGCCCTACATCGTGCAGCAGATGGCCGATTTCAAAAGTGGCCTCCGCAAAAGTTCCGAGCCCAAACACGGCCCGACCACCGCGATGATCGGAGTTGCAACCAAGGCGAATGACGACGAAATCCAGACCGCCGCGAAATACTTCTCCGCGCTAAAGCCGAGACCGTGGATTCGTGTAGTAGAGACAGATACCGTACCCAAGACCCATGTTGCGGGATGGATGCTGGTCGTCAACCATTCCGCTAAGAACGACTCGGAAAAGATGGAACTGATCGGCCGGCGCATCATTGAGACTCCGGAGAATCTCGAACGCACCGAACTCCGCGACGACCACTCGGGCTTTATTGCCTACGTGCCCAGGGGCAGCCTCAAGAAAGGCGAGGCGCTGGTCAAAACCGGCGGAGACGGGAAAACTGTTCCCTGCTCCGCTTGCCACGGCCCAGACCTGAAGGGCCTGGATAAGGCGCCGCCGTTGGCCGGCCGCTCGCCCAGTTACATTGTGCGTCAGCTCTACGACATTCAAAGCGGAGCGCGCCATGGCGTTGCCACGCAAGTCATGACGAGCACAGTCACCAAACTCACGATCGGCGATATGGTCGCCATCGCGGCCTATACGGCGTCTCTGAAGCCATAGCCACGATCATTTCTCCTGGGGCACGAAGACTAAGGAAGCCTCCTTACTTGTCGATGATCCTGTGGCCGGCGCCGAGCAAAGCTTGGAGCGCCACCTCGACAAATTCTTCCTGGATCAGCACATAATCCGTGTCGAAAGTCGAGATGGCGAAGATTGGAATTTCGTTCTCGGAAAGTGGCCGAATGAACGACAGCAAGACTCCAGTCTGCGAGAATGGGAACGGCCCTTCGAGCCTTAGGCAAATCCAGCGGAGCGGAGACTGAACGTCAACAGGCAGATTCTCAGCCGGACAGACGATGGAGAGTTCGTCGGAGGTGCGTGTGATCGAGGTGAAGTCGCCCTTGATCGCCCAGTCTGGGACGGCGGAGTCGGGCGGAAGTCGGACAATTGCATAGCGCCCCGGAAGTTGGCTGAATCTCAATTTCTCGGACATCGTCAGGATCAGCCTTTGACTGCGACGGCACTGTCGTAAGGGGTGGCGTCGCGATAGCGCTTCTCGAACTCTTCGCGCGTCACTAGCGTCTTGATGTCGATGATGCGATCCACGGCCAGGATTCCATCCAGATGATCGATCTCGTGTTGCAAAAGTTCGGAGAGAAAGCGGTCGTCGCCCGCGCGGAATTCAAGCGTCTCACCGCGCAAGTCCTGATAGCGAACCGTGATTTCGCGATACCGCTCCACTTGCATAAAGATCGACAGGAAACTCAGGCAGGCATCCCAGACTAGGACTTTTTCAGCACTGCGTTCGATGATTTCCGGATTCACCAGCGGCCAGGGCTCGACTCCGGGAAGTTTGAGAAAAATCACGCGCTGCAAAATGCCAACCTGCGGCGCGGCAATGCCACGTCCGTAGCCCGTTGTCTCGCGCCAGTGGGCAAGCGTATCGCCAAGATCTTGCGCCAGCAGGCGAATTTCGCGCACCGTGGGATCGCTCACCGGCAGCGACTTTTGCCGCAGCAGCGGCTCGCCGAGTTGAAGAACTGTGCGAATGGGCATGACGAAGATTCGGTGGGCAAATTTTACAACAGGAGCAGCGCATGCCTGGAAAGCGAAGGTAACTGGTTATCTCGCGGCGGCCGCGTCGAACAGATCTAAAAACTCCAGCTTTTTTTCCGCGGGCAGAAACGACGCTTCAAACGAGTTGCGGGCCAGCTCGCGCAAGTGTTCGTCGGTAAACCCAAACGTATCCTGAGCCAGTTGATACTCACGGGGCAGCGTGGTCGAAAACATGGCGGGATCGTCGGAGTTGAGCGTGATCATCAAGCCATGATCGAAATAGTTTTTGGTGGGATGCTCGCCGACGGAATTGCACAGTCCCGTGCGGACGTTGCTGGTCAGGCAGATTTCAACCGGAATCTGGCGTTGGGCCAGCTCTTCAATCAGGTCAGGATCCTGCGCCGCGGTCAGGCCGTGGCCAATGCGTTCGGCCTGAAGATTGAGCGCGCCCCAAATCGATTCCGGACCAGCGGTCTCGCCAGCGTGAGCCGTGAGCCGTAGACCGTGATCGAGAGCGTAAGCATAGACTCCGCGAAATAGCTCCGGCGGACCCTTCAGTTCATCGCCGCCCAGGCCGACGCCAACGACGTGGCGGTCGCTGAACCGCGCGGCCAGTTCGAATACCTTTTGTGCCTCTTCGGCACCGAACTGGCGAACCGCGTCAAAAATCCACAACAGCGAGACGCCGAAATCGCGCGCGCCCTTGGCGCGTCCGCGATCCAGTCCTTCAAAGATGGCGGCGAAATCCTGCTTGCGCCACAGGCAAACGCCCACAGAGACGTAGACCTCGGCGTGCAGCACGTTTTCTTCTTTCAGCCGCTGCATGAGCCGGTAGGTTATGAGTTCGTAATCTTCCGCCGTGCGCAGATGGTCCGTCACGGCCTTGAACGCCATGAGGAAGCCCTGGAAGTCGGCGTAACGGTAGATGCGGTCCGCATCGGCGAGAGAGCCGCGCTCGCCATGGCGTTCGCGCAGTTCCAGCAATGTCCTGGGTTCGATGGAACCTTCAAGGTGCAGATGCAGCTCGGCCTTAGGCAGCAATCGGATGAAGCTTGAAGGTGTTCGCTGCAAGGCCACGGCCATGAATTAGATTGTAGAGACTTGCCGCACGATTTGCGAGGGAGTTGCGCATGGAGAGCAGTCAGTTGTACACGTTAAGCTGCTCATGCCGATCCAAACTCCCGATCCGAATTTCGATCCAGATTTTTGATTCGAAACAAAAAAGACGGCCCCGATTGCTCGGGGCCAACATGCCTATCGGTATTTACAGCTCGCTGCTACGGTCTCAGTATAAGGCGGATCGGGCAGCGGCTTTACGATATCGCACACATGCAGGGCGCCCCGAGTGTCAAAACGGAAGCGTTCCCTATGCGATACTAAATTCATGCAGACTCCGCTTCAGTCGCCCACTGCGGCCACCGATCCCAAATCGGTGAAGGTGCATTTGACTACCGGCGCGGGCGTGGATATTGACTGGAACGATGGTCACCGTTCGCATTACAGTTTTCTATTTCTGCGCGATGCGTGCCCCTGCGCCATGTGCAACGAGGAGCGCGAGAAAGCTGGACGCAGGCCGGGCGAGGCGCAGAAGGCTGCTCCAGGTGCTCTGCCCATGTTCAAGGCCCGGCCCATGCCCATGTCCGCCGAGGGCGTGGGAAAGTATGCCATCAAGTTTATGTGGAACGACAACCACGATCTGGGGATTTATTCCTGGAACTTCCTGCGCGAAGTTTGCCCGTGCGAAGAGTGTGTGGCGGAGCGCGCTGGAGTTTGATGCACCCGGCGCGGACTCTTTCGCGACAATCCATTCTGATCTGACATGCAAGAGGGAAAATTCAGCCGAACGGCGCAGCGGGTAGCGATTCGCCGGGCAGCGCATCAGCTTTTGGACCAGCCGCGCGTGCTCGACGATCCGCTGGCTTTGCGCATCATTGGCGCGGACGCCGCGGCCGAGTTGCGCAGTAATCCGAAAGAGCATCCTGCTTTTGCGCGTGCGTTTCGAGCATTTATGGTGGCGCGCAGCCGCTTCGCCGAAGATGAACTGGCTTCGGCTTATGCGCGTGGCGTGAGGCAATATGTGGTGCTCGGCGCGGGGCTAGACACGTTCGCGTACCGCAATCCGCATGCGGAGCTGCGAGTTTT
>Ga0209010_1000302_pt1 | contig 16645 bp, 11 predicted proteins | sample BlaSpr_A8_OM1_O3_FD_187985 | JGI IMG/M metagenome (GOLD analysis project Ga0209010, IMG submission 187985) | Forest soil microbial communities from Thunder Bay, Ontario, Canada - Black Spruce, Ontario site 2_A8_OM1_O3 (SPAdes) (version 2) | ecosystem: Environmental > Terrestrial > Soil > Boreal...
TAGCTTCCTGCATTACGGTCTTCAGCGGAAGGTTATTCTGCGCCGCAATCCGCCGGCAATCCTCATATTCCGGAGCGTAGTTGGTGACCGTGCCATCCATGCTGCCGATCTTGATCCTGACATCGCCCCACGGCGTGGCCACGTTTTTCCATCGACGTGCCAAAATTTGCCGCGTCTCATCGCGGCGGCGCACACCAAGGGTTGTCGTCTCCGTGAAGATGAGACGTGTCAATTTATCCGAATCTTCCGGCTTACAGAGCACTGTTAATAGCATGCCAGGACGATTCTTCTTCATCTGCACGGGGATGGCGAAAGCGTCCAGTGCGCCTTCATCCAGCAATCGATCCATCACATACCCAAAGACCTGAGGATTCAAATCATCGAGATTTGCTTCCAGCACGGTGATCGTCTCCGAAGGCGTGCGAAGTGCGGATTTCGATATCCCGGCTGATTCAGCGGCTACACCGAGGGTCAATCGCAGCACATTTGGATGCCCAGAAAAATCATGCGATCCCGCGCCGTAGCCCGAGAGATCAACTTTCATTTGCGGAAAGGGTGCGAAGCGATGCGCCAACGTCTTCACGATCGCTGCGCCGGTGGGAGTGACCAATTCCTTTTGCAATCCCGACGAATACAGGGGCGCATCTTTGAGCAACTCCAAAGTTGCCGGAGCGGGGACGGGAAATGTTCCGTGCGCGCACTGCACCGTGCCTCCGCCCACATTCAAAGGGGAGCAGACAATTTCCTCGACTCCCAGGGCCTCGGCGCCGACGGCGGCGCAAATAATGTCGACCATTGCATCTACCGCGCCCACTTCGTGAAAGTGAACTTTCTCGGGGGGCATGTTATGGATCTTTCCTTCGGCTGCGCCCAGAGACTCGAAGATTGCGAGTGCTGTTTCTTTCGCCGCGCCCGAAATTGGCGAAGCAGAAATGATCTTCCGGATCTCGGTTAGCCCTCGCCTATGAGAATGGCTGTGGTCGAGTGAGTGGCTGTGCTCATGATGCGCATGCTCACGAGACTCCGGATCATGAGAATGTGCGTGTTCATGATGGTCGTGTCCCTCGAGGCCATGAGAATCCGAATCCGAATCCGATTGTTGCCCCCGCACGCTATGCAGAGTTTCGCCTTCAGCCCAGACATCCACTTTTGTCGCCGATATTCCGCTGCGCATTACTCGAGAAACTTCCAGCCGCGCACCAAGATCCAGCGCGGTGACGGTGTCTTCCAGCAACTTGGTGGGGACACCGGCGTCGACCAGGGCACCCAGAAACATGTCGCCGCTGATGCCGGAAAAACACTCGAGGTATGCGATGCGCATAAAAACAATTTCAATCGGAGACCCTCGGAAGAAGGCCGGAGTTTCCCCCTTAGTGTCCTCCTAGTGGATCTATTTCTCCGATTTTTCATCATAGGGAACACCGCACCCTCCGTCAAACCCGCACTCCTCGCACCGTCTGTTAAAATCACACTTCTTCAACAACTTAGTGAGGTTCCTTGTACCGTCATCTCGAACATCGTCTTGCCCAGCGGGTGCTGGAGTGCCTTCAGCGATTGCATCCTGGGGTTTTCTTGCCCAGAGTCGTCATCGAGCAACCGCCCAAGGTTGCGCTGGGCGACTTTGCCATCCCGGTTTTTCCTTTCGCTAAGCCGCTGCGTTCGGCACCGCTGAAGATTGCGGAGGCAATTCGGAATGAAGTGGGAGGTATTGAAGGCATTGCCGCGATGGAGGTTGCGCCTCCGGGATATTTGAATGTCACCGTTGATCGCGCTTGGCTGGCCAAGGCAGTTGTGGCCGACACGAAACCCCCAACAGACACTGCCGCAGGCAAGATTTTGGTCGAGCACACGAGCATCAATCCTAACAAAGCCGCTCACATCGGACATTTACGAAACTCTATTCTTGGCGATACGTTCGTGCGGCTGCTGTGCTTCGCAGGCCGCGAAGTTGACGTGCAGAACTACGTCGACAATACCGGCGTGCAAGTCGCCGACGTGGTGGTGGGCTTTACTCAGATCGAAAAGAAATCGCGCGCGGAAATCGAGGCTCTTATTGGAGTGCCGCGTTTTGATTATTACTGTTGGGACCTGTATGCGCGAGTCTCGCGATGGTATGAGCAAGACAAACAGAATTTGCAGGTGCGTGCGCAAACGCTGCACGCTATCGAAGATGCTTCGAGTGAAACGGCCGCAATCGCGGATTTGATCTCGACAGCGGTTTTGCGCCGCCATCTTGAGACCATGGATCGTCTCGACATCGAATACGATTTTCTTCCCAGAGAAAGCGAAATCCTTCACCTTCACTTCTGGGATTCCGCCTTCAGCAAGCTGAAAGATGCCGGCGTGCTTTCTTACGAGAGCCAAGGCAAGAACAAAGGGTGCTGGGTGATGCGCCGTGCCGGGACTTCTTCAGGCACCGATGCTGATGGGGAAGCAGAGAAGGTTTCCGAGGATGATCAAAAGGTTATCGTTCGTTCCAACGGCACTGTGGGCTATGTGGGCAAGGATATCGCCTACCACATGTGGAAGTTCGGCCTGTTGGGCCGCGACTTCGGCTATCGCAAGTTTTATCGCTATCCGAACGGCAACGACTGCTGGATTTCCGCAACCGAAGGTGAGAAGGATCACCCCCATTTTGGCGATGTCGCTGAAGTCTACAACGTGATCGACGCCCGCCAGTCGGAAGCACAAAACACGGTGATTGAGGCGTTGCGCGGGCTGGGTCACGGCGAAGCCGCCGATCACTACACGCATTTTTCTTATGAGATGGTTGCGCTCACGCCGCGCTGTGCCGCCGAACTTGGCTACACCTTGAGCGACGAAGATAAAGGCCGCTCTTACATCGAAGTCTCGGGACGCAAGGGCTTCGGTGTGAAGGCCGACGATCTTCTCGACACTCTCATCGCATCGGCGAAGAAAGAAGTGGATTCGCGCCATCCGCAACTCACCGAAGACGAACGGGAGTCCATCGCCACGCAGATTGCCATCGGAGCGCTTCGCTACTTTATGCTGAAGTTCACCAAACAGTCGGTGATCGCGTTTGACTTCAAAGAAGCCCTGAGTTTTGAAGGCGAGACCGGGCCTTACGCGCAATATGCGGTGGTGAGGGCGACCAGCATTTTCAAGAAAGCTGGGATTGATGCCGAAACTTTCTGCCAAGTTTGCGATGTATCGTCGGCGGAGTTGGCGCAGTTCCTCGATGGTGAGCGAGGGAACGAAATCTGGGAACTCTGGCTCGCGTCGTCAAAGACTTCCTATATTGTCGATCAGTGCATCGCCACGACTGAGCCTGCCTATATCGCAAAACATGCCTTCCAGTTGGCGCAACTTTTTAATGTGTTCTATCACCGCCATCCAATTCTCGCTGAGCCGGATGAGAAGCGAAAACAATTTCTGTTGGCGACGGCAGCCGTGGTGCGCCGCGAATTGATTCGCACTTTAGGGGTCATGGGCATTACTGCGCCGCCGGTGATGTGAAAAGTTAGATTGTATTCGGGGAACGCAGTAGCATCGCTAAAAGCGTGAGTCCAACCAGCCAAAGCCAGGTGAATTTCCCGATCAAGTCATTATTTTTTAGAAATAATTGACTCTAAGAGTGGAAATCATTACGCTGATTGCAAGCGCGAAGGGCGCATCCAGTCCGCGGAAAGGGCCGTGCCCACCTTAAACTGTCGATGAAGGTTACGAACCTTCTTTCAGCCTGATTTGTGCGGACTCCAGGCGCAGTCACGGAAGGAAGGTCGTAATGAATGCAAAAGAACTACCCGCTCGCCCTAGCCTCGAGCAATACAAAAAGCAAGCCAAGGATTTGGTCAAGGCTTTCGAGTCATCCGATCCGGATGCGATCCAACGGGTCAAGAAACTTCATCCCCATCCAGAGAAAATATTGGGCCGCGTTCTGAGAGCAAGATTCCCGTTAGCCGACGCTCAGCTGATTCTTGCCCACGAACATGGGTACGAGAGTTGGCCTAAATTTGCGAAGCATCTAGAGACACTGACGAGCGCGCGCGCGGTTACGGCTTCCGACGACCCGAGAGCGGAGTTTATCGAAGCCGCTTGCGTTCCAATTAGCGATCATAATTCGGGGAGCCTGGAACGCGCCGAGGCGATTCTGGCCGCCCATGCCGGGATTGCAGCCAGCAATATCTATGTCGCCGCGGCTATTGGCGATGATGCCGCAGTGCGTTCCTTCCTTGCTCTAAATGCACGAAACGCTACCGCCAAAGGTGGTCCGCGCGGCTGGGATGCTCTCACTTATCTTTGCTTCTCGCGCTATCTCCGTCTTGATCGCGCGAAAGCCGACGGCTTTGTGCGCGCGGCGAAAGCGTTGCTCGATGCTGGCGCAAGTGCGAATGCCGGATATTTCGACGAGTCTCATCAGCCTGACCCTCAATTCGAGAGCGTGCTTTATGGAGCTGCGGGAGTGGCTCATGATGCGGAGTTGACGCAGTTGCTGCTCGATCGCGGCGCCGATCCAAATGACGGCGAAGTTCCGTATCACGTGCCAGAAACGTATGAGAACGGCGTACTTAGGATTCTTGTAGAAAGCGAAAAGGTCAATCAAGACAGCCTTACAACTTTGCTGCTGCGCAAGCACGACTGGCACGACTACAACGGCATCAAATACTTGCTCGAGCATGGGGCGGATCCTAATCGCATGACCAAGTGGCATCGCACTGCGATGCACCAGGCAGCGCTGCGTGATAACTCGCTGGAAATCTTTGAACTATTGCTGGACCACGGCGCAGATCCGCTGCTGAGTGTCGACGACCTGTCGCCACTGCAAATCGCGGTACGGAGAGGCCGGGGTGATCTGCTCGAATTGTTCGAACGCCGAAGCATACCGATGGAGCTTCAGGGGGCCGATCGCTTGCTAGCCGCGTGTGCCAGAAACGATAGGGACGCAGTGCGCGATATCGCACAGCGCGAGCCACTTGTTGTAAATGAAATCCTGGCCGCTGGAGGCAGGTTGCTGGCGGAGTTTGCGGGCGTTGGAAACACCGAGGGAGTCCGGCACCTTCTGGACCTAGGCGTGGAAGTGGACGCGCGAGCGAAAGATGGCGACGGATATTGGGACGTGACGAAAGATAGTACGGCGCTGCACGTTGCCGCCTGGCGGGCACGTCATGAGACGGTGAAACTCCTTATCGAACGCAAGGCGACGGTAGATACGCTAGACCGCAAAGGGCGGACCGCTTTGGCGCTGGCTGTTCGGGCATGCGTGAATTCGTATTGGGCTGATCGCCGGTCGCCGGAATCGGTTGGGGCATTGCTGCGTGCGGGGGCGTCAGTGAGTGGCATCGATTTCCCCTCGGGCTACGCCGAAGTCGACGAACTGCTTCGCGAATACGCGAACACATAAAGCAATTGTTCATGAATCCCGTCCGCTGAATCGACATATGCCGCTTGCAGAGTGCACAATGGCTGGCGAGGAGCGTAGCGAATGAGTGAGAAGGATCGACGCGGCGAACTGGGCATGGGGCGCGAGATTACGCGGCGAGATTTTCTGAACGGTGTTAGCGTCGCTGTCGGATCGTCGATTTGGGCGACAAATTCTCCGTGGCTGGAAGCTTTTGCCGTGCCGCCATCTTCGTATGCTCCGGAAAAAGATCTCAGCTATTACCCGCCCGCGAAAACCGGCATGCGCGGCGCTCACGACGGCTCCTGGGAAGTTGCGCACGAGCTGCGCGACCACAAACCGCTGCCCGACTCCGTTGACAATGGCGAGTCCTACGACCTGGTGATTGTGGGCGCCGGAATCAGCGGGCTTGCTGCCGCCTACTTCTATCGTAAGTTTGCCGGACCGAAATCGAAGATTCTCCTTCTCGACAACCACGACGATTTCGGGGGACACGCCAAGAGAAATGAATTCCAGGCAGGGAAACGATTATTGCTCGGATATGGTGGAACGCAGTCGATCGAGGCGCCAGGCAATTACAGCAAAGTTTCGATGGGGCTACTGAAGGAATTGGGAATCGAGGTACAACGCTTCTATCGGTATTATGATCAGAAATTCTTTAGCACAAAGCATCTGACCGAGGCAATGTTCTTCGACAAAGAGACGTTCGGAGCAGACCGCCTGGTGCCGCAAAAGAGCTTGCATTTTTCCAACGCCGAGTTCTCATTCGATAATATCTCCCAGATGCCCATCGCAGAAGCTGCCCGTAAAGATCTATTACGCCTCCAGCATGCGAATGTCGACTACATGCAGGATCTTAGCGCGGCGCAGAAACAATCCAAGCTGATCAAGACCAGCTACAAAGATTTCCTTGAGCAATACGTCAAGGTACACGCTGATGTTGTCAAAGTGTTCCAGACATCAACCCATGACCTATACGCAGTGGGAATCGATGCGGTCTCGGCGTATGACTGCGCCAGGGAGGGCTATCCCGGCTTCAAAGGTATGAATCTGCCCAAGAGCCATGAGGAAAATCCAGAGCAGGACGAGCCTTACATTTTTCATTTTCCCGACGGCAACTCTTCCATCGCCAGAATGCTGGTGCGGTCGCTGGTTCCCGGCGTGCTTTCCGGCCACACGATGGAGGATGTGGTTACCGCTCGTGCGAACTATGCTCGCCTGGACGATGCTGCATCGCCGACTCGCATCCGCTTGAACAGCACCGCAGTGAAGGTTGCACATCTGGGAGATCCTTCGACTGCCAAAGAAGTGGAAGTGACTTACGTTCGCGGAGAAAAAGGCCATAGGATTCGCGCTGCGAATTGCGTCCTCGCCTGCTACAACATGATTATTCCTTTCTTGTGTCCCGAGATGCCGGAGAAACAACGGAAATCGCTCAGCTACTGCGTGAAGATTCCGTTGGTGTATACCAACGTGCAAATCAGCGACTGGAGAGCGTTTCACAAGCTCGGAATCAGCAGCGTTTATGCGCCGGGATCGTACTTCACCAACGTGACTTTGGATTTCCCAGTGTCGATGGGCGATTACCGCTATCCCGGTGCGCCAGATGACGCTTGCCTTCTGCATTTGCTGCGCACGCCGTGCTCGCCCGGCCTCGATTGCAAAGATCAGTATCGCGCCGGGCGGTACGAATTGGTAACGACAAAATTTGAGGACTTTGAGCTTCAGGTGCGGGACGAACTCGGGCGAATACTCTCCGCAGGAGGTTTTGACCCCGCTCGCGATATTCAGGCTATTACGGTAAACCGCTGGCCGCACGGATATGCGTACGAGTACAACGCGCTATTTGAGCCCCTGGACCGCCCGCCTTCAGAACGACCCTGCGTGATTGGCCGTCAACCCTTTGGCAGGATCAAGATTGCGAACTCGGATTCCGACGGTCACGCCTACACCAATACCGCTATCGATCAAGGCTATCGCGCCGTGCGGGAGATCGTCGGCGGCTGAATCTTGAGGCCGAAGAAACTGCGAGAATTCTCCGAGTCGGAGGCACCAGAACTGGACAAGTCATCCGCTAGCTGTTGCGGCCAGCGAGTACCAATCCAGCGCCCACGACAACCAGTACTACGCTAACGGCGGGTGGAATTTTTTCGTCATGCTCGGTAGTGACCCCGATGTGGGCATCGCCTACACTGACGCCGTGATGATGCATGTGCGGAAAAGGCACGGCGAAAGAAATAATTCCCAGGATTAGAACCACAACTCCGACGGCAAGCAGCGCTTTCATCGAATCGCCTCCAAAACGAGAGTGGCAGGAATCCGCGTTTGCACGCGACCCGAGCCTTCGCAGCCCAACTAGGATGCGGCGAGTCTAAAAATGGCTGTTAGGAAAACGAACGGCGGCCACTCGCCATTTGAATGGCCGCAAAGGGAAATTAGCGCAGCGAATTTAGCTGGCGAAATCTTTAACGAATTCCACCAGACTGCGCAGAGCGATTCCCGAAGGGCCCTCGTCAATCCATGGTTTTTGTTTCTCAATCCATGCGGTGCCGGCGATGTCGAGATGAATCCACGGAGTATCTTCGGCAAATTCCTTGAGGAACATGGCGGCGTTGATGGCTCCGCCCCAGCGTCCGCCGGAGTTGACGATGTCGGCGATGCTCGATTTGATGTTCTCTTTATATTCGTCGTCGAGCGGCAGCCGCCACATTTTTTCGCCGGCCTCTTCGTTGGCCTTATGGAAGCGCTCATAGATAGCGTCGTCGTTCGCGAAAACGCCAGCATTGGCATATCCGAGTGCCACCACCACCGCTCCCGTGAGCGTGGCGGCATCCACCAGATGCGTGCAGCCAAGCTGGCGCGCGTAGTAGAGGCCGTCAGCCAGGACCAGTCGTCCTTCCGCGTCGGTATTGATGATCTCGATGGATTTGCCGGACATCGCAATCTGTACGTCACCGGGCTTCTGCGCGGTGCCCGAAGGCATATTCTCTGTAGCGCATACGATGCCGATGACTTTAACTTTCGGTTTGAGCAGGGCGATCGCACGCATAGCGCCGATCATGGTCGCGCCGCCGGCCATGTCGTACTTCATTTTTTCCATGCCGTCGGCGGGCTTGATCGAAATGCCTCCAGTGTCGAATGTGATTCCCTTGCCCACTAATCCCACCACGGGGGTGGCGGGCGCGCCAGCAGGCTCGTAGGTCATAATAATCAGCGCCGGGGGCTCGGCTGAACCTTGCGCGACGCCCCAGAATGCGCCCATCTTCAATTCTTTTATCTTGTCTGCGCCATAGACTTCGCATTTCAGACCCACTTCCAGCGACATCTTTTTTGCGCGCTCCCCGAGAATAGTCGGCGTCATGCGGTTGGAAGGCTCGTTGACCAGATCGCGGGTGAAGTTCTGCGACTCGCCGATGACTTGCGCTTCCTTGGCCGCCGCTTCTAACGCAGCCTTATCCGTGTTGCCGCTGGCCAGAATGGTGAGCGCCTCGATTTTCTGATCCTTGCGGTCGCTGCGGTAGTAGTCGGAATCGAAGTTGCCAACCAGCGCTCCTTCCACGATGGCTCGCACAGCTTCGGCGGCAGGTATACCGGTAGGGGCGATCAACGCGAAGCTGCGAATTCCCCGCGACTTGAGTGTGCGCACTGCGGCCCCGGCTACGCGGCGGAGATCGTACGCAGCGAACTTTTTTGCGCTTCCGCCGCCGATCAGGAGCAGGCGCTTCGCCTTGAGTCCCGCCGGTTTGTGCAACAGATTGCTTTCAAATCGCTTGCCGGTCAATTCGCCGCTGGCCAGCAGGTCGGAGACAGCGGACTGCACGGTCGCGTCGCCGGTCGCGAGTTTGAGTTGGGGCTTGGCGTCTTTACTTTCTTTAGTGGCGCCTTGAGGATCGGCTTGGTCCATTACGATAGCGACCAGAGCTTCGGTTTCTAGATCGGCAGGAGTAGAAAGTGCGATTGTAGTTTTCATATTCTGATGTTGTCAGAGAACCTTCCAGTATCATCGGCAAGCTGCATGGAACGCAAGAGCGGCGAAGATTTAGTTGGGAGGAGTTTTTTCGCAAAACGGAATTACCCCCAGATGGGAGGGTGAAATGATCATCGAAATGCGCATCTATAAAACCAAGTCTGGCAAGCGATCTGAGTTTCTTGCGATCTTCCACTCGAAATCGATTCCGGCGCACGCGGAGATCGGAATGAAAATACTGGGGCCGTTTCTTTCCATCGAAGATCCCGACACTTTCTTCTTCATGCGCGGATTTCCCGACCTCGCTTCGCGCGGGCCGATGAAAGCGAAGTTTTATGAAGGAGATATGTGGAAGCGTGAACTGGAAAACATTCTGATGCCGATGCTGGAGAAGTATGAGGTGGTGGTGGTGGACGATCCTGAGGGGCTAGTTCGTTGGTAGTTCAGTCTTTGCGTTATTTTGCAGATGCGCGCGGCGGCGGATGACGGTCTCAGACCGTGTGCGGTATGATTCCATCCCACGGCAAATACAAGGGGTCTGATTGATGAAGATGCGCTGGCTGATTGTGTTTTTTCCGGTGGTTTCGGTGATCGTCATCTCTCTGTTGGTGAGGGAACATGCCGTAAACGCGGCTCCGCCGCAGGGGGCGGCCGCTCCGGTTGCGATGTCTCCGAAGGAGAGCGCGTCCGGCAAGAGTCCGGAGGAAGCCGCGATTCCGGACACGACTTTGGCGATTAACTCTTCGACCCCAATGTCGCAGAGGGTCGTTCACTATGAGATTGACGCGCATTACGACGCGGCCAAGCATATCGTCGACGGCAGTGAGGTTCTGACATATCACAATCTGACGGGGCAGCCGCTGGATCATTTCCCCTTTCATCTTTATCAAAACGCATTCCATCCGAAAGCCACTTGGGTGCGGGAGGCTAAACTTTATGGCAGCCGCGATACTACTTACGACAAATGGGAAGACAAAGAATATGGGTCGGAGGAGATCAAGAGCATCGAGGTTGTGGGGCAGGGAGATCTAACCTCGAATTTGCAGTTCATTCAACCGGACGATGGGAACAAAGACGACAAAACGGTCGTCGATTTGCCGTTGCTGAAGCCGATTGCTCCCGGCGCATATGTGCAATTCAAGATTGCTTTCCACGAGCAACTGCCGGAAACGCAGGCGCGCTCTGGCTGGAAACGAGATTTCGTGCTGGGCGGGCAATGGTTTCCGAAAGTTGGGGTGTGGTGGCATGGCGCGTGGAATTGTCACCAATATCACGCGACCACGGAATTCTTCGCCGACTTCGGCGTCTACGACGTGAAGCTGACGGTGCCGGAGTTTGAAGTTGTGGGCGCGAGCGGAGTGAAGATCGGCGAAGTCAATAACTCCGACCAAACCAAGACCCTCACATACCACGGCGACGACATTCACGACTTCGCCTGGACAGCCAGTCCGCGCTACAAGGTAAAGGACGACGGCGTGTTCCAGGGACAAATGGGGCCGGTGAGGATGATCATTCTGATGCAGCCGGCCCACTGGAGTCAGGTCGGCCGGCACGAAAAGATTCTTCGAGAAAGTCTCGATCACTTTGAGCGCTGGTACGGGCCATATCCCTACAAAACGATTACGCTGGTCGATCCCGAGCCGGGGTCGGCGGCCGGAGGCATGGAATATCCGACATTCATCACTGGCGACTCGAACTGGTTTATGCCTGGAGGGTTGCACCTGCCTGAACTCGTAGTGGAACACGAGTTCGGACACCAATACTGGTACGGCATGGTGGCTACAAATGAATTCGAAGACGCCTGGATGGATGAGGGCATCAACAGCTACACGGAAGTGAAGGTGCTGGACTCGATACTGGGAGAGAAAACTTCCGTCCTAAACCTGGCTGGCGCCACGCTAGGTGACCGCGAAGTGCAACGGCTCGGTTACACCAGCGCGGCAGATCTCGATTCTATCGCCGAGAAAGCCTATGACTATTACAACTACAACTCCTATGGCGGGATCACTTACGGCAAAACAGCCAGCGTGCTGCTCACTCTGGAAGGCGTCATCGGTCAGGAAACCATGGCTCGGGCCATGCGAGCCTACTTCATGCGCTATCGCTTTACTCATCCTGCCAAGGAAGATTTCCTGAGGACCATCGAAGAAGTTTCAGGGAAAGATCTGCGCTGGTATTTCAATCAAGCTATATATGGAACGCAAGTTTACGACTATGAGGTAATCAAGCTCGATTCCTTCCCGGTGAATTGGTACGAAGACGAGAAAAAAGCCGGCAAGAAGAAGGATGATAAGAGCACTGTCTATCAATCGACGGTTTGGTTGCACCGCAAAGGCGATTTCGTGATGCCCGTCGAAGTGCAGATGATTTTCGATAACGGGGAAAAAGTTCGAGAACACTGGGACGGGCAAAGCCGTTGGACCAAATTCACTTACGAAAAGAAAGCCAAGGTCGAATCGGCGGAGCTCGACCCCGACCACACGGTGCACATTGACCGAAACGACTTTAATGACAGCCAAACGGCTGAACCCAATGGAAAGCCGGCGCGCAAGGTTTCCAATTACTGGCTATTTCTAACGCAGTGGATGGCTCAGTTTGTTGCATGGTGGGCAGTCTAGAACCGGTGTCGGCTTGGGATTCGCGGCGAGGAGATTCATGATAGAGAACAGGGGTTTGTTGAGCAGCGGGTGGGCCATGGTGACCCACAATAAGCGCTACATTTTTTGGTTCTGGCTCTTGAATATGACTTTGGCGGAATTCGGTACAGCGGCCTTCCGCAACCAGGCTCACGCCGTTCTGGATCAAAGCCTTTACTCCGACAAACTGGTCCATGGCTTCAATCTCTCGGTGCTGATCGAGATGTTTGCCCGGCCTGAATTTGGTCCAACCAAGGCGCCCACAATGGCGACTGTCTACTTCATAACGTTGTTCTTTATGGCGACGGCTTTGTTTTTACCCGGCGTTTTTCAGGGATATGCGTCGAATTATCGCCTCCCGAGAGACGAATTTTTCCGAACCTGCGGACGGAACCTGTGGCGATTCATTCGGCTGCTGATTGTGGCTGGCATCGTCATGGGAATTGTTTGCGGGATATTGTTTGGCATTCAGGGCGCGTTGACCAAGAAAGCGGGCGACAGCACCAATGAACTTTTGTCCTTCGAAGTGCAAATGATCACGCTGACAATTATTTTTCTAGTGATGACAGTGGTACGAGTCTGGTTTGACCTGGCGGAAGTCGATGTCGTGTTGAGCGACCAGAATGCCGTGCGTCGCTCGATCGCCGCAGGTTTTCGAAATGCGTTCGCGGGATTGGGGCGACTGCTGGCTGATTATGTGCTGATTACAATTGTCGCGGCTTTCATTTTGATCGGCGGCCTCTGGGCCTGGATGCGGCTAGTGCCTGCAAGCGGCGTTTGGGGCGCCTTCTGCGTTGGCCAATTGACGCTGCTTTTGTTGCTCATCCCGCGATTCTGGCAACGCGGTGTGGCGGTGGCCTACTATCAACAAAGAATGCTAGTGCCAGTGGTGAGGCCGGAGCCGATCATGCCGGAGCCTGTTGTAGCCGCGGTCGTCGTCGAACCATCGCCCTCGCCGATGATTCCTAATATCCCGCCGGCGCCGCAAGAATCGTGACGAGTGCCGGCGTGCCGCTACTGCTGGCGAACGGTCCTACAGCAAAACAATAGTGATGCCGCGGTTGCGCCGGCCGAGGTGCTCATCGTCTTTCATTGCGGGAACCGTTTGCAGAAGTTTCCACGTTACTTCGTCGGATCCTGACCAATTCTCCCCGTAGATGCAGCCTCGAATCTGGCCATCGCGAATCAAGCCCTGCAAATGGGCCTGCGCGGCAATCCTGATATCACCTCCGGCGCCCTTTGAGCCGTAGCCGTGAATCAGCTTGATCAGCGTCAATTTCTGTTGGCGGGCAACCGCGAGTTCTCGGTTCAGACGCTGCAACGCTTCGTAAACCGGGGGCATGTCGGACTTGAGGTTCACCGTTTTGATGGGCTCGGTTTTCATCTGGGAACGCCATCATAGCGAAAAGGCCGGAAGAAACTGTCAAGGATTTTCGGAGCCGGTGGACTGACGTGCTATATTCGCTCGACCTGTGGCTGCCGACAACCTTCATCCACGCACCGCCTTGTTGCTGCTCACTTCGTTGAACCTGCTCAATTATGCGGATCGTAATGTGCTCTTCGCCGTGCAGCCGCTGGTGCAGGACGAATTCCATCTCACGAACACGCAGCTCGGATATCTGACCAGCGCTTTTCTTGGCTTTTATATGATTGCGGCGCCTTTTGTGGGCCCGCTGGCTGACCGCTATTCGCGCAAGCTCATCATTGTGTTGGGGGCGCTTTTCTGGAGCGGGCTTACGCTGCTCACAGCCGTCACACACACCTACACCGAACTGCTGATTCGACACACGCTAGTGGGTGTTGGGGAAGCAACGTTCGTCACCATCGCTCCGACGTTTGTTGCGGATCTTTTTTCCGAAGACAAGCGCGGCCGCATTCTGGGAGTTTTCTATTTGGCGTTGCCGGTGGGCTCTGCCGCGGGATATTTACTGGGAGGCAGCCTGGCCCCGCATCATGGATGGCGCTTTCCGTTTTATATTGCCGCGGCTCCGGGATTCCTGGTGGCCCTTGCGGTGATGTTTTTGAGGCAGCCAAAGCGTGGGCAGTTCGACACGCTCAAAGAAACTCCAGAGCGGGCGACGGTTCTTGGCCTCGTGCGTAATCCGGCGTTCTTGACCGCCACTCTGGGCATGGCAGCGATGACGTATTCTCTTGGCGGCATTCAGGTCTGGATGCCGCAGTTTTTGTACAGCGAGCGCCATTATTCACTCAAGGACGCTAACTTCCTCTTCGGGATTATCATCGTGGGCGATGGAATTCTCGCTGCTCTGGCCGGCGGCTGGCTGGGCGACTATTTGTTGCCGCGGATGAAAAGTTCCTACTACATGGTTTCGGCAGCCAGCATGTTGCTGGGAGTTCCGGTAATGACTGTCGCTTTGTTCGTAAAGGGACCGCTCATGATTCCGGCAATCGCCTGCGCTGCATTTTTCTTGTTGCTGAACACTTCGCCGCTTAACGCCGCGGTCATTAACTCGGTCGGCGCCCATATTCGCGCGACCGCGCTGGCGGTGAACATTTTTATAATCCACATTCTGGGCGATGTGCCTTCTCCCACCATGATGGGTTGGGTCGCTGACCATCGTTCGCTGCAAATGGCCTTCGTGTTGCCGATTATCGCCATGGTTATCTCTTCTGCCATACTGTTTTATGGGATGAAGTTTGCGCCCCAAGTGCGGATCGACGGCGGGCGGGTTGACGGCGGAAACGCCGAACTGGCGCGGACGTAGTCAGGATGGTTTACTTTCACTGGATTGCGGGAACGATTCTTGCCCTGGCCTGGTTTTCGCGCATCGTGGACGCCGCGCTCGGCATGCCCAGCGTGGCTGACATCTCGCGGCCGGAGTGGGACGTCGATCCGGTTGCCGCTTCTGGAAATCCGCGCGTCTCCATCATCGTTCCGGCTCGCAACGAGGAAGAGACGGTCGAACAATCTCTTATTACTCTTCTAACTCTGGATTACTCCAACTACGAAATCATCGCGGTCAACGATCGCTCCACCGACCGGACCGGCTCGATCATGGAGAAAGTTTCGACTAGTCCCGCAGCACGCGGACGCCTTCGCCTGATTCATCACCTCGAATTGCCGGCAGGATGGATGGGCAAGACTCACGCTATGTGGACCGCGGCCAATCAGGCTTCGGGAGAGTGGCTGCTTTTTACGGATGCAGATGTACTCTTCAAACCGGATTCTTTGCGGCGCGCGGTGGCTTACGCGGAGGCCGAGCGGGCCGATCATTTGGTCCTTTTCCCACGGATGATTATGAAGCGCGCGGGGGAGCGTATGATGATAGCCTTTTTTCAAGCGATGTTTGTATTCGGGCATCGTCCCTGGAAAGTAGCGGATCCCAAGGCTCGCGACCATATGGGGGTTGGCGCGTTCAACATGGTGCGGCGCAGCGTTTATGAAACCGCAGGCACCTACGCGGCATTGCGGATGGAAGTGCTGGACGACATGAAGTTGGGTAAGATCGTAAAAAATGCGGGCTTCGCCCAGCGCAATGTTTTCGGGGAAGATTTGATTTCGATCCGGTGGGCCCGCGGAGCGATGGGCGTCGTCAATAATCTGACCAAGAATTGTTTCGCCATCTTGTCGTTTCAGTGGTGGCGAACTATTCTTTCTGTCCTTGGTCTGGCGTTCTTGAACCTTCTACCATTTGCCGGAATATGGTTTGCGCATGGCTGGGCACGATTGCCATATGCTTTTGCTTTGCTGTCGATGTTCTTGATTTATGTCGGAATGGCGTCGCGCTCAGACGTCCCTGCCTATTATTTCGTCCTGCATCCCGTCAGTAGCGTGCTGTTTATTTATACGCTGCTTAGGTCCATGTCCCACACGCTGTGGAACGACGGCATTGTGTGGAGGGGAACAAAGTATCCGCTGGAGGAATTACGAAAAGGTATGGTGTGATTCCTCAGACCGGCGGTTATCGTAACTTAGGCGGCGGAATCTAGCGCGCGGTCGACTCGCGAAGCCGCCGCAGTTTTCCGCCCAGCGAAGATGAGAAGGGCAATCAACGCGGCAGCGAATATCGCGTTGCCGATCCGAAACCCAATTCCTCCCTTTCCAACCGCTGGGTGTTGAATGAATGAGTGCCACGCATACGTCAATGCGGCGCCTCCGGCCAGAGCCAGCCTGTGCCGACCGTCCCAACCCGAACGATGAGATAGCACCGAGACAACGGCGATTACGGTCAGGTCCAGGAGCAGGTAAACACCTAGTGCGAGCCATCCCCACGCGTTTGGAGTCACTAGAAAAACAGATCCAGCCGCCAGCGCGCTTGCTCCGACGATCCAAGGGCTTGGGACCGCCGCAGAATCGTGGACGGCGGTTCGCTTAGGCAGAAAGAAGGCTGCAATGATCGCCGCGACACATACGATGGCAGACGTTCCGAACTGCGCAGGCGACGCCACATAATGGTCTTGTTTGATCTCAAGGGCGGTAGACGCTGCTGCCCCGAGCGCGAAGAGGATGGTGGTCACCGCGAGGCCGAGTCGTCCCAGCCACGGCGTCGCCGCGCTATCCGGCACCAGTGCTTCGACCAGGGCGATCGACGTGGAGATACTCCAGACCGTGTGTAAGGTGAGAACGAACACGGTCCACCAAGCGCCGATCCCAAGCGCTGAAATGTACGCGGGTTGAAGCAAGTGCAGATTCAGGTGCAGATAGTTGGGATTGAACAGAGT
>Ga0209010_1000303_pt1 | contig 16600 bp, 17 predicted proteins | sample BlaSpr_A8_OM1_O3_FD_187985 | JGI IMG/M metagenome (GOLD analysis project Ga0209010, IMG submission 187985) | Forest soil microbial communities from Thunder Bay, Ontario, Canada - Black Spruce, Ontario site 2_A8_OM1_O3 (SPAdes) (version 2) | ecosystem: Environmental > Terrestrial > Soil > Boreal...
GCCTGGTCGTTTCGGTCGACTATCGCCTCGCGCCGGAAACTCATTTCCCGGGCTCGCTCGAAGATAATTACACCGCGCTGCGCTGGCTCTATAAAAATTCTGACGAGCTCGGAGTGGATCGCAAGCGCATCGCCATTGGCGGAGAAAGCGCCGGTGGCGGCCATTCTGCGCAACTCGCCATTGCCGCGCGCGATCGCCGCGAAATTCCCATCCTGTTTCAGTTGCTGATTTATCCGGCGCTGGACGATCGCACCGGCAGCACTCGCCAAGTTCCGCCGTATATGGGACAGTTCGTTTGGAACGCGGACTCGAATCGGTTCGGCTGGACTTCTTTCCTCGGCGTCCCGGCCGGCTCCCCTACGGTTCCGGCAGGCGCGGTTCCTGCGCGCGTCGAAAACCTCGCCGGACTTCCGCCCGCATTCATCGGCGTCGGCGCTCTTGATCTGTTTGTGGATGAAGATGTCGAATACGCCCGCCGTCTGATCAATGCCGGAGTTCCGACGGAACTCCAAGTAATTCCAGGTGCGTATCACGGCTTCGACGTGCTAGTCCCCGACGCCGCAGTTTCGAAACGATTCACGGAATCGTGGATGGTTGCCCTTCGCCGAGCATTTGCCACCGGCTAGCCCGCGAAGTCTGATTTTACGAGCGACAAGCCACTGCGTCAGTCGATGTGCTAAACCGTCTCTGACGGAGGACCCCATGAAATACATCTGTTTGGGCTATCTGGCGCCCGGCAAGTTCGAAAACATGTCTGAGAGCGAGCGTAACACCGTGCTGGACGAGTGGTTTTAGGTACAACGACGAACTTCGCAAGAACGGACATTGGGTCGCTGCGGAACCTCTTCAGCCCGCCAACACGACGGTGACCGTGTCTTGGAAGGACGGTAAGGTTGTCGTGACCGACGGTCCGCACGCGGAAACGAAGGAGCAATTGGGTGGAATTCAGGTGCTTGAAGCGCGCGATCTGAATCACGCAATTCAGCTCATTTCCCAAAGTCCGGGAGTGAAGTTGAAGTGTGGAACAATCGAGATACGCCCCGCGGCGGATATCAGCGAAATGATGAGAGAGAGCGAGCGGCGACAGCGAAAGGATACCTCGCGATGAGGCCGGCCACGAGGGAAAGAATGATCAGTATCATGGCCAGGTCATCCCCAGCCTGAGGTACAAAACTGTGTGCATTTCGTCTGATCACGCGTGTGATCGACCTCGACATCATGATGTCTACTTTGCGATCATCCATATGTGCGAACCACTCTTTCACTAGATGAGGATGTCGCCAAGCTGCTTCGCCGCGAGATGCGCCGATCTGGCGCCTTCCTGAAGGCGGCAGTGAACCACTTTCTTCGGCTGGGTTTGATGGGCTCCGGGAAGCCGGATCGAAAGCAGTTCTCGGTTCATCCAAGGGAACTGGGTTTGCCTCCAGGGTTGAGCTACGACAACGTGGAGGACTTGATCGAGGCGATAGAAGGTACAATGCACGAGTGATTGTCCTCGACGTAAATATACTTTTACACGCGTACGACGCGAGTTCGGAGCATCATGCTAAGGCGCGTGCTTGGATTGAGCAGATTTTCTCTGGCGGAGAACCGATCGGATTGCCTTGGCAGACAGTCGCCGCCTTCCTCAGGGTTGTGACGAACCCAAGGCTTCCTGGCAAGCGATTCACACCTCAAGAGGCAACTGAGCTTGTTGATCAATGGCTGGAGCAGCCGAACGTTCGCTTGTTGGCTCCTGGTGATCAACATTGGTTCTTGCTGCGTCAACTTTTGCTTGATGGCCAAGCCCGGGGTCCTCTCGTGACAGACGCGCAAGTCGCCGCGTTGATGACTGAGTACGGCGGCATTCTACATACAACGGACCGCGACTTCGCGCGGTTCTCCGGATTGCGCTTCACCAATCCGTTGCGATAGGCAGTTCCGTCAAAGTGCGACGCCAAACCCGTGAAGGCCATCCTGCGCATTCCAGGACCTCCGGCGCGCCTGCCGCGTGAGCCGCAGTGGTTGTTTAAGGAAGTAGACTAACTGCCAGCGAGAGTCTGGACTTGCCAGTGAAAAGGTCGAAATTCAGCGAGACGCATGAAATCGCGCGCATTCGCGGTTATCACTGTGATTCCTGAGCGGCCGGCGCTCGTAGCAATCAGCGTATCATTGGTCAACCGGCCTTGCCTAATTTGTTCGTAGTCATACCTCGCCGCCAATCGGGCCAGCACTTTGCCGGTCTGCGTCCAGTCATTGAGATTCGGCACCAGTATCCGCTTCGCTCTCTCGAAGTCACGCTCCAGTCGCTCCAGTACATGACGGCTGCGGGGGGCGATCCCGGCATACAATTCTTCGAGCACGACGGAACTCAGCCAGACCGGCGAGTTGGCGGCCAACCGTTTCAACATCTGAGCCGCTTCGTTTCCGGCTCGAAGGGCCGTGATGTAGATCGAAGAGTCAAAAAGAACCGGACGCATCTACTTCTCCAGGGTTCCGTAGGCATCCTCAATATCAATGCCACTTGTGACGAAGCGGTCATTGGCTTCGACCGTCAGTCGGTTTCTCTCATGCTCAGCGATGACAATGTCGAGAGCCCGCTCGATCGCTTCTGTTTCCGTGTCAGCGCGCAGCATTCTCTGCGCGCGTCGGAGCTTAGCTGCGTCCAATTGGAAATGCTTATGTGACCTAGCTCTGGCAGTAGCCATCGGGCCCTCCCGGCTCAATATAGCATCTATGTACAAAGAATACCATATTATGAACATTGGTTGGCCACCGTATGGATGCGTGAGCGCAGCTAGTCGGGTTGATTTCACCTCATTCCGAAACTGGCGCTGCCGCTTTGGATTCTTGCGGTTTGCTCGTCTTCACTGGCCCAGGGACCGACCACAATTTCCCTCACCCTGAGTTCTGGCGGACCAGAGCGGTGCCGTGAGTGCTGGCAGCATCGTTACGCTGACAGCCTCTGTTACCGCTGGATCTACAGCGGTGCAACCTGGCCAAGTGAAGTTCTGCGAACCGACCGCAGCGCACTGTACCGATAGCCATTTGCTCGGCACGGCCCATGTGCGCAGCGGCATAAATCAGTCGTTTCCCGTTTCTTCGCCACTTGTCCGTTTACGCAGCGGCGTACGCGTTTGAAGTGAACGTTTTTCTGGAGCTGCCGCGCGGCTTGATATTCCAGCCTGTGATGCAGTACTACATGAATTGCGGAGGCAGTTCTCAAAACGCCGTGGTTCTTGGCTTTCACACAAGGATCAATTTTTGATCAGGAGATCTTATGCAGGAAGATGCTTCCACACTTCCGCAACTTCAAGCTCGATCAAATCCGGGAGACCCGAATGCTTCTGTCATGGAACTCCGGGATGTCTCCGGTCTGCTAGTGATTGCCTGCGTCTTCGCGATGGCTGGCGGATACATGGATGCGTATGCCTACCTGGCACACCTACCTGGCACACGGTCATGTCTTCGCAAATGCGCAGACTGGAAACGTGGTCCTCTTCTCAGTGTTTGCGTCTGGGGGCCAGTGGGCGCAAGCGGCGCGACATCTGCCGCCCATTGCGGCTTTCGCTCTGGGAGTAGCGGCTGCCAAGCTGCTTGGTGTGCGACCACAGAAGCGGGCCTTCCGTGCCACGCTGATCTGCCAAGCGTTCGAGCTTGTGACTCTCGCCGTACTTGCGGCCGTCGGAGCTCGCTTGCCCGATGCCTGCGTTGTTCCGATGATTTCCTTCGTCGCCGCCATCCAATTCACCAGCTTTCGCAGCATCGGCTCGTGGTCCTTCAACTCAGCAATGATCACCGCCAACCTTCGCGAGGCAATCTCGGGTTTGGTTCTGTGGAGGGCGGGTCGCGAGGCGACTGAGAACCGCGACAAGGCCATCGCTTTGAGCTCGATCAGTCTTTTCTTTCTTCTGGGCGCGCTGTGCGGCGGCTTCTACACGCGGCTGGAAGAAAAGCACGCCCTCGCCCCGTGTGTGGCCATTGTGACCGCAGGATTTCTGCTCACCTGGAGAAAGCGTGGAATGCAGATTCACTCACAGCTCCCACCGCCGTAGTCGGGACTGGTTCTTCCCAAAATTAGCGAATAGGGTCGCAACTACTGTGACCGCATTGATCACGACGCGTCTACACTATGCGGTACAGAAATATGCCATGAGAAAAAACGGCCCTGCGGTGAATCTCGACCCCCGAGCGACACTCAAGTCCGTTGCGGTTGCAGGCGCTGTATTTTTATGCCGCGAAATTGTGGGCTGCCGTTCGCCCACTCGCCAAGCCTCAGCAGCAAGCGCCAAAACAAATCAACCAAAGGAGCACCGCCATGTTCGAGAAAACACCAGAGTACCCGCCCCTTCCTCCCGACGACCCGAAGCGCAAGCTCACCATTGCTCGGCCCGATATGGATCAGAGTCTTCCGCACATCGGCGTCGTGGGAGATACCTATACCATCACGGTGACCGGCGACCAGACCAATGGTCGCTTTTGCGTCATCGACATGCACATTCCGCCCGGCGGTGGCCCTTCGCCGCATCGCCACGACTTCGAGGAGACTTTCATCCTTCTTGAGGGAGAGCTGGAGGCGACCTTTCGTGGAAAGAAATCCATCGTCAAGGGCGGCGACACCATCAACATCCCCTCGAACGCTCCGCATCAATTCCATAACAGTTCTTCAAGCCCAGCGCGGCTAATCTGTATCTGTTCGCCGGCGGGCCAGGAAAACTTCTTCATGGAACTTGGCGTGAAGGTTGCAACGAGGACGACAGCGCCGCCGAAACTCAGCCCTGACGAGCAAGCAGCCTTCATGAAGAAGGCCAAGGAAATCACGCCTCGCTACCGCACAGAGCTGCTGAAGGATGCCTGATCGACAAAAGCGCCCGGCGCCAGTGACGCTCGTGAATTCCATCGCAATTCGCCCAGTAGCGCCGAGTGGGCGACCCTTCGGTTTTCCTTTCGGCGGATTTTTCGCCGAGCCGTTTTGTGACGCTCGGTGTGGGGATCCCACTCTGCGCGATTTCCGGAAGCGCAGCGGAAGGTCATTTGATTGGAAAGAGCTGCCTGCGAATCTTCTCGTAGCGAGCACCCTACGAAGGAACATCCGTTTCCAATATGCTGACAGGTCATTCCTCGAACGAGCCAGGGAGCCCGGGGTTCGTAAAGCACTCCTTCGCCCTGGCCCTGCAAGCGCGGGTCTCGGTCGGTCCCGAGATATGTGTCGATAAAGTCGAGTCGTTGAATTCCGCGGTTGCCGGTTATAAGGAAGACTACCAACGCACTAAAAAAGTAGCGTGCTCCTGCAAGGCCAGTCAGCGTTGGAAGCGCATGGCGCCCTTCGGCATGCCGCTATCTCCTCGCCGTGCTCGATCAATGCAAGATACTTGCTTATAACCATGACGAAGTAGACCTAGGCGCAACGTCATTATTTCTTTGCATGAAGTTCGGTAGCAACAATGTTGACACGGTACGCATACTTGGGTATCATGTTGATACAAAGTAGTTACAGGAGGTCATGCGACATGAGGGCGGTAGTCAAGAAGTGGGGAAACAGCGCATCGGTGCGGATTCCGGTCGCCGTCTTGCAGGCGGCTCATTTGGACCTCGATGAGCCCGTTGACGTGCGCGAGGAATCGGGACGCATTGTCATCGAACCCGTGCGGCGCAAAGAATATGATTTGGCTGAACTTGTGAAGGGGATCACGCGCGAGAATCTTCATGCGGAGGTCGCTTTCGGCGGTCCTGTTGGCAAAGAGGCATGGTAAATGGTGCGAGCCTATGTGCCAGACTCTGGCGACATCGTCTGGATCAGTTTCAGACCGCAAGCAGGCCATGAGCAATCCGGACACCGGCCAGCGGTTGTGCTGAGCCCAGCCGCCTATAACGCGAAGACGAGCCTGATGGTCTGCTGCCCGATGACGACACAGATCAAGAACTATCCGTTCGAGGTGGTTGTTGCGGGCGGCAGTCCGAGCGCGGTGCTAGCGGATCAGGTGAAAAGTCTCGATTGGCGGAAGAGACGGGCCAAGCGCAAAGGGACGATATCACCCTCAGAGCTGGAGGAAGTGCGGGCCAAAATCCGCGCGCTAATAGGGTGAACGTCAGGTTCCCTTTTTTGACGCGATCTAGACTCCAATAGAGGCAAGACCAGCCAAAACGGGCATCCTGTAGGAATTATTTCGACTTCGGATGAGGATGCCCAGTATTCCAAGCGTCGGCCAATCGCTGGGCCTCGGCAATTTGTTCCGACGTCATCTGGGGTTTGAGCAATTCAAGAGCGTGTTGAGTGTCCTTATAACCGCCTTGTTCGGCTAATAAAAGCCAATTGTAGGCTTCCACAAGGTTCTTCGTTGTTCCTTGCCCGTTCCCATACAGCGCACCGAGATTGTGCTGAGCGGTGACGAAACCTTGTTCCGCCGCCTTTTGAAACCAAGCCAGCGCATCTTCGTAGCTTTGCGGCAAGCCGGTTCCTGTCTGATACAAAATCGCGAGGTTACATTCCGTCTCGGCGTCACCGTGCGCCGCTGCAAGCTGCATCCATTTTGCAGCTTGTGCTGCGTCTTTCGGTACTCCGTTGCCCGTCAGGTAGGCGCCTGCGAGGTATCGCTGAGACGGGAAGCTGCCCTTTTCTGCGGCCATCATATATAGCTTTGTGGCTTTCTGCAGATCCTGCGGCACACCCATTCCATGTTGGTACAAACTACCCAAATTGCTCAGGGCATTCGCTGACCCGTGTTGCGCTCCGAGGTCGTAATACGCAGCAGCCTTAGAAAAGTCGAGTTGCACTCCCTGGCCATGCTCATACATAAGTCCAAGATTAAATTCCGCATCGGCGTTCTTTTGCGCCGCGGCTTTTTGGAACCAGAACACGGCTTGTTGGTAGTTCTCCGGAACCCCGTTGCCGTTTAAATAGATTATGCCGACCTGTAGCTGTGCGTCGGCTAGGCCTTGCTCTGCTGCCTTTGTATACCACTTGAGAGCTTCCGCCTTGTCCTGCGGGATACCTAATCCAAGTGCGTATCCAGCGGCGAGCCCCGCCTGTCCAACTGCCAATCCTTGTTCCGCAGATTTTCTGAACCAAGAGGCGGCTTGCTCGTCATCTTTTGGAACGCCTCGACCGTAAGCGCATCGAACTCCCATGTTGTACTGCGCTTTGGCGTTTCCATTTTCAGCCGCTTTCAAGAACCACTTCGTTGCCTCAGCATCGTCTCGGCCCACGCCTCTGCCAATCGCATAAAGAGAACCCACGGCGTACTGAGCTTCTGGGTTGCTTTTTTCAGCAGCCATCAGAAACCACCGAAATCCCTCTTTATCGTTTTGCGTTACTCCACTCCCGCGCAAGTACGCATCCGCAATTTTGAGTTGTGCATCGACGTTTCCTTGGTTTGCTTGCGCAGTGAGCGCAGGGATGTCGTTCAGAGGAGTAGAAGTAGTCGGCGACTCATTCGTCTGGGCTAAACATGCTGGTGCGACGAGCAACAACGCAATTAACCGGATAATCATATGTGCGATTCTAAATGAAGGAAGGGTCTTTAGGCGAGCCGTCGAAATTTCTAGCTGTTGTGTTGGGCACAAACTGGGGTATCCGCAACACAGTCCCTCAGGCCGAATACGATCAATGGATGCAAAACAGGTTGGAGCGAGATGAGACGAGCGGTTTCATTTGGAGGGCCCGGTTGGTGAGGCTCGCGAATGCATTCCACACTCTCTTGCCGGGCAAGGTCGCGGGTTTTGACATTTTGAGGGACCGGTTTCATTCACGCCCTACGAATGGCAACCCTTCCGCGTTGCGAACCTGCCTGAAGTGCTGACATCTTCACGCCGCCTTGCATGCTGCCAGCCGGTTGTAGCAAACTCTCTGTTGCGACGCCGAGAATTGAAGATAGGCGCAAGGACTGCCCAGCCCCGCGCTATTTGAACACTTCGTGCGAACGCGCTGGTAGCGTGACGCGCCATACCGGCTCCGCAATTTTGGGAGTCCTCCAGGCGTTCCCCAGAGCGCCCGCAGAGAGGAGGCCGTGCCCATGTTTTTGGATTTCTACCGGCTGCAGCAGCAACCGTTCGGTGTCACTCCCGACCCTGCTTTTTTGTACCCGAGCCGGACGCACTGCGAGGCGCTCGACTCGCTCACAGATGGGATCTTGGGCGGCCGGGGATTTGTGGCACTGATCGCGGAGCCGGGCATGGGCAAGACGACGCTCCTGTATCAAGTGCTCGAGGGACTGCGCGATACGGCGCGCGGCGCGTACCTGTTCCAGACCCAGTGCGATTCCCGTGAATTCTTTCAGTATCTTCTGAGCGAGCTGGGCGTCGACACGCGAGGACTGGGCCTGGTTGGCATGCACAACAAGTTGAACGAGATGCTGTTTGCCGAGATGCTTGCCGGCAAGCGCTTCGTGCTGGTGGTGGACGAAGCGCAGAACCTGGCAGATCCAGTCCTGGAAACGATCCGTTTGCTATCGAATTTCGAAACCTCCCACACAAAACTGCTACAAATTGTTCTGGCCGGCCAGCCTCAATTAGCGGAAAAACTAGCACAGCCGCACTTGGCGCAATTGCGCCAGCGAATTGCGGTCCTGAGCCGTCTCGAAGCGCTTTCACCCGAGGAAACTTCTCGCTATATCAGTCATCGGCTCAGGGTAGCCGGCTATCATGGTGAGGAGCTTTTCATGCCCGAGGCAGTGGCCGCGATTGCGGAATCGAGTGGCGGAATTCCGCGGAACATCAACAACATCTGCTTCAACGCTTTGTGTCTCGGCCACGCTGAAGCGCACAAAGTGATCGCCAGTGAAACTGTGCGGAAAGTCGTAGCCAAGCTGAACCTTCGGACGGTTCCAGGGCCGTTGTCGGCCGCCACTCGCTCTGCTCCAAGCGCCGATCGCCCCATTGCAGCCGAACTCACTTACGGGCGACTGGCACAATCTCAGCGGAAGCCTTGGGCCTTACGCACAGCCGCGCTCACCAGCGGTCTGCTGCTGCTGGCGTTCTGGTTGTTCCCTTCGATTCTTAGATTCGTCGAGTCCGGACGGGCAACCGCAGCTTCGACCGGCGAACCCGCAGCCACCGTCGCCACAACTACAACTCTTGCCGCCCCTCTCCATTTTGCCGTACAAGTCGGCTCATACGACAAAGCGGAGGCTAGCCTCTTGGCGCTACGGTTCTCTGGGCAATATCAACTGCCTGTGCTGACTATGCCCGCGCAAGTCGGCAACCGGACCTTATACCGAGTCCGCATTCTCGTTGGGACAAAGCCAGAAGCGGAAGCTCTTGCCCTCAAATTGCTCCGCGACGACCATATCAGCGCATGGGTCATTCCAACGGACCCCCCTTTGCGCTGAATCGGTGAGGTGCTACCGAACTGGTAGCGGCACTACGCTGCGGAGCTTTCCGCGGATGTGCCAATGCGCGCCGTTCGCTCCCGATCACGACTGCGAAAGCACCTCGATGAACCTATCGGGCTTGGCGTCGAAAACTTCCTTGTGGCCACTCATGCAGAAGTAGTAGGTCTGCCCCTTGTAAACTTCCGAAAGCGCGGTCTGGCGATTCACTTGCATCCAGCACACAGCGCAAATGTCCCCGGCCGGCTTCACTGCAAAAACAGAGTTGGACTTCGCGTCCACCCAGCCCCGCCCCTGGTATTCCAGCTGAAAAGCAGTACGTTCGATCGCTTCCTCGCCGAAATAGCGCCCGATGACCCGCAGCGCGAGATCCATTCCGGACGTCAGCCCGCCCGCCGTGGCGAGATTGCCTTCCTCAATGAAGCGCGCACCCCTCTTCACCTGAATTTCTGGAAATTTCATCTCGAAATCGGAGTAAGCAGCGTGGTGCGTGGTGGCCGCTTTGCCATTGAGAAGTCCGGTAGCCGCCAGCACGAACGCTCCCGTGCAAACCGACATGGTTACGTCACTGCTCTGCGATGCCTTGCGGATCCAGTTCAGCATTGTCTCCGGGGAGTCGTCCTGCGCGGGAATGACGATCACTTTCGGCGCTGGAGCATTCTGGAAAGTGTAGTTGGGCACGATCTTCATCCCGCCGCTGACCGTGACCGGATCCAATGTTTCCGCAACGGTGTAAACCTTGAATGCGCTATCCATCATGTCCCGGCCAGGAATGGTCGCGTTTTCAAAAACCTCCCAAGGCCCGGCAAAATCAATCAGCACCGCTCCCTTGGAAATTACAAAGGCCACGAGTATCGGACCCGTAGCCGGGGCCTTCAGCGGGCTCAGCCCGGCCGCTGACTTCACGGAATCGCCTCCATGGGAGGGCTGTTCTGCGCCAGCCAGCCGCGCCGCCGAAAGTGCCAGCGGGACGGTCGCCGCCAAACCGGCTGCACCCGACGCTAGTAGTAGTTCCCTGCGTGTGAAATGCCCTTTCTTCATGTCAACTTCCTCGCTTGGTGTCTCTTTTCGAGATACCGTTCAAATTATTCATTTCGCAGCGCGACGATCGGATCGATGGATGCCGCTCGGCGCGCCGGCAGAAAACTGGCCAGCAGTGCGGAGGCGAGCAGCACCAGCGCGACGCCCGTAAACGTCAGCGGATCCGTAGGCGTGACTTCAAAAAGGAAAGATTTCGCCACCCTTGTCAAAGCCAGCGCGCCCGCAGCCCCAATCGCCACACCCAAGAAGGTAAGTACCAGCCCGTGCCCCAGCACCATCCGCAAAACATCCGCAGGCCGGGCGCCTAGCGCCATGCGAATGCCGATCTCACGCACGCGTTGGCTCACAGCCAGCGCCATGATGCCGCCAATTCCCGCCGCTGCGATCAGCAGCGCGAGGGCCGCAAATAGCCCCAGCAATGTCGCGGTCAGCCGCGGCGATACCAGCGACTCCTCGCGCGCTTGCTCTACCGTCATCTCGTGCGTGATCGCCGTCTGCGCATCCGCCTCATGCACCACTTCGCGCATGCGGCGCGCAATTGCCTCCGGATCCGCCGCGGTACGCACGAGCAACGCGCTCATTCCGCCCGCTTGCGCCGCCGGCACATACGTTTCGCTGATCGGCGGCCGGTCCAATCCAAATTCGCGCACATCGCCGACGACACCCACAATCGTGGTCCAAGTTTTTCCATCGTCGAAGGAAACCCGCTTGCCGAGCGGATTCTCATTCAGCCACAACCGCCGCTGCATCGTCTGATTGATGATCGCGACGTTCAACGCGTTGTGATCATCTGTATCCGCAAATTCCCGCCCGGCCATCAGTGGAATTCCCAGCGTGCGGAAATATCCCGGCGATGCCGCAGCTGTGCTGGTTGTCGGAGGCGCCTCACCCGGCTGCAGCAAACGCCCCTCCACCCGAAAAGTCGCGAAATTGCTCTCCGGTCCGGCCGAGATCAATTCCGGCTCCAACGGATATCCCGAAGAAACCGCCGCGGACAGCACGCCCGGCTCCTGCTCCACGCGCGCCAGTAGCTTCTTCGCAGCGAGCGCATATTGTTCCACGCCAGCATATTTCGCCCAGTTATAAGTGATTTTCATCGCCAGCACGCGTTGCGGCACGAATCCCGGATTCACCTGCTGCATCTTTGCCAGACTGCGCAACATCAATCCCGCGCCAATCAGCAGCATAAAAGAAAAAGCAATCTGCGAAACGATCAACGCGCTGCGCATCCGGTTTCGCGAACGTCCCGCGCCCGTCGCAGCGCTTCCCTCTTTCAATCCCGACACCAGATTTGCCCGCGCGAATAATGCCGAAATCGTGCCGAACACGATGCTCGTTCCCAGCGCCGCTCCCAAAGTGAATAGCAGCACGCCCGCGTCAATGTGAATTTCACGCGCGCGTGGCGTCAACCGCGCCGCGAATTGCGTCAGCAGCTCCAGGCTGCCGTACGCGATGGCCAAACCCAGCACTCCAGCCAGAAATGCCAGCAGAAAACTTTCCGTCAACAGTTGCCGCAGCAGCCGGCTGCGTCCCGCACCCAGCGCCGTGCGCACCGCGAGCTCTCGCTCGCGCCGCGCCATGCGCGCGAGCGTCAAATTCGCCACGTTCGCGCACGCAATCAGTAGCACAAACGCAGCCGCGACCAACAGCACCAGCAGCGTGGGCTTCGCCGCGCGCGTCAATTCATCCTGCAAAGGAGAAGCCGTCGCGCCGTAACCGATGCTCTGGGGATACGATTTCGGATATTCGGATTTCAGCCGCTCCGCGATCGTCGCCAGATCCGCGCGCGCTTGTGGCAGCGTCACGCCTGGCTTCAATCGCCCGAAAACTTCCATCATGCGCATGTCGCGGTTCTCACTCATCTTTGGCGACGAGCGGAAGGGGCAGGCCGATGTTGGCATATACACATTATTTTCATCCGGATACTGCGGCACCGGCGGCAACACTCCGATCACCGTATGCACCTTGTCGTTCAGCTCAAATGTTTTCCCGATGATTCCCGCATCCGCGCCAAAATTATTTTTCCAGTACTCGTAGCTCAGCACCAGCACTGGAGGCGCGCCCGTACGCTCGTCAGCCGGTTCGAACGTGCGCCCCAAAAGCGGTTTCACGCCGTACATGTCGAAATAGTTCGCTGATACTACTCCGGTGCTCACTCGTTCCGGCTCGCCGTGACCGAACAGCGTGAAAGACATTCCGTGATACTCTACCAGGCCCGCCAGCGTGCGGTTCTGCTCGCGGTAATCGTTCACTTCGGGCGCGGAAAACTGAATGTCGGCAATCCCTACTTTTTGCGCCTGCTGCCGGATAAAAATCAGCTGCTGCCCGTCGTGATAAGGCAGCGGCCGCAGCAACACGGAATGCACAACGCTGAAAATCGCCGTGTTCGCGCCAATTCCGAGCGCCAGAGTCAGCACCGCGGTAATCGCGAACCCCGGACTACTCGCCAGCATCCGTGCGGCATAGGCGCAATCCTGCTTCAAGATGTCCCAATGCTCGCGCGGAGCCGTGCGGAATATCCCCAGGAACGTCTCCCACCACAGCTTCAGAAAATCGAGCGCCCCGCCACGCGTTTCCACTTCGCGTTTCTGCTCCGCAAACACGCCTTCCATTTCGTGGCCGAAATTCGCGCGAAAATCAGCCGGCAACGCGCGCAGCAGACCGCGAAATATTCTTTGCGAGAGCGACAAATCCGATGTGGGCTCGAAATGGGCCATGCCGTCTCCTATCCGCGCTATGCCAATCGCGTCTTCCGAAATAGCTTCTTCGCGCGCGCCTGCGAAAGCGCCGCATCCATTCGTTCCGCCTCGGCCACAGCCACTTCCCTGCCGAAATCCGTCAACCGGTAGTAACGGCGGCGCTCGTCATCCAAGCCAATCGCCGGCCGCGCGTCCGATTCCACAATCAGTCCGGAACTTTCCAGGCGCGCCAGGTTGCCGTACAAAGTCCCCGCGCTCAGCCGCACCTTATCCTCGGTGCGCCGCGCCACTTCTTTCAGAATCGCGTAGCCGTGCTTTTCGCCATCCGCCAGCGCGATCAACACATGAAACATCGCCGGCGTCATCGGCAAAAACGCTTCTACATTCTTATTCCTGGTCATCGCCTGCGCGTCTCCCTGCGCATCATGCTATTTCGCCGGCCATTGTACTCTATCGTTTGCAGGAGGACTATATCGTCACACGGTATAGCTCCTCGCACGTTCGGGACCACCAGGCGGCCCGGCTAAGTGCTGAAATATCAGGAGGAGCCGCGCCGCAGCTCTGCGCGGTGGTGCTCGTGCTGTGCGCTCTCGGGACGCGACCATTCCGCCACCGGACAGCAAGATTCACCGCGGTATTTGATCTTGGCACCGTCAGCTCGGAGCGAAGCCAAACCGGGAAGTTTAGATGCAGTGTTCTTGCCGTATGTCTTTAGCACGAGATCGAACCCGCGACGTATCAAGGTTTGAGTAAGGTATGTGGCTCAATTGCGAAAGTTTGTTAAGCCCGGCCATTTGCTCAGGCGTTCCTGGTTCGGTGATCGGCAGGGCTAGGTTTCCGATCCTGAACAAGCCGTTCAGATCTTTATCCATCCGGAAGTGACAAACGCTGTTCGAGTGGCGGCCACGGGGACCTCCTCAGAACGCACAAGTCCCCGCTGCGCTGACTGCAATCGAAATCCCGTGGTTGCAGAGGAAAGAAAGGCGAAAGTCCGGACCGCGCCAGGTCACGCCTTGTCAATACAATGCTCAATTGAAGCTGTCAAGAACAGTGGAAATGCTGAGGAAATACGGTCAACAACCACACAAGCCAGCCACCTTTGCTAATGGTGTTCCGGGTGTTTCGAGTCCGAGCATACAGCATTTCGCTGATAGCGAGATTCCCGCGCGCGTACTAGTGTCTATCATGGCCAACCCCGCAAGAATCTTGGTTGCGGATGACCACGCACCTGTCCGCGGTCTGATTGCAAAATTGCTTTCAACGAAGCCGGATTGGCTAGTATGTGCGGAAGCGGCGGACGGTAAGGAAGCTGTCGAGATCGCGAAGAAATCCTGCCCCGATTTGGCTGTGCTGGATATTCAAATGCCGCGAATGAACGGTATCGAGGCTGCCAAGGAAATACTTCGACTCTGTCCGACAACGATTACTCTAAGCGACAGTTCGCATGACGTGAGCCTTTTTCTTGCAGAACTGAAGGATATTGGTGTTAAAGGTTTCGTGTTCAAGTCTCGAATAGGTATAGACCTAATCCCGACGGTGCAAGCGGTGCTCAATGGGGAATCGCGTTTCCCCTCGTGATTTACAAGTCCTGTTCAAACTCGGAGTCATACTGCTTGAGGAAAATTCGATGAGTGACCCGCTCGCTATCTATTTACATGACCATCTTGCTGGCGCCGCGCTTGCTATCGAGCTTCTGGAATCGATGAGGGACCAGCACGCGGGAAAGCCGCTTGGCCGGTTTGCTACCGGCTTACTAGTTGAGATTGAGGCAGACCGCGACGTATTGCGAGGGCTCTCCGAACGTGCTGGAGCTGGTTCTAACGCCTTCAAGGAGTTAAGTGCTTGGCTGGCGGAGAGACTGAGCCGAGTCAAACTGAGCGGCCAAAGAGATGGAGATCTAGAAACATTCGAAGCGCTGGAATTTCTCCAACTGGGAATTCACGGGAAGTTGGCGCTTTGGCGGGCTCTGGCTGTCGCCGCCGCGAGCGAAGCCAGGTTAAAATCGACGGATTTCTCGTACCTTGCAGCGCGGGCCCAAGAGCAAGAAAATAGCGTAGAACAGCAGCGCTTGGAAGCGGCAAGAACAGCGTTCCGGCCGGCTCGAACATAATCGGGCGAATCACAAACGAAATCCTTGCGAAAAATTTGGTGGCGACATCGACTCTATCGACCATTCCCCCCGCTCTCACGTGGTACGTTTGCCGTACAGCGTCATCTTCCCGTCAGCCACAACCGCAACGTACCGCCCATCCTGGATGAATTGCATTACCTTTTTTCCCGATCTGGCGATCGCGGCCCATCGCGACTTGGTTTTGGGATTCTGCTCAACGCCGACATTAGAGTTTCCGTCAACGGCGAAAATGATTTGCCGAACCATTTTGGCCTTGCTTCGCGTGACGAGATAACGCTCTGAACCCAGCTTTACCACGTCCGCTTCATCCACGAGGGCTTGGCGCCACACGACAATCAGAGTTTCCTCGAATGATTTCATCCGCGAATTGTACCGCTGAGTCTGGACTTTCTGAATCTGTCGTCTCGCCCATAGATATCGGAAATACGTAAATGGGTTCGTCATTACAATTCTGAGTCTGAGAAACGGGTTCGAGAAGTCCAATGCTGGGCCTTGGGATTTTCACGTAACCGCCGAAAAGGCCATGCAGTCGAGAACTTGGCTGCAGCGTTGAAAACTGGAGCAATCAGATATAAGGTATCGGTCGCACGGGAGTTCAAAATGGAAATTCCGGCTTACAACTAAGGAACGCCCCAGATGACGACTCTCTGGAGGGATATGCGGTACGCCGGGCGGATGATCGCGAAAACTCCCGGGCTTTCGGTGATCATCGTCCTGACGCTGGCCCTCGGGATCGGAGCCACCACAGTCGTCTTCAGCATCGCCAATACCCTGATGTTCCAGCCGCTGCCGGTTCCGCACGCTTCTCGGATTATGGCGGTCGGGTTTCAGCAAAAGGGGAATCCACTCGGCCTGGGCAGTCTTTCCTATGTGGAGTTGGGCGATTTCCAGTCTCAATCGGGCGACGTTTTCGCAGCCTTATTCGGAAACATGGGCAGGCTGTCCGGCTTCGGCCTGGAAGGTCATCCGTCCGAGCAGCTGCTGTCCAATTACGTGACCGGGAATTTCTTTACCGGGCTGGGCGTCAAGCCGGCGCTAGGGCGTCTGTTTGCTCTTGGCGAAGGTGAGCAAATCGGCGCGACCCGCACAGCGGTTCTCGGCTATGCGTTCTGGAAATCGCATCTCGGCGGCGATCCCGGCGTGGTCGGCCGGTCGGCGCTGGTCAATGGAAGACCGACTGAGATCATCGGTATCGCCCCCAAAGGATTCCACGGCGCGGTGCCTTCGCTGATTGACATGCAGTTGTACCTTCCGCTCAGCATCGTGGCCGAAGACCAGGCCGCAACTCCCGGCGCGTACCAGGGCGGAAATCTGTTCACCAACCGCACCGACCGCGAACTTGCCGTACTCGGCATGTTGAAGCCCGGCGTCAGCGTAGCCCAGGCGCAAAGCCTGGTTCGCGTGATCCAGGCACGGCTCGCCAG
>Ga0209010_1000306_pt1 | contig 16537 bp, 14 predicted proteins | sample BlaSpr_A8_OM1_O3_FD_187985 | JGI IMG/M metagenome (GOLD analysis project Ga0209010, IMG submission 187985) | Forest soil microbial communities from Thunder Bay, Ontario, Canada - Black Spruce, Ontario site 2_A8_OM1_O3 (SPAdes) (version 2) | ecosystem: Environmental > Terrestrial > Soil > Boreal...
CATTGTCTGGAGGGGGCGATTTTTGCGGCGGCGGCGCTGCGGGCCAATGGGTATCCTCCGCTCTTACTCGATTTTGAGGCGGAGCACGATACCGATCATGTGATCGCGATTTATAAAGAGAATGGCTGCTGGGGCGCTGTGGCGAAATCGAATTACACGAGTTGCCGGTGGCGCGAGCCGGTTTATAAATCGCTGCGCGAACTGGCGTTAAGTTATTTCAATGCGTATTTCAATTTGCGGCGCGAACGGACGTTGCGGCGATTTTCGGTGCCGGTGAATTTGAAACGGTTCGACGATCAGAACTGGATGACTACCGGTAAAGATGTCTGGTTTATTGTGTATCACCTGTTTGAGATCAAGCATTATCCGTTGATTACGGCGGCGCAGGCCAAGCGGCTGCATCGGGTGGATGAGCGGCTGTTTCAGGCGGAGTGTTTGGGGAAGGCGTTCAAAGGGCAGACATAAGAAGACGTTGAGAGCAGGGAAGCGGATTGCGATTGTCTGGATTCGGATTCCTCATCGGGGATTCGGCCCCGATGAGGAATCTCCGCATCCTACAAGCCTATTGTTGCACTTCGACAAATCCGAAGTAGCCGTCCGTGTCGTTGGGTCCTGCGGTGAAATACATCCAATTTGTCGGACCGTTGTTGGTCGTACCCCCGCCAAATTCAATCCCCCAAATGCCGTTGATGCTGACGGGCTGGCCGAGATGGCGAACCACGTCGATGAACTTGCCGGTCTTGAGGTTGAAGGCATTGATGGTTCCGATAGTGGCGTTATTGGTAATAAGCAGTGCTCCGCTCAACGGACCGAAGGTAGAAGGCGCGACCGCAAAACCCCAGGGTTGGTTGAAGACACTGCCCGAGGCGAAGCGCTTCACGAACTCGCCTTGCTCGGTGAAGATAGAGATGTATCCGCCGCCCTGGCCGTTGGTGGCTGCGAAAGAGACATAAAGTTTGCCACCGATATCTTGAATGCCAAACGGCGCGAAGCCATCGGGAACGGAAGCATCGGTGAATTGCCCAACCAGTTTGAAGTTGCCGTCATACATGTCGATGACGTCGTTGGCGGCGTCAGCGGCATAGATATGGTTGAACGAACTGTAATTGGTAATGGCGAGGCCGGTAAAGGACGCACCGGGTTGGGTGACCGCGATCACAGAAGAGCCGATGTTGGCGGGAGACCATCCGCTAATTGTGCCGTCGAGTGTGTCGAAGATGAAGATCGAAGTCGACCCGTTGATCTGGAATTGCGACGATCCGTTGTAGACGATGCCTGTCGGAGAACCGGGGCCGCTGCCGCTGGCCGGTGGGACGACGACATTGAGGGGCACCTTGGTGCCCGAGCCGTTATAAAGAGTGGACCAGCCGGAGGCTTGGTCGCTGATCCAGAAAGGCGAACCGGGGGCATAGACGAGGCCCCAGGGGTTAGCGAGCAAAGGGTCGACGGTAGGTGCGCCGCCGGGCAAGTTTGAGACAAGGTTGGTGACGCTGTACTGCGCGCTGGCAGCGGTTGTGACGAGCAGCAAGAGACCGAGCGAGAGCGTGACGAAGAACTTGGGATATCGCATGGGGAGTCTCCTTAGAAGTTCGAATGGAGTGGAACTCCAGATTCGATTGAGGCCGCAGGATCCGGGCGGTAGTTTTCTGTCCCCTTATGTACGCTCGATAGCCTGCGATCCCAGTGTGGATGCTAGAAGGCGTGGAAATGCGATGTGTCATGACAATGTCATCTGTTTGTCTTTTTTTTGTCTGTAAAGACCGGGGGCAAGATCGAGGGAGAAGTAAAAGGCCGCCAGGGTAAGCGGCCTTTGTCGTTGTTAGATGTCTTGTTTGATCTTCTTGAGGCGGAGTTACTTCACAAACGAAACTACTCCGAAGTAGCCGTTGGTGTCGCTGGGGCCGGCGGTGTAGAACAGTTGCGTTTTCGAGCCATTATTGGTCGTGCCGCCGCCGAATTCAATTCCCCACAGACCACTGATGGTCAGAGCTTTTCCGGCGGAGTTCTTTAGGGCGCTCATGAACTTTCCAGTTTTCAAATTGAAGCCATTGATGGTTCCGGTTGCGGTGTTGTTGGAAACCAGCAGCGTACCACTGAGTGGTCCGAAGCCGGTGGGCGCAACGGCTAATCCCCAGGGCTGGTTCAAGGGTTTGCCTTGGGCGAAGCGCTTCACGAAGGTGCCGGTTTCGGTGAAGATATCGATGAAGCCGCCTGCTGCACCCGTGCCGCTGGCGTAGGTTACGTAGACTTGTCCAGCGATGTCTTGAATGCCGAAGGGTGCGAAGCCGCTGGGAATCGTGCTATCGGTGAAAGAGCCCACGAGACTGAAGGTGCCGTTATACATGTCCACTTTATTGTTGGCGACATCAGCGGCGAACAGGATGTTGCCGGAGGTGTGGCTGGTGATGGCGAGACCGGTGTAGACCGCGCCTTTTTGCGTGACACCGATCAGTGCGGTGCTGGGATCGAAGGTGGACCAGCCACTGATGGTGCCATCGAGGGTAGCGAACAGGAAGACGGAAGTCCAGGTGTCGATCTGGAATTCGGTTGAGCCGTTGTAGACGATGCCGGTGGGCGTGCCGGAACCGGTACCGCTGGCCGACGGAATGACCACCTTCAGGCTTTGAGGCGTGCCCGTGCCGTTATAGAGCGTGGACCAGCCGGAGGCTTCGTCGCTGACCCAGAACGGCGCGTTGGGACCGTAAGCCAATCCCCACGGGTTGGTCAGCAGCGTGTCGGCATGTTTTGCTTTGCCGGTCAGATTGGAAACCAGGTTGGTGGCTGAGTACGACTGCGCCAGGGCCGCAGTAGCGAAGAGCAGTGACAGGGCGAGAGAAACGGCGAGAGCGAGAGTGCGACGTTGCATTGGGCAATTCTCCTTGGGAGTTCAAACGGAAGTGAACGAAGGATCAGCGAATGGATCAGCAATCCGGCATCGCGGGATTCGAGTCGCGCGATAGCCGGCGAGCCAGATGATGCTAGCTGGCAGGCTGACGGCGAATGTCAAAGGCGTGTCATTGGTTTGTACAATTTGTGTCTGTGGTGAGTTTCCAGTTCTCGGATCTCGGTTCCGAGGCATCGGTGCCTTTCCGAAAACTGAGAACCGAGAACTGTATTGCAAGTTATTACGGCTTAATCACGCCAAACGTGCCGGCCACGTTGTTGGATGGGCCAGCGGTAAAGTAGAGCGAGTTGGCGGAACCATTGTTGGCGGTATTGCCGCCGAACTCGATGCCCCATAATTGGTCGATGGTGATGACATTGCCTGCGGTGTTCTTGAGAGTGCCGACGAACTTGCCGGTAACGGCGTTGAACGCATTGATAGTGCCGTGGTCCGTATTGTTGGAGACCAGTAGCGTGTCGCTGAAGGCGCCGAAGTTTTTGGGCGCGACAGCCAAGCCCCAGGGTTGATTCAAAGGAGCGCCCTGAGCCAACGTCTTTATCAACGTTCCGCTTTCCGTAAATACGTCGATGTAGCCGCCGGATGCGCCGGAGTTTCCGGCATAGGTGACGTAAACGACTCCGTTGATGTCCTGCACGTTGAAGGCGGAGAAGCCGGTGGGAATCGAAGGATCGGTGAGAGTGTTGACCAGGTTGAAGCTGGCGTCATATACATCGACTACGTTGTTGGCTGCGTCTGCGGCGTAGAGAAAATTCCCGGAAGCGTTGCTGGTGACAGCCAGTCCGGTGTAGACCGCGCCGGGAGTGGTGACGGCGATGATCGCCGCATTGGGATTGGATTGCGGCGCCCATCCGCTGATGGTGCCGTCGATGGTGGAGAAGAGGAAGAACGCCGGCCAACCTTCAACTTGAAAATCCTGCGATCCGTTGAAGACGATTCCGGTGGGAGAGCCCGGGCCGGCTCCGCTGGCTGAGGGAATGAGTACGATTAGACCTTGTTTCACTCCCGCGCCGTTGTAGAGTGTGGACCATCCGGAACCCTGGTCGCTGACCCAGAAAGGACCGCCCGGGCCATATACCAATCCCCAGCCATTGACCAACAATGGGTCATCGAATCGGGCCTGCTTCACCTGGTTGGAAACTAAATTTGTAAGCTGATACTGCGCCATGGCGGCACTGCTGCATAAAGTCAGCGCGACGGCCAGGGCGATTTTGTGACGTTGCATATTGGATTCTCCTTGTCGTGCGATCTCGGGGCGGAATGAAGGTGCCCCGATCATCAACTCAACCTGAGTTCATTCTTTGAGTTCACTTCGCAGACTGAGTCGTTTTGGATGCTATGGAGTGGTGGGCGAAGAATTGTCAATGCGGCGTCACGGGTTTGCAGTATTTGTGTCTGTAAAGTTCTGAGAAGCGTGGGAAGATTGGCCTGGCGGGTGAAACTGGAGACAAAATTCGATAGCGGCAGAGTTTGATTGCGACTGCGGTTGCGATACTCGCCAGGTCCCCTTCGACTGCGCTCAGGGCAAGCTCTCGCTCCGCGGGTGAAGACGCCAAGCTCCGGGACGACTCCTCATGAGGCGAGGAATTGCATGTCTCGTGAACTGCACCACGAATAAGAAAGTCCCGGCCGAGGCCGGGACTTTGACAGATGTTTGAACGGGCTTTTGAACGAACTTAGGACGCGCGACGTTGACGGTCGCGGTTCTGATCATCCTGCTCGTTCTGTTCGGTGCCGCCCGTCGATGGATTCTTCTTGTTGGGGTCGTTCTTCTGACCGGACTGGCCGCTCTGCTCAACCTGATCGTGCTGGCCCTGGCCCTTTTGGCCCTGACCCTGTTGACCCTGTTGTGAGCCGTAATTGGTCTGACCACCCTGCTGGTTCTTCGTCTCGTCTGCCATTGCGCATCTCCCTGATAGCGGAGCGCACGCATCGCGCTTCGCGGTTTATTTTAGTTCTGCAAGTTAGTTGCGAATGCGCGGGGTGGGGTTGGGCTGAAAATATTCAGTGCGTTTAACTAAAACGTTAATCTTGCGGGGGCGGGCGACTATTGGACCGTGACCTTCACTGTTTTCGTAGAGCGCCCGTATTCGTTCGTACTGTATAGCGTGTAGGTGGTTGTCGTTTTGGGAGTGACGACAACGGATGTTCCGCGAATGGCGCCGACTTGCGGCGATACGACGAAGTAGGAAGCTCCGGTAACGGTCCAACTCAGCGTGACGGGTTGCCCTGAGGTGATGGTCGTGGGATTCGCGGTGAAGCTGGTGATGGTTGGGGATGGTCCGGTTGGGACATTGTTCGGAGTGTAGAGAGGACTGATCTGAATCACGTCGAAGGCGGAGGCTGGAACTTGCTTGAGTGTTCCGAGATCGTTGTTGTTCCAGCGATTGTCGGGATCGCCGCTGATGTACATGTTGCTACCGTTGTCGGCCATGATCATGCCATATTTTTGCAGGGCTGCAAGTACGACTTGCGCCTGCGGAGGATAAGAAGAAATATCGAATGAGGATTTGAGGCGCATGCGCATACCCATGGGTGCGGCGTAAGCGTTGGTTGAGGTCGCTGCCCAATGCGAAGCCGGGGGAGTGAAGGCTTCGAGGCTGTTCTGTAGCGTGAAGCGCAGGGCGTGTTGAATCTGTCCGCTGGCGACTTCATCGTAGCGGGCGAGGCCGGGGAAAATGGACAGGCCGGCAGCGTCGGCGGAGGTCCAGGTGTAGGGGCGCTGTTCGTCGTCGAGGAGATCCCAGACGGCGGCGGAACCTGCGTCCCAACTGCCGTTGGTTTGCGGGTAGGAACTGTAGAGTTCATAGAGCCAGCAGTTGTCGCGGTCGAGGACGAGCACGTGGCGGTCGCCATTGCCGGGGTTGGGATAGCCTTCGATCGGCGCGGTTTTCGGCACAGGCATGGGGCCGGGATCGCTTTCGCTGCCGGACTGCGTGTACTTGATATTTACGAAAGGCGAAGCGCTGACGACGACATAGGGAATACCGATGGTCTGGCCTGCGTAGAGGCCGGCGCCGAAATCCGGATGTAAGGGAGTGGTCGAGCCGATGAAGTTGACGATGTTGGCCGAGTTGGGATCGACGGGAGCGGCGGAGATGTCCTGATTCCAGGCGTTATCCGCGGGGAAGGGAATGAAACCATTGAGGCTAGCTCCGCGGCCGAGGCTCATGGCGCTGCACGACTGGGCGTGCGCGGCGGAGGCGAGGAAACAGAGCGCAATCAGGACTACGAGAGAATGATTTATGGTCCGCATGGTTCACCTTTAGGAAGGAATTCGTGCGCTTACGATAGCAGGTCGGGGTGAGTGCGAAGAACCTGCCGCTAGTACATTGGAGAAGTTTGTTCGGATTTCGTAACAAAATTTACAGGGTTGAAATTTGGCGTGCGCCGTCGGTTAGACTGTGCCTGTTTTTGTGTAGAGCCTTCCCCTATTGCAGCAGAAACAGCGGACCCGTCTTGGGTTCGCTGTCTGTTTTTAGGCCTGTCTTTTTTAAGCCTGTCTTTCCAGGCCCTATTTGCGCGCTCATCCGGAGAACAATGGCGAGAGTTCGCCTGGCGCGTCGATGAGCACATCGGGTGCGGGGTTATTTAATGTATGCGGGGCGAAGCCGTAGGTAACGCCGACGGTCCAGAGGCCGGCGTTACGGCCGGTTTCCACGTCGACGTGAGAGTCGCCGACGATTACCGTTTCTTCCGGCTGGACGCCGATTTCTTGCAGTAGTTGGCGCGCGCCCTGGGGGTCGGGCTTCTTGGTCGGGAAGCTGTTTCCGCCGTAGATCTGAACAAAGAACGGACCCAGACCCAGGGCTTCGACGATGGCGCGCGAAGGAACGACGGGCTTGTTGGTCAGGACCGCGAGTTGGCGCTGGTTGCCATTATTCGGCGGGGGGTGACCGGGGTGCTGAAGAGTAGCGAGGGCTTCTTTGATCCCGCTGTAAACCGTGGTGTGATCGAGTTTGTGCTCGCGATAGTAAGCGAGAAAATATTCCAGCCCTTTCCGCACTAAGGCTTCTTCCGTGGCGTCGCCTCCCAGAGCGCGCTGGATCAGGGCAGGAGCGCCGTCGCCAACATAGCTGGCGATGACGTCGTCGGGGAGTTCGGGACGGCCGATGTGGCGGAGGGCGGCGTTGACGGAGTGCACCAGGTCGAGGCGGGAATCGATGAGGGTGCCGTCAAGATCGAAGATTATCAGTTTGATGGAGCGAGGATCGAAAGGGCGCAGGGTGCGGATCATTCTGCTTAAGGATAAAGCATTTAGCGGTGAGCAATCGGCAATCGCAATAGGGTGGGCTTTGATTTGGTTGCTTGAAATTGTGTGACCGCCCTTGATTCTGGCGGCCGGGAAGCCTTAACGCGGGAGAGTAAGACGAACTTCCACGCTTTTCCAACGCCCCCTCACCATTTACAATGCAACAGGCCTAGCGATAGGGAATTCTGGTTAAACTTCGTCCTGCCGCAACCGCCGACCAGCCAACAGAATCTATATCCTGTCCAAGATTCCCAGGGAGTACGATGGCGACCACAAAAACTGACCCAAAACTCGGTTTGGCGGCCAATGGCGGCAAGAAGGCGAAGCACTATGAGGGGCTGACGCGCGAGCGACTGGTCGAGGCCTACCGCATTATGTATACGGCCCGGCGCATTGATGACCGGGAGATCCTGCTGAAGCGGCAGCAGAAAATTTTCTTTCAGATGTCGGGTGCGGGGCATGAGGCGATTGGCGCGGCCGCGGGGCTGGCGCTCAAGTCGGGGTATGACTGGTTCTATCCGTATTACCGCGACCGGGCGCTGTGTTTGGCGCTGGGAGCCAAGCCTTATGAGATGTTTTTGCAGGGCGTGGGAGCGGCGGATGATCCGAGTTCGGGCGGGCGGCAGATGCCTTCGCACTGGAGCTATCCGAAGTTGAATATTGTGACGCAGTCGTCGCCGACGGGGTCGCAGATTTTGCAGGCTTTGGGGTGCGCGGAGGCGGGGAGATATTTTGCGCGAAATCCGAGGGCCGCGGAGGTGCCGGAGTCAAGATCCGCACCCTTCGACTCCGCTCAGGGCATGCTTCTCGCAACGGACGAGAGAAATGGGGCACCTATTTCGATGAACGGGGCGCCCGGCGCCGATTATCGTTCATTCAAGAACGTTTCGTTCCAGGGCGACGAGGTCACTTATGTTTCCCTGGGCGATGGGACGACAAGCGAGGGCGAGTTTTGGGAAGCGATGAATGCCGCCGCGCTGGGCAAGTTGCCAGTGATTTTCTGTGTAGAAGATAACGGGTACGCCATTTCCGTGCCAGTGGAAGTACAGACGGCTGGAGGAAGCATTTCGCGGCTGGTCTCGAGCTTTCCTAATTTTCATTTTGAAGAAGTGGATGGGACCGATCCGGTGGCCAGCTATGCGGCCATGGTTCGGGCGGCGAAGTATTGCCGCGAGGGGCATGGCGCGGCGTTCGTGCACGCGCATGTGATTCGACCTTATTCGCATTCGCTGTCGGATGACGAGCGGTTGTACCGTCCAGATGCGGAGCGCGAGAGGGATGCGGCGCGCGATCCGGTGACGCGGACGCAGATGTTCTTGCTGCGCGAAGGGATTCTGGACGAAAAGGGAATCACGCAACTGGAAAAGCAGGTTGAAGAAGAGTTGCAGGCGGCCGTGGATATGGCGCTGGCCGCTTTGCCCCCTGCGCCGGAGTCGATTACTAAATTTGTTTATTCGCCCGACATCGATCCTACGTCTGCGGCGTTTGAAACGCAGCCGGTTGTGGGCGCCGATTCCGCCGATGGTAAGAAGCCCGCGGCGAAGACCATGGCGGATTTGATCAATGCCACGCTCCACGATGAGATGAGGCGCGATGAGCGCATCGTGATTTTCGGCGAAGACGTGGCCGATTGCAGCCGCGAAGAATATTTGAAGCGCAAGCTGGTGAAGGGCAAGGGCGGAGTATTCAAGCTGACGTTCGGCTTGCAGTGCGAGTTTGGGCCGGAGCGAGTTTTTAATTCTCCGCTGGCCGAGGCAGCGATTGTGGGGCGCGCAACCGGCATGGCGACGCGCGGGTTGAAGCCGGTCGTTGAGATTCAGTTCTTCGACTACATCTGGCCGGCGATGATGCAGATTCGCGATGAGCTGTCGGTGATTCGCTGGCGCTCGAATAATGGATTCTCGTGCCCGCTGGTGATTCGCGTGGCTATTGGTGGATATCTTACGGGTGGCGCGATTTATCATTCGCAGTGCGGTGAGAGCACGTTCACGCACATCCCCGGGCTGCGCGTAGTGTTTCCGTCGAATGCGCTGGACGCAGCCGGGCTTTTGCGCACGGCGATCCGGTGCGACGATCCAGTGCTGTTTCTGGAACACAAGCGTCTGTATCGCGAAACTTATGGGCGCGTGCCTTATCCTGGGCCGGACTTCATGATTCCGTTTGGCAAGGCGAAGATTGTGCAGCCGGGGACGGATTTGACCGTGATTACTTACGGCGCGGTGCTGCCACGTGCGTTGCAGGCGGCGCAGAAGATTGAGCGCGAGGCGGGAGTGAAGGTCGAAGTAATCGACTTGCGTTGCCTAAATCCGTTCGATTGGGAGACGATTGCGGAATCGGTGGCGAAGACGAATCGCGCGCTGGTCGCGTATGAAGACACGCTGAGCTGGGGATATGGCGCGGAGATTGCCGCTCGCCTTGCCGACCAGCTTTTCGACAAGCTCGATGCGCCCGTACGGCGCGTAGCGGCGGCGGATACGTTTGTGGCGTATCAGCCGATTCTGGAAGATGCGATTTTGCCGCAGGCCAATGACTTGTTTCGTGCGATGAAGGAATTGGCCGAGTATTAAGGAACAGAGGTCAGTGCCTAGTGGCCAGTTGAACCAACATGGCCATCACCGGGTTTCAGCGCGAGCGGCGGTACGCGTGTGAATAATGTTAAAAATCCCCTTTGAAAGCCTCTTCTCTGCCATTCGGCGGTACAATTCTTCGCAGTTACGTGCGCCTGGCACGTTTGAGCGCCGCTTCCCGGAGGCTACGATGTTCACCTCGAAACTCTCGTCTTTGGTTTCATTCAGCGTTTTGGCAGCGTTCGCGTTGATTTGCCCGCTGGGCGACAGAGCATTTGCCCAACACGAGAAAGTTCTTTATACGTTCAGCGGAACTGGAGGCGCACTTCCCATGGGTACGCTTGTAACCGATGCGGCGGGCAACCTCTATGGCTCTACGCAGTCCGGAGGCACGAAGGGGGCGGGCGTCGTATTTAAACTGGTCCGTGCGGGTGGCGGCTGGGTGGAAACGGTGCTGCACAACTTCACCGGGTCGAATGACGGCGGCGGTCCGCAGACTCCGCTGGTTGTGGATAGTGCGGGGAATGTCTATGGCACCGCATACTTTGGCGGCGGTTCGAACCTGGGCGTGGTGTTCGAGTTGTCGCCGTCAGCGAGTGGTTGGGCGGAGAAGGTGCTGCATAGCTTTGGCTCCATTTCCGGCGACGCGGCCGCGCCCTATACTGGCCTGGCAGCCGACACTACGGGAAATCTCTACGGAACAACTACTATCGCTGCGGGCGGATATGGCGCAGTGTTTGAGCTTTCCCGGGCGAATGGAAGTGGCTGGAATTATTCGGTCATTCATACGTTTCGCGGCCACACTTCCGACGGAGCAATTCCTTACAGCAGTATCGTGTTCGGCCAATTGGGCAATCTCTATGGGATGACGGAACAGGGGGGTGCGTTTGGCGCCGGCACGGTCTTTTCCATGAGTCTCTCCGCAAGTGGATGGGCTGAGAGTGTCATCTACAACTTCAAAGGCGGATCGGACGGAGAAGCGCCTTTCGGCAACCTTACTCTGGGAAGCGCCGGACGCTTGTACGGCACCACGTTGCTTGGTGGCGCAGACGGTCAGGGAACTGCGTTTGAGCTGACCCTCGAGGCAAGCGGCGAATGGAGTGGGCGGGTCATTCACAGCTTTGGAAGCTTTACCGGCGACGGGCTCTCCCCTGCCAGCACGTTAGGAATTGATGCGGCAGGAAACCTGTTGGGTACTACCTCCTTAGGAGGCGCGCGGAACGCGGGTACAATTTTCGAGCTGAAGCCTGATGGCGCCAGTTTTAATGAGAGGCTCGTGCTGAGTTTTTCGGGGCCGGCCAATTCCAATCCTCAAGCTGTGGGCAACGTGATTCTGGAGGGTGGAAGTTTGTATGGTGTGGGACCCGGCGGCGCGACGCGGGCTGGCGTTGTATTTGAGGTCACGCCATAGGCGGAAGGAACGCGGGCTGGATTCTTTAGGGTTCCTTTTGTTATTCGCGCCACGCGCCTGTTTGGATTGAGAGCTTCATCGCACAATGGCGGAGTCGCCGATTCAAACCAGAAACAAGCAGTAACCAAATCGCCACTATTGATGCCACATTCGACATTGCCTACTGTTCCCAATTTTCTCTACGGCACCGCGTGGAAGGAGGATCGCACTGCGGCTCTCACAGAGTTGGCGCTGCGCAGTGGGTTTCGTGGGATCGATACGGCTAATCAGCGGCGGCATTATTTTGAGGCCGGACTGGGCCAGGCGTTGGCTACGGCCTATGACGCGGGACTGCTAACGCGCGCCGATATTTTTCTGCAAACGAAATTTACTTACTGGCGCGGGCAAGATCATCGTCTGCCTTACGATCCGGCGGCAAGCCTTTCTGTTCAGGTGGCGCAGTCGATGGCCAGTTCGCTCGAACATCTCGGGACTGATTACGTCGACAGCTACGTGTTGCATGGGCCTTCTACGAACTACGACTGGGCCGAGGACGATGCTGAAGTGTGGGGGGCGATGACGCGGGAGCGCGATGCCGGACGCACCCGGCTGCTCGGCGTGAGCAATATTTCCCTTCAGCAACTGGAGCAGATGGAGAGCGCTCATAGTGAAGCTCCCGCATTTGTGCAGAACCGTTGCTTTGCCCGGCTGGGCTGGGACCGCGAGGTGCGGTCGTTTTGCCGGGAACGGAAAATTGTCTATCAGGGTTTTTCGCTTCTTACGGCTAATACGGATGTATTGGCACATCCGCTGATTAAGGGCATTTCGCAGCGTAGGAAAGCTACCGTGGCTCAGGTTGTCTTTGCATTTGCGCGGGCGGTGGGAATGTTACCGCTTACCGGGACATCCAATGCGGATCACATGCGGCAGGATCTCGCGAGCAGTGAGATTTCGCTGACGCCGGATGAGGTTCAGGCGATTGAATTTCTGGCTGGCTAATCCGACGGAGGAGCATGGTCTAGAGGGGTCGGCTGGCGTTCGTAATCCCGCTGTGCTCCATGAGCACAGGCTCGCTGGCCGCTTGTGGGCGAGCCTACCACCCTCAACTGCAGGCAGAGGTCGAGCGCCCCAGGCATGCATAACAAACCCCACCTGTAACCTGTTTCACTCTGGAAGTGGGCGTACGCGAATCTATGAACGCCTCCGAGCCTCTTTACGCGGTTGGTTTCAGCACAGGGCGGTCAGCGGTCATCTGACTCCTCACGGTCGGTTCGACTGCTTCGGAGAAGAGTGAGCCGTAAAGTGTTCCGCCTAATGCACCGCCGATCAGCGGGGCGACCCAGAACATCCACAGTTGTTGCAGCGCCCAGCCTCCGGCGAAGATGGCTTGGCCGGTGCTGCGGGCGGGATTCACCGACGTGTTGGTAACGGGGATGCCGACCAGGTGAATCAGGGTTAGGCACAGGCCGATGGCGATGGGCGCGAAGCCCTTCGGTGCGCGGCGATCGGTTGAGCCCATGATGACCATCAGGAAGAAGGCAGTGAGAACGACTTCGGCGACGAAGCCGGCCAGCAGCGAATAGCCGCCGGGAGAATGCGCGCCATATCCGTTGGAAGCAAACCCGGCGTGAACGTCGAAGGCCGGGCCTCCATTGGCGATCACGTAGAGAACTCCGGCGCCGGCGATTGCGCCGAGCACTTGCGCAATCACGTAATGGAGCATCTCAGACGCGGCGAAGCGCTTGCCTGCGACTAATCCCAGAGTCACTGCGGGATTTAGGTGGCAGCCGGAGACGTGGCCGATGGCAAAGGCCATGGTCAGGACGGTGAGGCCGAAGGCCAGAGCTACGCCGGCGAATCCGATGCCGAAGGAAGGGAAGCCAGCGGCAAGCACGGCGGCGCCGCATCCTCCAAAGACCAGCCAGAATGTGCCAAAAAATTCCGCAAGTGCGCGTTTGCCAAGGGGCATGAGGATCTCCTTTTCGAGCGGGATTAGGGATCGATTTCTGTGGCAGATTTCGCTGCCGATGATGGCGTCAGCGAGGTTAGCACAAAGGCGGAGGGATTAAAACTGGAGTGGATCGTCCCAGGCGAACGCATGGCCGGCTTGGTTGCTGCATAAGGTATAGTGTTAGGCACTCCGGCAACCTTTCTATGCGAAAAACTGGCCACAGTCTGGTTGCGCCTCTGCGATGAACGCGATTGCCGCCCTTCCTATCGTGAATCCATCTGGAGAGCGGCATTTCGCTGCGCGGCAGAGACGAATCCCACAGCTGGATGGACTGCGTGGAATCGCGGTGCTGTTGGTCGTCCTCTATCATTTTGTTCCCTCGCTGGGGCTTGCCGGCATCGGATTCCAAAGGTCCTTCCACTTCGGATGGTGCGGGGTCGATTTGTTCTTTGTGCTGTCGGGATTCCTGATCGGGGGAATTCTGCTGGATGCCAAAGAGTCGCCCAGCTACTTCCGCACATTCTACTTTCGCAGGTTCTATCGCATCTTTCCGCTTTACTACATCTGGATCTTCCTTTACGCGGTGCTGGCTGCCGGCGCTTTTTCTCACCTTCCTGCCTCGATTGCCATCGCATGGCCCGGGGCGAGGCCGGTAATTGTCTATGGGCTGTTCCTGCAAAATGTCGTTCACAAAGATCTGTCGGGTATCGCGGCGGCCTGGCTCGGGCCGCTGTGGTCGCTCTCGGTGGAAGAGCAGTTTTACCTGATCATGCCGCTGGCCGTGCGGTTTCTGCCGAAACGGCGGCTGGTGCAGTTGCTGATGGCAAGTATCGTGCTTGCGCCGGTTGGGCGAGCGCTTGCTTATGCGTGGATACATTCGAGTGCGGCTTGGTATGTTTCGACACCGTTGCGTGCCGACGCTTTAGCAATGGGCGTTTTGTTGGCGACTGCGCTGCGGGATGAACGCTGGAAGGCACGCCTAACGCGGAGCCGTCTGCCGATATATGGGATGATCGCGGTGTTGGGCTGCGGCGTTTTTTGTCTCGCAGTTTGGAGCCCGGCGACTGAAATGCGCGCGCGGGCGATGTGGGGATTCTCTTGCCTGGATGCGTTTTTTGCCGTGATCATGCTTCTCGCTTTGATGCGGCCGCGTGGATGGTGGTCGAGCTTTTGCCAGCTAGGCTTGCTCCGAAATGCCGGCGGACTTTCGTATTGTGTGTACATTATTCATTTTGCGGTGCTGGAGATCTGTGGGGGAATCATCATTTTCCGTTTTCACGAATGGCCGCTGCCTGCGCATATCGGAGGGGTGCTGATGGCTAGTTTGGTGACATGGGCGATCGCGAAGACCTCCTGGCGGTATCTGGAATCGCCGATGATTCGTCGTGGGCATGCATATGGGTATGGGACGCGAGGAGACCGTTCCAGCGAAGACGAGGCATCACCTTCGAATTACGTAAAGGTGTCATGAAGCTAAAAGACGCAGGGAAGAACCTTGTCGAGCGAACCGCCCGGAATCCGGTAGCCTGGGCGGTCTATAAGAGTTGCGGTCGTGTGGCGGAGTTTTTCGGACAATTCTACGGTCACGCTCGGTTTGTGCGGGAAGGCTACGAGCGGGACCAGGCGTTGCAGCAAATCGCGGAGGAAATGTTTCCGCAGCCGGTCGTCGCGAGTGGACCTTTCAAGGGTCTGAAATATCCAGGGGTGCGATCCTATGGCAGCGCCTTGTTGCCAAAACTAATCGGCTCGTATGAGTCGGAACTTCATGAAACCCTGGAAGCACTGCTGACGAACGACTACGCGACGATCGTCGACATCGGATGTGCGGAAGGATATTACGCGATTGGCATTGCTCTGCGTAGTCAAAGCGCGAAGGTTTATGCGTTTGACACCAGCCCTGACGCTCAGGCGATTTGCCTCGAAATGGCGAAACTCAACGGAGCAGCGAATCGCGTAACCATCGGAAGCTTCTGCGATGAAAACACCTTGCGAGCGATCTCTCTTGGAAACCGTTCTCTCATCATCTGTGATTGTGAGGGTTACGAAGGCAAGCTGTTTACCAAGGAACTGTGCGCATTCCTGGCCCCGCACGACCTGATCATTGAGACCCACGACTTCATCGACATTGAATTAAGCGCTAAAATGCGCGAGGTTTTTGCCTCTACGCATCGCATCCAGTCCTTCAAGAGCACGGATGATATTCAAAAGGCTCACACCTACTCTTTTCCGCAAGTACTTCCTTATGACAGACGAACCAGGCGGCTCATCCTGGGGGAGCGGCGGCCGGGAACCATGGAGTGGCTGGTGATGACGCCCAAATAGACTGGCGGGGACGGTTGAGGGTCGGCCCAGGTTACGAAGGCTTGGCCCGCAAGGCGCTTCCGGTTGAACGTTCTTTGAAGCGATGCTAGGCTCCGGGCAGGTGTCCTCTACATACGCAGAATTGGCAAAGTCTCAGCACGCCGGCCCGCGGCGATGGCGGCAATCTCCGCCGCTTGAAGTGTGGATACGATTTCTGCTGGCGCTATTGGGATTGGGTCTGGCGTTTGCGGCTGCGCTTTTCTCGACGGTTTCTCGCGATGCCGGCAATGTTTGGGCCACGGTCATTCTTGCGTCGCTTTCTTTGTTGTTGGCTGCGTTTGTTGGGCTGGTGACGGTGCCTTATCTGGCACGGCGCGTGGCGTTGGAACGGCTGCGCGACACCTTCGATTATGAAGTGACGCGGGTGGGCGTTGTGTATGTACTGGTTACGCTGGTGATCGGCATCGCGGCGCTGAATACGGGAAACAATCTGCTCTACATTGTGGTCGCCGCCATGCTGTCGGCGATTCTGGTTTCGGGAGTGGCGTCGGCAGTGGTGTTGCGGCGGTTGGAGTTGGATGTCCGACTACCGCAGCATCTGTTTGCCGGCAGGGCGGTGGCGGGGAGAATCGTGCTGCGAAATTCGCGGCGCTGGCTGCCTGCATTTTCCATCGGCGTAATCGCTGCGCGCAAGAAAGACAAGCACGGGCAAACGCCTGCGATGAAGTGGGAGTGGGAGTCGGTGACGTTTGCCTTCCCGCTGAATCGGCCAAGGGAGCAACAGTGGCTGAAGCTGCCGGACTGGCGGTTGCGGCGAGTTCTTATCGCGGAACGGAAGCCGGCTATTTTTGAAGGGAGTGCATACTTTCCGATTTTGCCGCCGGGAGCGGAATCCTCCGCGGAGATGGATTTGAAATTCGAGCGGCGCGGACGCTACCGCGAGGACAGCTTCGGCCTGGCGACAAAGTTTCCTTTTGCTTTCTTGACCAAGACGCGGCGCGTGCCGTTGCAACGCGAAATTCTGGTGTACCCGCGGGTGGAGGCGACTAATCGGCTGTTCGAGATTCTGCCTGTGGTGCGCGGGGAGTGGGAAAGCTTTGTGCGCGGGCGCGGCTCGGATTTACACAGCATCCGCGAATATGGGCCGGATGACGACGCGCGCCACGTGGACTGG
>Ga0209010_1000308_pt1 | contig 16486 bp, 12 predicted proteins | sample BlaSpr_A8_OM1_O3_FD_187985 | JGI IMG/M metagenome (GOLD analysis project Ga0209010, IMG submission 187985) | Forest soil microbial communities from Thunder Bay, Ontario, Canada - Black Spruce, Ontario site 2_A8_OM1_O3 (SPAdes) (version 2) | ecosystem: Environmental > Terrestrial > Soil > Boreal...
CCGTGTAATCTCCGCCAATGCTCTGGTTTTCGGCGATCAACTCGATCAGAGCTTTCTTCACCGGCTCCGATCCTGGATCTTTTGTTACCAGACCTTCCACCACAGCGCTCGCCGAAGCCTGAGTCGCGCCCGCGCCGCCACTGGATTGCGCGTGTGCCAGCGGCGCACTTGCACCCAGCAGCACAACGGCTAGACCTAATGGAAGGATTCGCATGCTCACGCGGGAAGTTGAATTTTGCGTAACAAAACCGGCCGGGAGATTTGGCCGAGACCTAAACAATGCCAGAACATCGCTTATTCTATCTGGTTCCGGATTGCCGTCACAATGTTGCACGCGAACCCATTGCGCTGCAAAACAAATGGCAAGCTGGATTCTGGCGCAGTAAGATCCTGAACGGCGGTCCTCCGCATCTTCGAACCTGATTTTTTGAATTGGAATGAGAGATCCTGAATGAAATGTCCATCTCGCTCGATTTTGCTGGCACTGCTCATTATTCCAATAGCGGCGCTTCCTCAGTCCCCACAGACTCCTGTCGTGCATTTGACTTCCGAGCAGGATCATCAGCGAACGATGGATTTGCTGCACATCTCCAGTCTCCGCCGTGGCCCCGACGGCGATCCCAAGTCTCCTAACGCCGCGAACTTTGATGAGGCGAAGGTCACGCCCTATTCTCTTCCCGACTCGCTGGTATTGAATGATGGTCAGAAAGTTACCTCTCCGAAAACGTGGTGGAAGAAACGCCGCCCGGAAATCGTGGAATATTTCGATCGGGAAATTTACGGCCGCGTGCCCATGAACACTCCCAAAGTGAATTGGGAGGTGACCAGCACGAGCAAAGAAAAAGTCGGCGACGTTCCGGTTATCACTAAGAAACTTGTTGGCCACGTGGACAACTCGGCGTATCCGCTTATCAGCGTCGACATTCAATTGACGCTCACTACTCCTGCAAACGCTGCTGGTCCAGTGCCCGTGATCATGGAGTTCGGACTGAGTCCCGAAACATTGGCTGCGCTGAAGAAGCGTTTTACCGATGAACAATGGGCGACGTTTGTGGGCAATGGTCCGCCGTGGCAGCAGCAGGTTTTGGCCAAGGGCTGGGGATATGCGGTTCTCATTCCCACCAGCGTGCAAGCCGATAACGGAGAAGGTTTGACACAAGGAATCATTGGGTTCGTGAATAAAGGTCAGCCGCGCAAGCTCGATGATTGGGGAGCGTTGCGGGCCTGGGCCTGGGGCGCGAGCCGCGCCATCGACTACTTTGAGACTGACAAGGCAGTCGACGCGAAGCAGATTGGTATTGAAGGCCTGTCGCGTTACGGGAAAGCGACGCTGGTTGCGATGGTTTATGAGCCGCGGCTGGCAATTGCGTTTGTCGGATCGTCGGGAGCTGGAGGCGCGAAGATCTGGCGGCGCAAGTTTGGCGAACAGGTGGAGAACGTCGCGTCTAGTGCTGAGTATCACTGGATGGCGGGCAACTTTCTCAAGTATGCGGGGCCGCTTACAGTTAACGATTTGCCGGTTGATGGTCACGAGTTGATCGCGCTGTGCGCGCCGCGGCCAGTGTTCATCAGCAGCGGTTCGCAGCAAGTCGAAGGTGGATGGGTGGATGCGAAGGGAATGTTCCTGGGCGCGGTTGGAGCGGGACCGGTGTACAGGTTGCTGGGCAAGAAAGATTTGGGGACCACAGAATTTCCTCCCATGGAAACCGCGCTGATTGATGGCGACATTGCCTTTCGCCAGCATAGCGGCGGGCATACTACCGGTCCGAACTGGCCGACATTCTTGACGTTTGCCGACCGATATATCAAAGCGCCGGCCAAGGCTGCTACTTCAAAGTAAATAACGCGTTCACGTGCGCGGTTACCGTCACGGTTTGAGGGGTGAATTCTTCCGTGGGCGCGGGCATGGCGGCATTGGCCATTTTTGCCATGGCGAATCCCGCGCGGGGAGCGAAGATGCGCGTTGGCTCGAATGTGTCGACGGAAGCGTAGGAGAGATCGCCGAGGGTGCGACTGCTGGCGCGGGCGATGGTCTCGGCGGAGGTGCGGGCGCGGCGGTAGGCGTCTTCGACGGCCTTCTGTTTGGCCTCGTCGATATTTTCCAGCGTGTAATTCAAAGATTGGCTTTCGCTGACGTTGGCGTCGGCGAGTTGTTGGGTGATCGGTCCGATTTTGGAAAAGTCTTTCAGCTTGAGCGTGACGTTAGTGGTGACGCGATAGGCAATGACTTTTTGTTTCGGATTTTTTGGGTCGTACACCGGCTGCACGGATTGAAATCCGAGGTTGGCGGATTTGGGATCGATGCCGTTGGCACGCATGACCTGTCGCACCTGTTCGACGTCGCGGGAGGCGTGCTGATAGGCGGCCTGCGAAGTGTCTTCCTGGACCGAGACATTGAACTGAATGACGGCGGTGTCGGGAGCGGATTCGAATTTGCCATCGGCGCCGACGTAGACCGTGTTGGGCTGCGCAGCGACGGTGGGATGCTCCTGCGCGAACGATATGGAAGCGGCGAGCAGCAGTGCCGCGAGAAATATTTTGGGCTTCATGAATTGCCTCCCGAAGAGATTATCGAATAGCGGCATCGATTGAATCTTAAAAGTGTTCTCACTGGAAGGAACGTTTTCGGGAGGGAGAATTGCGCGTTTGGATTCTTACTTTGCCGAGAGACCATGGCGCCGCCTGTGGATTTCCGCGAAAATATAGTTGGGATTCGCCGGTGGCGCGGTCGGATGGTCGGTGCCGCGGAGGATCCGATTCGGAAAAAACAGGATACCCCCCTCCCCCCCGGTCTTGTGGAATCATCAAGTTGGCGGGATTTCGCACACGAATCCTAGGGGCACAATAAGTTACGGGTAACCTGGATTCAAACAAGTTGGGTCGTGGTTAGGCCCTTTGCCCTCTGGTTCGCGCGTACCGCATTTGCCGTGGCAATCATGAACTTAATTCGGGCGAGGGGCAAGGTCAGATGTCACAGGGATGCTGTGGATAATCGATCTCTGCGGACCCCTCCATCGTGATTACCCCTAAGTGATTTGCGGTTGGCTAACTCAGGCGGCGACCGCATTGCGCATTCGCCCTGGCTAAGACACTCTCCTTTCGGAATCCGTCACGTTACGTCGACGGACCTCAGGAGAAACGCTGTGCATCGCTTCGTCGCAACGCTTCGCTACAACTCTGCGTGCTGGGTCTTGACTCTTGTTTTGGTTTTGGCCGGCACTGCGTCTGCAACTCTCACGGTCAACGTCATCTCTCCCTCGATCAACGAATATACGGGCACGGCTTCGGGTGGAACGCCGGTGTTTTATGAGGCTTATGCCACCAGTCCGGAGTGTGCCGCGGGAATAGCGGCCATGCGCATCTACACGAATCCGGGGGTGGATGCTTATACGGTCAACGGCGGCCACCTGGAAACGTTTATTAGTTTGCCTCTGGGAACTTACGCCACGGTAGTCCAAGCCTGGGATAACTGCGGCGCGGTGGCTAAGGCCCCCGTTCCGCTAAATGTGACTACTGGCAATATCACGGTGTATTTGCCGTCTGCAAGCGTGAGTTATGCACCGGTGCATATCGCGGCTTCGTCACAGACCGGGTGCAATAAAGGAATTTCTGCAATGCGTTTGTATACGGAGCCGTATGCCGGCGTTTATACCGTCGATTCGAATGCGCTGGACGCTTTTGTTACGGTGCCACCGGGCAATTACAACATGACGATTGTGGCCTGGGACAACTGCGGTGGAGTCTTTACTTCAGGGATTGCGAGTGCCGTTACCGGCGCGCCGGATGGTTATTTGTATGGAACCTATGGAACAGGGAATGAGGTTGCGGAACTGCAAGTGGGGGGAGCGGGAGAGTTGATCAATCCTAATGGAACCGCGAACCCACCTTTAACTTCGGTGCCGGGAGTAAATTCGGTGGTGGTCGACCCGGGCGGGTGGTTTCTTTACGCTTCCGGCACGAAAGGCATTTACGCATTTCAGATCGACCCGGTGAATGGATCTCTGGTTCCAATAGCTGGATCGCCTTTTGTTGGGACTGGGATTACGCAATTGGTAGCGGAGCCGTCGGGGAACTTCATCTACGCGCTGTCCAGTTCGACTGCAACCTACCGAATCAATCGGTCGAATGGGGCGTTGACGGCGACGGGTAAGTCTATTGTAGGTCCGCCCGCAGGTCCCCCGATTGGCGTTGATGGTCCTTTCTTGTACTTGCTCGGGGGGAGTTATCCGACGGTACAGGTGTTCGGCTACGCGCTGAACGACACCAATGGAGCGCTCACCTCGATAGCGGGGCTGCCGATTACGCTGCCCGATGCGGAGCAGACGTCGGGGCTGGCGGTTGCGGATTACCGGCTATTTGTCATCAGCGCGGGGAGTCCGGCGATAGTGTGGAGCTATAACATCAATCTTTCATCGGGAGCTCTTGGTGCGGCGCCGGGTTCGCCCTATTCGTTCGAGACGAATTTTGGCGGCCTTGTGGCCGATTGGGAGGGGCGCTATTTGTGGATTTGGGAGTATGACCCCACGGGGACTGACAATGAGGACGGCACTTTCGACATTGGATCTGCGGGGCAGGTTACCGCGACTTCGTTCTACGGGGGTGGAGGCCCGCTGGGATTTGGCGGCTTTACCGAGGACCTGACTGGAAATTACATTTTCACGGAGTGGACCAATGCGATTTCGCCGCCGAGTGCTACTGGCGGAAAGGCAGTTCCGCAACCCGGCGGAAACGACGTTGGGGTGCAGAGCTTCTATATTTCCGATGGAGCTTTGGAGAACGACACGTATACGGTGCTGCCTAATATGTTTTATATGGGAGCGATTGCGAGGCAAGACCCGAACTGAAGGCTGAGGCGTGACCGTGCTGGCTCAGGACTTGAGTGATGCCGGAGTAGCGTTTGCTAAAGTCAAAATCCCCGCCCTGTCCCCTGCACAAAACGCGGGGACAAGGACGGGGCAGCCTTACATATCTTTGAGTCTTCTTAATTGGGCATCAGCACGGTGTCGATGACCTGGATGACTCCGTTCGATTGGAAGACGTTGGCGATGGTGACCATGGCGGTGCCGCCTTTTTCGTCTTTCAGCATGAGGTGTTTGCCATCATGCAGGGAAACCCACAGCTTGCCCCCCTCTACGGTGGTCAGTTCCGCGGTGCCGTTGCCTTCTTTAATCTTCATCTTCAAATCCTGCGCGCTGAGGCGTCCGGCTACGACGTGGTAGGTGAGAATTTTGGTGAGCGTGTCTTTGTTCTCGGGCTTCACCAGCGTATCCACTGTGCCTGCGGGAAGCTTCGCGAAGGCTTCATTCGTTGGAGCGAAGACGGTGAACGGGCCGGCGCCTTCCAGAGTATCGACCAGGCCGGCGGCTTTGACGGCGGCGACCAGCGTGGTGTGATCGGGAGAATTCACGGCGTTCTCGATGATGTTCTTGGTCGGATACATTTCCTTGCCTCCGACCTTGGGGTTGTCGGCGGCCAGGACGGAAGTGACAGCCAAGGCGACGACGGCGAACAGGGATAGAGTCTTGTGATTCATGGGGTGCGTATCCTCTCAGATTTAATTTGTGATACGAGGTAGATACGCTGCCGGCAGACAAGTGGATTGGTTAGAAATAAGCAATGGAACTAACATCTGATGAAGAGGTGTCGACCGTACTAAAAGAAGAATAATATGCGGATCTCTCGCAGGTCGCCTGTGAAGGACTGCTTCATGGAACCGAAGGAACTTCCGTGATCGCTTCTATGGTCGGCTCGCAACGAGTCATCGGCGTCAGCAACGGCCAACCTTTGCGCAGCACGTAATCGAGCCAGGCACCGGCCACTTGCGAGGTGAGTACGGCCGCTATCACCAAAGTGGTGTAAAACTTCGGGCTGATAATACCGGCATCGAACGCAACGCTGGCCAGCACAATGCCGGGACCTCCGCGGGCATTTGTCGTGATAGCAAGGTTGATCAGATCCAATCCACGAAATCCGGCGAATCGGCCCGCCAAGGATACGGAAAGAATCTTCACGACACAGCTTCCGATCACGAACGCCGCAATCATCGGCAGCGACAAACCTCGAATTAAGTCCAGCTTCAGCCCAACAATGGCGAAATAAACAGGGATGAAGAATGCGAACGATACTTTCCCGATGGCATCGAGCGCGTCTGCGAAGAGTCTTCGCTTCTTATGGACAACGGCAAAGCCCGCGAGGAACGCGGCGAAGACCAGGCTGACATCGAGCGCGCCCGCGACCACGCAATAGGTGAGCAGAACCGCAATCGCATACGCGACAGGCGACTGTTTGGCGAAGACATTGAACCTGGACTTATTGAGACGCTTGACTATACGCGGAACCAGAGTCAAACCGAGAGCGAAGAAGCCGACCGTGGTGAACAGGTGGTAGGAGATTTGCTTTGGGTTGAGAGCGGCCTTCCCGGCCAGGGCCGTGGCCACGGCTAGAGCAAGCCACAGGACGATATCTTCCAGCACTGCGACTCCCAGCACGAGCCGCGCGAAACGAGTGTGAAGTATTTTTAGATCGGCGAAGATCTTGGACACGACAGGGACGGAGGTGACCGCGACGCCAACGGCAAGAATAATGATCAGGGAAATTCGATTGCCGTTCGGGCCCGCCAGCGCCGGCCGAATCAGCAATGGGCCCAGCACCAACGCAAGCAGAAATGGAGTCCCCGTGCCTACGATGGTGAGCCAACCCACTTCCCGGCGTTCTTCGCGAGTAAAGAGTTGCTGAGTTTCCGCGCCCGACAAAAACATAAGCAACAACAGCCCCAGCCAATAGACGAAGTTCAATAGGTTTGCCTGGCGATGAGTTGCGTCGAGAATCCACGATGCCGAGGCAAATCTGCCAAGGATGGCCGGACCCAAGACGACGCCGGCGAGGATTTCTCCGACAACTTTCGGCTGGCGGAGTTTTTGAAAGAGATATCCGAGCAATTGAGCGAGCGCAACCAGCAGCAACAGGAGGAGCAGAATCGAGGTCAGATCGGAGTTCGACACGTGGCTTTACCTCGGGTTTGGATGCTGGCCAGAGGCAGCGGTTTGCCGTTAAAAGGGCGCTGCAGAATGTTGCATAGAGAAGCGGCACGTCGACCTGAATCTCTGTACTGAGCAAGCTCGGTTGAATGAGTTCTCTGTTGAATCAGCACACTCCTTTACTGGCCGCGGCCTTCTTTCAGGGTTTTCTGGCAGTTGCTTGCGGCGGTCAGGACTTGATCGAAGGCGGTTTCTTTTCGCAGGTCTTTCAGCAGAGGATCGTCGAGCAGGGCGGTGTAGGCGCAGTAGTTTTGCTGAACGGCTGCGTTTAGCAGGCGGAGAGCAGGTTCCTTCTGTCCGCAGAAGGCCATCATGGCGCCGACGTGGTACCAGAGTTCGGGGTCGGGTTCGACCATGACGGACGATTCCGCTTCGCGGACGATCTTATCGAAGTCAGGCGGATGTTGCGGCGCGAGGCAGGCGGCCATCAGATCGCGGTGAGTGAACGAGGCCTTGGGAACACTCTTCAGGCTTTCCCGCGCGGCGGGCAGATTGTTTTCGGAAATATAAACATAAGGAGTGACCCAGTTGGCCCACTCCGATCCGGCATCGAGGTGGATGAAATCCATGGCGCGCTCCGACTTGCCCATCTCAAGAAACGACCAGGCGCAGGAGCGGTAGAGATAATTGCCGGGGTCAAGTCCGCGGGCGGTGTTGCATTCCTGCGTGGCTTCTTCGAGCATGCCGGCGTAACGCAGGACGAAGCTGAGCGCGAAGTGGGCGTCGGCGCTCTGCGGACGGCGGCGAACGAGGTCGGTTGCGGCATCGTAGGCCCGGCCGAGATCTCCGCGCTCGACACGGTTCGTGATCAGATTGCTGGCGGCGCCGACGCGGTTGGGATCGATGGCAAGGGCGCGTTCATACGCGGAGTTCGAGCGCTGGAACATTTCTTCTCCGCCGCCGCTATAGGTCGAATCGAAGTAATAGCGTTGGCCAAGGGCCTCCCAAGCAGGCGCGTAAGTGGGGTCCGCGCCTACGACGTGTTCGAGCACCGAGATCGCATCCTTGTTCGGCCCGGGATCATGCGGCAGCGCGAGGCTATGCAGATACAAGTCGTAGGCCTGCTGATTTTTCGGGCGCGATGCCGTATCGACTTCGCCGCCGGCGCCGCCGATGGCGGGCAGGAGGCCATGTTGCACCTGCGTGCTGAGTTGTTGTTGCAGGCCGATCAAGTCGTCGACCCGTCCAATGACGCTGGTCTCCCAGAGCAGGCGATCTGTGGAAACATCGACAGCTTCCAGCGTGACTGTGAGTTGATCACCCTGGCGCATGAAGTGACCTGTAAGCAGTCGGCCCACGCGTAGTTGCTGGCCTACCTTGTGGGGATCAAGATCGAGCGCAACAAATTTTCTCGTCAGCGATGAAGGCCGAACTTCGAGTGATCGGGCGTAGGTGAGCACGCTGGTTAATTCGTCGGCCAGGGCGAAGCGCAGATAGTCCACGCTGTAGTCGGCATTCATGTTTTGCAGAGGCAGGACGGCAATGGCGTTGCGCTCTTCGGCGTTGGCAGTTTGCCGGTGGCGGTACCACCAGCTCCCAACGGCAGCCAGCACGGTGACCAGCAGCGCGGCCATGCCGATGAGGAGATACATGAGCACTTTATTGTTCTGGCCGAAGGTTCTGGTGGCCACGCGCAACTTCATGGTGTGGTTCGCGCTCCTGACCAGGCCGGACTCGGTTTCCCGCTTGAGCATGGTCAGGTCCGACTTCATTTCAGTCGCGCTCTGGTAGCGATGGCTGCGGTCTTTCTCCATCGCCTTGCCGATGATGCCTTCCAACTCGACTGGGATTTTGGGGTTCAGTTCGCGCGGCGGCTTGGGCTTTTGATGCAGCACCGCGTCGAGGGTCATGAGCGAATTGTTGCCGGTGAAAGGCTTTTTCCCGGTCGACATTTCGTACATCACGACGCCGAAGGAAAACAGGTCGCTGCGTCCGTCGATAGCTTCGCTACGCGCCTGTTCGGGTGACATGTAAACGGCAGTGCCGGGAATCACGCCCACAGCGGTCAGGGAATTGTCGCCATCATCGGTGCCGGCGCTTTGCACCAGCTTGGCGAGGCCGAAGTCGAGAACTTTTACCTGCCCGCTGGGAGTGAGAAAAATATTCGCGGGCTTGATGTCGCGATGCACAATTCCTTTAGCGTGCGAGGCGGCGAGAGCGTCGGCCACCTGAACGCCGATGTCGAGCACCGCTTCGAGTTCCATAGGCTGCCCGGCGATGCGCTGCTTGAGGCTTTGGCCCTCCAGCTTTTCCATCACAATAAAAGGATGGCCGTTGTTGTCCTCGATGCCGTGGATGGTGCAGATATTGGGATGGTTGAGCTGGGAGGCGGCGCGCGCTTCGCGCTCGAAGCGCTCCAGAGATTTGGGGTCGCCGGTAAGATTGTCGGGAATGAATTTGAGCGCGACGTGACGGCCGAGCTTGAGATCTTCGGCTTCATAGACCACGCCCATACCACCGCCTCCAAGCTTGCCCAGGATGCGATAGTGCGACACGGTCTGGCCGATCATGAAAAGCGCGCGCCTCTGTTGGGCGTAATGTTAGGCTCCCGGTGGAATATGGTCAACTATGCGCAGCGGCTGGAGCGGCGGCGATTGCCCCTCCCAGGGACACTTGCGGGCGAGAGTAACCCGTGCACGGCACTTGGTGAACACCTAACGAACGCGAGTCGAGGATGGAGAGTCTCAACTTACCAGTTACCACAACAGTTTCTACTGCGAAACTTCGAAGACGTAACCGTAGTTTTGCCCGCCTTCAGAGTTTGCGCCGATGAGGCTGCCGTCGGGACCCGCGATTACGCCTGCCTTAAGCACGTCCTCCGTACCCAGATCCAGCAGCGTGGTTTTGCTCCAGCCAGAGGTCGAGGGAGTGAGCTTGAAAACAACTGAATCGCTGGTAACACCCCCGTTGGTTGTGCCGTAGATATTGCCGGCCTGATTGAGGAGCAAGTCGGAGTTCGAACCAATTCCGTCGCTTCCACCAGCAAAGTTGTACAACGTGGTCTCTGTCCAACCGGAACTGGAATGCGACAATTGCCAGACGGTACCGCAGCCGGGAAAGCCTGGACAGACACCCGTTCCGCCGTAACCTGCCGTGCCGTAGAAATTGCCGTCCTTACCCAGCGTCAATCCGACGGGGCCTGAGCCGTCCTCACTGCCGCAACAGGGAAAAGCGTAAAGCACCTTTGCCCCCCAGCTGCCGTCGCCCAGGGGCAGCAGTTCGAAGATCACTCCGCCGCCGCCGGAGCCTCCTCCGAAGGCCGCGCCATAAAGATTGCCTTGCGCGTCGAAGACCAGACCGCCGACCGGGGTACCGCCAGAAGGCGGTCCATCAAAGTTCCAGATGACGTTCTCGGTCCAGCCTCGGTCGGAATGGACCAGTTCGAAAGCGGAGCCTAACCCGAAGAGACCGCCGTTAGACGTCGTGCCGTAAAGTTTCCCGCCCTGGAAAGTCAGGCGGTTGGGTTGAGCGCTGGCTGAGCCGCCGCCATTGCGAAAGCTGTGAAGAACGGTCTCCGTCCAGCCGCTCTCGGAAGCGCTCAGCTCAAAAACCACACCGACGCCGTAAGCTCCTCCCCAATAAGTCGTACCGTAAATGTTGCCCGCCGAGTCGAAAATGAGATCCGACAGGGGAGTGCTGCCATCCAAGCCTCCAGTGAAAGCGTAGAGCACAGTTTCCGTCCAGGTATCTCCGTTGGGGCTGAGTTCGAATATGGTTCCGTTGTCGTATTCGCCTGCGCCCGCTGCGGACCCGTAGAGGTTACCTCCTTTGAGGATGAGGCTGGCATAGGGATAACCACCGCCGGCATTATTAAAGTAGTAGATGATTTTTTCGAGAGCGGCCGCGCGGACGCTGCTGAATGCGAACACAGCCAGGGCGAGAACCGTCAGGAGAGTCAGATTTTTCGGACGCATGGACGCACCTCGTCGGTTGGGAATGCCGTGGAGATTTCCGGAGACTACGGCGAAATTATGGCATGGCGAAGACGATTGTATCGCGAACGGCATTTTCAGGCTGAGGAAATCCCGAGCGCGGGCAATGCGCTTACTCCAGGTAGAAAGCGGCCGACGCGCCGACCCATTCCATATTTTTGTTGTGATCAACGCCCATCATCAGGCCGCGGCCCATGCGGATAATGGTCAGCACCGGCGTCAATTCGTCGAGCCAGATATACATCACGCGGACTTCCGCTTTCGTGAGACCAAAGGGAGTGGCGATGACCGGCTCGAAGTGCATGCGCTCCTGCAAAATGTAGTACGGGCGTTTTTCCGCAGGGATGGCGAGAATGTCTTCCTTCTTCGGCGCGATTACTACTCCCAACCCGGCAAAGGAATAAAGAGGTTTTAGGGCGTAGTTCTCGAGATCGTCAGGAATCTTCTCTATGCGGTCGAGAAACCAGGTCTTCGGTACCGATTCGTGCTTCAAATACGGAATGGAAAACTTGCTGATGCGGAAATACCAGTTGGGATGGCCTGCCCACTCTACGTTGAGATCGTCGCGCCAATCGAAGTTCAACTTGACCTGCTTGCGTTCGAGTTCGTCGACGATCGCACGGTTGTAGATTCGCTGGATGGGAATCCGCTTGCCGCCTCGCTCGTAATAGAGCTGCGATCCTTCTTTCTTGATATCGACAATATCTACGGTTCGAATCCCAAGCATCTTTTCGGTGAGGAGAAAGTCCGGCAGCGTCTTCTGCTGCTGCGGATCGATTTCCATGAGGATCACATTTTCGGGATCATGATTGGCGACGATTGCACGGTGCAAAAGTGCGCCGTAGGACTCGGTATCTAGTCCGCTCAGGAAGTATTTAAGCTTGGAATTTCCTGGAGCCGCATCCGCCAATCCGTAGACATCGAGGTAAGCTTCCGCCAGCGGTCCCTGGTACGCATAGAGAGACGGGAAGGCCTGCAACTCGACCAGCTTTGGGTGCAGCTCGCCATCGGCACCTCGCACCAACCCGAAATCCACCTGCACAAACATTGGGTGCGCTGGTTCGTTCGGGACGCGAAACTCGGTGGGGACGGCTTCGTCGGATTTGGCCCGGTAGTCAGAGTTGTCCACCAACTGATGGATCAGATCTTTTCCATCTTCCGCCATGCGGTCGATTAATTCTTTGGGGAAGAAGCAGGGAGTTTCGGAGAGTCGAAACTGTACGTGCGTGCCGCAGGCGTCGTCGATGCGGCGCAGGAAAGCCTGATACTTCTTGGGAGTGAAGTTAGCGTTGAAGTACGTTCTGAGGGCGGGAATCATTAGGAGGAAGGCGGCGCCAAATATTTACTCGCGGATCTGCATATTGCGGATGAGTCCGGCTTCGATCGAGTACACATGCTCGACCATGCGATCGAACAGCAGCTTTCCCGCTATGTCGTGAACGACCTGATGAACTTCAACAATGATTCGGCCTTGCTCATCCGCAGCGAAACTTACCGGATCCACGTGGGGATCAAGGATGCCCCACTGGCGCGTCCAATATTCGCGGACGCCGGCGTGACCGTGAACGGTTCCGCCTTCCATGCCGTTCGGCCATTCTACGTCGGGCTGCATGGTTGCCAAGGCCGCATCGATGTCGCGCGAATTGAATGCTTCGTAGGCGCGCTTGAGCAACGCGATATCCGATTCCGCGACCGACTTAACATCTGCTTGCACTTGCATGGCTCTACGCTTCCACCAGGAACTTCCCGTTTTCCATGATCTGCTCGTCGTCGACCCAGATGTTGAACTTGCGGCCGACTACATCGATGTGGGTCGATGAATCCCACTCCGCACCGGTGTGCGCGCCGTAAGGGTTGCCGAAGGCGATGTGGACGCCGGGATACTTTTCGTCCTGCAGAATCTGCCCGATCACATCTTTCAAGTCGATGTTGGTGCCTATCGCGAATTCGCCCACGCGGTCGCTGTTTTCGTCGGTGTGGGTGTACTTCCAGAAATCCTCTTCGAGTTCACGATTTTCGCTGTGCGCTTCGGTGAGGCGATTCTTTTTGATGTGAATGGTGAGCGGAGTCTCGCTCAGGTTGCCGAATTTCGCGCACAGGTAGTCGCCGACTACGCCGTCGATAACGAAAGTTCCATTGACTTCGCCGGGTGTGGTGAAAATTTCTCCGCCGGGAAGGTTGCCCCATTTTTCTGGAGTGATAATGCCGCTGGTTTTGAGCCAGCGGTAATTGTGATTCAAATCAGCGGTTAAGTCGGTTCCGGCCGCAGTAGTAGCGCGAACTTTCGCCGCCTTTCGCACCATGGCCACGACCTTGGCGCTGAGCCGGTCAACTTTCTGGAAGTCGGCGCGCATACCTTCCAGCATGATCTGGCGGTTGATGTTGACCATGTGCGCGTGGCGAATCTTTTTGCGATTTACCACTTCCGTCATCTGCATGCGCGACTTTAGTTCATTGCGCTGCGCCTGCACGGCGAAAACGGAAACCTGGCTGGTCTCCAGATCGTCGAGGATCTCGCGGGGCAGATCGGTCAATGGGCGCTCGGACAGATCTTCCAGCACCCAGGTGTTATAACGAGCGCCCACGGCTTCGATTTCGCGAACGATGGCCGCGGCGATTTCCAGTGTGACCTCATCGGTGATGACGCAAACTTTTTCGTCAGGCTGCACGCGGAGGCAAACTTGAACGGCGTTGGCTGCGCCTTGAGTAAATTCGGGATCAAAGGAAACTTGATTCATAGGTATGCGCCGCGCGGGCGTGGTACTCCGTCCTCCGCTTTCTTCTTTTTCGCGATGAGTAAGATTGCTGTCGATGTGTGCAGGGTTGGTCAATTACCCTACTTTTCTCACGGCTTCCGGTTCCTCTTCGAGACCGGTCTCGGTTTCTTCGATGATGTAATCGACAACTTTTTTTAAATCGCCAGTCTCGGCGTAGACGCGCAACTGGCGGTCGGCGCCGCTTCCTCGCTCCAGCATTTCATGGATGTAATTCAGTTCCTCGCGAGAGTCCAATTCATCGACCACATCGTCGATGAAGTCGAGATATTCGCGTATCAGGTCGCGGGCGGGAACTTCTTTCTGTTTGCCGAAGTCGATCATCATGCCGTCGAGTCCATAACGCGCGGCGCGCCATTTGTTTTCCATCAGAAGCGCGCGACGATACAGGCGGAATCCCTGGTTCGCGGAATGCAGCTTGTAGAGCTTGGCCACTGTCGCCTGAATCAGCGCGGCCAGTGCAATGGTTTCATCCAAACGCATCGGAATGTCGCAGACGCGGAATTCGATGGTGTTAAAGAATGGATGGGGGCGGATGTCCCACCAGATTTTTTTCGCGTTGTCGATGCAGTTGGTTTTGATCAGCAGCTTGATGAAATTTTCGTATTCACCCCAGCTGGGGAAGTAGTCGGGAATATTAGTGCGGGGAAATTTGTCGAAGACTTTGCAGCGGTACGACTTCAGGCCCGTATTCATGCCCAGCCAAAACGGCGAATTGGTGGAGAGCGCAAGCATGTGCGGGACGAAATAGCGGGCGTGGTTCATCATCTGGATCGCGGTTTCGCGATCTTCGATGCCCACATGAACGTGCAGGCCAAAGATCAGATTCGCGCGCGCCACCAATTGCAGGTCTTCGACGATGCCTTTGTAGCGGTCGTCGGGATAAATTTCCTGGACGCGCCAATCGGCAAAAGGATGGGTCGCGACCGATGCCAGGCGAAGCCCGTTTTCTTTAGCCAGCCGCACGATGTTGCGCCGCAGGGTTTTCACTTCCGCCTTGGCGTCTTTGATGTTTTTGCAGATCCCGGTACCGACTTCCACCACCGACTGATGCATCTCGGCCTTCACGCGCTCCTGGAGGATCAGCTTGCCTTTTTCCAGGAGTTCGACCTGAATATGCGACCGCAGATCGCGCGTGACGGGGTCTACGGTCTGATACTCTTCTTCAATCCCGAGAGTGAAACTAGGCATGCTCATAGCGGCATCCGGTGAAAAACGCCGACCCCGCATCGAGCATGGGCCGACTGAAGCATTAACAGTATATCAACGGGAAGCCGCGGATCAGCGGGCTTTCTTCGCTTCGGCCTTCCCTTCGTTCTTCGCTTTGTTCTTCGCTTCGTTTTGCGCTATTCGAGCCTTGACGATTTTCTTGAGCAACGGGGTAGGGAAGGGCTTGTCGAGCGGGAAATGCAGTGTGCCCTTCGCTGCCCGGTAGGGCTTGAGTTCATCTTTGAACTCGTCGATGGCCGAGGAGCCGAGCGGGAAGAGGCTACAGTGATCGGAAAAGGCGGCATAGGCGATGAGGCCGCGTTTGTAGCGGAAGGTCGGTATCCCGTAGCTGAGGACTTCCGTTGTTTCCTTCGGTGCGACTGAGCGGATCGTGGCGCGGACTTTTTCCAAAGTCGTCCGAGCCGGCTCAGGTATCTGAGCCAAATATTCCTCGACGGTTTTCGGGGGGTTCGATTTCTTTTTCATTAGAAATCGTTTTCAGTAATCTTTAGCAGAGCACGCGATACCCTGGATGTGCCCGACTACACTTTCGATTGCTTCTTCTTGGCCGATGATTTGTTCCCGGCGGGTGTTTGGTCGTTGCCCGCGAGGAACTGCGCCCAGCGATACTCTTGTACGGGACTCGCGCCGCTCTGTGCCATCTTTACCGCCATTTCGGCGGTTGCATTCACGATCCAGTCGAAGTTTTCTTTCCCTACCGAAGTGATTTCCGCGTCGGGCGCGGGATTCAGGAAGTCGATGGCGTAGGGCACGCCGGCTTCGACGGCGAACTCTACTGTGTTCAAGTCGTAGCCTAGCGCGCGGCACAGCGCGAGCGCATCTTTTTCCATGCGTTCTTTTAACGCCGGCGAAGACGGCGGCGGATTTCCCTTCACATAGCGCTCGTGATGCGGCGCGCGCGGATCGTATTTCATAATGTGGACTTTTTCCTGGCCGACCACGTAACAGCGGTAATACTCATCGAACTCCACACCATGCTGGAGCGTCATGCACAGGTCGCCGGTCTGATTGTAGTGATGAAAAAATTCCTCCGGCGAATGCACCTTGTAGACGTGCTTCCAACCGCCTCCGGAATACGGCTTGAGGAAAGCGGGGAAGCCGACGTAGTCGAACAACTCTTGCCAGTTCAGCGGGAACATCAAGTTGCGCATCGATTGGCCGGTCGTGCCTTCGGGATGCTTGTGGTGCGGAAGAATGATCGTGGGCGGAATGGCCACTCCCATCTTGTGGGCCAGGGCATAGTTGAAGAATTTGTCGTCGGCGGTCCACCAGAAAGGATTATTGACCACGATCGTGCCGTGCAGCACAGCGTTCTTCAGATAGGCGCGATAGAACTGGATGTCCTGGGAGATGCGGTCGATGATGACAGCGTATTTCCGGGGCTCATCCATGCGGATTCCGCCAATGTTGACGAACTCCGCGGTGATGCCGTCGACATTCATCGAGTTAATTTTCTCGACGAACGCAGGAGGAAATGTATTTTCCATGCCGAAGAGGATGCCGATTTTCTTCA
>Ga0209010_1000311_pt1 | contig 16426 bp, 11 predicted proteins | sample BlaSpr_A8_OM1_O3_FD_187985 | JGI IMG/M metagenome (GOLD analysis project Ga0209010, IMG submission 187985) | Forest soil microbial communities from Thunder Bay, Ontario, Canada - Black Spruce, Ontario site 2_A8_OM1_O3 (SPAdes) (version 2) | ecosystem: Environmental > Terrestrial > Soil > Boreal...
CACTCTTTCCAGCGTCTGGAGGGCTGAAGCTTCGGTTCCATTCAACAACCGGGGCGGTAGAAGGGTTACATGAGCCGACATTTGGGGCAGGGCGGGGTGCAACTGCCGCCGGAGATTCTCGACGAACTCCCCCACCGGACTCTTCACATATGCGACCAACGCGTAACGCGGGTTCTGCATCCGGATAAAAATTATAGCGCGTTCGGCGAGAAAACGATTCCTGTTATTCGGGGGATTTCCGCTGGCGGACTGGGTTCCGGTTTTCGGTTCCGATTCTCGGCTACGGCGGAGAAGCCGAAAGCGGCCGAGACTTCATCTATAATCGAATCATGTCGGGGCGTAGCGCAGCCTGGTAGCGCACCTGCCTTGGGCGCAGGGGGTCCGCGGTTCAAATCCGCGCGCCCCGACCAAATTCCTCCTCACTATTACTGTTTGATTTCCAGAAACTATTTCGGAATCAGGGAACGATGACCGCGGCTCCGTCGATGGCATCGTTTTTAACTGCTGCCAACGCTTCTTTGGCCTGATCGAGCGTGAATACGGTGACCTTGGGCTGCATGCGGATATCGGCGGCGATCTTGAGAAAATCCCGGGCGTCGGAGCGAGTCATGTTGGCGACGCTGCGGATCTGGCGTTCGCCCCACAGAAGACGGTCGTAATCGAATTCCGGCATTCGGTCGAGATGGATTGCGTTGATGGCCACGATGCCTCCCTTGCGCAGGCTGGAGAGCGCCGCGATTACAACATCTCCGCTGGGAGCGAAGGTCACGGCTCGGTCGAGTTCGACGGGCGGCTTGTCCGTTTCTTTCCCTACCCACTTGGCTCCCAAGGATTCGGCCAACTGGCGATGTGAGGCGCCACGCGTCGAAACATAGACTTCGCAGTTCCACGAGCGAAGAACCGCAATTGCGAGATGTGCCGACGCTCCGAATCCGAATAGTCCCACGCGGTCTCCCAGTTCGACGCCAGCGACTCGCAGGCTGCGGAATCCAATGATGCCGGCGCACAGCAGAGGCGCGGCGTGCAGATCGTCCAACTCCGGCGGGAGCGGGTAAACAAAGTCGGCGCGGGCGACGGCGTACTCGGCATAACCGCCGTCGACGGTATATCCGGTGAAAGTTGGCGAGTCGCAGAGATTTTCCATTCCGCGGCGGCAATACGGACAGTCTCCGTCGACGCCGCCCACCCAGGAAACGCCGACGCGCGCGCCTAGTGGCAATTCGACCGTAGCGCCTTCAACAATCTCGCCTACGATCTGATGGCCGGGAATGAGCGCATCTTTACGCGGCGGCAATTCTCCTTCCGTGATGTGAAGATCGGTGCGGCACACACCGCAGGCGCGAACGCGTAGCAAGACTTGACCGGCAGTTGCCTGGGGCTTGGGAATCCCTTCGATTTGAAGAGGCTGCTTCGCGGCTTTGAGGACAGCGGCTTTCATCGAGTTAGCTCCGACGCTTTATAAATAACTGAGCCAGGTATCGCTGCGGCGCTGCCTCAACGCCGCAAACCAACGGCAAAGCGGATACAGCGAGAGCACAATGATCGCCCATACCAGATAAACGATGGGCAGAGAGTATCCCCATCCCGGCGGCTGAGTGAACGGGAATTGAGCGAGACCCGGCGATTCAAACATCCAATAAACGTGGCGATAGCGCGCATAACATACGATCAGCGCGAGCAAGTGTATGAGAGGAATATGGAGCAGGTAGTAAAACATCGGCACCTTGCCGAAAACCAGCGCGGGCCGCAACCAGCCCGGCATCCAGCCTTCGACGGCCGCCAGAAAAAGCATCGCCGGGCCGAGCGTCATTAACAGAAATAAAAGTGAAGGCGGATATTTCGTGGTGTTTAAGAATGAAAGCACCGTGAAGGCGGGTGATTTTTGCACGCTCCAGCGAAGCGGGTCGCCGTAGACGTTAATGCTGCGAATTGCGACGAAGGCTACGATCATCCCGGCGCCCAGGAACACCAGAATTTTTTTTCGGCGAGGCGCTGCCCAGCCATAAATTTGTCCGAGCGCATATCCCGCCGCTGTGACGCCGATCCAGGGAATCAGGGTATAGGCGACGAAAATGGTGTGCTGCGAGTTCGCCCAAACTACGTTTGGCTGGTGCAGGATCGACCAGATCGGATTCGAGGATTGAACGGAGTCGAGTAAATTATGCGTCGCGATCATCACTACGCCAAACGCGGCAACAAGGTATGTCGGCAAATAGACCAACGCCGAGAGGGCGATCATCGCCCATCCCAGCGCCCATAAGACGATCAGCATAGTGACGTGGTAATCGAAATTGAACTGCAGGCCGAATCCCCGGCTCACGACCAGCTCCAGAAAAATGAGCCAGAGCCCACGGGTTAACAGGAAGTGCGACAATTCGCGGCGAGATTTCTTGCGCAGCGAGAGGTAAGCCCCTGTTCCGGTGAGCAGAAAGAAAACGGGCGCGCAGAAATGGGTGATCCAGCGCGTGAAAAACAACGGAACCGTAGTGACAGCGAGATTGGTGGGATTCACGGAAAAGCCAAAAAAGTCGCGCGTGTGATCAATCGCCATCAGGATCATGACGATGCCGCGCAGAAGATCAACCGATTCGATGCGCATGCGCGTTGCGACAGGGGCTTTCGGCAACGCCTGCTGCACGGCCAGACTTCCCATCTACGAAGCCTCCAACTCCTCTGCCATCGCCAGCAACTTCGTAACGCTATTCCAGTTGCGCGCAGTGCCGGGAGTTTTCAGAATCTTCTCGAGCGCAGGCCACGAAAGCTTCGAACGCCCTGCGCCGTTGGGAAAATAGATATACATTTCACGGCCATCGATGTGCAGCTTTTCGGGATCGGTTTTGATGGCCCGCACGCTTTTGCACGCATCAGTGCTGGGTTCGCTGGACAAAAAGTCGACGAGGAGTTTGCCGGGTTCGATGTCCTTCATCTCAGCGAATGGATTTTTGGCGATGACATTGCGCAGGTCTGACGTTGACCGAAGAATTATTTCAGGGTTAAAGCCAAACTTTTTTTCGATGCCGCTGCGAATCTTTTTGGCCAATGCGCTTAGGTTTCGCTCTTTGGTTCGGAAGACGATATTGCCGCTCTGTACGTAAGTTTGTACATCGAGCAGATCGAGGGAACCGCAGAGATCGCGCAGCGCATCCATCTTGATGCGGTTGTGAGCACCGAGGTTGACGCCGCGCAGCATGGCGACTATGACCGGCATAATGCCTGAGTATAACGCTGGAAGAGGCGAGGTTTATTGCGTCAGCATTTCGGGGCCGCGAATGGCTTCGACCAGATCATTCAGGAACATCGCCGCGCGCGCTCCGTCGACGACGCGATGATCGGCGGATAGAGTCAGCGTCACCGTCGGACGGACTTCTGGCTTATCTTCGACGGCAACGACGCGGTCCGCGATTGCGCCTACCGCCAGAATGGCGGCCTGCGGCGGAGTGATGATGGCGCTGAAGGCATCCACTTTGTACATGCCGAGGTTGCTGATGGTGAAGGTCGCATCGGCAATGTCGGTAGGACGCAGCTTTCCCGCGCGTGCGCGTTCTGCTACGTCGCGGCGCCGCTGCGCGATTTCCGCGAGACTCGCCGACTGCGCGTTGGGAATGACTGCGGCGACCACGCCATCGTTCACGGCGATGGCGACGCCGATGTTCACGTGCTGGTGAATGCGGATGCCTTCGGCGGTCCAGCTTGCATTGAGACGTGGATGTTTTAGAAGCGTCTTGGCGACCAACGCCACGAGAAGATCTGTGTGCGTTACGCGAACGCCGTTCTGACGCTCGATTTCAGCAACTATTTGTTCGCGAAATTGATTCAGCGCAGAGGCATCCACGTCTCGCGAGACGAAGAAATGCGGCACGGTAGTCCAGCTCTGCGTTGTCCGCTCGGCCATGAGGCGACCGATGGACGTGGGAATTTCAAGTGTCTCTGATGCAGGACTCGAAGAAACGGAACCGGTACTTGCTGAAGCAGAGCTTGCGGACGCACCCGCGGCCTGCACATCACTGGCAAGAATCTCGCCGCCGGGGCCGGAGCCATGTACAAGAGAAATATCGACGTCCAGCTCTTTCGCCAGGCGCCGTGCCTTGGGGGAGATCTTTGCAGTTGTAGGCGTACTCGAAACAGGCGCGGCTGCGGACGCGGCAACCGGCATTTCCACCTTCGTCGATGTTGCCCTCGCTGTAGGAGCCGTAGTCCCACCAGCATCCTCAGCAGGAACTGCTTCCCCCGGAGCCACAATCCATGCGATGATCTGGCCAACCGGAATGTCTTGGCCCGCGGATGCTTTAATGCCGGCCAAAAGACCGTCGGCCTGCGCCTCGATTTCCATTACCGCTTTGTCGGTCTCGATTTCGAGAAGGATCTCGCCTTTAGCGACGCGATCTCCTTCCTGCTTCCGCCAGGCGATGAGCTTGCCGGTTTCCTGCGCCATTTCGAGGGCGGGCATAACAACGCTGAAGGCCATAGGTTTCGTCGGGGGAAAGCTTTGTTTTTGTGCGGTGGCCTTAGCCTGAAACTTCAACTCTCTCAGTTTTCGCGCTGGCCTCGATCATGTCGAGCACGCGCGCACTGGGCGGCGCTTCCGATTCGCGGATTGTGGGCAGCGGCCCGTTCACGGTGTGGTAATGCGCACCTGCAACCAGCAACTCCTCCGCAGGGAATCGCGTAATCACTTCGTGCCCGGTCGGCGTCACGACGATTTCCTCTTCAATGCGCGCCGCGCTCCATCCATCGGTCGAAGGCCAGAACGTTTCCAGCGCAAACACCATGCCCGGCTCAATCGTTACAGGATGCTCAAACGAAACCAGGCGGCTGATGACTGGCTTTTCCCAAATCGCGAGGCCGATGCCGTGGCCGTATTGCAGGGCGAAAGCGGCTTCTTCATTGGGGAAACCGAAATCCTGCGCCTTGGGCCACACGGCGGCAATCTCCGCAGTGGTGCGGCCGGGGCGAACCAGTTCAATCGCGGCATCGAGATAATCGCGGCATCGCTTGTAGGCATCGACCATGGCGTGCGAAGCGTAACCGATCGTGAAGCAACGGTAGTAGCAGGTGCGATAGCCCATGTAGGAATGTAGGATGTCGTAATAAACTGGATCGCCCGGCCGCAGCACGCGATCGGAAAACACGTGCGGATGCGGATTGCAGCGCTCGCCGGAAATCGCATTCACTGCCTCGACGTATTCCGAACCGAGATCGTAAAGAACCTTGCTGACCAGGCCAACGGCTTCGTTTTCACGCAGTCCCGGCTTCATGGCGCGATAAAGTTCGTCATAGGCCGCATCGACCATCATTGCGGAAGTATTGAGCAGCGAGATTTCGTCCTGGGTCTTAATGACCCGCGCATCGGACATCAGTTGTTGGCCGTCGACCACTTCGATTCCTTCGCGTTGCAATGCGAACAACACAGGAAGCTCGATGATGTCGATGCCGACTGGCTCTTTATGCAGGCCGCGCATTTCAAGCTCGACGCGGATTTTCTTCGCGACATCTTCCGCGCGTCCCATCTCGGGCGTCATCGCTCCGCGCAGCATCGAGATTCCCGGACGCGAGCGTTCCCCCAGCCACGGGCAATTTAATTGATGATGCTTGGCGGCTGACCCGAAGTCCCAGAGAATAGGCTCGTCATTTTGCGGGAGGAGCGTGAAGCGATTGGCCTTGTCCTGCGCCCAGGTGCCGATGTGCGTTGCGGTCAGGTAGCGCACGTTGTTCATGTCGAAGCACAGCAGCGAGCCCATGGACGACTTCTTCAACAGATCTTTCGCTTTCTGTAGGCGTTCGCGGCGCAGCCGGTCGAAATCGATGCGATTCTCCCAATCGACCGCCATGGTTCCGTGAGTTTTTAATGCCATAAGTAGCTTTTAGCTCCTAGCTCTTAGCTTCTAGCTCAACCCGTTGCGCGACCACGCTTTCCATCAAAGTTATGAAGGCTTGCACAGCGATCTCGCCGCTTCGAATACCGTTTGCTCCGTCGGTACTGTTACATCTTCCAGCGGCGGCGAAAACGGGATCGGCACGTGCATCGCGCCCATGCGTTTTACCGGCGCGTCCAGATCGTAGAACGCGCCCTCGGCAATCACGGCGGCCAATTCCGCTGTCACGCCATAGCGGCCATAGCCTTCGTCCAAAACAATCACGCGTGAAGTTTTCTTTGCCGAGTCGATCAGAGTTTTTTCATCGAGAGGCCAGGTCGTTCGCGGATCGACGACTTCGGCGCTGATGCCCTCTTTTTCCAACATGTTCGCCGCGCCCAGCGCCACCTGCACCATGCTGCTGGTAGCGACGAGAGTAATGTCGTCGCCCTCGCGTTTGATGTCGGCAACACCGAGCGGAATTGTGTAATCGTCTTCTGAAACCGGGCCTTTGAGCTTGTACATCATTTTGTCTTCGAAGAAGACCACCGGATTTTCGTCGCGAATCGCAGTCTTGAGCAACCCCTTTGCGTCGTAAGGAGTCGAAGGCAAAATAACTTTCAATCCCGGCACGTGGCTGAACCATGCATGTAATGACTGCGAGTGCTGCGCCGCCGAACGCCGCGTTGCGCCCAGCGTTGTCCGCATCACCATGGGAACTTTCCAGTGGCCGCCCGACATGTAATGCGCTTTGGCGGCCTGGTTGACCATCTGATCCATGGTCAAAGTAAGAAAATCGCCGAACATGATATCGACCACCGGCCGCATTCCCGTCATCGCCGCGCCGACCGCAACGCCGGTAAATCCAGCTTCGGAAATGGGCGTGTCGATGACTCGCTCGCTGCCGAACTCTTCCACCAGTCCTGTGAGAACTTTAAATGGGGTTCCCGCTTCGGCCACGTCTTCGCCGAAGATGCAGATGCGCTCGTCGCGGCGCATTTCTTCCGCTAATGCCTCGCGCACAGCTTGCGCAAATGTGATCTCGCGTTCAGGCATAAACGTCATCACTCACTTCATCCGCGCTGGGGTAAGGCGCATCAATGGCGAACTTCACTGCCGCTTCCATCTCGACTCGCGCCTCGCCCGCAATCTTTTCCAAGTCAGCGATCTCGGCACAACCTTGTTCCAGCAACCACTTCGAAAGGACTTTGATGGGATCGCGATCCGTTCGCCAAAGTTGTTCTTCCTGCTTCGAACGATAGTATTCGCGGTTGATATCTCCCACATGGTGGCCGCTGTAGCGATAGGTATCGCATTGCAGGAATGCCGGGCCGCCGCCGGTGCGCGCCCGGTTCACCAGGCGGGAGGCGATTTCGTTCACCGCGCGAACATCCTGTCCATCGACCCTCGCGTTCTCGATGCCAAATGCAGATGCGCGACCGAGAATCGTGCCCGCCGTGGTTTCGCTGTAATGTGTGTATTCGTTGTACATATTGTTTTCGCAAAGATAGATGACCGGCAGCTTCCACAACTGCGCCAGGTTCATCACTTCGTAAAGCGATCCCTGTCCCAGCGCGCCTTCGCCGAAGAAGCACACGGCGACGCGGTCGGTCTTCATTCTCTTCGCTGTAAATGCCGCACCGGTGGCGATGCCCACGCTGCCGCCGACAATCGCGTTCGCGCCCAAATTTCCGGTCGCGGGATCGGCAATGTGCATCGATCCACCTTTGCCTTTGCAGTATCCGGATTTTTTGCCCAGCAATTCCGCAAACATGCGATCCGGAGACGCACCCTTGGCCAAGCAATGGCCATGCCCGCGATGCGTGCTGGTAATGTAGTCGTCGCGGCGAAGCGCCTCGCAGATACCCACCGCGACCGCCTCTTCGCCGCTATAAAGATGAGCCAGCCCCGGCATCAGCGCGCGGGTATAAAGCTCGTTCACCTGCTCTTCGAAGGTGCGGATACGTACCATCTGCCGGTAGGCGTGAAGCCACTTCTCCCGATCGTTTTCTACCGCAATGCCGCTGTTCATCTTCGATGTAGATGTCATGGTGGTCACTTGGCTCCGCCCTCGGTGACCGGCGTCGACACTCCCGACATGGAGGCCAGCACGTCAAACATGCAGGCGAAATCGTATTTCGCCCAGCCCATGCCACGCGCCGCCGTCAAGAACTCATTGCTCGCCGCGGTCGTCGGCAGCGGCACGTCCAGTTGCCGCCCCAGATCCATCGCCAAGACCATATCCTTCTGCATCATGTTGCAATCGAACCAGGCTTCTTCCGGCTGTTGCAGTACGAACGGGCCGCGGTACTTGATCATGGGCGAGGCTACCGCGCTGTTGGTCAGCACATCCACCGCAACTTCGCGCGCAATGCCACTTTTTTCCGCCAGCAGCACGCCTTCGCTAAAAGCCAACATCTGCACGGCGAGGCTGAGATTGATGGCGATCTTCATCGACAGCGCCAGGCCGTTGTCGCCGACATGGGTCACCTTCGGACCGATGTCGTGCAAAAGCGGTTTTACGTTTTCGAATGTTTCTTTGCGCCCGCCCACCATCACCGACAGCTTGCCTTCCTGTAGCGTAATCACGCTGCCGGAAACCGGCGAATCCACCATGTCGGCGCCCAGTTCGCGAACTTTTGTAGCCAACGTGCGGCTCGCGCTGGGACTGATCGTACTCATGTCGATGAAAATCTTTCCCGCGCCTAAACCCGCGAGCAGTCCATCCGCGCCTTCAGTGATCGCCGTCACCGCCGCGGTATTGGTCACCATCGCGAAAGTGAAATCGGAACTTTCGGCGACGGCTCGCGGCGAATCCGCCCACTTCATTCCTTTGTCGATCAGCCGTTGCGCTTTCGCGCGCGTGCGGTTGTATCCGGTCACGGTGTGGCCCTTGTCGAGCAACCGGCTCACCATCTGGCTGCCCATCACACCCAGGCCGACGAATCCTACTTTCGCCATCGCGTTACTCCATTACTCATGAATTTCGCTTCTGTGATTCTTATCGGCGAATGGCCGGGGACGGTCACTTACTGCGCTTTCTGTTTCGCTGACACGCGCTTGACCGGAGGCGTCTGACTGTCTTCCCGCACCTGCTGCAAATGCGCCTTCATGGCCGCGCGCGAGTCGTTGGCGTCCCGGCGTTCCATCGCATCCAAAATCCGTTTGTGATGAACTTGTCCCCGCTCCGGCCCGCCGGGAACCGCGAAAATCCTGATGCGCTGCTCGCGCAACAACCCAACGATGGAATCGATCAATGAAAGGATCAGAGGATTGGCCGCACCTTCCGCCAGCGCCAGATGAAAATCCAGGTCGGCTTCGATGTAAGCGTCGGGATCCTTGCCGGCGCGGTCCATCACCGCAACCGCCTCGCGCATGGTGGCTAGTTCCGGTTCCTGCGCGCGCACTGCGGCCAGCGCCGCGATTTCCGGTTCCAGGATGGCGCGCATTTCCGCCAGATGCGTCGAACCTTCTGGCTGGCCAATCTTCGCCACCAGATCGAGCGATTGCCGCACGGCCTGGGATGTGCCGTCGGTGATGAAAGTGCCGCGTCCCGAGTACGCCTCCACCAGTCCTTTTTCGCGCAAGGCTTTCACCGCTTCCCGAACCGCGGTGCGGCTCACGCCGAAACGTTGTGCCAGGTCGCGCTCGGCCGGAAGTTGATCGCCGGGCTTGAGCGCTCCCTTTAAGATGGAATCTTCAATCTGCTGAACGATTTGCTCGTAGAGCCGCGACGTTCGCACTAACTTATACACAGCTTTGTCCCCCGCACGAGGAGCGACGCCAGCGGAGCCGCTGGCGATGGTCTGGCTACTATACCGCATATCCGCTGCGAACTGCGATGCTGCGTGTTCGTTTGTCATGGGCCGGTCGAAGTGCGGGGATAATGGTATGGTGGTATGACCACAACGAGAGTACCAGAACATTCCGCTTCCTGGCAACCAGATAACAATACGACGTTAGAAATACTGAGATCACGATGGCGGGAACCTCTCTGGGAACCCATGCAAAAAATGAATTCGCTTGACAGCGTTTCCTGAATGATGGTATGGCTGTCGGACCACGTTTTATCGTCCAAGTGTGATCGGAGGGAGATTTATGTCTTGCCGCATCGTCCGCCCCGTTGCGCCCAGCCTCTGGGACAACTTACTAAGTCCGTTACTAACTGCCGCCGGGGTAGTTATCCTTCTTAGCCTCGCAGCCGGGGGGCAGTCCACGGCAGGACGAATTCTCGGTACAGTCACCGACGCAAGCGGCGCGGCTGTAGGCGGCGCGACGGTCGTCGTTACCGATGCAGCCCGCGGCACCACGCGCAACCTGACCACGGACGCAGCTGGCGCTTACGTCGCCCCCGACCTGGAACCCGGCATCTACAAAATTCGCGTCGAATCCAAAGGCTTCAAAACGGTGGAACGCCCTAACGTTCCCATCGAGGTTGCGACCGACGTTCGCGCCGACTTCGCCCTTCAGCCGGGAGAAGTGAGCGAAACGATCGTCGTCAATGAAGACGTCCCCCTGGTCAACACAACCTCGGCTACGTTGGGCGGTACGCTAAGCAATGCGGAGATTAACGATCTTCCGCTCAACGGCCGCAACTATGAAAACCTTTTGCAGCTTCGTCCCGGCGTGATGCGCTATCCCGGCGGCGGCTTCTCCACCACCAGCACCAACGGACTGCGCGCCGAAGACAATGCCTACTTCGTTGAAGGCCTGTTCAACAGCGAACCCTTTTCCGGCCAGGGCATTATCAACGGCGCGGGCATCGCTGGAGACTCCGCAACAATTCTGCCCATCGATGCGATTCAGGAATTCAACGTCCAGGAAAGTCCCGCAGCGGAATATGGATGGAAACCCGGCGCGGTCATTAATGTTGGGTTGAAGTCGGGAACAAATTCCATTCACGGCTCCGCCTTTGCCTTTGGCCGTGATGGCGCGATGGATGCGCGCAACTACTTCAATGCAACCCCCGCCCCAAAGAATCCACGAACGCTGGAACAGTTTGGCGGCAGTTTCGGCGGCGCGATTGTCAAAGACAAAGCTTTTTTCTTCGGCGCGTACGAAGGCCAGCGCTACGACGTGGGAAATTCTTATAGCGTCAGCACTCCCACCACGGTGTCGCTGCCCACCCCCGCAACGCCGACCTGCACATCCGTTGCCGGAGATTGCGCTAACAGCATTCCCGATGCGATTGCCGATCTGATTGCGAACCACGTGCCAATCAGCGCAGCCAGCCAGCTAATCTCCGGTTGCACGGTTTCGGCAAGCGGAGCGGTAACTTGCAAGGGCACAGGCTTTCCCATCAACAACACTCAGAGCATCGACGTCGTGCAGGGCTTTCCCAACGATGTGGGAGTCGACAACGCTACGGGCAAAGTAAATTTCACCATCAATCAGGCCAACAGCATCAGCGGCATGTATTTTTATGGCAATAACAATGGAACGGTAGAAGATTTCCCCGAGTTGCAATCCCAGTGGCGTTCCAAAATTCACACACGCGCTCAGGTGGTGGGAGGAAACTGGATCTGGACTCCCAATGCACGCTGGGTCAATGAAGCGCGGGTTGGCTACAACCGCCTCTACCAGCCGACTCTGCCCGGCGACTTAAATACGCCCGCCTCGGGCTACGGTCTCAACACGGGCGTGAGCGGCCCCTTCACCGGCGGACTTCCTCGCATCGGTTTTGCCGGAGCCTTTGTCCCAGGCCTTGGCGGGTTCAAGTGGCCAAAATTCCAGGGACCGGATTCCATCACTCAGTTCATCGATCACGTTTCCTACACGGCGGGAAAGCACGCCTTCAAATTCGGCGGTGAACTTCACCGCAATGAAGTCACGGGCGGCGCGTTTGGAAATGCCCGCGGCAGCATCACTTTCCTGGGCGGTGTAGCCATCCCAACCGGAGCCGGATCGACAGCGCTCGAAGATTTTTTCGCGGGCGATCCTTTCAAGGCTTCCGTGCAGGTTGGCGATCCCACGCGGCAAATTCACAACTGGGCCTATGGACTGTTCGCGCAGGACGATTGGCGCATCACTAAGAACCTGACCATCAATTATGGGGTGCGTTACGAATTCAATTCCGTCATCCACGAAGCTCACGACCTCCTCGGCAACTTCGATCCCAACTCGGCTACCGGGCTGATACAAGAAGGAAAGAACGGTGTCGGCGGAATCTACAATCCCGATCACAAGAACTTCGCTCCGCGCCTGGGCTTCGCCTGGGACGTTACAGGCAAAGGAAACACGGTGCTGCGCGGCGGCGCAACCATGATGTACGAAACAGTGAACTGGGAAGCATTGCTTGCTTTCAACAACGCCTTCGGACTCAACAACGTTCCCACCGGAGCCGTCATCAACGCGGCGGGCGGGACGGCGGGGGGCACGATCACCGCCGGCAACCTGGCTATTCCGCCCGTTCTGCCGCAGTGGGACAGCGGCGTACCCATCTTTGGAGCCAACGTCAGCACCACCGATCTGAATTGCTTCAACAATCCCTGCCCCATCATGAGCGTGGCCCGCAACATCACCACTCCTTATGTCTGGAGCTGGACGCTGAACTTGCAGCATGCCTTCACGCCCAATCTTTCTTTGGAAGTGGCTTACGTCGGCAATCATGGCTCGAACCTGACCGGCATTCGGGACATTAATCAACCGCCAGTCGGCGCGGGCTGGCCGGCAGCGGCGATCACCGCTTGTATTAACTCCGGTTACACCGACCCGGTAAATTGCGCTCCCGATAGCACGGGCGGCGAGGAGTCGGAGCGCCCGTACGCGATCAAGTTCCCTTACCTGAGCAACGTCTTCCAGATGGCGAACGTCTATCGGTCCAACTATGATGGCTTACAAGTAACGTTAAATTCGCGTAACTACCATGGTCTCAGTATGGTTGCGGGCTACACCTTCTCTCATTCGCTCGATGAGCTTGGCGCGAACTGGGATTTCGGTTACGGAGCGGGCCTTCCCGAGGATTCTGCAAACGTTGGACGGGAATATGCGAGCAGTGACTTCGACATTCGCCATCGTCTGACGCTATCCCTTACTTATGCGATTCCCGGACGCACCGGCTTCGGGCAGATGCTGGAAGGCTGGGAACTTAATTCCATCGTGACCCTGGAGAGCGGCCAGCCGTGGGGACCGATCGACCTGGGAACCGACGCCAGCGGCACCGGTCCGCTCCCCGTAAGCCCTCCGGCGAACGCCCCCATCCGCTGGAACTTTTTTGGTAAGCCATCCGACTTCAAGTCAGGTCCTACGCCGATTCCTTTTTTCTCTGGAGCCAGTAATTCAAGTTGCGCTGCCGAAGCCTTGGCCGTGGACGGAGGAACACCCGGGCCCGCTACTGCCGCCTTGAATTTGTTCGGCTGTTACGCTCAGGGCAGTTCCGTAATGATTCCTCCAGCATTGGGCCAGTTAGGAAACATGGGGCGCAATCTCTTCCGCGATTCCGGTTTCCGCAACCTCGATTTGTCCATCGCCAAGAATTGGCACCTGGGCGAAAAGGTCCACGCCCAGTTCCGCGCCGAGTTCTTCAACGTGCTCAATCACCCCAACTTCGCCAACCCATACGGCGGCCAGAATGGATTCGGCTTGAACGATCCGTCCGTGCAGCCGTTCGGTTGTGGCTGCGCCACACCTGACGTAGCCGCGGCGAATCCCGTTATTGGTTCAGGCGGCAGCCGCGCCGTGCAATTGGGATTGAAATTTACGTTTTAGCCGTGCGGTCAGCGTTGGTGCAGCAAGAAAGGCCGGACGCAATTCTGTTCGGCCTGCCTACGCCGTCAGCAGCAAAGGCTCATCAGCACTCGTAAGCATTGATCTCTGACGCTGGCGTCATCCTGACCGTAGCCGTTCTTCAGGTGGAGGGAGGGATCTCGTGCGTACCGCTATTAGAAATTGGAAGCCTGATCGTTTTTTCCATGGTCTTGTTCTCGTCCGTTTATAGCTGCCGTTCATAAATAAGAAAAAAATGGGGATCACAAAATGAATAAATATTCATCCTGGGTTTTGGCTTTGTCGTTAGTGGGTACAGTGCTTTTTTCAGGAGTAGCTTTTGCGCAGGAGCACCCGGAACGCACCATCGAAGAAATCAAAACCGAATCTGTCCGTCGCGCCCAAGTCGGCCAATATCCGCTGATTGGCCTTGACCCTGCCGATGTAAAAGAAGCCGTCGATAAGATTCACACCAAAGATAAAGACGAGTGGGCCGCTGCTTTCATGAGCGTGGCCGACCGCTACTTCAACGAAGCGAAATCGCTGGGGAAAACCGACGCCGCCAAGGCCGACGCCGACTACGTCCGCGCCTGGCGCTTGTATTCTTTCGGACGCTGGCCCATCCCCGCTTCTCCCGGCAAGCAGCGCTCTTACGAAAAAGCGCTTGAGGCATTCCTCGATCACGCCAAATTTTTCGATCCGCCGCTCGAAGTCGTTCACATTCCCTTCGAAGGCAAGGAGATTATCGCCTACCTGCGCCTGCCGAAAAATGCGAAAGGCCCCGTGCCTCTCGTGATCGCAGTCAACGGCCTCGACAGCCGCAAAGAAGATCTCGCCGAAAGTTTCGGTGCGATTCTTCCCTTCGGCGTCGGCTATCTCGCGGTCGATGGCCCGGGCACCGGACAAAATCCCATCAAAGTCAGCGAAACTTCCGATCGCTTACTCTCCAAAGTCATCGACTACGTGCAGTCGCGTCCCGAAGTCGACAAGAACCGTCTAGCCATGCACGGCGTGAGTTGGGGCGCATACTGGGCCACAAAAATGGCCATCGTCGAAAAAGACCGCCTTCGCGGATGCAGCGCGCAGTCTCCGCCGGTCGACAAATTTTTCCAGAAAGATTTTCTGATGACCTCGCTTATGGGCAATCGCGAATATTTGTTCGATCAAATCCCGGCGCTGATGGCGATTCTCGAAAACGTGCACACGCTGGATGAAATGGCCAACTTCCTGCCCAAGCTGTCGCTGGTGCAAGAGGGTCTGCTGGGCAAGCCGATGGCTCCCATGCTCATTCTCGCCGGTGTCAACGACACGCAAGTTCCCATCGACGACGAATATCTTCTGCTCAGCAAAGGCGACGTGCCCAAAGAAGCCTGGATCAACCCCCACGGTGGACACCTCGGCCGCCAGGTCGGAGTCTGGCCCGATCCCCGCATCTTCAAGCAGGTGATAATTCCCTGGCTGGTGAAAACCCTACAAGCCCCGCCAAGTTAAGTCATCTGTCGCGTGTAACACAGTGGAAGAGCGGCGCTTTAGCGCCGCGTAAAGTCGCCATAGAAGAACCGGGCTTTAGCCCCCGTACTCGTTTGCCTTTCGGGGTTGTCGTAATCAATCCGAATGCGTTGTTCCGAAACATTCTTAAAACCTAGACAATGCCCACTCCGCCCACCACGTCTGCCCTGTCCCTAAAGAAGAAACCCTTCTACGCCTCCCTCTGGTTTCAGGTCGTCGTCGCCATGCTGATCGCCGTCGCTTTCGGCTATCTCAGCCCGGAACGCGCCATCGAGATGAAGCCCCTCGGCGACGCCTTCATTCGCCTTATAACTATGATCATCACCCTGCTGATTTTCTGCACGGTGGTCACCGGCATCGCCGGCATGCAGGATTTGAAAAAAGTTGGCCGCGTCGGCGGCAAAGCTCTGCTCTATTTTGAAATCGTCTCGACTATTGCGTTGGCCATCGGCCTCATCGTCGGCAACGTGGTAAAGCCGGGCAGCGGCTTCAATGTCAATCCCTCATCGCTCGATCCGAAATCCGTCGCCGATTATGCCGGCCAGGCCAAAGCGCAAAGCGTCACCGAATTTCTGATGCACATCGTTCCCACCACGATCACCGACGCCTTCGCCAAGGGCGACATCCTGCAAGTCGTCTTCGTCTCGATCCTCTTCGGCTTCGCGCTCTCCGCCGCCGGCACGCGCGGCGAGTATCTCTTCGAACTTCTTGAATCGCTCACGCAAGTCGTCTTTCGCATCGTCAATACCCTGATGCGCTTCGCCCCCATCGGCGCATTCGGAGCCATGGCCTTCACCATCGGCAAATACGGACTCGCCTCGCTCGGCCCGCTGGCCAAGCTGATCGCCACGTTCTATGTCACGTCGATCCTGTTCGTATTAATCGTGCTCGGAGCAATCGCCTGGGCCGCAGGCTTCAACATCCTGAAATTTCTTCTCTACATCAAAGAAGAGATCCTGCTCGTGCTGGCCACCAGTTCTTCCGAAACCGCCATCCCCACGCTCATGGAAAAACTGGAGAACCTCGGCTGCACACGCTCTCTGGTCGGCCTCGTCGTGCCCACCGGCTACACATTTAACACCGATGGCAGCGGCCTCTATATGACCCTCGCCGCACTGTTCATCGCCCAGGCCACGCACACACACCTGAGCTTCATGCAGCAACTCACCATCTTCTCCGTAGCCACGCTCACCTCCAAAGGCGCCAGCGGAGTGCAAGGCGCCTCCTTCATCGCCCTGGTCGCTACGCTTTCGGTCATCCCCACAATCCCAGTCGCAGGCATGGCCCTAATCCTGGGCATCGACCGCTTCATGAGCATGTTCCGCGGATTGGTAAACATGATCGGCAACGGCGTAGCCACG
>Ga0209010_1000312_pt1 | contig 16396 bp, 13 predicted proteins | sample BlaSpr_A8_OM1_O3_FD_187985 | JGI IMG/M metagenome (GOLD analysis project Ga0209010, IMG submission 187985) | Forest soil microbial communities from Thunder Bay, Ontario, Canada - Black Spruce, Ontario site 2_A8_OM1_O3 (SPAdes) (version 2) | ecosystem: Environmental > Terrestrial > Soil > Boreal...
TGGCGGGAACATCAGCTACACAGAAGCGTGGACGGTGAGTTTTGAGGGACTAACGGTTCGCCAATTCGTAAATAGACTTGCCGAGCACATCGGCTCCGAGAGTTCATGGGTCTGGCAAGGAGGCCGAGACGAACGAATGTTCACATTCAACCGAGGCGGATTCCAAACGCGAACGCATCCGCCGAAGTAACGTGGACAGAGACAACCTGGAGACAGACGGGACGTTCACCTGATTTATCGTCGCGCAGAAAATTTATCATCGCGCAGAAACAAGGGTCACTCCCGTCTGTCCCCGGGCTTTCCCCGGGTTTTCCGCAACTACGTTCAAATACCGAAGACGATGATCCGTGACGCCAGCTATGGTACGGCGGGCTTAGGACCTCTCACGACCCTTACAAATGGAAATGTTCTCGATATTTATGGAAACGTTCTATTGCCAGGGAAATGCGGCGTGTATCGGAATACCGTGGTCGAAGCGCTTATCAGCATCGCAGGAAATCGCGGAGTTTGGCTGTATAAGGAATCAAGGTGTGAGAAGAATGTGATGTCTCTGAGTTGGCCAGTCCGTTAGACCTTGATTCTGTGCATCTTGTGTTCGGTTTCCCGTCCCGGTTTCGGGCTTCGGAGATCAGCAAGTCCAGGCGCTCGATTCCTGCGGCGGCGGAGGTGCTGAAAGCTGATAGCTATTCTCAGTGCTCGCCAATCCCAAATACCCCTCCCAGCAGCAGAATCACCAGCACTCCCAGCGAAATGAAGCCATACTTGCGATCCTTCTCGTGGAAGAACAGGTAGCAGGCCACCATCACGCGAACCACCGGCGTAGCCAGCATCAGCAGCACTCCGGCGCGCTCAATGTCGCTCGGGATAGGGCCCTTGGAGAATAATCCGGCGATCAACCCGGCCAGCATGACGAAGAAGCAACTGAACGCGCCAATGCGCAGAACCAGCGCAACCACGCGATCAAAGGCAGGTTCGCGTACCTCGCTCACGCCAACCCTCCGCGGAAAAGATGGAACAGCAGACTTCCGGCCAGATACAGCATGATGGCGACGAGCAGGTAGGCGAGATGCCGCGTGTGAATGCGCGGCGCCAGCCGTGCCCCCAGCAGCGACCCGAGGAACACGCCCACCGCCAGCGGCGCGGCAATCTCCACCAGAATGTCGCCGCGGCGGTAATAAACAATTGCGCTGGCTGCCGCGGTCACGCCAATCATGAAGTTGGAAGTCGCCGTCGCCACCATCAGCGGAACCTTCATGAAGATGTACATCAGCGGAACCTTAATCGGCCCACCGCCAATGCCGAGCAGCCCGGAAAGTCCGCCGGCGACCAGCGACATCGACAACCCCAGCGGATAGCGCTGCGGTTCGTACGGCGGAATCACGGTTTGTCCGCCATTGCCCGTGGCCAGCGCTTCCTCGGGCTTCACCTTCCCGCCGCGCTTCAATATGGTGAAGGAACTGTAAAGCAGAAACGCCGCGAACAATCCTTCGAGCGCGTTGCGGTTGAAGTACCCGACAAGATAGGCCGTTACCGCCGCGCCGAAAGCGGTTGCCAGTTCCAGCGTCATACCCAGGCGAATGTCGGTGGTATGCCGCTGCAAATGCACAGACGAACTCGCCGCCGACGTCGTAATTACCGCAACCAGGCTGGTGCCGATAGCCTGCCGTATAGGAATGCCAAAGTGCAGTGCGAGAATGGGCGAGAGGAGAATGCCGCCGCCAATACCGGTCAGCGCACCCAGCAGTCCGGCGAAGAACCCGAGCACCACGAGAAGTACGCTTACCACCTACGATACCGCCCGGGGCGCGGCGGTGGATTCGGCTTGCTCGTGCGCGTGATAACTGGACCGCACCATGGGACCCGATTCTACGTGGCGAAAGCCGAAGCGCAACGCCTCGTCACGAAGATAGTTAAATTCCGCGGGCGTATAGAAGCGGGCGATGGGCAAATGATCTTTCGACGGGCGCAAGTATTGACCCACAGTGAGAATATCGACACCGCGCGTTCCCAAGTCACGGAACACTTCGACCAGCTCCGCGGAAGTCTCGCCAAGTCCCACCATGACTCCGCTTTTCGTTACCATGCTCGGCGAAAACTTCTTTGCGTTGGCCAGCAGATCGAGCGTGCGCCGATAGCGCGCACCCGAACGCACCGTGCGATACAGCCGCGGCACGGTTTCGGTATTGTGATTCAGCACGTCGGGCCGCGCGTCGAGCACAATCTTGAGCGCATCGTCCATCCCCTGAAAATCGGGGATGAGCACTTCAATTCGGCAATCGGGAATCAGTTCGCGAATCTCGCGGATGGTCTCGGCGAAGACGCGCGCGCCGCCGAGATTGTCGTCATCGCGGTTCACGCTGGTCACGACCGCATGCTTCAATCCGAGGATCGCGACCGCTTCGGCTACGCGCCGCGGTTCATCCCAATCGATGGCCGCAGGCTTTCCCTTGGGCACCGCGCAAAAGCCGCAGCGCCGCGTGCAGATATCGCCGAGAAGCATGAACGTCGCGGTGCGATGATTCCAGCACTCGCCAATGTTAGGACACTGCGCCGACTCGCACACCGTGTGCAGGCCCAGCCCGCGTGCCAGCTTTTTCAGATTATGAAAATTTTCGCCAACGGGAGCCTTGGCCCGCAGCCACTCCGGCTTGGGCACCCGCGCCGGAGGATTCACTTCAATCTGGATCAGTTGAGAGGTACCTGCCATCATTTCGATTTTATCAGTTCGACCTGCCTCTTGAGCCTTCAGGCGAAGTGCCTTAGAATGCGACCAATTCTGCAACCTGACCGACCCTGTTTTCACAGGTCCGTGGATCTCCGGCGAATGAGGTGCGCGTGATGAAACGTTTTTGGAGAGTTTTGCTTTTTGTGGTTGCAGTAGTCGCAGCGATCCTGGCGGTTGCCGTCAGCGCGACCATCGGCTGGAGACCGTTCATTGGTCCGCGCGCGAGGTCGCTCAACGGCCGCAAGTTTGAAGTCACTCCCGAGCGGTTGGCCCGTGGAAACTATTTAGCCAATTCAGTCTCAGGTTGCATGTTCTGCCACAGCCCCCACGACTGGAACTCCTCTGGCGCGCCGGCCATTGAGGGTAAATTGGGCGCTGGCGCAGTGTTTCCGCTGGACGGATTGCCCGGCAGAATCGTCGCGCCCAACATCACTCCAGATGCGGAAACCGGCGCTGGCGCCTGGACTGACGACCGACTTTCCCGGGCCATTCGCGAAGGCATTGGGCACGATGGCCGAGCATTATTTCCCCTCATGCCCTATGGGAATTTCCGCACCATGTCGGACGAAGATCTGGCCTCGGTAATTGTTTATCTTCGCTCGTTGCCCGCGGTGCGCAATGTTCTGCCCAGGACCGAGATTATTTTTCCAGTCAAATATCTCATTCGCAGCGCACCGCAGCCGCTTAACATATCCGTCGCTCCCGTGGCGCCAGATACCGGCGCGGCCTACGGCGCCTACCTGGTCAGAATTTCCGGCTGCGCGGATTGCCACACGCCAATGCAGAGAGGACAGCCGTTGCCAGGATTGGCTTTCGCGGGTGGATCGGAGTTCAAAGGCCCATTCGGAACGGTCACCAGCGCAAACATCACGCCCGATCCTTCCGGCATCGGATATTACGACGAGAAAATTTTCTTTGCCGCGCTGCGTACAGGGAAAGTCGGTGCGCGATCGCTAAATCCAATCATGCCCTGGGGTATGCTGCGCGGGATGACCGACGACGATCTCCACGCCATGTTCGCCTATCTGCGCACTCTCCAGTCAGTGCGGCATCGCGTCGACAACACTCTGCCGCCAACACTTTGCAAGATTTGCAAAAGTAATCACGGCGCAGGAGATCAAAATTGAAAATCATGCAGGTGAAACTCAACCGACTTCCACCAGTCCGTAGGTGTGCTTCCATCGCGTTCGCATGTGCACCAGTGCGCGGCTTATTTCTTCACCCGAAATTTCCGTATCTGTGTCCGAAACCACGGCCGCAGCTTCCCGCTTGGCGGCCTCCAGCAGTTGTCGGTCGCGGATGATATTGGCCACGCGAAAATCCGGCATGCCGGCCTGGCGCGTGCCGAAAAATTCTCCCGGACCGCGCAGTTCGAGATCGAGTTCGGCGATCTTAAAACCGTCGCTGGTCTTGACCATGGCATCCAAACGGCGCTCACCTTCTTCCGTGACTTTGCCCCCCGTCATCAGAATGCAATAAGACTTCGCCGCGCCGCGTCCGATGCGCCCTCTCAACTGATGCAGTTGCGCCAGCCCGAATCGCTCAGCATGTTCAATCACCATCACCGTAGCGTTCGGAACATCGACGCCGACTTCAATGACGGTAGTCGCCACCAGAATATTCAACTCGCCGCTCTGAAACATGCGCATGACCTGCTCTTTCAACGCCACGTCGAGCCGCCCATGCAGCAAGCCAACCTTCAAATCGGCAAAAACAACTCCGCTTAATTCGCGGTACATCTTGATCGCCGCTTTGAGTTCTGTCTCCGCATTTTCTTCGATCACGGGATAGACAACGTATGCCTGATGTCCCGCGGCAACCTGCTTGCGCACGAACTCCCACACTTTGGGGGACTGTTCATCGGCAACACGCCGCGTGACGATGGGCGTGCGCCCCGGCGGAAGCTCATCAAGCACGCTGAGATCCAGATCACCATACAGCGTCAGCGCCAGCGTGCGCGGGATGGGAGTAGCCGTCATGACCAGCACATCCGGCTCTCCCGGTACAGAAGAGGCCGAGCCGCTCTCGGACAGCAAAGTTTTCCCAATCTCCTCGGCGTCACCCGACTTCTTCATCAGCTTCAACCGCTGCATCACTCCAAAGCGATGCTGCTCATCCACCACAACCAGTCCCAACTTCGCGAATCCCACTTTTTCTTCCAGCAGCGCATGCGTGCCGATCACGAGCTGCGCATTGCCCTGCGCGATGTGGCGTCGAATCTCGCGCTTGCGGTCGCTTTCGAGCGAGCCGGTGAGCATCACAATCCGATAGCCCGCGCGTTCCAAAACCTGTCTCGCCGAAAAATAATGCTGCTGCGCCAGAATTTCCGTGGGCGCCATCAAAGCGACCTGGTAGCCATTTTCGATGGCAATAATCGCCGCTTCGAAACTTACGATGGTCTTGCCCGATCCAACATCCCCTTGCAGCAAACGCCGCATGGGATAAGGCTTCTCCATGTCGGCGGCGATTTCTTTGAGAACCCGTTTCTGCGCCTGCGTGGGATGAAACGGCAGAATCTTCTTAATCGCAGTTCGCACGCGATCATCCAGCCGGAAGGCAATTCCTGTCTGCGCTTTCTGTTCTCGCCGCTTCAGCTCGAGCCCAAGTTCCACAAAAAATAATTCGTCGAAAATCAAACGCACATGCGCCGGAGTGCGGGACGATTGCAGGTCTTGCAGACTCTCGCCCGGTTCCGGCCAGTGCACACTCCACAAAGCTTCGCGCGGCGAAATCAGTCCAAGACGACTACGCACAGCTGCCGGAATCGGTTCGGGCAATCCGGGATTCAGATCATCGAGCGCGGTGCGAATGATGCGCCGGAAAAATCGCGGCGTCAGCTTTCCCTGCCCAATCGATTCATAGATGGGAACGATGCGGCCGATTTCCAGAGACTCCGCCGCTTTCTTCTCCGCCCCGCCGCCGGATTCGGCCGGCTCGCCGAGAATTTCAAATTGCGGTTGCACAATTTGCAGTTCGCGCGAGCGCTGGTCCTGCTCCACTTTGCCGTAAAGCGCGATCATCTGGCCGGGCTTGAACTTGTCTTGCAGGTACGCGCCGTGAAACCAGAGGCACTGCAAGCGGCTGCGTCCCTGGCCCACGGTCAGCTGAAAAATGGGCATGCGGCGCGTGCGAAACAGTCCCGAGTTGCGCACTTCGCCAATGACAGTGGCCATCTCTCCGGCGCGCAGTTCGGAAATCCCGCGCGGATTCAGCCGGTCTTCATAGCGAAAGGGAAGGTAATGCAGCAGGTCGTCGACCGTGTGAATGCCCTTGCCCGCCAGAATTTCCGCGATGCGCGGCCCAATGCCTTTCACGTATTGCACCGGAGTGGAGAGTTCGAGCATGTCGGTTAGTCAAGAAAGCTACGCTCGAATGTTAGCAGGAGCGGATGCCGCGTTATGACATCGCGTTATTCTGTGCGGCAACCGGGGAGAGGAGACTCGTGTCTAAAACAGTGTGTCTAAACCAGGCGTGTCTAAAACGAGGGTGATCGTCAACCTGCTACAGGCGTTCCTCGCCGTGGTGCTGGGAAATGTCGTCTACTTTGCGATCGCTCCATCTCTGCCTTCGGCGGCTCGTCATCATCCATTTCATATGGACCTCGGGATCGTGGTGGATTTCTGGTTTTGCCTGGTCGCCTACGGTTTGATTCGCACCGCCAGAAAGTGGAAGTAGCCCTATTCCGTTCTAACAGAAAATCATCTGGCGAAATCCTCGCGTTCCTGTGATGATCTGACTTTCCATGCGCATCCTTCTCATCGGCGGCAATGGCTTCATCGGACGGTTCGTCGCCGCCGCCCTCCAGCGGCAACGCCACACTCTGGCGATATTTCACCGCGGTACTTCGACCGCGCCAGATGATGTGGAGGAGATTTTAGGGGACCGCAATCAACTCAGCGCCAGCGCCGAGGAACTGAAACGCTTCGCTCCCGATATTGTGATTGATTTCGTAATCAGTTCGGGTCCGCAAGCGGAAGATCTGATGAACATCTTCCGTGAGGCGGCTCGTCGTGTGGTCATGCTCAGCAGCATGGACGTATATCGCGCGGTAGGAATTTCGCACGGCACTGAAACCGGCCCGCTGCAAGAGGTGCCGCTCACGGAAGAGTCCGAGCTGCGGCGCAATCTGCATCCTTATCCGCCGGAGAACATGAAAATCATGCAGAAGATTTTTCCCTGGGCGACCGACGATTACGACAAGATCCCAGCGGAGCGCATAGTGATGAGTCGGGTGCTAAACGACGGCGTGAACGACCCAGAACTTGCCGGCACGGTGCTGCGGCTGCCAATGGTGTATGGACCGGGTGATCCGCTGCATCGTTTTTATCCTGTGGTCAAGCGCATCGACGATGGGCGCAGCCATATCATTTTCGCCGAAACGCTGGCCGCCTGGCGCTCTCCGCGGGGCTATGTGGAGAACGTTGCCGCCGCTATCGCGCTGGCCGCCACGGATGAGCGCGCGGCGCGGCGCATCTACAATGTCTGCGAAGAACCATCATTCAGCGAACTGGAATGGGCGCGGAAAATAGCAGACGAGATGCAATGGAAGGGAAAGTTCGTCACGCTGCCAACGGATCGCACGCCGCCCCATTTGATGAAGCTCGGCAACGCCGCGCAGCATTGGACGGCGAGCTCTGCGCGCATCCGCCGCGAATTGGGATACGCAGAGCCAGTGGCGATTGAAGAAGCAATCCGCCGCACAATACCCTGGGAGCGTGAACATCCACCAGAGGCGTTCCTCGCGCAGTTCGATTATGCGGCCGAGGACGCGGCGCTTGAAGCCCAACCAGGCACTGGATAGCGCGGTCGATCCCGGAAATCGCTAACGAAAGTTCTCAACCGTGCCCGACCGCGGTTACTTTCGGAACGTAGGGCAATTACCGGCCTGACGTTAAACTTCTTTCACAGATGGCGAAGATTGCAGTTCTCTTTGATGCAGGCCAGGCTCTGCTTTCCACCTTCGATTTAGACGAGGTGTTGCAGCGCATATTATCCATTGCGCGCGATTATTTTCATTTGCAGAACGTGGCTATCCTGTTGCTCGATCAGGAGACGCAGCAGTTGTACGTTCGCTCCCAGATCGGGTGGGATGAGGGCGAGGATCAGATCCGCCTGGATCTGGGCAAAGGCCTGACGGGATTGGCTGCCCTCAAAAAGCATCCCATCTACGTGCCCGACGTCAGGAAGGACCCGAACTACGTTTGCTCCACCAAAACTACCCGCTCGGAATTAGCCATCCCTTTGATGGTGCGGGATCACGCAGCCGGCGTGCTCGACTGTCAAAGCGATCAGGCCGCCTATTTCGACCATGACACGATCGAGCTGCTGACCCTGTTCTCCACGCAGGCGTCGATGGCCTTGCAGAACGCCCGCCTTTATTCGCTGGAGCAGCAGCGCGCGCGGCAACTGGAGGCGATTAACGACATTGCCCAGCAGAGCACGGCCGTCCTCGATCTGGAACAGCTTGCCTCGCGAGTTTGCTGCCTGATTCAGCAGGCCTTTCAGGTCTCGCACGTGTCCCTGTTATTGCGCGAAGAGGGCGACCTGGTGCTGCGCGCTCATCACGGTACTCTGACTCCGCAGATTCCCGATGGCGGCCGATTTTCCACCAGCCGCGAGCCATGGGCGCAGCTTCTGATTACTGGAACCACCCTGATTGAAAAAGAAGTCTTCGGCTCCGCCTGCCGCTATCTGGCCGAGTCCGCCTCCCGCATGTGCATTCCTCTGGTTTCGTTCGGCCAGATGCTGGGAGTTCTGGTGCTCGACAGCGCCAAGCCCAATGCCTTTCGCGAAACCGAATTGCGCGCCCTGGAATCGGTAGCCGACATCTGCGCCACTTCCATTCAGAATGCTCACTACGTCGAGCGCGTCAAGCAACTGGCTTATCTCGATGGACTCACCGGAATATTCAACCGGCGCTTTTTTGAATTACGAATCATGGAAGAGATCGAACGCGCCCGCCGCTATGGCAACGGCATGGCCGTGATCATGGCCGATATCGATCATTTCAAGCTCCTGAACGACGAATTCGGCCATCTCCTTGGCGACGAAGTCCTGCGCCAGGTATCGTCTCTGTTTCATCAGCAACTGCGCAAGATCGATATCGTTTGCCGTTATGGCGGAGAAGAATTCGGAATCCTGCTGACTCAGACCAGCGTGCAACATGCCCTAAGCGTCGCGGAGAAGCTGCGGAAGATGGTCGAGAGCTGGCAATTTCCGGGCGTACCCCGCACGGTAACCATCAGCGCTGGAGTGGCTGCGTATCCCGAACACGGAACGACGCGCGATGAACTGGTGAGGGCCGCCGACAACGGTCTCTATTTCGCCAAGCAGGACGGTCGAAACAAAGTTGCCGCCGCGCCGCTGGCCCGCAGGGCCTCTCCCACGGCTTAAGCGCGGCGCTGGAGTTAAATATCCAGCCCCACTCCTCGCATCTCGCGCTGGAGCTTTTCCATTTCAATCTTCATTTGTTCCTGCTCGCGCTTTAGCTCTTTCTGGAGCTGCGGCATTTTTTTCATCTGTTCCCGAAATTGCTTCTGCTGCGTGCACCATGTTTTCTGCACTTCCTCCGCGGCTCTCTTTGCGTCTTCGGAAGCCAATTCGAGCGCCGGGCGCAGGCTGGCGATCTCTTGATCCAGGCTGCTGAGGTCGATTTGCGTTGCCGCACCCAGATCCGGGTCTTCCGAACTCTCTTCGAACATCCCTCCGGAATCTTTGCGCTCCGGCAAAGTGAGGTTGATGTTCTGTTCCTTTCGGTCGCGCATGACGCTGATGGCGATAGGGCCGCTGCCCGAGCGCAACGCGTTGGTAAAGTCGCCGGTATCGTGAACCGTTTGCCCGTTCACTTTGATCACTACGTCTCCCGCCCGGAAGCCGGCTCGTTCCGCGCGGCTGCCCTTTTCCACTGAACGAATCAGCACGCCACCGCCATTCTTCACGCCGAAGAATTCTCCCAACTGCGGCGTAATGTTTTCCACCATCAGCCCACTGCGCGCCGAAGAATGAGTCACCACCACGTTGACTCCGGGCATTTCGAAATTCATATTCGGAATGGGGGGAATCTCGAAGTGAAATTCCTTAGCCTTGGGAGCCATGTAAGAAAATTCCTTGTGCCGGTCGCCCAACTGCACCTTCACCGTCACAGGTTGGCCGTCGCGGCTCACGCCCAGCGTCACCACTCTTCCCGCCGGTGTTTCATGAATCATCCGCCGCAACTGCGCTCCGCTTTCAATCATCTCGCCATTCATCGTCAGAATCACGTCGTGCTCTTTCAGGCCCGCCTTACCCGCAGGAGCGTCCTGATCGACCATGGTCACTTCCACGCCTTTTTCTTCCTTGAGTTTGAGAGCTTCCAGGCGTTCGGTAGTCACATCGGAAACGTCGACGCCGAGATAAGCGCTGGTGCCCGATTCCTCGCTGGGAATGCCGTAGGGTTGGGGTGGGGGATCGACCGACCAGGATTGCGCCGCATGCGAGAACGTCAGCAGAAGCGGCAGCACGGCGGAAACTGCGAGAACGTATTTACGCATAGTGTGGCTCCTCGAAAACCGTTGGCCAGTGGTCGTTCTCATCGGCCAGTTAAGCGAGTGGTGCAGTTTGCGGACATAATTCCTCGCCCACAAACGAGTCATCCCGAAGCCCCGCGTTTTCACCAGCGGGGCGAGGGATCTGGCGAGCGTCGCAAATCACTGCTACTTCGCCCGCCTGAAACTAATATCGCCCGTCGTGGTTCGCACTTTCAGCAGCGGCCCGCCGCCGTTGAGCTTTCCTTCCGCGGATAGAGTCTTCGGCCCCCACTGATCGCCTTCGCTCCGAATGTGAATGTCGGGGAAGTCGGATGTGATGTGGTGTCCGTTGCCCAGATCCACGTTCGCGCGCACGTTCACCGCGACATCGGCCGCAAGATAAACCGTAATATCGCCGGCTGAAGTTTCCAGAATCGAGTCGGTACGATCACCCCCGGCATTCACCAGCTTCACCGTAATTCCGCCCGCTCCAGTTTCCGCGCGAGCCGAAGGCACGCCGTAAAGCTCAATGCCGCCTCCGCCAGTCTCTGCGCGCACCGGCCCTTTTGCCGAATTCAGCCGGATACTCCCGCCGCCGGTGTTGATCTCCGCCGGGCCGCCGATATCGCCGAGATCGATGTTACCGCCGCCGGTTGAGGCTTTAACCCGTCCGTTGCACTGCCGCACATTGATGCCGCCGCCGCCGGTTTCAATAACGGCGCCCTGCGCTCCCGCGAGAATTTCTATACTTCCGCCGCCGGTCTCGGCAAAGATTTTGCCATTCGAGTGATGCACAACAATCGACCCGCCTCCGGTGTGCAATCCGAGATCTCCGCTGGTCGTGCCCACATCGATCGACCCGCCGCCCGTCTCCGCGTTAACGCCTCCGCCAATGTCATCGACTCGGATGGACCCGCCTCCGCTCTCCGCCTCGACGCGGCCGGCAACTCCCGAAGCATCCACGCTCCCTCCGTCGGTCTCTACCTTGACCCAGCCCATTTCGCGCGGCACCTCGATGGTGAACTCGCCGGAAAAACGCCGCGGCCGTCCCCCCTGCCAGTCGCCCACAATCCAGGCCGTGTCTCCCTTCACGTAAGCCGTGATTTTGTAATTTTCAAACTGGCGCCGGGCTTCCTGCTCGGAGGATGTGTAGGAACGAGTATGAGCCGAATAATTAATGCCCTGCTGATGTCCCCCGCGCACCACGACCGATCCCATGTCGAGTTTGACTCGCAGATTCCTGACCGGGCTCAACGACCCTGTAACGACCTCGCCCCACGAACCGCCTCCCTCGCGGGACATGTGCATTTCCTGCGCCAGAGCTTTCTGGGAGAAGACCAGCGGCGCAAGCACGGCCAGCAGGCAAGCCAGCCGAACGAATTGTGGCAAACGTTTCAAATGTGTCCTCGGTTCAGTTTTCTTGCTTCGCACTTTCTCACGAACTCGTACGTCTTAAAAACGTCTTACAAACTTCAATCAATTTCCGGCAACTGCGCCAGCATGCTGCGCGACTGCGTCCGGATGTATTGATTCTGATCTTTCGCCGCCAGCGCCATGAGCACTCCGCGAACGCTGCCATCGGCCTTCACCGGTTCGATCAGGTGCAGCGCCTCGGTGCGCACGCCGGGGCATGCGTCATTCACCAGCGCCGCCAGCACCGCATCGCGCACCCGCACATCGCTCTTCACATAAGTTCCCAGCGCTCCCAGCGACTTCAGCCGGATGCCGGGATTGGTGTCATTCTGCAACGCATAGAGCAAAGCGTCGCGCACCTGCACATCGTTGGGCTTCTGCGTCAGCAGATCGACCGAATCCATGCGCACGCCGGAGTTGAAATTGTTGCGCGCCGCGAACAGCAGCAACTGCTGGATCTTCTGATCGTTCAGCGACCCCTGCGCATCCTGCGTGGCCATCGTGTTGTATTTGATATCGATCTGATTGCTGCCCGGAACCTGCGTGATGGAACTGATGCCCGTGACGGATGCGTCGTTAGGAGCGGTGCTGGCGGGATTCGCAATAGAAGCTATGCCAGAATTTTCTATGCGAAGTCCGGCGTATTTATAAGTCGCTCCAATTCCGCCGGCAAAACCCACAATCAAAATCGCCGAAGCCAGTGCCGGAGAGAAGTTTACCTGCCGCAGCCACGCCGCCGGATCGAAAGCCAGCCGATGCCACCAGCGCCCCTGCTCGGCCGTCTCCAGCGCTTCCTGCAAGCGCATCCGCGAAGCCGCCAGCAGATTCGGCGACGGTTCGATGACCGGTGTCTGCGACAGCAGCGCATGAAATTCCTGTTCCGACTTCAGTTCCGCCGCGCAGTCGCTGCACCGCGCCACATGCTGCTCCAGTTCATGCCGCGCGTCATCGGCCAGCTCGCCGTAAACATGCAGCACAATATTTTCCCGTACCCATTCACATTTCATAATTCGCACCCACTCACTTCTGTCATTCCGAACCGGGCTGAAAGCCCGGTGAGGAACCTGCTTTTTGCTGCTGCCTTCGTCGCATCTCTCCCAGCGCTTTTCCTCGCGACTCACGACTCGGGACTGCCTATCTCATCTCTCCCAAAGCCCCTCTTAACTTCTGCGTCGCCCGAAACAGCGTATTCTTCGCCGTCTCTTCCGTCGTATGCAAAATCTCACCCACTGTCCGCAACTTCAATCCGTGATAATGCTTCAACTCAAAAACCATGCGCTCCCGCGGAGTCAGCTTCTCCAGCGCGCCATGAATTCTCTTGCCCAACTCGCGCCGCATCAAATCCCGCTCCGGATTCGCTCCCGCCCGCCCATCCGGCACCTGGTCGAGCAAACTATACTCTCCGCCATCGCCATCCGCGGCCACCGGCGCATCTTCCTTGCGCACATTTTTCTTGCGCAAATGGTCCAGGCAAAGGTTGGTGACAATGCGGTAAATCCAGGTGTAAAAGGAGCACTCGAAGCGGAAGCTGCCGATATTTTTATAGGCCTTGAGGAAGGCGTCCTGATAAACGTCCTGCGCCTCGGTCTCGTTGCCGGTCAGGTGCATGGCCAGCCGCAGCACGGCCTGGTCGTAGTTCCGCACCAATTCCTCGAAGGCGGCGTGGTTGCCACGCTGGGCCTCGCGGATCAGCATCGTATCGTCTATGCGGCGTTCTTGCCCAGCCATGCGGCCCTGGGGTGATGGGTAAGTCTCGTGCGTTCCGCTGACTCTTACTGCTCTATTGTCTCTCGTTCCCGAGTGGGCTCGTGCGCCAACCGCAAAAGGTAATGCCCATGTGCCGGCCGGCATGTTCTGTCCCTGTCCTTTGCCAGCCCGGATTTGATTCGCCCTTCTCCGGGCTTGCATTGGAATAGACGCGGTAACGGCGGAACCGTGAGCAGGAATTATAGGCGGTCGCGGAGATTTTGGGGCGAGGTAGGTGATTATGGGGGAAGGGGTTACAGGGAAACAGAACAGTGGAGCCCTACCATTCGTCCCAGATTGGCAGGAGAAATGCCCTGAAGGTGAGGGCAGTACCTGTTACATTCTGCAATAATTGTTGCTCAGATGAGTAAGCTTGTTTTCATCCTGGGTGCGGGCTGCTCGGTTGCTGCCGGTGCCCCGACGATGCCAAAGTTCCTGGACGTAGCGGAATCAATTAGCAGAAGTAAGAAGCTCTTTGTCGGGGATCAAGAGAAGTTCGATTTGGTATTCAAAGCCTACGACTGCCTGCAGTCGATTTATTCGAAATCGTCAGAGATTGATCTTCTGAACATAGAGTCCCTGTTCGCGGCCTTCGAAATGGCGGAAACGACGGGAGTTCTTCGGGGATTGGCGGAGCCTCACTCTGCATCTCAGTTGGTTCGCTCGATCACGAGAATGATCGTCCGCACACTCGAGCTCTCAGTTAGGTTTCCAGGCAAGGGAGCACCGATACCTTACGATCGATTCTGCAACTGGTGCAAGTCAAGGGCAGAGGATATTAGCATCCTTACGTTCAACTACGACCTATGCCTCGATTGGGCGTTTCATTTGGGTGGACTCCGACCAGACTATCGGCTGCCCAACGATGGCCCTGAAGATCGAGGTTCAATCGACCTCCTAAAGCTGCACGGCAGCCTCAATTGGGGGCTTTGCGAACAATGTGGCATCGTACCAAAGCGCCTTCACGCACTCACCCAGTGGGAGCAGGGCAGAGTTCTCAGTGCGGCTGGGCCTGACGAGTTTAGAATGGCGATCACTGATGCAATATCAAACCAAACATGCAGCAGGTGCTCGAAGAGCTTTCATGAAGAACCAGTCATTGTGCCGCCTACTTGGAATAAGGGCGGGTTTAGTTCAACGTCTATGAGAACCGTGTGGGCAAGAGCTGCGGAGCACTTAGCGGAGGCCGAGTACATCGTCATCATCGGATATTCAGTACCGCAGACTGACCAATTCTTTCATTACCTCTATGCCTTGGGGACGATGAGCCAGACCCGGGTCAAGAAAATTCTCGTCTATAACCCCGATGAGTCGGTTGAAGATCGCTATCGACGGCTGCTTGGACCAACGGCCATTAGCCGATTTAAGTTCATCTCGGGGCGCGAGGATATTACGGGCGCAGAGTTGGGCAAGTTCGAAAACGCCATCCAGAGGTTCAGTCGAGATCTGGGCAACTGGTGAGCAGTCCCTTACTGGGGCAACCGTTTCCTTCTCGAGACCCACCCTCAAATCAACCGCAAGAGTGGCCTCAGGATAAGAAGGATGGTTAGGTTGTGCGCTGCGCAGCAGGATATTCGTGTCCACGAGGACGCGCATCAGTCGTCGCGGCCTCATAAAGACCTTCACGGCTCACGGCATAGTCGGACAGCGGCGGCGTGGTGCGGTGCCCGGCGGCCCAAGCTTCAAAGGCCGCAGCCCGCTCTTCGCCCGGTTTCTAGCTCTACCTTCCCATAGTGTACGTTGGCCGCACTTGGGTCGCGAAGCCCAAAATTAGCTCTCCCGCAGAATCCACCCTCAAAAAAATCCACACCCTCAGTGTGACGTCTAACCTTGCCCTCGCAATTCATTTTGCGCAATCATGGTCAAGGCCACATCGGCCTCGAAAACAACGGGCGAATGACCCGGGTCGAAGTTCCTTGTTTTCTATAGTTTGACTTCTAAGTTCTTTGAAAACCGTATTTTGCGGAGAATTTCCCGCTAAAACCATGATTCTAAGACCCATCGCGTAGGGAGGGGAGGGGGGCAGGTGGAGTAACGAACTAGTAATCTTAGTCGCCTTCTCGGGTATATACTCGCTTCCGGCAAAATCCAAGCCGCCGGAGGACTACCTTTGACAGAGCGTAAGGCAGTGAGAGGTTCTGTGTACTTAGTGATCGTGTTGGCCATACTCCTCTGTCAGGCACTGCTGGCGGCGGCGCAGAGCCAGCCGTCGCACAGCGATACAAGTTCTACCTCCGCGGATGCCCTGTCCGAATCCCAAGTTCACGACAAAGCCGCCACCCTCCTCCAGAAGATGACTCTCGACGAGAAGATCGCCCAGCTCTCGCAGCTTCCCGGCCTCGCCGCTCCCGAATTCAAAGAAAACAGCGGCGGCCAGACGATGGAAGAAGTCCTCAAGCAAAAAGGCGCAGGCTCGATCCTTTGGGTTTCCGATCCCAAAGAAATCAATCGCCTCCAGCACGTCGCCGTCGAGCAGACGCGCCTGCACATTCCCGTGCTCTTTGGCCTCGACGTCATCCACGGCTATCACACCATCTTCCCCGCGCCCATCGCGATAGCCTCGTCATGGGACACGAAGATTGTGGAAGAGGTGCAATCCATCGCCGCTAAAGAAGCCCGTGCCGCGGGCATTCAGTGGACCTTCGCGCCCATGGTCGATATCGCCCGCGACGCCCGTTGGGGACGCATGGTCGAAGGTGCCGGCGAAGATACTTACCTCGGGGCAGCCATCGCCCGCGCGCAGGTGATGGGATTTCAAGGCAAGCAACTCGGCGCATCGGATCGCGTGCTGGCCTGTGTCAAGCACTTCGCCGGCTACGGCGCAGCCGACGGCGGCCGCGATTACGATTCCTCCTACATTCCTGAAGAAGAAATGTGGAACATTTACCTGCCGCCCTTCAAAGCCGCTCTGGACGCGGGCGCGGGCAGCGTGATGAGCGCCTACATGGACCTCAACGACGTTCCGGCCAGCGGCAATCGCTGGCTGCTGCACGATGTGCTGCGCGAC
>Ga0209010_1000313_pt1 | contig 16383 bp, 13 predicted proteins | sample BlaSpr_A8_OM1_O3_FD_187985 | JGI IMG/M metagenome (GOLD analysis project Ga0209010, IMG submission 187985) | Forest soil microbial communities from Thunder Bay, Ontario, Canada - Black Spruce, Ontario site 2_A8_OM1_O3 (SPAdes) (version 2) | ecosystem: Environmental > Terrestrial > Soil > Boreal...
TGCGATGGACGAGGTCGACGGCGCGTTGTTCGGCAGGGAGGTCGGGATTGAGGTAAGCGGGTTTTTCGGTTGTTGCGCCGCTCGCACTTGCTTGCGGCGCGGATTGAGATTGGGCGAGGGTCGCGTTGCAAATTGTGAGAGCTGAAGTGATTGCGAGAGCGCAGAGCGTGGTGCGGATCATGAGTGTCCTCTTAGAACGTCAAGACTTGGGCGATTCTGTCGAAACAGAAAGCGATGAAAGCTGGCGCGCGTCGAGTTGATGGTCGAAATCGTGCACGAAGCAAAGTGGATTCTCGATGGCGGCACCGTCGGTGGGGCGAATACTAAGGGAGGTGAGGGCTGGTTTCAACATGTGAAGGTGGGAATTTGCATGGTGATGTCAGCGGCGTGGGTGCCAAGACGCAAGGGCGGGCAGGGTTGCGATCGTGCGGACATGGGGCGCAGCAGTGCTGCGCCCCTACATGGTTATGCTTTGCGAATGAGAATTGGCAAGACGCATCGGACGGGCGGAGCAAGCCCCGCCCCTACAAAGGCACGCGGTGGTCATCGCAGAGGCGAGCGAAGCTCAGCGGGCTCTTGTGGTCAAAGAAAAATGACCACTACCCTTGGGGTAAGTCTTTACACGGGGTGGGGTGCATGTTAGTCTCGTGTCCCGTACCGCCATCTTACGCGCCAGGCGGCAAGGGCCTCTGAACGAGAACCTGCCAAAGTTTTTGACGGGCGACCGCGACCCGGTCGAAGTGTCCAAGTTGATCGCGCTGCGATCGACGCAAATTCCTTCCCTTCGAAAAACGAAAAGTAGTCTGGTTTCGTGTGTGCCGCTACATGCGGACTGTTTGAGTATGAGTTCCAAAACGGTCCTGACGTGGATGTGAGTCGTACCCGGCGAGGGTCCGGGGAACACCGTAACTGGAACTAACAAAAGGGGATACCTTGCTTAAGCTGCGAAAAGTGGAAATTACCGGCTTTAAATCTTTTTGCGAACGAACGGTGGTGACGTTTGCCGGGGTCGGCACGACTTGCATCGTGGGGCCGAATGGTTGCGGCAAGTCGAACGTCGTGGACGCAATCTCCTGGGTTTTGGGCGAGCAGAGCCACAAGTCGCTGCGTGCGGAGCGGATGGCGGACTGCATTTTCAACGGCACGGTCAAGCGGCCTCCGATGGGGTTGGCGGAAGTCACGATCACAATGGAAGACCCGGAACTTGCTGAGGCGGCGCGGTTTGTGATCGAAGGCGCTGCGAGTGAGGCCAACGGGAACGGTGCGGCTACGGCTGAAGCGGGCGGCGGTGTGCACCTCCTGGAGGACGCTGAAGGCGTTACGGAGATTGGAACGCCGGCGGGCGACATCCTGGCGGGATACGCGGCTGGCCATGAAGCGGCGGAACATAGTGAACTCGGTGCAGAAGGCACCCATGACGGCGAGATTGTGCCTGCGGAGTCGTCAGAGCCGGAGTTTCTGAAGGGTAAGCGCAAGAAAAAGATGGCGGACAAGCATGCGCTGACGACGAAGCCAGGCGAGGTGGTGGTCAGCCGGCGGCTTTATCGATCGGGGCAGAGCGAGTACCTGATCAACGGGCGCGTGGGGCGGCTGCGCGACATTCAGGAGATGTTTATGGGGGTCGGGCTGGGGCCGGATTCCTACGCGATCATCGAGCAGGGGCGCATCGGGCAGATTTTGTCGACGAAGCCGCTGGAACGGCGGGCGATCATCGAAGAAGCGGCTGGGGTGACGAAATTCAAGACGAAGAAGCGGCTGGCGGAAGCGAAGCTGGAATCGTCGAAGGTCAATCTTTCGCGCGTCAACGACATCGTGGTCGAGGTCGAGAAGCAGCTTGGGTCGCTGAAGCGGCAGGCGGCGAAGGCGCGGCGGTATGCAGAAGTTCGCGACCAAATGCGCGGGATCGTGCGGCAGATGCTGGCGGGCAAGGCGCGCGAGCTGGATGCCGAGGCGGAGCGCGTCGGCAAGCGGCTGGAAGAGTTGATGGCGTCGGAGACCAAGCACGCTCACGAAATCGCGACGCAAGAGGGCGAGCAGGATCAGTTGCAGCAGCGGATCTACGAGCTGGATGCGACGATCAAGCAGAACCAGAACGTGCTGAACGCGACGGCGCTGGAAGTGGATCGCAGCGAGAACAAGATCACGTACAACCAGCAGCGCTCGCATGAGCTTGCCGGACGCGGCGGACAGATTGCGTCGGAGATTGCGGCGGCGGCGGCGCAGATTGCCGAGTGGGAGACGCGCAATTCGGCGCAGATCGAATCGGTGAATTCGCTGCGCGCGGAATCGACGACGCTGACGGGCAATGTGAATGGGCTGACGGTGCGCGCGCAGACGCGGGCGACGCAGATCCATGAGTCGGAAGTGCGTATCGACGCCCTAAGGCAATGTGCTTCGGAAGCGAGCGAGAGCTTGCTGCGATTGCACGGCGAGCAGCAAAAGGCGGAAGAGGCGCTCGTGCATCAGGGGGTGGCGCTGCAGAAGCTGGAGACGACGGAGGCTTCGCTGCTGGAGTCGTCGTTGCACGTGCGCGACAACGCGGACAAGGCGGCGTTTGAGTGGGAAGCGGCGAACGCGCAGTTGGCGGCGCTACTGCAACAGGTTGCTGGTTTGCAGGCGCGGATCGCAGGGTTGCGCGAGGAGCGGGATTCGGCGGCGAAACTGGCTGAGGCGCTGCGCGATTCGCTTTCGGGGGCGCGCGCGAAGCACGCGACGCTGACGCAGGTGCTGAACGATCGCTCGTATACGGCAGATGCGGTGCAGAAATTGTTTGCAGCGAATGAGCGCGGTGGCGGGCACGATTTTCACGCGGTCGGCGTACTGGCGGACTACGCGGAAGTGGAACAGGAGCACGAAGCGGCGATCGAGCAGTATTTGCGCGACGAGCTCGAGTATGTCGTCGTGCAGACATACGATCACGCGCGCGCGGGAGTTTCGATGTTGCGCGATGAGGTTGGCGGGCGTGCGACGTTTTTCGTCGATTCGCTGCGCAGCCTGAACCTACGGCTTGATGAATACGAGCCGATCGTGAATTTCAGAGCTGAAGACGGCGTTGTGTCGCGGCTCGACAAGCTCGTTGAATTCCGCGATCCGCTGGGGCCGGCGGCGAAGCAGTTTTTGCCGCGTTTGAAGGCTGCCTATCTAACCGATGGGCCTTTGGCTGCCGAAAAATTGGCGCGAGACAATCCGCAGTACGCGTTCGTTACGCCGGACGGCACCTGCTTTCAGGGTCGAATGGTGACGGGCGGACGTGCAGATGAAGCTGGTCCGCTGGTGATGAAACGCGAGTTGCGTGCGCTTGACGTGGAAGTGGCACAGCTCGAGTTTGAAACGGAGCGGATTCGGGCGACGCAGGATGCGCTCGCTTCGGATTTGCGCGAGACGGAGCAGACGCTGGAAGAGGTTTCGACCAAGCAGCATGCGGCCGAGCGCGACGTTTTGTCGGCGAAGCATCGGCATGAACAGACGCAGGCGGAGCTTGCGCGGCTTGGGCTGGAGCTGACTTCGTGCCAGAGCGAGCTTGGGCGCATCCGGCAGAATGTGGAAGGCGCTCGTTCGCGAGCGGAGCAGGCGAAGACGCAACTTGCCGTCGCGAATACGACACGCGCGGAAGCTGAGGCGGAGAGCACCCGGCTTGCCGAGGAGTTGGTGCAGCTTCGCGGGTCGGTGCAAACCGAGCAGGACGAACTTGCGGTGGCTCGGGCTGAGCTTGCGGCGTTGAACGAACGGCTTTCGGCTGCGGAAGCGTTGGCTTCGCGGCTTGCGCAGGAGCGCGAGGGGATCGATCGGCGCACGCAGGCTTTGCAGCAACAGCAGGCGTCGATCAGCGAAGAAGCGGCTGGGCTCGTCACGCAAAACGAACAGCTTGCGGCGCAGCTTGAAGCTTTGCGTGCCGAGAAGACGCGGCTCGAAGAGTCGCAAGTCACGCTCGAAGCGGAATGGGACACGGGACGCAAGCGGGTGGCGGTGATGGACGACTCGCTGCGGTTCGGGCGCCAGTCGCTGCAGGAGATTCGCGAGCAGCGCGGTCAGGCGGAAATCGAGCGGGCGCGGAATGATTCGGATCGGCAGCACTTGCGCGAGACGTGCGTGTCGGAAGTGAACATGCAGCCCGAAGACCTGATCGCTACCGAGGCGGTGTTCATCAGCGGCGAAGAGCTTGCGATCGCGGAGGCGAATTATCGCGAGATGAAATCGCGCATCGAGGCGATGGGCGCGGTGAACATGATGGCGCTCGAGGAGTTTAACGAAACCGAGCAGCGTTTTGCGTTCCTGACGCGCGAGCGCGACGATTTGTTGCAGTCGATTGCGGACACGCAGCAGGCGATCGTCGAGCTCGATCTCGTGACGCGCGAGAAATTCGAGATGGCATTCAACGCCATCAACAGCAACTTCTCAACGGCGTTCCACACGATTTTCGGCGGCGGGCACGCGGAGATGCGGCTGACCGAAGTCGACAGCTCGGGCGATGCGGGCATCGACGTTGTCGCGTCACCACCGGGCAAGCGGCTGCAAAACATTTTGCTGCTCTCGGGCGGTGAAAAAGCGATGACGGCGCTGGCGCTGCTGATCGCGATTTTCAAATATCAGCCGAGCCCGTTCTGCATCCTGGACGAAGTCGATGCGCCGCTGGACGAAGCCAACGTCGGGCGCTTCACGAGGCTCGTCGGCGAGATGAGCTCGCAGACGCAGTTCATCATCGTCACGCACAATCGCAAGACGATGGAAACGGGCAGCGTGCTCTACGGCGTCACCATGCAGGAGCCCGGCGTGTCGAAGCTGGTCAGCGTGCGCTGGGAAGGCGACGAAGTGCCGAAGAAGCGCATGGCTGCGGCGGCGTCTGCAGCCTAGACACCCGCAAGCAAAATTCAACAGACGACGAGGCGAGCTTCGGCTCGCCTCTTTTTTTCAATGCGCCGGCTTCCGCACAAGTCAATCGCACTAGCGGAATCGCGTAATAATTTCAATTGCAAATTCGTAGTACGAAAATTTTCCACTCACGCATCTCTTTTCCGATTTTTTCCACACGCCCGTCACATTGACAGGGCAGCGCGCTACGCTAGAATGCATCACACTTCTTCAGGGGAATCGACTTGCCTTCTGGTGCGGCGATGCGAGTAGTGAGAGAGACAAATTTTGGCGGCATTGCACCCGCCGCCCGCGGTAAAGTGCGCGACATCTACGATCTCGGCGATAAGCTGCTGATCGTTGCGTCCGACCGGCTGTCCGCGTTCGACGTCGTGCTTCCTACCGGAATTCCCGACAAAGGGCGCGTGCTGACGCAGCTTTCGCTCTTTTGGTTCGAGCTGCTGCGCGACGTGATTCGGAATCATGTGCTGAGCGCAACCGACTTCCCTGCTCCCTTCGACACATATAAAGATGAACTCGCCGGGCGCTCTATGGTTGTGCGCAAGACGCAACCTCTTCCGATCGAATGCGTTGTGCGCGGCTACGTTTCCGGTTCGGGATGGAAAGACTATCGCGTCACAGGAAAGATTTGCGGGATCGATCTGCCGAACGGGCTGGTTGAATCCGACCGATTGCGGGAGCCAATCTTTACGCCCGCGACGAAAGCGGCGACTGGGCACGACGAAAATATTTCGTTCGATGAAGCCGCCAAGCTCATCGGCGGCGAACTCGCCGGAAAAGTGCGCGAGATCAGCCTTACGATCTACAAGCGCGCCGCCGAATACGCCGAGCCGCGCGGCGTCATCCTCGCAGACACGAAATTCGAATTCGGCCTGCTGAAAAATTCCGCCTGCGACGACGAACTCATCTGGATCGACGAAGCGCTCACGCCGGATTCTTCGCGCTTCTGGCCCGCGGCGCATTACGAACCGGGCGGACCGCAACCCTCCTTCGACAAGCAATTCGTGCGCGACTATCTCGAGCGTATTCAATGGTCCAAGACGCCGCCGGGGCCGGAGCTGCCGCCCGAAATCGTCGCACTCACCAGCGCAAAGTATCGCGAAGCGTATCGCGTCCTGACCGGACGCGATCTCGATTAATCCGCTTCGGACCAGATCTAGAGATGATGCACAGCAGGTCGGCCCAGGGAGCAGCACTGGGTTTCTGGAGCGTGGAGACGTGAAGGATCAATTGGAAGGGTTAGTCAGCCAGATGGTGGAACGCGGAATACTTTTCGACGAAGCCGTCGGCGAATTCGAAAAGCGGTTTATCAAGCGCGTGCTGGATCGAGTTGACGGAAATCAGTCGCGCGCTGCGCACATGCTGGGGATTCATCGGAACACGCTCAGCCGGAAGCTGTCGGAATATAGGCTGGATCATCGGAGGAATGGGCAATAAGGCGGAGGCGCGACGCGGCGCACTTCATTGCAGACGAAAATCTGATTTGGCGTCAAATCGAGTGACGACAACATTTTAGATCCTGCGGACATGGGGCGCAGCGGGCTGCGCCCCTACACATCTTGGGTGAAACTAAGAACGGCGTCCCGGTAGTACCGAGACGCCGTTCTGATTTCAACAAGCAGCGGAAGCGAGAGAGCTACTGCTGCTTCTTAGCCGGCCGCTTCTTCTTGCCCTTATCTTTTTCCTTCGGGATGTCTTCCTCGTTCACCTTGGCTTTATCCCAGTGAAGCATGAACGCGGGATCCGGATCGTAGGCTGTCAGCGTGGCGGTGAAGCGCACTGGATTGTCCTTCTCGAGCTTAGCGGCATCCGGCTGACCAACAACCTTCACATCCATGTCCGGAGTCGTCTTCGCATCGAATTCGGCGTCGCTGGTCACAAATGCAACCTTGAGTTGCACCGCATCCGAACCCGGCGTGACTTCGATCAGCTTGCCCGGAACATCGGGGAACTCGAGTCCGCACGACGCGAGCCAGGTCACCTTGGCTTTGTCGCCGCCGGCCTTGAGATCGGTAATGACCGAAGCGATCGTCATGTCTTTGCGCGCCGCGTCGAGATCCTGCGAGCTTGGCAGGGTGTAGGTCGACGGGCGATCCGCAGAGCTACCTGCGAGCTGCAAGAGCTCGTTCAGTTCCGCGTCGATCAGGTTGTCGCACGAAGCCTGCTGATAATTCACGATCAGCTTGCGCAGGTAGGTCTTCACTTGCGTCGCCTGCTGGGGGTTCGCGCCCTTTGCCGATACGGCCTTGGCGAAATACCAGAACGCGTCCATGTGCTGCGGCGGCTGCATCTGTTCGTAGGCCTGGCCGATTCGGTAGCTGGTGACAGCGTCGTCCGGCGTCAACGCCAGCACGGCCTTGTACGATTCGATCGAGCCCGGATAATCCTTCAGGGCCCCCGCCGCGGTTGCTGCGGTGTAGTTGAACAGAATGGCCGGCGCTTTCTTCTGCTTATCGAAGTCGTCCTGCGACATCTGGTCGGGCTTCTTTAGCGCGTTGAGCGTCTGCAATCCGTCGAGCGCTGCCTGCCGCGCCTTCTTCGCCTGGTCCGGATCGGTCGGCGGCGGCTGGATGTTGGTGTACGCAAAAGCGCGCGCATAGTACGCCTGATACTTCACCGGCGGTTCGATCTTGTCGCCGAGCGCCAGCGTCTTGTCGGCGTACTCGATGACTTTTTGCCAATTCTTCAACTGGCTGTAAGCGTTGTAATAGAGCGGATAAACGTAAATCAACAGGGCCGAATTCGGGTACTTCGCGACAAAGTCGTCGAGCGCCTTGACCTGCGCCGTCGGGTCTTTGGTCGCCTGGGCCGCGGTATAGGCGTTGTATTCCGCCATGGTGTACTGCGGCTTCGCAGCGTCTTGCCCTCCAGCCGCGGCAGCCGCCTGGGGCTTCGCGGTGGTTATATTCCCGAGCATCAGGCAGAGCGCCGTCACCACTGCGAGGCCCGCCAGTCTCCGTGAACCTTTCATTCCGTTTCTCCCTCGCTCAAAATCGTAGCCTTATGATGGATTGCTACTGCTCCCGGAACGCTAGCCGGGACTCACCTTGTTTTTCGAAACTTGGGGATTATAGGTAAAGCAGGTGGTCACCGCAAGCCGTTTGGCTACAGAGAAGTATGTATCTAGGGGTATTTGTCCATCGACCCTTTAGTTTTTCCCGCCGCCACTACCCAGACCGCTCGCATCCACTCTGGGAAGCCAGTACATTAGACGGCCCGACCGTTGTTATGGTGCCCGGTTACGCCAGAGTGTCGCATAAAATTTTACCGCCGACGAGGAAGATTTCCGATGAGTCCGATTAGCAAAGTGGATTTCGGTCAGTTAGAGAAACCCGCGCTCGCAGGGCAAGTTGCACTGGTGACTGGAGGGAGCCGAGGGATTGGGCGTGCTATCGCGCAACGCCTGGCTTCGATGGGCTGCGCGGTCGCGATATGCGGGCGCGACGAGAAGGCGCTTGCCGGCGTCGAGGAAGAGTTGCGAGGTGTGGTTACGGGCGTGTTCGCGCAAGTCGCGGATGTTACCTCTGCGGCGGATGTCGAAAAGCTTGTGCAAGGCGCCGAATCGACGCTTGGGCCGATCTCAATTTTGGTCAATAACGCTGGGGTCGGCGAGTTCGGGCCGGCGCATGAAAAATCAGAAGCCGATTGGGATCGCGTTCTAAATACCAATCTTAAGAGTGTGTTTCTTGTTTCGAAAGCGGTTGTGCCTTCGATGATTCGTCACGGGCGCGGCGACATCATCAACATCAGCTCCCTTGCTGGAAAAGCCGCGTTCGCCGGCGGAGGGCTATACTGCGCGTCAAAGTGGGGCGTGCGCGGATTGACCGCTTGCATGGCGGAAGATTTGCGCGGGCACAACATCCGCGTGGCGGCGATTTTCCCGGGCAGCGTGGCTACCGAATTTTCAGGACGCGGACCGAAGGATGCAACGAAAGCGCTGAGTGCCGACGATGTGGCGCATGCCGTTGCGATGCTCGTCACGCAAGGTCCGCAAAGTTTTCTGAGCGAAGTGGACTTGCGTCCGTTGCGCAAGTCTTAGCGGCTGGCAAGAGGTTGGGCCGGAGCGATGGCCAAGCCCGGCTTCCCGTGACAAATCGTTTACAATTTCCGTCTTGACATTAGTCGTTATAACGAATATTGTATCCCCATGAGCAACGCCCCCCGCCCTGGAAAACACTCTGCTTCCCTGGAGGCGCACGCTTTCGTCTCACTGCAAAAGGCCGCGGACGGGCTCGCGCAGCAGGTGGAGCAACTCCTGAAAGCCAACGATTTGACGGCGGCGCAATACAACACGCTTCGCATCCTGCGGGGAGCCGAACCCGAAGGCCTCGCGTGCAGCAGCATCGCCGACCGCATGATTTCGCATGACCCCGACATGACGCGCCTTCTCGATCGCATGGAGAAGCGCACCCTGATCACGCGCGAGCGCCAGAAAGATGATCGCCGCGTCGTGAAGACCCGCGTCACTTCGCAAGGGCTCGAGCTGTTGAGGACGCTCGATCAGCCCGTTCACGATCTCCACAAGCGTCAGTTCGCGCACGTTCCGGGCGCTCGACTCAAGTTGTTGATCGAATTGCTCGATGAAGTCCTGGAGAAAGATCCGACCGCGCGAGCGAAGTCCTGTTCGTGAAGCGGAGAGTTTGAACGCATTCGAATTTCTAGTCGCAAAGTAAGAACAAAATCAAAGGAGAGACAAACATGGGCCATTCTCTAACTCGCTTCGCACTCGCCACCGGCCTCGCTGCGTTGTTGACGCTGCAGGCTTCGGCGGCAACCACGACGTGGCAGCTCGATCCGATGCACACCGCAGCGCAGTTCTCGGTGAAGCACCTGGCGATCTCGACGGTTCGCGGCGGCTTCAGCAACGTGAAGGGCACGATAATTCTCGATGATTCCGACATCAGCAAGTCGAGCGTGGATGTGACGATTGACGTTTCGACGGTGGACACGCGTACGCCGGATCGCGACAAAGACCTCAAGAGCGACAAGTTTTTCGACGTGGCGCACTATCCGACGATGACCTTTAAATCGACCAAGGTCGAACAGGCCGGAGCCGGGAAACTCAAGGTGACCGGTGATCTGACGATTCGCGGTACGACCAAGTCGGTTGTGCTCGATGTCGATGGACCGACCGCGCCGGTGAAAGATCCCTGGGGCAATCAGCGCGCGGCGGTGAACGCCACAACGAAAATCAATCGCCAGGACTTCGGCGTGAAGTGGAACGCGACGATGGACAACGGCGGCGTGGTTGTCGGAGACGAAGTCTCGATCACGATCGACGCAGAAATGGTGCAAAAGAAGTAGTCGCGTTCAGGAAAATTACAATCCATTCGGATCGGCGAGGGCGCGCCAAACGCGCCCTCACTTTCTTTCGTGACCTGGCGCGTGACATCCCGCGGAAACAGATCTCTAACGCATCGAACCTTTGCTTCATCGAATTGTAAGTACACTTCGCCCAAATCAAATTCGGTCACGAAAGGTCACACGCTATGAAGAATCCCGCTCCTGCCGAAACGCCGCTCCACGATCTCATCATTCACCGCTGGAGCCCTCGCGCCTTCGGCGACAAAGCCATCTCGCTCGCCATCCTCAAGGGTTTATTTGAAGCCGCGCGCTGGGCGCCTTCGAGCAGCAATATCCAGCCTTGGGCCTACATCGTCGCCACACGAGACGACAAAGAAAACTTCGAGAAGATTTTGAGCACCATGGTCGAGTTCAATCAGGGTTGGGCGAAGCATGCCGCTGTACTCGTAATCTCGGTCGCGCAAATCAAGAACAAAGAAGGAAAGCCCAATACGTACGCTTTCCACGATGTCGGCAGCGCGAGCGCACAGCTTAGCTTCCAGGCGGTCGCCGACGGTCTTTATGTCCATCAGATGGCAGGCTTTGATGCCAACAAAGCGCGCGAAGTCTTCCATATCCCCGAAGACTGGCAAGCCGTCGCCGCGATTGCGATCGGCTATCCCGGCGATCCCCATTCCCTGCCCGACAAGCTCAAAGAGCGCGAATTGGCGCCCCGAAGTCGTAAGAAACTCGCCGATTTCGTCATGACCGGCGACTGGGGCCATACTTCTTCCTTCGTGCAGAAATAGCGCGGTACAATGGGCTGCAACGGATTCCGAAACTTCTAGCCGCTATTCGCATCTGTTGTACAGGACCAGCACCGTTAAAGGGACCTCAGCCCACAACCCATGCATGGCACTCTGGAATTTCTTCTTCATCATGGCTACGTCGTTCTGCTGGCATGGGTATTTCTTGAGCAGATCGGCTTTCCCTTTCCTTCCATTCCAATCCTGTTAGCGGCAGGGGCTCTCGCCGGCACTCACCACATGAATTTGTTCGCCGCGCTGATGACGGCCGTCTTCGCGAGCGCGGTCGCCGACACAATCTGGTTTCAGCTCGGCCGCGTCAAGGGCATCAAAATCCTGCAACTGCTCTGCAAGATTTCGCTCGAGCCCGATTCCTGCGTGCGTCGAACGGAAGGTATTTTCGCGAAAGAGGGTTCGCGCTCGCTACTACTGGCGAAGTTTCTGCCAGGTCTCGGCACGGTCGCGCCGCCGCTGGCCGGCATTTTTCACATGCGTCTCTCGCGCTTCCTGCTCTTTGATTGCGCGGGCGCCGCGCTCTGGGCGGGATCGTTCTTGGGGCTGGGCTTCGTCTTCAGCAATCAGATCGAGATCATCGCCGATCACGCGGCCGTACTGGGCGGCTGGCTGCTCGTCCTGATCATCGCCGGATTCGCGGCGTACATCGCGAAGAAATACGTCGCGCGCCAGAGATTCATCCGCGAGTTGCGCGTCTCGCGTATTACCGTGGAAGAGTTGAAAGTGATGATGGATCAGCACGAAGACATGGTGATCGTCGACTTGCGCCACTCGCTCGACTTCGAAGCCGATCCCGAAACGATTCCGGGCGCGTTTCGCATCGACGCGCAGGAGTTGCGCGAGAAAAACGACAAGCTACCGCGCGATCGCCAGATCGTTCTCTACTGTACTTGTCCCAACGAAGCGACCAGCGCGCAGCTCGCCATTTTGCTGCGCAAGCAGGGCATTCAGCATATTCGCCCGCTGCAAGGCGGGCTCGACGCGTGGCGCGAAGCAGGCTATCCCGTCCACAACGCCACGCTGACGCAAATTTCCGGAATTCAGCCGGCAGCGCCCGCTGCCCCGGCTACCTGAGCGGCACAGTCCAGCAAACGCTGGGTCATCTCACTCGCCTCTCGAATTTTTGCCAATTTCTCTATATCCTCACCTGTGTTCCCACGTATCTGAGTAACGAAACGCTAGGCTTCGGGCATCCCGGCCGTCGATCACTTCGTTTCGCACAATTCGACGCGCACCATTTGGCGCAAGGGGAAACCGTGTCAGAAGATCGAATCCTATCGCTGTCGACCGTCACAGCCGTAATCAACGCACCATTCGAAAAAGTGAACATCGCCGACTGGCTCTTCAATCTGCCGGACGCTGAGTATCAACGATGCTCGCACGCGCACATCGCTGCCGGCACGACCACGACCGACGACGGAATTCCGATGTCGCTGAACGTCGAAACGATTGGCGACGCGTTGATGATTCAACACTATGTCGGCGAGATTCGAGAGCGCAGCCGCTGCGTGATGGTTTCGATCTCTGATGCGATCACCGCGGCGGGTCGAAACAAAGTCAAAGTTGTGTGGGAATTGAGCGTCGCGAAGATCGACGACAAAACTTGCCTCTACAGCAATCACATCCATGCGAGCGCGACGGATGAGTTCCTCGAATTTCTCGAGAAACACAACACCCCGTTCGAACAAGCGAAAGCAGCCCGCCAACAGGCGTCTGACATTCACAATCGCGAAGAGACGCCAAACTTTGCGAAGAGTCTGGAACGATTGGCGCTGACTGGCGAGCGCGTCCCCAGCGCGAAGGAAAACGCCAAAGCCGCTGCCGCAACCGCCTGAACCTTCAACAAACGAAATAGAAAGGGCGCTGCGGTCTCTGCAGCGCCCTTTCCACACAGTCCAATCTGAAATCGCGACTTTACAGTCGGGGCAGAACAATCCCGCTCTGCGCCTGATACTTCCCCTTCTTATCTTTGTAGCTGACCTCGCAATCTTCATCGGATTCGAAGAACAGCACCTGGCACAACCCCTCGTTCGCATAAATCCTTGCGGGCAACGGCGTCGTATTGCTGATTTCCAGCGTGACGAACCCTTCCCACTCCGGTTCGAACGGCGTCACGTTGACGATGATCCCGCAGCGCGCGTACGTCGATTTGCCCAGGCAGATCGTCAGTACGTTTCGCGGAATCCGGAAATATTCTATCGATCGCGCCAGCGCGAACGAATTCGGCGGCACGAGGCATGCATCGCCCTTGAACGACACCAGCGACTTCGGATCGAAATGCTTCGGATCGACAATCGTCGAATTCACATTCGTGAAAATCTGAAACTCGTCCGCCACTCGAATGTCGTAGCCGTACGACGAGACTCCATAGCTGATCACGCCTTCGCGAACCTGCCGGTCCGTGAACGGTTCGATCATCTTATGTTCCAGCGCCATCCGCCGGATCCACTTGTCGGGCTTAACGGACATCCATCCTCCTCAGATTTCTACGTTGCTCTGCAAATTTCTCACTTCGAACTTCTACGCCGTTTCGTCAATTCTTCACTTCGTTGCTTCATTATTTCGTCGTGCTAAACGCGGCACGCCCTCAGCGCAAGAATCCGGTGCGCAACCAAATCTCAACGATGCTGCGAAGGAAATTTCAAGTCAGTGTAGATTACCCGTCACGTCTTGACAACTTGGGCTGCCGCCTCTAGCATCGGCCAAGACTAGCGGGAGGATTGTGTGATCAAGTTGGACATCGTGAATGCCGTCGTCAATGCAACGACGCCAAACATCAGCCGCACCAAGGCGGAACAGGCGGTCGAGACGGTATTCGAATCGCTGAAAAACGCGCTCGGCCGCGGCCAGCGCATCGAGCTCCGCCGCTTCGGCGTCTTCAGCGTGAAGCCGCGCAAGACCGGCATCGGCCGCAATCCGCGGACCGGCGAAGAGGTCAACATCCCGCCAGGCAAAGCCGTCCGCTTCAAGCCCGGAAAAGAATTGCAGGGCCTCGAAGCCCCTGCCGACAAACCCGCCGCGTAATTCCGCGACCGGTTCCGGCTTCGTGCCTTACAACCAGATCCTCACATAAGCGTTCTCTTACAAGGCGCCCTCTCGAGGGCGCGTCCTCCATAGTTGCGTCCTCCAAGAAGCGTTGTCATCCTGAGTCGCCCGAAGTGCGGCGAAGGATCTCAGCGTTAACCTTCGCCACAATCGCGTCCGCCATTTCCCCGCCCCTCTTTGCACAACGCCCCAAACTTATGCTGTACTGGCATCGAGCTGATATCGCTCCGCATCCCCAGTGAACGACTCCGTCCCAGACCCCAACATCTCGATCGACCTACCGCAGCCCAACTGGCAACCGATTCCGCAGTACATCCCGCCGCCGCGTTATCCGATAGTCCCCGCGCACCCACCGCTGAAAACGCTGCTGCTCGCAATCTTGCTTTTTCTCGTGACGCTTTGCACCTGCCTCGTTGCAGGCGCGCATTTCGCAGCCGCCTACGCTGAAAATGAGGCGGTCAATTTCGACGAATTTCTAAACGCACTAACGCTCCTCTACAAACATCCTTTCGCGCTCATCAGCGGTCTGCCCTTCGCGCTGACGCTGCTTTCCATCTTGCTCGTACACGAGCTCGGCCACTACTTCGCCTGCCGCCACCACCACATTCATTCCACCTATCCTTTCTTCATCCCGTTCCCATCGCTCATCGGCACGTTCGGCGCCTTCATCATGATTCGCTCTCCGATCCGCACGCGCCGGGCACTCTTTGACGTCGGCGCCTCCGGCCCACTCGTCGGCTTCATCGTCGCCGTGCCCGCGCTCATCTTCGGCATTCTTCACGCCAAAGTCGTCCCCGGACTCGCCGATCCAAATCACGTTAGCGCCATCCTCGGCGCGCCGCTCATCCTCCACGGACTCGCAGCGCTCTTCTATCCCCACACTCCAGTCGCACACATTCTTCTCCATCCTGTCGGCCGGGCCGCCTGGGTCGGACTCTTCGCCACATCACTCAATCTCCTCCCCGCCGCTCAACTCGACGGCGGCCACATCCTCCGCTCACTGAGCCCGCGCCTCCATCGCTATTTCTCGATCGTGGTGCCATTCATCTTGATCGCACTCGCCTATTTTCATTTCTGGGCCGGTTGGTATGTCTGGGGCGCGCTCCTCTTCATCATTCGCTTCTTCCGCTTCGTCCCCATCTTTGACCCCGAGCCACTCAACCCTGCCCGCCGCCTCGGCGCCGTCATCTCTCTGCTCGTTTTCATCCTCTGCTTCATGCCCTCGCCATTCCTCGAATAGTCCAACTTCCACTACAATCACTCACGCCGATGTCAGCCTTATCCCGCACTCTCCGCCCCCGCGACCTCCTCCTCCTCTTCATTGGCTCCGTCATCGGCTCCGGCATCTTCCTCACGCCCGGCCTGATCCTCCGCCAACTCAACGGCTCCGTAGGCGCCTCCTTCCTCGTCTGGATCGTCGGCGGCGTCCTGTCTCTACTCGGCGCTCTCACCTACGCCGAACTTTCCGCCGCGAATCCCGAAGCCGGCGGCCTCTACTGTTTCATCCGCGACGGATTCGGCCGCATCCCCGCGTTCCTCTACGGCTGGTCGCTCTTCCTCGTCATCGCCAGCGGCACGATCGCCGCGCTAGCACACGCATTCACCCGCTACCTGGCCGAAGTCGTCCCGTTCCCCACCGCTGCGACGAAGTTCATCGCCGTCGCGATGATCGCCGTCGTCACGGCCGTCAACGTCTGGGGCACGCGCAAAAGCTCCGACCTGCAAAACTGGACCACGCTCATCAAAGCTCTAGCGGTAGCCCTGCTCAGCGTCGTGCTCTTAGCCCTCGGCCATCACGCGCACGAAATTCCCGCCGCACTCCCGGCTACGCGACACGGCTCCGCTCTCTTCTCCAGCTTCGGTCTCGCGATGATCGCCGTCCTCTGGGCCTACGAAGGCTGGCAGTTCGGCACCTACAGCGCCGGCGAAGTCATCGACCCGCAAAAATCCTTCCCACGCGCATTTCTGCTCGGCTCGCTCATCCTCGTCGCTCTCTATCTCGTCGCCAACGTCGCCTACCTCATCGCGCTCGGCCCGGCGGCCGCCACAGCCAGCGACGCCATCGCCGCCACCGCCGCGTCCAGCGTGCTCGGCCCCTGGGCCGGCAAGTTCATCGCGCTCACCATCCTGATCTCCGTCTTCAGCTCCACCAACAGCGTCATTCTCACCGCGCCGCGCGTTTTCTACGCCATGGCCAACGACAACCTCTTCTTCAAAAAATTAGCCGAAGTCCACCCGCGCTTCGGCACCCCCGCCGCCGCGATCATCTCGCTCGGAATCTGGTCCGCCATCCTCGCCTGCGCCGGAAAATTCGCCGAACTGATCGGTGGCGTCATCTTCATCGGCTGGATTTTCTACGGCGTCG